>JAEEGJ010003918.1_pt1 | contig 53212 bp, 34 predicted proteins | sample 8958761 | NCBI WGS metagenome assembly JAEEGJ01 (sample SAMN16246546, study PRJNA631951) | gut metagenome | biome: gut microbiome; feature: rumen; material: RS-attached | host: Bos | place: Iran: Karaj | collected 2018-10
ATGCTCGTACCGAGAATCTTGACGCCTTCGTCGCTCAAGGCGCGGGCGATGTTCAGCGGAGTCTGGCCACCGAACTGCACGATGACGCCAGCCGGCTTTTCCTTATGATAGATCTGCAGAACGTCTTCCAAAGAAACCGGTTCGAAATAGAGCTTGTCGCTGGTATCGTAGTCGGTAGAAACCGTTTCGGGGTTGCAGTTCACCATGATGGTTTCGTAACCCATTTCGCGGAGAGCCATGGCGGCGTGGCAGCAGCAGTAGTCGAATTCGATACCCTGGCCGATTCTGTTCGGGCCACCGCCGAGAATCATGATCTTCTTCGGGTTATTGGAAGCGGTAGATTCGTCCTTGCAGTCGTAGGTGCTGTAGTAGTAGTACTGGTCCTTCACGCCGCTCACCGGCACTGCGCACCAGCCTTCGACCACGCCGAGTTCGGTGCGTTTCTTGCGCACGTCCTTTTCGCGGATGCCGAGGATCTTGGCGATGTACTTGTCGCTGAAGCCGTCCTTCTTGGCCTTGACGAGGAGTTCGTCAGAAGGCAGGCGGCCCGGAGTCTTGAGCATTTCTTCTTCGAGTTCCACGAGTTCGCGCATCTGCTGCACGAAGTAAGCCTTTTCGTAAGTGGCGGCGAAGATTTCTTCGTCGGTAGCGCCCTTGCGGATGGCTTCGTACATCTGGAAGTGGCGTTCGGAAGAAGCGGTCTTCATCATTTCGAGGAGTTCTTCCTTGCTCTTCTTGTTGAAGTCCTTCGCAAAGCCGAGGCCGGAACGACCATTTTCGAGGCCGCGGATAGCCTTCTGGAGGGTTTCCTTGTAGGTCTTGCCGATAGCCATGACTTCGCCTACAGCCTTCATCTGGGTGCCGAGGCAGTCATCGACACCGCGGAACTTTTCGAATGCCCAGCGAGCGAACTTGAGCACAACGTAGTCACCGCTGGGGGTGTACTTTTCGAGGCTTCCGTCGCGCCAGTACGGAATCTGGTCGAGGGTAAGGCCGGCAGCGAGCTTTGCAGAAATGAGGGCAATCGGGAAGCCGGTAGCCTTGGAAGCAAGGGCGGAGGAGCGGCTGGTACGCGGGTTGATTTCGATAATCACCACGCGGCCGGTCTTCGGGTCGTGAGCGAACTGTACGTTGGTACCGCCAATCACGCCGATGGATTCCACAATCTTGAAGGCCTTTTCCTTCAGTTCTTCTTCGAGCTTCTTGTCGATGGTGAGGAACGGGGCTGCGCAGAAGGAGTCGCCGGTATGCACGCCCACCGGGTCGATGTTTTCGATGAAGCAGATGGCGATCATCTGGTTCTTGGAATCGCGCACGACTTCGACTTCCAGCTCTTCCCAACCGAGGATAGATTCTTCGATGAGGCACTGGTGCGTCATCGAGAGTTCAAGACCGTTGGAGCAAATGGTGCGGAGTTCTTCCACATTGTAGCAGAAACCGCCGCCTGCACCACCCATGGTGTATGCCGGGCGAACCACCACCGGGTAGCCGATTTCGGAAACAATCTTTTCGGCTTCTTCCACAGAGTGGCAAATGCCGGAGCGCGGAGTATCGATACCGAGCTTCTGCATGGTTTCCTTGAAGATTTCACGGTCTTCACCGCGTTCGATAGCGTCGAGGTTCACACCGATGACCTTCACGCCGTACTTGTCCAGCACGCCAGCCTTGCTCAGAGCAGAGGCGAGGTTCAGGCCGGTCTGACCGCCCAAGTTCGGGAGGAGGGCCTGCGGACGTTCCTTTTCGATAATCTGGGTGAGGCGGGCGACGTTCAGCGGTTCGATGTAAGTGGCATCGGCCATGACCGGGTCGGTCATGATGGTAGCCGGGTTGGAGTTCACGAGCACAATCTTGTAGCCCTGTTCGCGCAGGGCCTTGCAAGCCTGGGTGCCGGAATAGTCGAATTCGCAAGCCTGACCGATCACGATCGGGCCAGAACCGATGATAAGGACTTTGTCGATGCCTTCAATCTTCATTTTGTTTATCTCCGTTATTGCTTATATTAAAACTCTAAAAAAAAGGCTGAACTAAAAAGTTCAGCGAAATCAAAAAAACAATCAACCTTGGAAAAACCGATTGCCGTTGCGCAGGGGATTGCGCAGGTGGCGTGGGTTTTCGTCATTGCAAGAATTTGTTTCATTTTCTTGTCTAAATCACTCAAGGCTTAAACTTGCGCAAATATAGAATAAAGAGCCCCGTCTTGCAACGGGGTAATGACAAAAAATGTAAAGCTCGGAACCGAGCGGACTACTCCTCGGCAGGGGTTTCCTGCACGGGCAATTCGCACAATTCCGGATGGTCAATGCATTCCTCTTCGACCTTACTGCCGCTGGAGCCATCGCCACAAGCGGCTAAGGCCATGATACTCAAGAACATAGCGCCAAGCAAGACTTTCTTCATATTTACTCCTTGATTTTTATTACATAAGCAATATACAAAAAAAAGAGGCCGCCATCGCAGGCGGCCCCAAATCCTTGGAGAAAAATCTTAGCCGAAGAAGTTCAGCTTGGCGAGAAGGATCATCATGACCCAGGAGACGACAAGGCCGACAACGCCCATCACGACACCGGTAATGGCCATGCCGCGCGTATCGGTGTAACCCGTCGCATGGGCAAGCGCGTTAGGCGGCGTAGAAATCGGGAGGCTCATGCCGAGAGAGCTAGCGAAGGCCACAGACACGAGGAGAGCAGTCACGCCACCGAGGCCGGTCAGGTTGCCCTGGCAGGCAATTCCCACGGCGCAGAGAATCGGCACAAGAAGAGTCGCGGTAGAGGTGTGGCTCATAAAGTTAGCCATGAAGAGGCAGATGACGCCGCAACCGATCATCAACGCAATCGGAGACCAGCTGGCGAACGGAATCGTCTTGATAAGGTGGGCAGCGAGGCCGGTCGCATTGAGGCCGACACCCAGAGCAAAACCACCGGCAACAAGCCAGAGCACGTCCCAGCTCATCGCGTTCAAGTCCTTCTTGGTAATCACGCCGGTAAGAGCAAACACAGCCATCGGGATCATGGCAATCGCGTTATCGTTGATGCCATGGACACCCTTGCCGGTCACCCACAGGAGCACGCACACGACGAAGGTAATGTAGACGATAATGGCCTTGGGGCTCGTGTCGAACTTGCCGGCACCTTCGATGTTCAGGGACATTTCCTTCATCTTGATCGGGTAAATCTTGAGGAGCAAGAGCCAGGCAAGTACCATCAGAATAATCACGTACGGAATACCGAAGGCCATCCACTGGCCGAAACTTACGGGGTTCGCGACGAGGTCGCCACGGGCGACGGCGTCGTTCAGGGCGCCGAGAGCGATAGCGTTCGGTGGCGTACCGATGGGGGTACCCATACCGCCGATGTTGGCACCGAGCGGGATGGCGAGGGCGAAAGCGGCCTTGCCGCGGTCGTCTTCGTCAAAGAGCTTGAGCACCGGAGCGAGGATGGCGAGCATCATGGCGGCGGTAGCGGTATTGCTCATGAACATCGAGAACACGGCGGTGATGAGCATGAGGCCGAGAAGCACAAACTTCGGGTTCTTGCCGAAGGGCTTCAGGAGCACGCGGGCCAGGTTCAAGTCCATCTTGTACTTGGTCGCGGCAGCGGCGAGGAAGAACCCGCCGAGGAAGAGCATGATGATGGGGTTCGCGAAGGTCGCCATAATGGACTTGTGGCTAATCATCGTGACACCGTCAACGCGGAACGGGGCAAGCGCCGAATCCGACATGGTGACAATCATGAGCACGATGACAAGCATCGAGGTCGACCAAATCGGGAACGGTTGGAGAATCCAGAAAAGCGCGGCCATGACGAAAACGCCGATGACGCGGATTTCGAGCGGATTGAGGATTCCCATGGGGCTTGCGGCATCGAATCCGAGGGATTCGTAGGGCAAGAAGAGGGCGGCGATGGCGAGCACCGACGCAATAATGAACTTGATGAATTTTGCCTTTGTCATAACGGCGCCAAATTTAGAAAATTCGGCACCGCATGGCAAGGATGGCCCGAATGGGCCTCCCCTTCCCTACTTGACCATAATCCGGCCGGTCTGAACCTGGCTCCCCGCACGGACACGCAGCATGTACACACCCGTCTTGGGGGCATCGAGCGAGAGGGTATTCGTCCCGATTTGGGCCTTCCCGGACGCCTTGGCCACGACATGGCCCTTCAGGTCGATCAGGTCCACCTGTACGGCGCTTCCGGCCAGCCCGTCGGTAGCAGTAAACGACACCTGCAGGCCATGGCCAACCTGGAACGCGCGTACACCATCCAGGCGGTAAGCAAGTTCGACTTTCGCCGACTCGGCCACGCGGACGGTCGCGTATTTCGCAGTCCTGGTCAGGGCCACCTTCAGCGGTTCGCCCTCGCGCATCTCGGTAGTCTTGCCGTCCACCGTCACGAACACCTTCAAACCGTATTCACGGAGGGCATCCACGCCCTCGAAGCTCAAGTAGCCCACGCGGTTCGACGAGGCGGAAAGTTCAACCTTCCATTCCGGAGCGGCCACCCCCGCCTTCACGGACTTCGCAAGGTGCCTCTTGCCGTCGACAACAGAGAGGTTCACATGGTCACCCATGGCCTCGGGCGGTTCTGCGATAACCACGTTCTTCGTGCCAACACCCAGGACGTTCCAGGAATCCACCTTGCCCTTGCCGTCACCAAGCTTCGCCTGGAGAGTCCAGCTGTCCTTGGCAACCGCCTTCGCAAGCACAGGCTTCTTCGCTGCCTTCAGCAGGCCTTCATTGTCATCTTGGCGAAGTTCCGGGAACATCGGCTCCGCGTTAAAACGCCACTCCTTCGAGCATCCGGTCTTGACCCACACGCCCTCGTACGGACCAATGGTATCTGCAAGCGCGTAGTTGCCAGAGGCGGGGTCGTACTTCCAGAACGCTATTTCGGACCATTCAGGCTCACCATCCTTGTCTTTATGGTTTCCATGGTGGTCATTGTAGCAGAACGGATCGTTGTTAAAGCCAAGGCCTTCTGTGTTGTAGATGCTCACCGACCAGCCATAGGGGTTCGCCACCAGGTTCCAGCCGGAGTATGCGCTATCGATTTGCCAATGGACTTCACTATCGAAATTGGCCGTATCCACCGCAAGTTTCAGCGGACGGCCTTCCAGGCTGCTGTACCAATAGCCCCGTTCCCGTTCATCAATCTTGTTCCCGGACTTGAGTGCATTGTACTGCCAGAAATCGCCACCTATGCTAAATTCGTCCCACCAGTAGAACACGGGGTCGTCGTCCCAGACTACGGATTCCATGTCGACACTGCCGAGCGAGACCATGTACCATGTATTGGCAGCAACCTCAATTTCGGAAGCCACCGTAAACGAGGTATCGAACGCTACCGTGTACTGGTCATTGGCAAGAGTTACGTGAAGCACGTATGTTCCCGGAGTCAGCGGGTATTCTTTCCACGAGCCATAATACGGGGTTTCGTCTACATGGACGGGATCATACTCACGTAACAGAACGCCATTGACATCAAGCAGGGAGACATTCACGCTTACATCCAGGCTCACGTTGAACGGATTCGTCTCGAAATCCAGATGCACCGCAGCGCCGCTATTCCCGGACTGTCTGAGATTCGCGTTCACAATCTGGAACGGGCCATCGGCAGAGCCCTTACTCTCGGAGAAGAAGGCCTGCATGGACACGTACCTGACGTGCGAATGCAACGTATCGCCAACCATAAACACAACCTTTTTTTCAACCTCTTCGTACAGTCCCGTCGAATCATTATACCGTTCATCAAGAGCATGTACTACCAAGGAATCAAGCGCATAGCCCGGTTCTGGCGCCGCACGCACAATCCAATAGCCATCCATCAGCTTTCCCGGCAAGAGCATCGTAGAATCTTCGGCAAACTTGTGCAGGTACTGCGTGGAATCGGCATTGAACGACTGTTCCAAGAACTGCACCATACCGTGTTCCGTTTTAAGCTTTACAAGCTGATAGCCGAGCGAATCGACACATGTTTGTGCATCGGCCCATACGGCGTATAGAGCCTTCGTCGGCTCCAACCTGTCATAGATTGAATCCGCTTCAACGTAATCCCTGTACTCCCAATTCTTGGCATTGCGCTCCACAGACCAACCGAGCACACAGGAATCGGCCGTATAAATCGTTCTAGGCAAATCGACCCAGCTGCCTTCCACGACCATCACGCTATCCACATCCGAATTCATGTCAAAGAACACTCCGTCGCGGCCACGCTTGAGCTGGTACGCGGCATTGTAATAATGGCCGAAGGTAGCGTATAACTTGTAGCTGGTATATGACGACGGCGTAAATGAAATCGTCGTATCGTTAACGAAAAACGTCTGTTGAGATGAATCAGATTCAAGTAGAATACCGCTGTTCGAGTCATACTTTTCCCTTACAAGGAATAGCTTTGCAAGGCTATAGCCTTCCTTCGGCACTGCAGATACGTGGAATCTCATCGGTTCGTTGGCAACCGGGATTGAAAGATACCCACCCTCCATACCATGATCTATACGGACCGTTTTTGAATTGGCGTCCTCATAAGACTGCCAGAAGGAAACTTCGCCAAAGTCACCGCTCTCCGCATTCTTGTCCTGGGCAATCGGGGTGAGGGAAGTCATTTCAGGCGCGATGCCATACGGAACCCATTGTGCATATAGCCCGAACTCATTTCCTAAGGGTTTAATCGAATCAAGTAGATCCCTATCGAGTCTTTCTCGTATGATATGCGCATCATCTGCACTTTCACCCCATCCATTAAAGCAAATTTCCTTACTATACAGTTTGGGGAACGTTTCCGTCGATGGGTCACCGCGCTTATACTCGCCAGTCACCGCGAATCCCTCCGGGATAAACACCTCATACGAGCCGGCATTCAAGTTGAACGTCACATTGTACGGAATCGGTTCCAGGTCAGGCGTTACATCGGCAAGGAACGAAACGGTTGCAAGCAAACCACTCGCCTTCTTTAGTTCGTTAGGTGGGTAGAGCGAGGCTGCCTTAATAAAGCTGTCCATATCCAACATCTCGGTCCCATCCAAATCAAACGACCACTTTTGCACAACCTTTTGGTTCGGAACCAGATTTAAACTTCTTCTCAGGGAGTCATATGGTTCTAGCTTTTTCACGATATCATCCACGTTGCCGAAGGAATTAGACGACATCGGGTATTCCCTACAAATCTTGGAGACACCATCACATTCTGCAATGGACTGAGGCAAATCGGTTGAAATTGAGCCATTCCATATCCAGAAATCAATTTTCCAACGCTGAAGCGTGTAACCCGGTTCGACATCAATACCGATTCTTGATGCCATGCGTACACTTCGATCAAAGGGTTTTACCGGAATAAGGTCTCCGGCCTCATTGTACCCATACGAAGTCAAGACCGTATCACCCCTAATCTGTATCTCTGGAATATAATACGAAGTTCCAGCGCCACTCTCATACGTCAATACAATCTCGTCATCAAATTCATCAAGATGATCGTGCCTCAGCATCGCCTGCGTAATTTCACTAAAATTATGCACATCCGATTTCGGTAAAAAATCACCTCCAACAGAAGGCATCCATTCACCGCCCTCATATCCAACTTTTACAGACACCAAATTGTACTGCAGGAGTCTGTCATTCGTTTTTAGAAAAACTGCCGGAACAGGTTCATCGGCGTAATAGAGGCTAATTTCTTCCACCTTTGGCCACATATAGATATCTATCGGTACTCTGTCTTGTGTTTCATAGCGGACCTTGAACGTGCGGTCGGCAGTAGATTTAAGCGTAAAATCTTGTGTCACAGGAGTATTGAGGCGGATTGGAGTCTGATTAACACTATTGACCGTACCCAAGTCTAAGGAGAGCATCAGTGAAGCCAATCCAGAAGCGCGGTTATCCTTTCCTGTAAATTCAACAAGATACTGGGTTACCGGATTACTACCTAAGGCACCTTCTACCAAATAGGGTTTAATACCATCGTTACCCTTCAATTTCGCATCGTAAATATCGCCGACGTCGATCATCACGCGATACACCGTCCGGTAATCAGAGATATAGGGCAACCCGTTTTCGGAGTTTTCCCAGGCAACCGATGAATTTTCGTTCAAGGCATAAGCAAACAGTCTCGACTTCATATCGGACTCGCTGATAACACCATCGTAAAAGGATTGCGTCGCACCTTTTATCATGCCAGGCGTAGCACTTAAAGTATCCAGTTTTCCTTCAGCAGCAAGCGACGAAGAAGCATCATCTATCGCATTACGGTAGTTGAATTGTATTGTATATTGTTGATTTGCGCCGGCCGTTTTCCAAGTATTGGCAGGAACTTGAACAGAATTACCTGCCGGAAAGAGCGTTCCTACAGCAATTTTCGCCTTGGCATCATTATCGCCAAAATGATAATTGCAAAGAGCCTTCAAGCCCTCCGCATCTGCTATAGTTGCAAGGTATTCTCCCACGATGTAGCCAAGATATTCACCTTCCAGAACATCGATGTTTCCCTCCGACACATTCGCCTCAATCAACCCTCTCTCAGCCAAAATGCGTCCGGCAATTCCACCAACATACGTCAATACACTCGATTCATATTTGGCCTTTATATCTCCACTCACATGGCTGCCACGAAGAACTAAAGAACTCGGTTCGCCATCATATCTACCGACAAGGCCGCCCAAATACACAAATTTGGCACTCGACGAGGTCATCTCAATAAGGGGCTTCCCCTCTATTGCCTGTACAACTTCATTTTGCGAGACGAGTTGGCCCGCAAAGCCCGACACAATCGCTATATCGACATTACCAAATAGACCTCCCGCATATACGTTTTCCTTCAATTCGGTATTCATTGCAAGGGTCAGCCTGTTGAAATTAGAACGCAACGTCATCCTATTAGTTGCACTCCCCGCTTCAGTGATTCCCGCAACGAGGCCACCCATCGCAACTCCAGCGGATGCGCCCTTACTATCTATCTCAGCATAGACATTATTGTACGCCAGAAGCACATTCTTCTGCGAAGCCGCAAACTCCATATAGCCAACGACACCTCCGAGGCGCTGCATTTCATTAGCATTTACTTCTATGAAAGCATTGATTGTATCATGATCTATCGAAACTCCGCTGCGACTCACATCTGGCACACCAAGGTAGCCCACATCACCGCCGACATAAACGCCCTGGCCAGCACCTTGACGTGCCATTTTTATTTTTGCAGATTCGACCTTGTTTCTCGAAATTATAAGTTCACCCGACTTCAACGCAACAGATCCGGCAATGCCGCCAAGGCCTGCCGTGCCAGCCGGCATGGTCACATCCGCATCTAGATTAACCTGGTTATTCACAACTTGAAACAGGACACCATAAGGATCATTCGATAAATACAATTCGCCAACTAGGCCTCCCACGTAGTTTACAGCATCAGATGCGTTTTCCGGCATAGTCCCTGACACCGAAAGAGTCACCTTACAGTTCGCAATCAAAGCGTTCCCTGGTTCGACCTGATCGGCGCTCCAATATTTAATTTTTCCCGCAAGTCCTCCAACTAAGGCTCCTTCCAACGAGGCTTCAACCTCGACATCAACAAACAATGAATTAGAGATTGCACCAACATCAAGATAAATAAACCCAACGACTCCGCCAGCAATATACGGAGAAACAACCGTGGCATTTTTTACGGTGACATTGCTAAAATTTTCCCCAGTAGCCTCATTCACCACTACGGCAGCTTTGGCATCGTTGCCTTTAGCCTTCACGTATGCCCCATCAAAATGGAGATCCGAAACACTATAGGCAGTCTGATAAATCACAGTGCCGGCCCCCAAATTCATGAAAAAAGACGCATCCCCGTCAGCATCCGGAACATAGCAGAAGTTTTTAATTGTATGGCCATTACCTTCTATATAGGTGCTGACGCCTACTGTTGAAAAGTCCAACGGAGAAAAAGCATTTTCGCACACACCTTCCGCGTAGCGGGAATTGCCTAGATCAATATCGCTGTCGAACACCAGTTCATACGCTTTCGGCGAAGTTGGTATCGAAGCATAAAGCGTAGAAAATGATGCCAGCAAAGCACTAGTAAATTGAGTATTCCAGAGGTCATAGGCAGCATATCCTTTTGCAGTCGCCTCTGCCTTCGTTTCAAACTGTCCTACAGTACACGAGGCGACACTAATCGTCGACCGAGTATCAGTTATGCACTTGAATCCCACCGGTTTCATGGCAGCGCAGCAAGCGGCCGCGAGGGACAACGCGGTCAATACAAAGACTAATCGTTTCAAGGCCATACGCACCTCTTGGACTAAAACATTTTCTCGTAAGAAAAATAATACATTCCGAACGAGTTAGTACATAAAAAAAAGCCCCATTCCTTAAAATGGGGCTCTTTTTTCAAAATCCTACTTTATCATGGTCTTTTTTATCGCCGCGAGGCTCCCCGCCCTCACCCGGACGTAGTAGAGTCCCCTATGCGGAGCGGCCAAGGTCGCGAGGTTCGTCCCGGCCGAAGCCGTGAACTTGCTGCGGTCCACCACCTTGCCGTCGAGCGAGACGATATCCACCTGCACGCTTGCGCCAGCCATGTCTGCGGGTACTTCGAAGCCCACATCCACGAACCCGGTGCGCTGCACCATGCGGAGTTCCCCGAGCGAGGCCTTCGCGGCAACCGCGGCACCACTGCGAGCCACACGTACCGTCACCGGCGTAGAGCTTTGCTTCAGCAGCACCTTCACCGACTTGCCTTCGGCGACTTCGGTAGTCTTGCCGTCCACGGTCACGAACAGGCGCAGGCCCTTCGCGGCAAGGGCAGATACTCCCTCGAACTTCAAGAATCCGTCGCGGTAATCGGAAGCGCTAACTTCCATGTTCCACACGTATTCGTCGGCAGGGGCCTTTGCACTCTTGGCAAGGAACTTACCGCCTTCGACGATGGAGAGGTTCACGTGGTCACCCATACCAGCAGGCGGCTCCTCGACATCCAGGGGCTTGCCCGACGCGATGAAGTTCCAACTATCCTGCTTGCCGAACTCGTCGCTCAGTACCACGCGTACGCTCCAGTCGTCCCCGGCAGCCTTAGCGAGTGCAGCCTTCTGCATCGCCGTACCCAACTTCTTGAACTCATATACAGGCTTGGCAGAAACGGTCCACGTCGTGGGTTCGGCAACCTTCGCCCACACCGCTTCGTACGGGCCAAGCACACTCGACGCTTCGTATTCGCCATTTGCCGAATTCCAGCGCCAGAACTGCACGTCACCGCCCTTACCGCTGCTCAAATCGATGTACCAGCCGTGCGGGTTGGCCACCAGGTTCCAGCCGCTATAGACGCTGTCGAGTTCCCAAACAATTTCGGACTGTTCCGTGGGGGACTCTTCCTTGAGCAGGAGCGGGTTGCCGTTCCTGGTGCCGTACCAGTAGCCGCGAGACGGATCGTTCTTTTCGCCAGCCCTGTAGCTGCGGTACTGCCAGTATTCACCCACCGGATTTTCTTCGTCCCACCAGTACAGCGCATCGTCTTCGGAACGGGCAGATACTTCCATGTCGAGAGCGGCAAGGCTCACCATCTGCCAGGAGCGCGGAGTCACGGCGATTTCGCTTGCAACAACGAAGTTCGTTTCGTAAACAGCCGGCTTGCCGGAACCTTCGAGCGTCAGCACCACCTTGGACTTGCCCAGCGGAGCCGGAGCAAGTTCCCATTCCAGGCGGGAATCGAGCGCAGTCACGGAATCCACGACAACCGTATCGATTACCGTACCGTTATCGCAGTAGACCTGCACGCGGGCAGACACCTTACCTTCGGCATCGGCGAACTTGGTGCCGAACGTGAGGCGAATGGCGTTACCCGACTGTTCAATCTTCGGCTCCACAATCGCGAGTTCAACAACCTCGGCGCCACTGGAGCCAGGAACAACGCTGCTGGAGCTGGGAACGATGCCGCTGGAGCCTGGGACAACATCGCTGCTAGAACCAGGCAAAATACTGCTGCTGGACTGCGGCTCTGCCGTCTTCACGAAGGCGAACACCAACAGGTCACGCGTCACGTTCTCGAACGAAGTACTCCATCCAATAAATTCGGCGCCTTCCGGCTCGGTGTACTTGGGCGCCACGGCCGATCCGCCTTCCTTCACGGTCTGCACACTCAAAACAACACCCAGGTAATCCACAAATGTAACCGTGTAGGTGGGAACGATGGTATCGGCGCGGAACACGGCATGGTACGTCTTGTCGCCCGAAATGGGGCCAAGGTCCGGATTCCAACCGGTGAACGTGTAGACAACCCTGTTTGCACTATCCCTAGCCGGAGTTTCACCCGAGAACACGGGCACTTCGCCGTAGTTCACCTGGATGCTGTCCACAAGCACGCCATCCACAACGAACTTCGCGTAGTAGGTCCTGATCGTAGAATCGAACACGGCCATGTAAGTCTGATCACTCGTCACGGCGGCGATTTCCGGAGACCATCCCTTGAAGGTGTAAGTATAGCCTTCAGTCGCGGTTCTAACCGGAATCTCGTCGCAGGTCGGGATTGTCCCCCTCTTCCAGTCATTTTCCGTTACGGTGCTCGAACCGTTCGCAAAGCGAATCCTGTACCTGTTGCGGACGGAATCGAATACCGCCGTATACACCGCGGGCTTGGTCACGGGAACAATTTCCGGGGACCATCCGGCAAACGTGTAGTCGAAGCGGTCGTCAGACGCCTTCGTCGGAGTTTCACCCTCATAAGCGGGAATACTATCGTAAGGCCAATCCTTGCTCTGTTCATACTGGCCAATCTTGAATACCACCGTATAGGTATTGATTGCATACTGCGCGGTGACAGTCATCATGGACTCAATAATCATATCGCCCTTGTCCCAACCGGTAAAGGTATAGCCTTCGCGAGGCGGAACTTCGGGAGCCACTTCGGACACCGTCACGCCAGAAAGAGCAGTCACCACATGGTTCTTCTTGATGAATTTCCCGGCTTCATCATCCCAGACATAATAGGTAAATGTCACCGGATAGGTCTCTTCACCTTCAGGAGCAATTGTCGGGCCGTCCGTGATGAACGGCAAATTCTGGTTTACCCCCTTCTCGCGGGTCCACACGTAATTAGGCTTCTGCCCACGGTTCAGTTCGCCCGCAAACTTATCCACCATCATATCGGCCGCCAGGAGCGTACCATTTTTACCTGTCGAGAGGGATTCCGTTTCGCCATTGCGTACGTTGTACGAAATGGTCCAACCCGTCACGCCATTCTTCCAGCTGGCGGTGATGTCCGTTTCGCCGTTGAGAACCTTGCCAAAGGCATCAACGTCATCCACAGTAGAGTAGTGGTAGTTCGAGATGAGCTTGCTTGCAAGAGTACCCGTCATTTCGGCACGGCCGGCGATATAGCCCACGAGCATGTCCGCATTGGCAGGAGTCGCCGGTTTCACGCTGATATCGCCCACGCTAAAGGTATTCTTCACAGTCAAGCCGAGATTGCTCTGGACAAGGCCAAAAAGGCCACCCACAAGGAGGCTCTTGCCGCCAAAGTTTTCGTCGACGACAGAGACATTCCCGGTAACGGAGGACTTCAAGACTTCGGCAACCTGGGCGCAGTAACCGCAAATTCCGCCTACGTATGCTTCGGCTTCAGCCCCGCTCACGCCATCGCTCTTGAGAGTGACGTTTGCAGCCACCGTAGCCGCATCGAAAGAGACCGAGCGCAATTGCGTCATGAAGCCACCCAAGATACCGCCCATGTGGACCTTGTCCGTGCTATCTGCAGCAACAAGGCTTCCGTCAAAGCGCGCATTCTTGAAAGCGAGAGTCTTGTTGCTACGGAAAACGTCCGCCTTGCCGACAATGCCGCCCACGAATACGTTTTCGGAGCCCGTCTTAACGGCAGATTCAATTTCCACGGAAGAAGACACGTTGTTGATGGCGTCGGCACCCGCGGTAAAGCAGGCGGAACCAGCCACGCCGCCCAGGAACACTTCGGCTTCCAAATCCGTAACGGCGGCGGCACTGGCAGCGACTCGAATCGTACCCTTGCTCGTAGAGCCCACGATAGACACGAAGGCATCGTTGTCGTTATTGGGGACACCAACCGTGGAACATTCCGTGGTGGTACCAAGCAAACCGCCCGCATAGTAGTGGTAAGAAACGTCGGAGGTCAGGGAATCGGTAATGTCGACCGTGGCAGTGCTATTCTCGATTTTGAACAGGTTTCCGAGTCCGTTTCCATTGCCGGTAACATTATTGAATGTGGCACGGCCAACGAGACCACCGGCATATACGTTATCCGACATGCCCTTCATAATGCGGACCTTGCCGACAACGGCGTTGCGGATTGTAAAGTCCCTTACAGCACCGAACGGCATGTACGCCACTTCGCCAAAAAGCCCGCCCATCGCGCGGCCACCCGAAATCGTCGTGTAACCGGCGCCACTATCCGGTCCGGCAGGCTTAAAGTCCAGAGTATCGTTGAACGAAGTAAAGTCCTGGTACTTGTAGGCCATTATGCCCGCAAGGCCACCCAAGGCAGAAGGGGTATTCATGCTGCTGTAGTCACGGACCTTGCCACGAACACGGATGTTGTACAGGGAGTCCTGCACGGCCATACCCACGACACCGCCCAGGAACACCGTGTATTCTGACGGCCATGTGGAATAATTTTCACGAAGGTCATTGGAATACATTTCACCGACAACGTTGCCTGCAAAGTTTCCGTCGTAGGGCGTAATGTCGATATCGTTGGAAACAACCAAATCGTCTGTCGCCAAGATATTGCGAACCGTAGAATTGCCAACATAACCTGCGACACCGCCAGCAATGGGGGCGCTGATGGTCACATCTTCCAAGGTCACGTTCTCGATTGTCGACATAGCGGCCATACCCACAAAGGAGCCGACCGGGTAAAAGTCCTTACCGACAGCCGTCGGATCGCGATCTTCACGGGAATCCTTGATAATAATGCGGACATTCTTGACAAGGACTTTGCCCATATAGCCCTTCGGCACGTAACTGAAAAAGCCGACGGGGCCACTCATGACACTATCCTTAATATCGTGTACGTAGCAGAGGTTCTTGATAATCTTGTTATCACCCTGGAACGCCTGATTGTACAAGAAGGGCAGCGGATGGAGTTGGGCGTCACAGGATTCGGCAGCGGTATTTGCATCAAACCCACCCAAATCGATATCGGATGCCAGATGCAAGGGCACATTGTTCTTGTCGTTCCAGACTTCGCCGACAAGCTCGGCAAGAGCCTCGTTCACCTCGGCCGCCGTAGTAAAGGGGCCAACCGACTTAAGGCAATTAACGCCTTCTTTGCACCCCGTGGCGGACTGGCTAAGATAAAGGTCGTTGTTGCAATTGGGACGACCCATAAAATCAGGCTCGCAATGTCCCTTGACCACATTGAAATACGCCATATTCTCGTTGAAAGCGCCAATAGCCGAACCGGCTGCGGCAAGCGTCAGCAAGCATCCCAGATACCAACGTGAACGAGTCTTTTTCATGCGAACCTCATGTCCTTCTTAAGTTTTCCCCTAGAAAATAATTTAAAAATCAACATATACATAGTGATTTACGACAAACATTATAATGCTGTGATTATGGACACGAAATCCTTTATGTGAAACCCCCGTTTCATATAGACAAAAAGTAAACTTTTATTTACCAAAAATCGCAATTTTTTTGAAAATTTGGCCGTTTTCGTCATACAAAATGCAGATGCAAGAAGATAAATTTGTTCTCAACTCACACACCAAAAAGTTCCAAAGGAGAACACATGAAAAAACTACTTTTGACTCTCGCACTCGTTTTCGGCATGGTTGCTACCGCGTCTGCCCAGATCAACCTCGGTGGCCGCGCCGCCATCAACTTCGGCACCGTCTGGGGTGACGACACCGAAGACGTTCCTTGGGGTTTCGGCTTTAACGCCGGTCTCGCTGGCAAGTTCGCCATCAACGACATGTTCGCTGTCGCTCCCGAAGTCGCCATCGACCTCCGTCGTGCCTCCGACGCCCTCATCACTTGGTCTACCTGGGCCATCGACATTCCGGTGCTCCTGCGCGTCAGCCTGACTCCGCAGATCTACGCCGAAGTCGGTCCGCAGTTCGCCATCCTCCTGAGCTCCGAAGAAGAAATCGACGCCATCATCTCTACGGAAACGGTTGACCTGGGCGACGTCCTCAACACCATCGAAATCGGCCTCGCTGCCGGCGTTGGCTACTCCGTGATGCCCAACCTCGACGTGAACTTCCGTCTCGCTCTCGGCTTCACCTCCATCATCGACGACAGCGGAAGCGAAGACTTCGACGAAGAAGACTTCGAAGACGCGGACGCCTACGCAAGCTACGACATCGGCGACGCTATGACCGCCGAAATGTCCAACACCTCCGGCATGTCCACCAATGTCAAGAACCTCCAGTTCCAGGTTGGCGTGACCTACTGGTTCATGTAATCAGAAATTCCCCAAATACTCAAAAAAACGGGTTTTCCTACAGGGAAGACCTGTTTTTTTATTTTTTCAGACTCTTCGCACCCACTTATATGTTTTATATATAGATTTAAAGCACAAATTCCAAATTCTTAGGAGAATGCATGAAAAAAATATTCCTCTCTCTCGCACTCGTTTTCGGCATGGTCGCCACCGCAGCCGCACAGGTCAACGTGGGTGCCCGCGTCGCCGGTACCATGAGCACCTTCAAGGGTGACGATTCCGAAGACATTGATTTTTGGGGAGTCGGCTTTAACGCTGGCGTAGCAGCCAAGTACAAGCTCGGCGAGATGCTCGCCGTTGCCCCGGAACTCGGTGTCGATTTCCGTCGCGTCGCCGATGACGAAGTCACCTTCTCCTTCTGGGTCCTCGAAATTCCGGTCATGGTACGCGTCAACGCCATGCCGAACCTCTACATCGAAGGCGGTCCGACTTTCGGATTCATCCTCAGCAATGACACCGATTACGACGTTCCGGAACTCGAAGGCTTCGATCTCGACGATGCCGTGGAAGGCATGGTGGACGCCGACGACATCGGCGGAGCCATGTTCCCGAACAAAACCAACACCTTCGAAATGGGCCTCGCCCTGGGCGTTGGCTACACGGTCATCCCGAACCTCGACGTGAACTTCCGCTTCGCCATGGGCTTCACCAACATCTTCGAAGACGTGTCGTACGGCGGTTACACAAACGATATCGACATCCAGAACCTGCAGCTCTCCATCGGAGCCACCTACTGGTTCATGTAATCCGAAATTTTTCGGTTTTAATGCGTCCCGGGCTGTCCCCGGGGCGTTTTTTTGTGCTTTTTGGGCAACTGAAGGGCCATTTTGTGCATTTTATCACAATCTAGGGGATTTTTATTACAAACAAGTCACATGTTTACTAGATTTTCCTTAGTCAACTATAACAAAGGAGTTCAAATGCTCAAGAAAATCGTTCTCGCGGCCGCTCTTACCGCCACCGCATCCTTCGCAACCTGGAACTACTTCCCCGTCCAGGAAGCTGGCAAGGGCCAGGCCGAAATCGGCGTGACCGACAAGATGCAGGACAAGTGGAATCAGCTTGGCCTGTTCGTCGGCGCTCGCTACACCATCATCCAAAACCTTGAATTGGGTCTGAAGCTCCCCTACACCATCTTCACCCACTGGGATGGCGAAGACGCCAAGGCTGACGGTATCGGCAACCTCCCGATCATGGTACGCTACCAGTTCATGCCCATCCTGAACGCCTTCGTCGACGTGGACCTCCCCATCGGTGACGAAGATGTGAGCGAAGATGGTCTCGGCATCTACTTCGGTGTCCAGTTCTCCCAGAACTTCGGCATGGTGAACTTCGGTTCTGAACTCGGTCTCCAGATTCGTACTGAAGGTGACGACGAAATTTCTCCTCCGTACAACCTGCACATCGGTCTGGAAGGCGACTTCGCCGTGTCCGAAATGTTCACCCCGTACGTCGGTGCTGACTTCGACATGTACCTCGGCGAATACACCCATGACGGTGACGAACTGCCGGGTTCCGACGCTAGCGGCAACCTCGGTATCGCCCCGTACCTCGGTGTGAACATTGCCATCAACCCGATGTTCTACGTCGACCTGAGCGCCAAGTTCGGTATCGGCGAAGACTACTACGGCAAGGAAATGCCGATCTGGCTCACCGGCAAGTTCGGCATCAACTTCTAATCAGTTGAAAACCGTTTTGAAGACGCTCCCGACCTGGTCGGGGGCGTTTTTTGTTTACCGAGATTTACGATTCTTATGTAAACATAAATTGAACGGCCCAGGTGCCCATTTTCATTGCCTAAGGGGCGACGGATTTTTAGATTTATACTCCGAAACACTTACAAGGAGTTTGGTATGCTGAAAAAAATTATTCTTGCTGCGGCCCTCGCCGTAAGCGCCACTTTTGCCGCCTGGGACTACTACCCGGTTCTCGAAGCCGGCAAGGGATCCGTCAAGGGCGGGCTCTACTACGACTGGGACCACGACTGGTCTCAGGCGGGCCTTGAACTGGGCGTCCGTTACACCCTCATCCAGAACCTGGAACTTTCCCTGCAGGGCTGGGGCTACCAGTTCTGGAGCGAAGTGGACTGCAAGGATTGCGTCAACGGCGGTGACGGTATGCGTGACCTGGCCATTGGCGTGCGCTACCAGTTCGACCCGATGGTCAACGCCTTCATCGACTTCCATCTCCCCGTTGGCAGCAGCGAAGTGACCAACGAAGAAATTTCCTTCTATGCCGGCGCCCAGTTCTCGATGGCCGTCGCTAGCGTTCCCGGTCTGAAATTCGGTGCGGAAGGCGCCATTGACTGGGGCTTTGAACACGACAACTACGAACGTGGCCTCGACCTGCACCTGTCCGGCGAAGTCGGCTACACCGTCCCGAACGTGGGCATCACCCCGTTTGTGGGCCTCAAGATCAAGTACCGTCTCACCGAAAGCGAAGTGGAATGGGACGATGGCAAGGAACACGGCCAGAACGACGATGGCGACAAGCACATCTCCATCTGGCTCGGTGCGGACTACTTCGTGATTCCCAACCAGCTTGACCTCGTGGCTAAGCTGATTGTCCGTAGCGGCAGCCAGCTGCTCGGCGGTGACGCCACCGGCCTGTACGTCGGTTGCGAATTCTTCTTCTAGTCATTAGTTTTGCAAAAAGAAAGGCGTGCTGGAAAGCACGTCTTTTTTTTATTGTGCGAATGCCACCCTGAAGTTTGCAGATTGATCCTGTCACCCTGGAGGGAGTCCGCAAGGACGACCAATAGGGTCCATCCTTTTCTTACAGGCGCTTGTATAGAACCGGATGGATCCTCTTCGGAGGATGGCACGACCTTTGGCCGTGTCACTTCACATCGTATTCGGGAATCGGCAGGCTTTCGCCGGTCTTCATGGCCTTGTCAAGCGCCGCGGACTTCGCCGGATCGAGCCACCAGTAAACGGGGATGGCGTCTTCGCGGTTGAAATGGTCCAGCACCTTTTCGGGCATACCGTAGCGGTTCCAGTAGAGGATGCGGTGGTGGTCGCACTGCCACATGAGCACGTAAGGCACGATTTCGGCGAGGCGGTTATCCAAAGCCTTCAGGATTTCGTTACGCTTGGCCAAATCAAATTCAGTCTTCTGCAAGTCGATGAGGCTGTCCACGACCTTGTCCTGCACGCCGGCTAGGTTGTTCGTACCCTTCTGGAGTGCGGTAGCGGAATGCCAGCTCGCTTCGGGGTCACGGAGGCGGCCAGCACCCCAGTTCACCCAGTACAGGTCGAAGTCGGCGTCGTCCAAGCGCTTGCGGAGCGTGCTCTGGCTCATCTGCTCGATGGTCGCCACCACGCCCACCTTCTTCAGGTCTTCCTGGAAGAGCGTAAGGTGGCGCAGGTCTTCCTGGCTCGTGATGAAGTTGATGGCAAAGGCCTTGCCATCCTTCTCGAGAACGCCCTGTGCGTTCACCTTGTAGCCCGCTTCGGCAAAGAGAGCGCGGGCGCTATCCGGATTGAACTTGTAGAGCGGAGCCGTCGGGTTCTGATTGCCTTCCCACAGGTCGGGGTAGTAGCTGTTCAGCAAGAAATACTGACCAAACATGTACTTCTCATTCATCGCTTCGCGGTTCAGGAGCATGCTCAAGGCACGGCGCACGCGAACGTCCTGGAACTGCGGCTTGCGCAGGTTGATGGCCATGCCCTGGAAGCCGATGGGTTCCTTGTTGAAGATCCTCTGCTTTACGGCCCAGCCCTTCTTGACGGCGTCGAAGTCCGTCTGCTTCATCCAGATGCTGCTGGTGTAAATCGCGTAGGCGTTGAAGTCCTGCTTCTTGAAAGCTTCGAGCGCCTTCGTCTGGTCGTTCATGAAGCGGTAGCGAATCTTCTCGAAGTTGTACTTGCCGCGGTTCCAGTTCTTGTGGAAGCCCCACCAGTCGCTACGGCGGGCCAGTTCTACGTAGCGGTCTTCGCGGAAAGTCTTGATCTTGTACGGGCCCGAGACTACCGGGAACTCGTAGCGGATCTGGTTGAAGTCCTTGCCCGCCCAAGCGTGCTTCGGGAACGCGAGCATGCCCGCGGCTTCCCAGAAATTGCCCCAGTGAGATTCCTTCGCGGTCATCTTCACCGTGAGGCTGTCGACCACCTCGGGGCGGTCGAAACGGCTAAGCCCGACCTTGAAAATCGGCGTGAGGTTCTTCTCGTCCATGATGACGTCGTAGTAGTACTGCACGTCTTCGGCAGTGATGGACTTGCCGTCGCTCCACCGGGCCCGCGGGTCCACGTGGAAGGTGAACGTCTTGCCGTCTTCGCTAACGCTCCAGCTGTCGGCGAGGATACCGACTTCGCGGTCCTCGGTGGAGTGCAGACTCACGAGCGGCTCAAACATCATGCCCATGAGCTCGGCAGAGAAGCTGTTGTAGTCTTCCCACATGTTAAACGACTTCGGCATCGCGGAGCCCCAGAGGGTAATCGTCCCGCAGGGGCGGGCGTCCTTCGAGGCAATCGGGTCGAACTCGCCCGTGGCGGTGGAATCGACCGGCAGTTCCGGGCAGTTCAGCTCGGCGGTCTTGCCCGCGGACTTGGAGGCCCCCTGCTCGTTGCAGGCGGTAAGGGCCATCGCCGACACCATCAGGGTCGCGGCTATTGCAATCTTTCTTTTCATCATTTTCTATTCCTCGGGTCTGGATCCTTCGGGGCTTGGTTCGGCAGGCTCACCAACCTTATCCCTCAGGATGACGCACTCTTTCGTCTGTAGGCGCGCAGCGCCGTTCTCTCGTCTAAGTTACGGTCTAAAATACCTTTTCGGCTTCACGGGTTTTGCGGGGACCTCTTCGGCAGGGGAGTCCTTCGCCTGTTCCTCCTCTTCCGCCTTGAGCATCTCGAGCGTCATGCGGGCCGCTTCCTGTTCGGCCTTCTTCTTGTTCGGGCCCGAACCTTTACCGTAAGTCTTGCCATTCAGGTGGACCTCCGCCGTGAACACCTTCTGGTGTTCCGGGCCGTCTTCACCGATAATCTCGTACTCCGGAGTCGTGTGCAGACTGCCACCCTGGGAATATTCCAGCAGGGCACTCTTGTAGTTCACAAAATCCTCGGCCACGATGATTTCCTTTACCCTCGGGAAATGAAAACGGTTCAATATGGCACGGACTTCCTCGAGCCCGCCGTCCAGGTATACCGCACCGAGCACAGCCTCGTAGGCATCGGCCAATATGCTTTCCTTGCCCCGACCGCCCATCTTGGCTTCGGCCTTCCCGAGCTTGACGTAGTCGCTCAGGTTCCATTCCTTGGAAGACTGAGCGCACGCATGTCCCGAGACAATGGCGCTCTTGCGCTTGGACAGGTCACCTTCGGAATCGTCCGGGTACGTCCTGTACAGGAACTCGGTCGTGAGCATGTTGAGCACGGAGTCGCCCAGGAATTCCAGGCGTTCGTTGTTGTTCACGTAGGGCAAGTCCTTCCCCATCAGGAAGGAGCGGTGAACGAGGGCGTGGGCCAGCAGTTCCGGATCGCGGAACCGGTACCCGAGCTTCGCCTCAAGCCCGTCCCCGGACTTCTGGCGAAACCAGAGCTTGAATACTTTGTGAAGGAGATTTGATTGTTCCATAGATTTGTAGGGGGAAAAAGAAAGGGCAGCCACATACGGGCCACCCTGTTCAGTCCTATTTTCGAGAACCAGGCTTGAATTAGCCCTTCTTGGCTTCGAGGAAGGCCACGACATCGGCAACCTTCTGGAACTTTTCGGCATCGGAATCGAGGATTTCGACTTCGAACTCGTCTTCAAGAGCCATGACCAGTTCAACGCGATCGAGAGAGTCCGCACCCAGGTCATTGCCGAATTCGGATTCCATCTTCACGTCTTCGGCCTTGACTTCGAGCTTGGCGACGATGACGTCGGTAATCTTCTTGAAAATTTCTTCTTGTGTCATTGTTTACTCCATTTGGAATTGTTTGAGTTCAAATTTAGTAAAAAACGCCTAGGCGTTCAACCCCCCGTCTACCCCCAGAATCTGGCCAGTGATGTAGCAGGCGTCGTCGGAGGCCAAAAAAGCGACCGCATTGGCCACATCTTCGGGTTTTCCGATACGTCCGAGGGGAATTTGTGCGGCATATTTTTCCTTGGTGGCGTCGTCCATGGCGGCGGTCATGTCCGTCCCGATGAATCCGGGGGCAATGGCGTTCACCGTAATGCCACGGGAAGAGAATTCCATGGCGTTGGACTTGGTCATGCCGATGATGCCAGCCTTGGCAGCGGCGTAGTTGGCCTGGCCGGCCTGGCCGTGCAGGGCGTTGATGCTCGAGATGTTCACGATGCGGCCGGTACGCTTGCCCATCATGGTGCGGGCGACGGCGCGGGTGCAGAGGAACACGGACCTGAGGTTCGTGGCGATGACGGCATCAAAGTCCTCGTCCTTCATACGCATCAGGAGGCCATCGCGGGTAATACCGGCGTTGTTGACCAAAATGTCGACCGTTCCCATGTCGGCGATAATTTGCTTGAACACGGTCTGAACCGTCTCGGAGTCGGCCACATTGCATGCGTAGCTCTTGACCTGCACCCCAAGTTCGGCGGAAAGCTTGGCAGCAAGTTCTTCCTTGACCGAGGTGGAGAGAATGGCGACGTCTGCGCCTTCGCTAGCAAGCTTGGTCGCAATAGCGAGACCGATACCGCGGGAAGCGCCGGTGACAATAGCCTTTTTACCTGTAAGTTTACCCATAGTAGTCCCTAGTCATTAGTTGTTAGTTATTAGTTTCATGTTTGGCGGCACAGCCGCGATTATAAAAGGCTAATGACCATTGACCAATGACCAATAGCCATTAATTTATCCCTTCAGTGTCTGGAAAGCCTCGATAGTTTCGACCGGAGTGACCTTCACGTCGCGGCTAATCTTGCGCATGAGGCCCATGAGCACCTTGCCGGAACCCACTTCCACGCCCTGCGTCACGCCCAGGGACATGGCCTTGTTCATGCAGTCGTTCCAGCGGACCGGAGACACCAGTTGGCGCACCAGCAGGTCGGCAATTTCGCTACCCTTCGTGACCGGTTCGGCAATCACGTTGGCAATCACCGGCTTTTCGACATCGTTGAACTTGGTCTTGGCAATGGCTTCGGCAAGGCCAGCCTGAGCGAACTGCATGAGCGGGCTGTGGAAGGCGCCGGAGACGGCGAGCGGAATGGCCTTGATTCCGGCCGCACCGCAGTTTTCCACGAGCTTGTTCACGCCGGCGACGGCGCCGGACACCACGATCTGGCCCGGGCAGTTGATGTTCGCGGGCACCACGACGCCCACATCCTTCACGGCTTCGCAGAGCTCGAGAATCTTGGCTTCGTCCTGGCCCATGATGGCGGCCATCGCACCCGGGTTCTTGGAACCGGCAGACGCCATGAGTTCACCGCGGGTACGCACCAGGCGGAGGCCCTCTTCAAAGCTGAAACCGCCGGCAGCGTAGATGGCGGAGTATTCACCGAGGGAGTGCCCGGCCACGTAGTCAAAGGCAAAACCTTCAGACTTGAGGAGTTCCATCACCATGGCAGACACGGTGAACAAAGCCGGCTGCGTGTTGTCGGTGCTCTTGAGAACATCTTCGGGGCCTTCGGCCATGAGCTTCGAGAGCGAGAAGCCGAGGATTTCGTCGGCCTGCATCATAATCTTCTTGGCCGGCTCAAAAGTGGAAGCGAGAGTCTGGCCCATGCCCACGTACTGGGCGCCCTGGCCAGGGAAAAGCAAAATCGTCTTGGACATTTCAATCCTTTGCGGGTAGACCGCATTTTCAAAGTTCCGGTATAATTTAGAAAATACGGGGTACATAAAAACGCCCGGCAATAAAACCGGGCGACAAAACCGAAATATAAGATTTAATGAATATTTTTGTAACAAAAGGCCGGTTACAGGCCAATTTTTACGATTCTATAATCGCGGGTGCTCCCCGTCCGAACCGCAACGAGATAGGTCCCGGCAGGAATCTGCGCGACATCCCATTGCAAATTGTGGCCACCGGCACCTTGCCTTCCCGTAAACTGCTTTACAGCCGTTCCCTTGATCGAGACAAGAGAAATCTTGACGTCGGCCGCCTGCGGCAAAACGTAGTTCACATCCAGGAAATTCCCATGGTGGGCAATGTCGAGACTGAAGGATTCGATTGCCGGCGCAACGGCGATGCCTTCCTTTTTAGTGGAATCCGTCTTAGTCGAATCGGTCTTCGTCGTATCCGTTTTCGTAGAATCCGTCTTCGTCGTGTCCTTCTTGGTCGTGTCAACCGCAGTAACGGCCGCCGCGAGAAGCACGTTCGCCGCAAGGAACGACGCGTTCCCGTATATGGCAGTTTCTGTTGCAGTATAAATTTCCCAGTCAGAAATCAAGGAATCATTCATCGACCCTCCCATGAGCGCTCCGACCGGCGGCCTGTAGCTATACGACGCCAAAAAATCTTTATAGTTAAAATATTCATCAACAGTCATTCCATTCCAACCTTCCGGATTAGAGGTGCGGTGATGGACATGCGCTTCGTTCTTGTCGCCCACACCCGTCATAAAACAGATATCCCACTGGTTCACGCCCAGGATATAGTTCATCTTGTTTATGGCAAGCTGACGAACGTCGCGATATTTCCAACTATCGGAACCACCAAAAATCTTCTTAGAAGAAACATCCTTGACGACTTCAGCATAAGTCAGCATATTGATGATATTGCCAGAATCATAGTGATTCGCACCCCAATTAAAACTAACCGTGACATACCATGGGGTCGAGTATTCCAACCGATGCCCCTCAAGCATATCTACTTGTTTCGATCCACTAGTAACCATTAAACCATCTTCTGCGCCCTGCGCCAACGAATAAACCACCCTTTTTATGTAATCCAAACGGAGAGTGTCCTCAATGCCAAATTTTTCGGCCGTGGCCTCGTCTGCCAAGAGCAACTTGTAGAAGGCATACAATGTTATCGCAAAACGGTTCTGATAATCCGAAGGCCAGCCTCCGGCTTCAAAACCATTCATATAGCCAAGCCATCCTGCGGGGAAATATTCATAGCGATATTCGGCATTTATATTGTCGTTAATCGTTTTGTCTTTGGCGGCATCGTTCAGGTAATCCATCTTTTTCGTCTTTTCGTAGGTCGCATAATGGAGGGCAATTGCCGCCAGCGCAAAGACATCAATATGCTTCGAGTTAATAGTACAGGCATAGAACCCAGCAAGGCAGTATTCCTCTTCTCCAAAGTGTTCCTTGGCATAGGCATACAGTTTTTCAGCCACCTTAAGGCAACTATCCGCAAAGGCTTTATCATACGTTGCATAACGCACACTCAACAAAGCAAGGCCTGCTGCAACCTGCGCCGACATGCCGGGGCCAATGCCGTGCATAACCGGTCTTGGAGGCACCGGGTTCATCGATTCCATGCTGTCCGCACGATTCCAATAATTATGATCAGTGGCATCGCCAATGTTTACAATCATATCCTTGATTTCGCCCTTGGCATACTCATAGGAACGCAAGTAAAATTCCGCACCATGACGCGCCTCGCGCAACATGTCTGGAATACCGTCCGTCTTGACGATTTCGTTATGGTTGAAGGCGTAATGGTCTTCGTCACGTTCCGGGTTCGTCGCCGAAAGCAGCGAAAGCATCATAAAGGCATAACCCATGGTCGGCGCCATCTTCAGGTGGTCGCCGCAATCGTACCAACCACCTGGAATGGTGTCATGCACATGGCTTGCCTTGTGGAACCAGGACTCCGAATCACCACTGCGCTGCACGCCAAAGAATTTGAGGTTCGCGTCGCGCACCATGGAATAAACCTTGTCGCTCACGATGAATGTCGAGGAATATTCCTTACCTACCTTAATACGGAGGCGCTTGTCTGTGGGGAGCGTTGCAAGTTCGGCCAGTTTGCCTGCGCATACCTTGGCTTCAGGAGCGGTCTTTTCCACCGTATAACGCTTGTCAAGAGAATTGACGTACGCCTTCACCACTCTAGCGGTTTGGTCAATTTTCCCGAAAGCCGAGAACTTGCCTCCCGCGGCAACTTCTTCACCTTCTAAGTCCACAACGGAATAGGTCGCCGATTCGCATTTATCCGAAACATAGTAGAACTGCTTTTCAGGGTCGTCCGGCAAGTAACCGGCCTGGTTCACGCGGATATTGCTGACCTTGAGGTTCAAGGCATCGATGAAGGCCTGGTTCAAGGTGTCCGCAATGTAGGCGTTCGCCTTGAAGTCCGCCGGCTTTGCTCCGGACTTCGGGGTACCGACCAGAGTATCCTTTTCGTTTACGGTGAAATTGGCAAAGTCATAGACCGTTCCGCCTTCTTCAACGGCGGCAGTGCTCCATTCCATCGGGTAAACCGGGCGGATCAGGTCGAACGGGGTTTCGGCAGCAAAAAGGCCCGCCGCAGAAATCAGTGTAGCAAAGGCTATGCGCATAATTACGCTCCTGAAAAGGTGTACCTACTAAGATAATAAAAAAGAACCCGGCGTAAAAGCCGGGCTCCAAATTCATTAACAGGTATCTGTTACTTGGCTTAAGCCGGTTCGTCCTTGATGGCGGCCAGGCGTTCGTTCACGTTCTTGGAAACGCCCTTGGCAGCATACTTCGCGGCAGCTTCCACAGCCTTCTCGATAGCGAGGGCGTCGGAACGTCCGTGAGCGATGATGCCCGTACCGTTCAAACCGAGGAGCAACGCACCGCCAGTCATGCGGTAGTCCCACATCTCGGCAAAACGCTTGCCAGCCGGGGAATCGATAGTGCCGAACATCGCCTGGTGCATTTCGAAGAAGCCTTCCAGCAACTTGAGCACAACGTTGCCCGTATAGCCGGAGCAGGCAACCACGTCGGCCTTGCCGGCGACCAGGTCGCGGCCTTCGATGTTACCGACGAAGTTGACCGGAGCAGACTTCAGGAGCTGATAGGCTTCCTGGAGCACGGCCGGGCCCTTGTGTTCTTCTTCGCCCATGTTCAACAGGCCAACCGTCGGCTTTTCGTAACCGAGGTAAGCTTCTGCAAAGGCGGAACCCGCCACGGCGAAGTCCACGAGGGTCGAAGCACGTTCATCGACGTTCGCACCGCCGTCCACGAGCACAATGCTGCGCTCGCTGATCGGAAGGGCGACCCCGATAGGCGGACGGGAGAACTTTTCGCTGGACTTTCCGAGAACCATGAGGCAGCTAGCCATCATTGCACCGGAGTTGCCGGCACTGACGGAAGCGTCCACGAGGCCCTTCTTCTGCAAGGCGACACAAGTCACCAGGCCGGAACGCTGCTTCTTCTTGACCACCATGACAGGATGTTCATCCATGGCGACCAGGTCCGGAGCATCGACAACAGAAATCCCGTTACCCGTATAGCCGAGTTTTTCAAGACCAGCCTTGACCTCGGCCTCCGGTCCGCAGAGGACTACATGAATATCGGGATTTTTCTTGACGGCGTTTACGGCACCTTCAAGGCAGACACTGGGGGCGTAGTCGCCACCCATAGCATCTAGCGCTACTTTGATCATGGAATCCTCCTAGGCGAATTAGGCTTCAGCACCCTTCATGTCTACAACTTCAACACCGTTGTAGTAGCCGCAAACCGGGCAAACGCGGTGCGGGCGCTTGGTGGCGCCGCAGTGTTCGCAAGTGGCCATAGCCGGCACGTCCATCTTCCAGTGGGTGCGGCGCTTGTCACGACGGGCGGTCGAGGTTTTTCTTTTAGGTACTGCCATTTTTAACTCCTATTTTCCATTTTGCTCTTAAGAGCCATGAGTTTTTCCCAACGCGGGTCCAGGGGCTTTTGGGGCTCTCCGGCACCTTCGTCAGGTTGATTATTTGTTACAAAGATAAAATCTTCGTCAGGATTTTTCACGGGCGCGACTGGTTCTTGCAGTATAACCAGCTGTCGGATGCACTCGGAAACGTCCACGAAGAGCTGCCCCTGGGGGATTTTGTAGGCGAAAACATCTGCATCGTCTTCGTCAAGCTCCTGTTTTGCGACAGCGAGCCGTTCGACCTCCACCACTATTTCGGTAGTGAACGGGCGGTCGAACAAATCCAGAGTCCTGGAGCAGGTCAGAGTTTGCACTCCGGAGAGCGTACCGGACACAAGCCACTTACTCGGGCCTTCGGGGCTAACCAGCACCTCGGCTACCAGATCGCCCTTGAGGTGCAGTTCGTCGAAGATTTCGGGGGCGTCGGCATAGGACCAGACCACCCGGCGGTCTTCGGATTCCGTAAGTTCTTGTGCGATATCGATTCTCAAAGTGCCCCAAATGTAGTAAAATCGGGGGTTAAAGTCAATATCTTTACAAGGGGGCCCCATTTTTCTAAAATTGGCACCAGTCAGTTCGAGATTCCATCCTGACCTTAGGCGGCGCCCGCCGGCCTATAAACCAAAACTAGGAGACCTATATGCGTTCAGAAGCTGAACTCGAAGGCGTCACGCTGCTCGGCAACAACAAGACCCAGTACAAGACGACCTACAGCCCCGAAGTACTCGAGAAATTCCCCAACAAGCACCCCGGAAATGACTACATGGTCACTTTCAACTGCCCGGAATTCACGAGCCTGTGTCCCAAAACGGGCCAGCCCGACTTCGCGGAAATCAAGATAAACTACATCCCGGACCAGTTCCTGGTGGAATCCAAGTCCCTCAAGCTGTACCTGTTCTCGTTCCGCAATCACGGGGATTTTCACGAGGACTGCGTAAATATCATCATGAAGGACCTGGTGAAGCTGCTCGACCCCAAGTACCTTGAAGTCGAAGGTATCTTCATGCCGCGCGGGGGCATTTCGCTGTACCCGTTCGCCAACTACGGCAAACCCGGTACCGAATTCGAATCACTCGCCAAGACCCGCCTGTTTGCGGCAATCGACAGGAGGAAATAACCATGCAGAACGAAATCGTCCTCATCGCCTCCATTTTCGCCTTCTTCGGCGGTCTCGTCGCCTTCTTCCGCTTCTTCGGCAAGCAGGGTATATTTGCCTGGACCGTCATCTGCACCATCGCCGCCAACATCGAGGTGCTCATCCTGGTTCACGCCTTCGGGCTCGACACCACGCTCGGCAACGTCATCTTCGCCTCGACCTTCCTCGCGACCGACATCATGAGCGAGATTTTCGGCAAAAAAGAGGCCAGCCGCTGCGTCAAGATTGGCATCCTCGCGAACGTCACGTTCATCCTGATTTCCCAGAGCTGGTTCTTGTACATCCCCGCCGACGGCGACACGATGGCCGAACCCATCCGCACCGTATTCGCGAACACCCCGCGCGTGATGCTTGCAAGCCTGTTCGCCTACGCCATCTGCGAGATGTTCGACGTGTGGGCCTACCACGCCTGGTGGAAATGGACCGAGAAGAAGTTCGGCGACAAGAAGGGTTTCCTGTGGCTCCGCAACAACGGTTCCACACTCGTAAGCCAGCTCATCAACGTGGTGGCGTTCAACCTGCTCGCCTTCGCGGGCGTGTTCCCGTGGAATACGATTGTCGAGATTCTCGTGTTCGGTTACGGCATCTTCATCGTGACTTCCCTGATGGACACGCCGTTTGTGTACCTCGCCCGCCGAATTTCCGAAAAGCACCCGGAACTCCTGAAGGAATAAGCTCCGAAAATTGCAAAAAACTTACGAGATTTTTTCTCAAAAGCTCAAATTGCCTCAAAACAAGCGTTTTGGGGCATTTACATTAACATATATATATGTATCGAGAAATCGTCGCCCCATTCCTGCACCCGCAGTCCGACCTTCCGGTACGATGAACTAAATTTTGCGCGAAAAATGATTTTCACGGTGCTCACATACCTGGTTATCGGCCTTCTGGCCATATTCGGACTTTTCTACATAGTCCTGGAGGTGCGGTTCTACCGCGCCCTGGGGAACGTGCGCCTCGGGGAATCCGACGTGGAACCCAAACCCGACGTGAGCATCCTGATCGCCGCCCGTAACGAATCGGCCGGCATCCGGGCCACCCTCGACTCCGTCCTCGCCCAGGACTACGCGGGCAAGTGGGACGTCTGGGTCGCCGACGACCGCAGCACCGACGACACCCCCGAAATCCTCGCGGAATATGCCAAGCGCGACCCGCGCCTGCACGTCCTCACCATCACGGAAATCCCCGAAGGGGTGAGCCCCAAAAAGCACGCCCTCTCCAAACTTATCGAAGCCTGCGACGGAGACATCCTGTGCCTCACCGACGCCGACTGCCTGGTAAAGCCCACCTGGATTGCCGGAATCGTGGCCGAATTCGAACCGGGCATCGAGCTCGTGGCCGGGCACTCCTACATACCGACCGAACCCGGGAAGTCCAAATTCATCATTTGCATGCAGGCCGTCGAGACGCTCATCTACCGCGTGGCGGGGACCGCGGGCCTCGCGATGCACCTGCCGCTCACCAGCACCGGCAACAACCTCGCTTACCGCAAGAGCTTTTTCAACAGCGTGAACGGTTTTGACAACGTTCTCAAGATTCAGAGCGGCGATGACGACCTTTTGATGCAGAAACTGGCCGCCGACCGCCCGTGGGCCATGCGCTACTGCATTGCCGAATCCACCTTTGTCACCACAAACGGCAAGGAAACCCTCAAGGAACTCTGGGAACAGCGCAAGCGCTGGGCTTCCAAGACTATATACTATACGCCGAAAATCGTTTTCGTGCTCTCCATGGTGTTCCTGTTCCTCGTCATGCAGTGCATCGCAGCGGTGCTTTCGCCGTTCAGCTTCCCCATTCTTATCGCGACTCTCGTCGCATTTGTCGCCAAGTGCATCGGCGACCTGGTTTTAATACTCCGCGGGCTCAGGATATTTAGGCAGGAGCACCTCCTCAAGTGGTGCATCCCCGTAGAATTTATCCATGCCCCCTTTACCGTGCTGGCCGTCCTCTTCGGCCTGTTCGGACGTTTCAAGTGGAAATAACATGGCAACAACAAAAGCGACTACAAAGACCACTACAGCAAAGAAGACCGCCACCGCAAAAGCGGCCAAGGCAGAAGGCAAGACGCTGATTATCGCCGAAAAGCCGAGCGTCGCCGCCGACCTCGTAAAGGTCCTGGGCGCCAAGACCTTCAAAAAGGGCACGGGCGTCTACGAAAGCGACACGACCATCGTAAGTCACGCCATCGGACACCTTGTAACCATCGCCGACCCCAAGGACATCGACGAACGCTACAAGGCCTGGGACATGAAGACGCTCCCGATGTTGCCCGAAAAGTTCCCCCTTGTCGCAAGCCCAGCCACCAAGTCCCAGCTTTCCATTCTGAGCAAACTCATCAAGAGGAAAGACGTGACGACCATCGTGAACGCATGCGATGCGGGCCGCGAAGGTGAACTGATTTTCTTCTATATCCTCGACTACGTGCTCAAGGGCAAGGTTACGAACAAGACCATCAAGCGCCTGTGGATGCAGAGCATGACCCCTGCCGCCATCAAGGACGCCTTCGAGCACCTCCGTACCGCCGAAGAGATGGAAAACCTGAAAGATGCCGCCCTGTGCCGCAGCGAAGCCGACTGGCTCGTGGGCATGAACGGCAGCCGCGGCCTCACCGCCTACAACAGTTCCATGGGCGGGTTCCAGATTACACCGTGCGGCCGTGTGCAGACCCCGACGCTTGCCATCATCGTCAAGCGCGAAGAGGAACGCCTCAAGTTCGTTCCGCAAAAGTTCTGGACCGTAGACGCCGATTTTGACAACGGTGGAAACGCCTACCAGGGCAAGTGGTTCATTGGCGACGGCAAGGACCGCGTCAAGCAGATTTTTGACGGCAAGAAGGCTGAGGAAATCCTCGCGAAGTGCAAGGGCAAGCCGGGCAAAATCGAGGAGACCACCGCCCCGAGCCAGCAAAAGTGCGGCCAGCTGTACGACCTCACTACGCTCCAGCGCGAGGCGAACAACCGTTTCGGGTTCAGCGCCAAGACAACGCTCTCGATTGCTCAGAGTTTGTACGAACATTACAAGGCGACAACCTACCCGCGTACCGACAGTCGTTGCCTGCCCGAAGACTACGTGCCGACCGTCAAGGCGACCCTCGGCAAAATCGAGGGCCCGCTCCGCAAGTTTGCGCTCGAGGCTCTCGACAACAGCTACGTGAAGCGCACCCCGAAGGTATTCGACAACACGAAAATCTCCGACCACTTCGCCATCATCCCCACGGGCGTCACCCCGAAGGGACTCTCCGAAGCCGAAGAGAAAATCTACACGATGATCTGCCAGCGCTTTATCGCGGTATTCTTCCCGCCGGCGCAGTACCTGAACACCACCCGCGTCACGACCGTCGAGGGCGAGACGTTCATCACCGAAGGCAAGATTCTCGTGGAGCCGGGCTTCAAGGCCGTGTACGGCAAGGACAGCGACGACGAATCCAACGTCCCGCCGCTGAAGGGTACCGCCGCCAAGACGCTCGACATCCGCAGCAACGAAGACTTTACCAAGCCGCCCGCGCACTACACGGAAAGCACGTTGCTTTCCATGATGGAGAGCGCGGGCAAGCTCGTCGAAGACGACGAGCTGCGCGACGCCATGAAGGAGCGCGGGCTTGGTACGCCGGCAACGCGTGCCGCCATCATCGAAAAACTCGTGAGCGACAAGTACGTTATACGTGACGGCAAGGAAATGATCCCGACCGCTAAGGCGTTCGACCTCATCAAGGTGCTCTCGGCCATGAACTGCGACGCCCTCACGAGCCCCGAACTCACCGGCGAGTGGGAATACAAGATGGACCTCATCTCCAAGGGCAAGGAATCTCGCGAGAACTTTATGCAGGGGATCGTCGAGATGACGAAGACCATGGTGAAGAACATCAAGGGATTCAAGGAAGAAAGCACTACCGGCGAGGCGAAGTTCAGCCCGGTGAACGGCAAGAAGGTCTTCGAGACCGTGAGCCGCTACACCACCGAAGACGGCATCGTCATCCGCAAGATTATCGGCGGCAAGCACCTGACCGACGAAGAAATCGTCGAGCTCCTGACCAAGAGGAAAATCGGCCCGCTCACGGGTTTCCGCAGCAAGAAGGGCGCCGAATTCTCGGCGGTGCTTACCATCAACGCCCAGAACAAGATTGAATTCGTATTCGACGAGAAGCCCGAAGAAATCGAAATCGGCGAAAAAGTCGGCCAGTCGCCTGTCGACGGTACCGACGTGTTCGAGACGCTTACCGGTTACGTATCGCAAAGCTTTATCGACAAGCTGCCCTCCGGCATTTCGCTCCCCAAGATTCTCCTCGGCAAGGAAATCCCGTCCGAAGAAATCCAGAACCTGCTCGCCGGCAAAAAGACCGCGCTCATCAAGGGCTTCCGCAGCAACAAGACTCGCCGCCTTTTCGACGCCTACCTGATGCTCGAAAAGGGCAAGCTCAAGTTCGATTTCCCGCCCCGCGAATTCAAGCCGCGCCGGTTCGTCAAGAAAAAGGAAGGCTAGGACAGCGGTGACTTTCAAATCCGTATTGTCGTCGGCACTTTTTGTCTTCTGCGCCTTTGTACAAGCGAACGCGCAGGCCGAAGGCGTATCCGACGCCCAGCTTATCCCGCTCGAATCGCTGAAGGACTCTGCGGCGCAGCCCGCAACGGATTCCTCCGCGACAGCCTCCGCAGCAGAAACAAGCGTGCAAGATGTCGACAAGGCGAATCCCTACGGCCTCCCCGACGAGCTCATGCCGCTGTGGAACTCCCTTACGGTAAAGCAGAAAGCCGCCCAGATGGTGATGGTCTACATGACGCCCGCCTCCTTCATGCTGGAGCATGAATTCGGGGGCTACCTCGTGATGAAATCGCACCTGAAGCATCTCGACAAGTTCCGCGAAAACATCAGAACGGTCAACGACTCCATGCGCATCAAGCCGCTCGTCGCAACCGACCAGGAAGGCGGTCTCGTGAACCGCATAGCCGCCATCGACGCCCAATGGGCGCACACCCCTAGCGCCAAGCAGATGCGCGTCATGAGCGAAGATTCCATCCGCACGCTCGCCCGCGAAATCGGCACCGCCCTAGATAACGTCGGCATCAACCTGAACCTCGCTCCCGTACTCGACCCCGCCAAGGACAGCCGCGGCAAGAACTCCTTCATGGAAGAATCCAAGCGTTCCTGGGGCACCGACACCGTAGGCGCCCCCAAGGTCCGAGCTTTTGTCCAGGGCATGCGCGAAAGCAATGTCGCCTGCGTTTCCAAACATTTTCCCGGCTATGACAGTTGGACCAACAGTGACCACCAGATTGCCGTGAGCGCCACGCCCAAAGCCAAGATTGCAAGGAACGTCGAATTCTTCAAGGCCCTCTCGAACGACATCCCCGTCACCATGATGTCGAGCGTCCGCTTTATCCGCATTTCGAACCGCCCCGCCGTATTCGAGCCAAAAATCGTCAAGATGGCCCGCGAGATGTCTCCCGAGACCGTGATTCTCACCGACGACCTGTGGGGCGTTTCGCTGCGCGCCTGGGTCAGCGGCACCGAACGCGTGACCTCCAAGACCTACCCCAAGAAGGACTTCAGGAAACTTATCCGTACCGCCCTCATGGCCGGCAACGACATGTTCATGATTACCTACCCGCAAAAGGCGGTCGAGATGGTCGCATACATGGAATCGCTGTCCCGCCAGAGCAGCAAGTACAAGGAACGCATCGAGGAATCCTGCGCACGCATCTTGAAGATGAAGTACAAAGCGGGACTGTTTAACTAGTCACTAGTTATTGGTCATTAGTCATTGGGCTTTGGGGCTCAAGACGCGAGCCTTCTTCGGAGTGGAGAGGTTCTTCACTTCTTTGAGAATCTTTTCCTGCCCGACCTTGTTGTAGGCAAGTTTTAAAATTTCCGCACACGCCATCGTATCGTCCAGGGCGCGGTGATGGTTGAAATCGGGCAATCCAAGGGACAGCGCCAAGTTATGCAGGCTGTAGCTCGGGAGCCCAGGGAAAAAGCGCCTCGATATCTTTACGGTACACAGACGCGGCGGGTCGAAAGCTATGCAACAGCGCTTGAATTCCATGCGCATCATCTTCACGTCGAACTGCACGTTGTGCGCAACGAATATGCGGTCGCGCAACAGCTCGGCTACTTCTTCGGCAATGGAGGCAAACTGCGGCTTGCCCTGAACCATCTCGTCGGTGATTCCCGTAAGTTTCTGCACAAAGGGGCTTATGGTCGTCCCCGGGTCCACCAGGGTATGGAAAGTCTTCACGACTTCCGTATCGTCCAGCAGGACGATTCCCACTTCCGTAATGCGGTTCAACTCGCCCGGACCGCCGGTCGTTTCCACATCGACTACAGCAAATCGCATCGATGGCCTATCGGAGAGGGATATCTATATCGAGGGTAGCGTTTCCGCGGGCCATCTGCACGCGGGCCTTCAACACCTTGGACTTGGGCTTGCTTGTCACGGGGACAACCAGCAGGTTACTGATGCCGGCATCCTCGCTCGGAGTCGCCTCCGAATCAGGCACCGTCTTCTTGAAAATCGGCTTTTTGCCCTTGTCGAAAATCGAGTAGGTCAGTTCGCGCGGCATGCCCTTCTTGATCTGCTTCGTGGCGACCTGGAAATAAATCATCCCACCCTTGGGAATCCTGCGGAGGCTATCCTTAATTTCTTCTTCGGTGGCAAGTTCCGCTTCCAGCGCCATGCGGGCGTCCTTCTTGAGCTTGTCGTAGGAATCGTACATCACGGAAACATTGAACTTGGCATCTTCGGGAATCGCATCGGGACGCACATCGCGGATTTTGGAATTGTTCTGGTAATACTCCCACCGACCGTTGTCGTGCAATATAACCGTAGAACCGTTAGATGTCGTAGCGACAATGTCGTCGGCAAAAGCTGCCGCCACCCAGACGGCCATACACAAAAAAGCGATCAGTCGAATCATTTTCGAAACTCCAATTGGCAAAAACACCTTCAAGAAATATACAACAAAAAACGCGAAATCGCTTGGATGCTCCATTTTTTCGACAAAGTTTCAATTGTTATCTTTACAACATGCCTGGAAAAATCCGCTTTGCCCCGAGCCCCACGGGATACCTCCACGAAGGGCACCTTCTCTCGGCGCTCTACGTGTGGGCTGCATCACATAAATGGCAGTTGAAGGTCCACCTCCGCATCGAGGACCACGACAGGGGAAGGGCCCGCGACGAATACATCCAAAGCATCTACGAAGACCTCGCCTGGTTCGGTTTCAAGTGGGACTCCCAGAGCATCCAGAGCAAGCGCGGCGAAGTCTACCTCAAGGCGCTCGAGACTCTCGAAAAGCAAGGACTCGTCTACCCGTGCTACTGCAGCCGCAAGCAACTCGAGGAAGAAAATCCCAAGAGCGAGACGGGAGAAATCGTTTATCGGGGAAAGTGCTTTTTACAAACATCGTCATGGCGGGCTACGACCCGCCACCTAGATTCCGGCTCGGTGGCCGGAATGACGTGCAGCACAGAGAACAACGTTCCGCACAACCTGCGTGTCATCATTCCAGACAAAGTAATTGAATGGCACGACCTGCGGCTAGGAGACTTCCGCGAGAATCCCAAGGAACAGTGCGGGGACTTTCCTATCCGGGACCGCGATGGCCAATGGACGTACCAGTTCGCCGTCTGCGTCGACGATATCGACGAGGGAATCACGCACGTAGTCCGCGGCGAAGACATCAGGAGTTCTACCGCCAGGCAAATCGCCCTGATGCGCCTTCTCGGCCGAAATGAGCCGCCCGTCTACCTCCACCATCCCCTGATTGTTGACCCCGCAGGCAAAAAGCTTTCCAAGCGCGAAATGGCACACAGCCTCCGCCAAGACCGAACCGCCGGCGCCACCGCCGAAGAACTCCTGGGCAGGGTATGCTTTAAGGCCGGTATTACAGCCTCCCCGGCGCCCCTGACGCTAGAACGGGCTTTATCCGCCATCGAATCCAGATTGTAAAAGTTTCGTTCATCGAAATAAAGTATATTGAAAACATGGCACAGGTTTGTCCTTCTGAAATAGTCAATAAGATTTGTAAAGAAGCCGAGAACTTTGACTCCAAAGATCGCCTTTTGAATTTTTCGACAAAGGGCGACTTCCAGACTCCGTTGTTACTCGAAGCTGGCGACCTGTTTTTCGAGAAATGGCTCAAGTCCGGGCCCCCCCTCCCCTTCGAAACGTTCCTCCCGCTGTCGCAGACGTTTACTGCCCAGCAAAAGATGGAAACCGAAGAACAGTTTGCAAAAGTCCTGAAGGGCAAGTCCGAAGACTTCCTGTGCAGCGACCTCTACCTCCTCATGGGATTCCTCAAGTGGGACGGTAACGCGCTCGCCCCGAGTATCCTTATCCCGCTGGACATCAGCCCCGACATGAAGTCGCTTTCCATCTCCGAACGCGGCCCCGTCGAGAACGTCATCTTGCGCAAGCGCCTCAAAGACATCGTGCAGCTTCCGCGCACCGAAGACGCGACCATCAACGGCAAGTTCAGCATCCTGCTCTACTTCTCCCTATTCGAGAAGGCCATCGCCGCCGAAAAGAAATGGAAGTTCACGCGCCATGGCTTGAGCCTCGCGTTCTTCAACACGAACCGTCTGCTCCTCAAAAAACGCATGGAGCGCGGATTCAGCGAGAAAAAGACCGATGCCTCGCCCTTCCTGAAGGGCCTGCTCGGCGACGAAGGATTCCAGTTCAAGGAATCGGTATTCGAGGAAGCCGACTTCGACCAGGTATTCAATCCGGCCGACCATTACTTCCTTTACCCGACAGATTCGCACACGACCAAGGTCACAATCGACGCACTCGACGAGAAGTCCTCCGCCTATGCGGTGCAGGCCCTTCCCGGCACGTCCAAGATCAAGGTCGCCGTCAACATTGCTGCCGAATCCGTTTCCAAGAAAAAACGCACACTCGTCGTGGCTCGCAGGGCCATATCCAAGCAGACCTTCTGCGACGCCTTCCAGCCCAAGTTCCGTTCGTTCAACGGCCCCGAGCGCGACATCGTCATGGCCGACCTCAAGAAGGCCCGCGAAGAATTTTCGTCTTACTACGGAATCGTCAACCAGAAGCCCAACGCCAGCAGCGGCACCCTCGCCGAGATTCTCCAGGAATTCCGCGACAATCCGCAGCCCAAGGCCAAGTTCCCCGATTCCGTATTCAAGGGCGTCGCCGAGCTCCCGTTCCACCGTTACAAGGCCATCAAAGAAGTCCTGAGCGACCTTGCCGCCATGTACATCGAGCACGACGGTCTCAACGCCCGCAAGGCATTCGAGCAAATCCAGGCACCAAGCATCGACAAAGACGCCAAAGCCAAAATCGCCAAGGAACTCGAAACGGCCACCGCACTTTCCAACGAGCTCAAGCCCGTCATCGACTCGTTCCAGGAGATGAACCTCTTCCCGACGGGCGCCTACCTCGCCACACTGTCCGACCTGTTCGGGCTCCTCCAGACATACTACGACAAAGACACTCCCGACTTTGAACGCTGGGACCTCAGGTCGAACAACTGGATTGCCTACAAGGATACGCTCCGCGGGCTCCCCGAAGCAGGCGACAAGTGGGTACGCTACCGCAGGCAGACCTCCGACATCTACACCGACGACGCTGTAGACCAGAACGTCCTCGCCGCACGCGAAGAATTCTCGGCCAGCCTCAAGGTCAAGCTCAAGGGACTTTCGGACCATTACCGCAATTCCCGCAAGACTCTCATCAAGGTCATCCGCAAGCCGAAGACCGTCACGAGCGACACGCAGTTGCTCGACCTCATCGACACGCTCATCGACCTGCAAGACAACAAGCGCGCCTACAGGGATTCCTCCGTACTCGGTGCGCACCTGCTCGGCAAGGACTGGCTCTATGAGAAGTCCAACTGGGTCGAACTGAACAACAAGATTAACTTTATCTACAACTTCCGCGAAGTCCACAAGAACGACCCGCGCCTCGACTACCTGCTTTTGATTCTCGAGAACTGGCACGGCATCAAGCAACTGCTCCCCGATCTTGCGAAGCACGCCGAATCCGTCCAGAAGCTCACGGAAGCCATACGCAACATCTCGAAGGAGTTGAACCTCGAGACCCCGCTCGAAGGCCTGGTTATCGACAAGTGGCTCGACGAAATCCGCAACTGGAACGACCACTGGAACCTGCTCGACACGCACGTGAAGATGACGATGCTGCAGCAGAACCTCGAATCTTGCGAATGCAAGGGGCTTGCGGAATATACGAGGAACGCAGACTCCTTCGGCAAGGATTTGGTGCAGGCTTTCGCACAAAGCTGGTCCAGAAGCCAGATACAGCTGCTGACAAAGAAATGCCCCGACCTGTTCAGCCTTCCGCCAAAGGAACGCGCACAAAAGGGCAAGGCCTACCGCACGCTGTTGGACCAGTTCTCCAACGCAAACTTCCGCGCCATCCATGCAGCCATCAAGGACAACCCCGAACTGCTGTGCATCGCCTCGCTCGACGAAACGTACAGCATGGACAACCAAGCCTTTGACGTTGCCATCATCCTTGACGCCGACTGCATCTCCGTCACCGACGCGTTCTCGACCATCTGCATCGCGAACAAGATAATTCTCATTGGCGACCCGCACATGCCCGTGCTGGAACCGCAGCCGTTCGACGCCTACATGAACATCCTGCCCCGCCAAAGCGCCTTCTTCATCGAGAGCATTCTCGCCTCGGCGCTCCGCAAGGGCATCCCGACCCGCGAACTCTGGTTCACCACGAGCTACAACGACATCTCGCTTGTCAATTTCGCGAACGCGAAGATTTACAACTACGGCATCAAGCAGTTGCCCATGCCCAACCGCAAAAAGTCCAACTGCGAATCGCTCAAGGTGGTCCCGGACAAGGTCTTGGCCATCGCCAAGACCGCCGTGCAGCACGCCGAAAAACATCCCGGCCAAACGCTCGGCATCATCGCGTTCCACCAGGCCCGCTGCTTCGAAATCGAATCCGCCATCCGCGCGCTCCTCACCAAGGATTCCCCGGCGGCAAGATTCTTCGACCAGCCGAATCCGGCCATCCGCTATTACGTCAAAACGCCCGACCGCGCCGTCGACAAGAACCGCGACGTCGTGCTCGTGTGCATTGAGTTCGAAGGCAACGACAAGATTTCGGCAGAGCGCAAGCTAGCCCTCTGCTCCACGCTCGCCAGGCAAGAACTGCAGGCATTCGTATCCAAGGACGAAGTCGAAAAACAGCAAGCACCCAAGGCGAACCTCTTCTGGGAATGGATTACCTACCTCGAGAAGAAGGAACTGCCCGAACCTCCCGAAGTGCAGCACAACGAATCTCCGCTTACCGCACAAGTCGGCGAAGTCCTTCAGGCAGAGAACATCCAGTTCGAGAACTCCTTTGCTCCGGGCGGCATCGCTATAGGCCCCGTCATCGTCGACGCCAACAATTCCCGCAGGTTCCTTGCCGTTGTCGAAGACGACTGCACGTCGGAACGTTTCCGCGAATCCGTCGAAGACCGCGAGTACATCCGTCCTACGTTCCTGCGCCAGCTGGGCTGGAAGGTCATCAACCTGTGGCTGCCCGTCTGGTACATGGCCGAGAAGGATGAAAAGGACCACCTGATTACGACCATCGCCATCGAGCAGAGCGTCGCTCCGCCTCCGGTCGAGGAGTCCGGCGATATCGTCGAAGAAGAATCTACAGAAGCCCACCTCGAGGTGAGCACCGTCCAGTACGCGGTCGTGCATCCGAAAATCGAAGGCACCCCGCACGACAAGCCCATCGCCGAACTGCCGGCTGCGGCCCTCATCTCGCAGCTCAAGTTCTACGTCGACCATGAATCGCCGATTCACGAGGAGCTCCTGCTGCACCGCCTGCTCGAGCTGCATCACGTCGACCGCGCGGGCCCGATGATTCTCAAAGCACTGAACGACGCCATCAAGCTCGGCTTCCAGAGCCAAAAGTTCATCAAGACAGGCAAGTTCTTCTACTCCACGAAAAACGTGCCCGTCGCGCTCAGGAACCGCAGCGCACGCCCCGAATTCGAGCGCAAGATGCAGTTTGTCGCGCCCGAAGAACGCGCCCTGCTGCCGTCGTCGATGGACGACCGCGCCATAAAGATGACCCTGGGTCTGTTGGAATAGGAATCCCGGCTTCCGGGAATCCGACTAACGGATTTTCACGACAAATGCGTTGATATTGTAGGCCGAGAGTTCTCGAGCCTTGTCGTCGGCAGCCTTCTTGGTTGTCCATCCACCGCCACGCAGCTTGTAGAACGGAGCATCAAAAACAACCTGGATGGCGTAACCGGTACTGGCCGAGATCTGCGCCCTGCGACGCTGGGCCGCATCGAAATCGGCGACAGCTTCAAACTGCAGCATGTAGTAGCCGTCGGTCTTGCTATTGGACTTCGCTGCGGACTTGCCGACAGCTCCCTGGGAAACATTGGTCGTATCACGCAGGGAAGAATTCAACACGGGCTTGTATTCGTTTCCGCGGAACAGGGAATCCAGGTCCGTCGGCTCTCCGGCCCACGCAAGGCCGATCATCGCAAAGGCTAATAGCATTTTTCGCATGAGTCAAATTTACAAAAAAAAGAAGGCGCCCGCAAAGGCACCTTCTGATAGTCTTTAGCAAAACCGCTTACTTCTTCTTTTTGGGCGGACGACGCACACCCCAGACTTCGGTTCCGTCCATCTTGTTCTTCTTCTTGAAGACGCCCAGATAGACGTAGGAATTCCACTTGACGATGTAGGCGCCGGAGCCCACGAGACGGTGCTTGTCTGTCGCCATGTTCCAAGAGATGTAGAAGTTCTGGTTGCTGTTGAAGCAGTTATTCGGTTTACCTTCCGCATCTACGCCAGGGAAGTACTTCGGATCCGTACATTCAATCTTTTCACTCTTGTGGGTCACGAAACCACCCAGGTTGGTAAAGATATCCATTTCGTACTGGAAGTAGACTTCTTCAGGCTTGACATTCTTGAACTGTTCGCTGGAGTTCTTGAGAGACTTCATGTCCGTCCTCAAGTACTTACCCAACGTGTTCGGGAAGCTGTCCTTGACATCCTGGAGGCTGAACTTCTGCGGGACAAGGAACGCCTGGATAGGCGGATCGTTCCTCTTGGTCGGATCGGCGTAACCGTAGTTGATGGAAGCGTCGTCAACCTTGGCAGCACCTTCCAGGGCAACCCACGGGCTTGCCAGACGGGCACCACCATCCACATAATCCGTCGGAGAGTTCCAGTTCATGGAAGCATCGCCAGAAGGACGGTATTCGTTGTTTTCCAACGTGACCGTGTCACTCCACATGTTGGCCTTGCCTTCAGTCCTGAATCGAATCAAGTCACCCACGTGCGGAGACGGATTCTGCGGATCGTTGTTGGCAAAGCGAATCTTGATAGTATCCTTGACAGAAGGACCGTTCTGGGCACGAGAGGCTCTATAACGGGCCGAGGCGCTCAGTTCCGTTGCAGAGTTCAGGTAGAAGTGGAAGCCTTCCATCTGGAAGTTTTCGTCCAGCTTGACCGGTTCAGAAACAGCAACCGTAAGGATGTCGAACGTACTACCTTCAGCCTGCGGCATAACCTGAGCAGAAAGGATAACCGGAGCAATACGGTCGGTCATGTGCTTTTCGAAGAACGTCTTGACCGGCTTGCCCTTCCAGATATACTCGGTAAAGGAGTAAATCTTGTTTTCGGGCTTCACGGTGGTCTTGATTCCAGAAGAGAATGCCGTATCGGCAACAAGCCCGATAACGCGCTTGTCCGTAGACTTCTGGTATGCCGCCTTGACCTGTGCCGCATCGAACTGGTAAGAGCACTTCATGGAATTATCCTTAGAGTTGTTGGAAAGGCCCTTCTCGTAAGGATTGATTTCCACCAGGTTCTTTTCGTCGAAGCTCACGCAAATGAACGACGGGATGGAGTCCGGATGAATTTCACGTTCGTAGGTAATAGCGATGGAGTCACCACGGCCATCAAGGTATTCACGACTGTCTTCGTGGTACGGGCTCGGGATTTCCAGGCCCTTACGAACACGGCCACGCACGTCGAAGATATCGACAACTTGCGGCATCGGTGCAGGCGGCTTGTAGAAGTGCATGTTGCCGTACACGGCTGCGATGCTCGCGTTATCGATACTGGCAACGACAATGCTTGCCGCCGTCGTAGAATATTCAATACCAGACTTGATGCGGACAAGGGCTACGCCATCCTGGAATTCGGATACGCCACCAGAGATATTGTCAGAAGCCTGGATAATATCGGCAATGAGGAAGGTGCATTCCTTACAGAGATCGCCGGTAACCGGGTTCATAGCGACAAGGTAAAGGTCCACATCGCTGTTCACCCAGTGGAAGTATTCTTCACCGTCTTCATCGACATCGGGGTCACCCACGGTCGGATTCCACTGAGCGACATTGCCATTGGCATCGAGCTTTATGCTGCCATCGGTGTTCTTTGCCGGGTTGGCAAACGTAATCTGCGGAGCAAGGAACGTCAAAGCAGCGGAAGTCGAACCAACGCTTACAGTGACAGCCTTCTGGGGGTCTGCACCGAGACCGCTCAGCGGGACTTCAATCCACAGCGTATCGATACCGGATTCGCCGATAGTGCCCGAAAGCGAGGCCACCGGAGTCGTCGCATCGGCAGACGGGTAAACCAGGGCGCCTTCAGAAATGTTCGCAATGTAGTTCTGTCCCTTTGCAGAGATCAAGTCGACACCGCCCTGTCCGTCCGGAGCAGAGATGTAGACCGGAATGCGGGTGCCGGCCATAGCCTTGCCCTGGAAGGTCCACTTCGTGCCATTGGGATAGACGCTCGGTTCATTATCGGTATTGAAGAACTCAACGTCGTTGGCGACAACACCGAGGTTACCCTTGACTCTGAAGGAGTAGTAGGACTTCTTGCCATTGACTTCGAAGTACAAGCGGTAGTTTCCAGGAGGAAGACCGATAATCTCGTTAGGATAGACAACCGGAACCTTGGGGTTCGACAGGTCGAATCCACCATATTGACGTTCAGTCTTTCCTGCAACAAGCGTAGCTACAAGGTCACCCTTACGAGTGGTAATCGTGTAGTTGATGTTCGCCGAGATGTTGGGGCCGCATTCCATGGTGGAAGATGCGCCCGAACCACCGGAACCAAGAGCGACGGAAGCACAGTCGCCACCACCTTCAGAGGTCACGCAGATGTTCATCTTGAGGCCAGCATCACCATTGTCCTGCGTGTCAAAGTCAAGACCCGTGGACTGCTTGATGTACATGTTCGTCTTGATGATAACGTTACTCATCGTAGTACGACGGTCACAGAAGAAGATATCGATCGGATAGTCCTTACCCGGCACGAGGAAGCCCGCACCATAAGTAGTATTCAGATTCTTCAGCACGACGTGGCCCGGAGCAGCCAAGTGGGCGCCACCGTTATCCACGGCCAGTTTCTTATTGATAAAGACCCAAATGTCGTCGTCGCCACGGAACGTGAATTCCTGGGATTCGTTATAGGTGAACGTAGCATGGGATTCGAAGCAGAAATGCTGGTTACGCTTTTCATTCTTTGCATAGTTGTCACCGGAATCAAAGCCCCAGCGCATGAAGGAAGCGTCGCAGTAGCTACCCCAGCACCAAAGAGCGAGATCCTGACCGCCAACCTTCCTATTAAGGTCGTCACCATCAGCAAACTTGCCTTCGCAATCTGCACCGCTCGGGAAGCCCGGAGTCTTGCAGTAGTGGTCCAAGTCGACACCGAGCACTTCCTCGGCATTGTTAGGCACAGGACCAGCTGCAGGGCGACGTGTTCTCGCCGCACGCGTCGGACCAGCCACAGTCGGCACGCCATTGATAGTCAACGTCACAACACCCGCATCATCGGATTCCTCAAGCGGATAGAAACCGCCAACAAGGTCGTTAGTAACCATGGAGTCGGAATCGAAGCCCCAACGGGTATCCGTACCATAGTGGCGGAACGGCATGTCGTAGCACTGGACTTCGTTCACATTCGGAGTGTAGTTGAACAGCTTATTGAAGTTCGCTTCGTTACCAAAGCACTTTACAGCATTGGGAGAACCGGAATACACCGGCTTGTTGTCGGGGCCCAAGTCGGTCTTGACAAGTCCATACTGCACACCCACGCAGGCTTCATACGGGCCGGCAGGATTCTTCGCATCAGAGCAGCAGTCCGTAAACACTTCGTTGAGCGACATGTCGGTATCGTAAATCACAGCAGCCAAGCTGAAGGAGCAACGGGTATTGTCGCCAGCTTCAGGAACACCCGGGTCAGACACGAACCAACCCATATCTGCTTCAGAGCCATCGGGCCAGTCGTTGTCATCCGGAATGAAGTACAAGTTATTAACGCCATAGGCTTCGTAAAGCAGGCTAAGGTCCACGGGTTCAGTGGTTTCATCTTCACCCCACAGGCCCTTGAGACCGAGCTGCATATCCGGAGAATTCTTCAGGTACATGTAGACATTGGACGGAGCCTGCTTGAACACCATGGCGAACCAGCCGCACATATCCTTTGCCGGGGTCATAGCCGTATCTTTCTTGGTCGTACCAATTTCGTAGTGGATCATCATGTCGTCGGACTGCCAAACCTTTTCGTCCGGGACAAGCACATAGAAATACTTTGCATCGGAAGGCTGTTCTCCGAGATAGGTCTTGCCAGGACGGAGCGGGTCTTCCGTCACATAGATAACCTTTCCGGCACCGGGGCAAGAGATGTTGGCTTCGTTCGTCGGCCAGTTTGCGTCGTTCGCATTCCTGGGAGCGACAGCGAAGTTCAATCTCGTTACAATGCTGGTTGCGCCCGTAGCGCTATTACCAATCGCAAAGTAAAGGTTGTCTTGAATGCCCAGGGCGCTCAGGTCATATTCATAATAACCGTCGCTATTCAACGTCATCTTTTTCAACGTGTTGACATTGAAACCGCCGATGTAGGCGCCAGACCATTCCGAAGGCGCCTTAAAATAAACGGTGCCCTTACAAGTGGGATTCTGCGCCCAAACCCATTGCACCCCTGCAACGAGCATCATGATTCCCAAAACACGTCCCATGAGAGACACTTTATGTTTTTTCATAATCTTTATATCCATTTAGGTTCTCCAGCCTTGGCATAACAAAAAGACCTGGCTTCTCGCGATGCCACACCGCCATGAAATTTACCCTTTTCTACGAAAAAAAGGATGATTTTTTTTAAAATTAAATATTAAATAACATTTACATTCATTTTAATTCGAATTATCGCAAATCCTGAGGTATAAATCACACTTTTTCGTTGGTATTTGTAAAAAACCTTTTACACATCAGGTACAACCAACCGTAATTGCCCTCAGATGGTCCCCGCGCTTCAAAAAAATATCTAGATTTCTTTATATACACGGAGAGATGGCATGCAGGATTTTGACCAGACTATCGCGACACCGGGCAAGACGATCCAGTTCAAGAAATTCGAACTGCGCCCGCATTTGATAGTGCTGTACCCGCAGGCACAATTCAAGCAGATTCCCCTCGAAATGGGTTCCGCGGTCCTCGGCCGCGGTCAAGACGCCGATATCCGGCTGGAAGACGAACTGGTCAGCCGCAGGCACTGCACGCTTTCTTTTGACGGTAAGTCCGTGACCGTCAAAGACTTAGGGAGCACCAACGGGACGTTCGTCGACGGGCAGCCCGTCACCGAATGCGTGCTCGAACCGGACAACCGCCTGCAAATCGGCAAGATGGTCCTGAAAATAGACTTCAAGGACCAGAACGAGGAAGCTTTTGACCGCGAACTCTTCGAGGCGGCCACCATAGACCCGCTCACCAAGATTTCGAACCGCCGCACGTTCTTCGACCGCGGGCTCGGCGAACTCGCGCTCGCCCGCCGCAACAACTTCTACGTACATACTATAATGGTAGACGCCGACCACTTCAAGCGCGTAAACGACACGTGGGGGCACCAGTGCGGTGACATGGTCCTCAAGGAAATCGCGAGACTGCTCAAAAACGAAAAGCGCGAATCCGACCTGCTCGCCCGCTACGGCGGCGAGGAATTCGTCCTGCTGCTCGCGGGGATTGGCCCCGAAGACGCAAAGCGCAGTGCCGAACGCCTGCGCATGGCCGTAGAACGCCAGCGTTTTTGCTGGAACGACACCATCATTCCCGTCACAATCTCGCTCGGACTCGCCAGCCGCCAGGGCCAAGACATCCCGAGCCTCGAGATGATGATTGCCGAATGCGACAAACTGCTCTATATAGCCAAGGAAAACGGCCGTAACCAGGTCGTGACCGCCTAGCATTACGTATATTAATCCCTATGAAGAAACTCGTTCACGATAGGAAGGTCTGTCTCGCCTGCGCGGGCTGCGTGGGGCTCTGCCCCAAGATGGCGCTCGACATGTTCGGGCTAGACCTGCAGATTGACTCCGAAAAGTGCGTACGCTGTGGCATCTGCGTAAAGGGGTGCCCCGTCGGTGCGCTAAAGATTACGGAGGTGGACGATGCTTGATTCCCGTTACGATGTCGTGGTGATTGGCGCTGGGCCCGGCGGCTCCGTTGCCGCAAGGAACCTCGCACGGGCGGGGCACAAAGTCTTGCTCCTCGAGAAGCGCGAACGCATCGGCTTCCCGGTGCGCTGCGGGGAGGCGAGCACTACGCTGGCCGACCTCCAGACATACGGCCCTATCGACGAGAGCTGCATAGAAAGCATTATCAACGGGCTTTTCATCTACGGCCCGAACGGCGTGAACATCGAAGTCCCGAAACCGAGTACGGGCATCATGCTCAACCGAGAAATCTTTGACCCTTGGCTCGCGAAACTCGCTGCCGACGACGGCGCCCAGGTAGAAACTTGCGCCCGCGCCGAATTCGTGGGCGACGTCGAGGGCGACACCCGCATGGTGCGCGTCGTGCTCGGCAAGGGCAACGGCGACGGTAGCGTTACCGAAACCGGAACGCAAGAAATTTTTGCGAAGATGGTCATCGCGGCCGACGGCGTGGAAAGCCGTATCGGGCGCATGGTGGGCCTGAACAGCGTGCAGAACCCGCGTGAAACTTGCACGGGCGTCGACATCCAGGTACAGGGACTTTTGACGAAGCCCGACTACCTCACCTTCTGGCAAGGTCACGACTTTATCAACGACGGCTATATCTGGAGTTTCCCGAAGCAGAAGTCGAACGTCACGAATTTCGGCGCCGGCTTCCTTGCCGCAGGCAAGCACTCGGGCAACATCCTCGAAGTCACGATGGAATGGCTCGAGAAGCTCTTTCCGGGCGCCAAGATCAACCATACTGTAGGCGGGCTAGTGCCTGTTTCCAGCACGCTCAAGGATTACACGCTCGACCGCCTGGCCCTCGTGGGCGACGCCGCCCACCACACCAACCCGCTCACGGGTGGTGGCATCGCTGCCGCGATGAGGGCCGGCCGATTCTGCGCCGAATATGTGGACAAGGGCCTCAAGGCGACCTCCGGCGAGGCTTCCGCACTCAGCCACAAGTTCCTCAAGCAATACGAAAAGCGCTGCTACGAATACTTCGGCAAAACGCACGATTTCGAATACAAGTTCCGCAGGTTCCTGCTCGCCATCAACCGCGAAGACCAGATTGGCCTCTACAAGGTGTTGCAGGGATTTGCACTCAGCGGATACAAGAAGAGCGCCTTCTTAAAGACACCCATCCAGACCGCCAAATACCTCTACAAGTTCGCAATGTTCAAATAACGGACCGGAACAACAGGGAGCTCCCATGACAAAACGCAATGGATTCACGCTCATCGAAATAATGGTGGTCATCGTCATTTTGGGTGTGCTTGCGGCAGTGGGCGTCCCCAAGCTGTTCGGCATGCATGCCAAAGCCAAGGCCGCCGAAATCCCTACGGCAGCAGGCACCTACATCCACCTGCAAGAAGTCTTCCTCCACAACAGCCACGACATCGGCACCTGGAAGGACATCGGCTATAGCGCTCCGGGTAACGGCAAGACGAGCAACTTCGTGTACAACGACTGCATCCAGGAAAAAATTCCTATCCAGAACAACACCGAAAGTGTCACCGGCTGGAAAGCTTCCAACACCTCCCCGCTCAACGAATGCGCCCCTCTCAATTCCTGGTTCGTCATCATTGACCCCCAGGGTGAAAACGGACTCCATTACCGGGAAGTCGTTTCCGCCGAAAATTGTGCCTCCCTTACGGTCAACTGGGCCGTCGAGAACATCGACGCGAGCGCCTGTACCGCAGGGGCCGCCCAAAAGACGGAGCCGGAACCGGCGGAGCCTACGCCCACTCAGGAAGAACCTAAGCAGGTCGCGGATAATCCTCCTTCCGAACCCGAGCCGGAGCCCGAAACGGATTCCGACGATGAGCAGGAAGCCGACGAACCGGTAGACTGCGATGCGCTAAGATCCCAATTGCCCAAGGGCGCCGATAACGGCCAAAAGAACGGATGGGTCGTTGTTGCCGAATGCGATGGTTTAAAGGTCCCCAAGGATCTCGCCCCCGCCGGGTCTACCAAGGAAAAGAAAGACAACAAGAAAGACAAGAAGAATAAGAACTAGCCGCCAAATGGCCTATTCCAATTTGGAGTAAAGTAAAACAGAGTATTTTTACGGGAATAGCACTACCCTATCGCCCTGATTAGATATATTTTTCTTATAGTACACTTTCTTTGGTTAACCTAAGAAGGAGTTGACCTATGATGAAAAAGAGCGGATTTACCCTTGTCGAAATAATGGTAGTGGTCGTCATCATGGGCGTGCTTGTGGCCGTTGGCGTGCCCAAGTTGTTCGGTGTCATCGCAAAGGCAAAGGCTTCGGAAGTCCCGGTAGCCGCCGGAACCTACATGCACCTGCAGAACGCCTTCTTGCACGAGAACAACGGCATCGGAAGCTGGAAGAACATCGGCTACGGCGCCCCGGGCGGAGGCAAAACGGAATACTTTGAGTACAGCGGATGCATCGAAGGAAAAATCCGTTTCGATGTGGCAGAGCCCGGCATGCCCGGCTGGGCAGCCTCGAACATTTCGCGGCTGAATTCCTGCAAGGCAAAAAGCACCTGGTCGGTGATTATTGACCCTGCAGGCGAGCACGAAATCAGCTACCAGCAGCTCGTAACGTCACCGGAATGCGCAGCCCTAACGCAAAACTGGGATATAGGAACCATTACCGAAGGCATGTGTGAAACAGCTAGCGAATTGCACAACGTGGTCCCGGAGGAACCGGAACCGGAAGAACCCGAAGACACCCCGGATGACGAAGGTTCGGAACCGGAAGAAAGCACACCGACATCTTCCCAGGTAGCCAGTAGCACAAGCACAGGATCGTCGCAAAGCACTGGAGACTGCGAAGCCCTCGCCAAGTCCATCAAGAACGAGAAGGGCAACAAGTACGGCTGGGTTTGCGTATCGGAATGCGGAATGTTCGCCCCGCCGGGCAAGGCCAGGAATAGCGGCTTTACCGGAGAACTCCAGAAAAAGAAGAATTCTGGGACTTGCGAGAAGACGAGCAACGACTCCGGCAACAACGGGCAAGGAAACGGCAACGCCAACTCCTCGGGAACGAATCCGCAGAGTTCCGCAACCAATAACAGCACAACCCCAACTTCCGGCACAAGCGGAACCAGTACCGGCACTGGCACGGGCACTGGCACGGGTACTGGTGGCGGCACTGGCGGCGGAACCACAACCGAGACCTCTGTAGCAACACAGAGTTCGGCCGGTCAGACGAACGCCAATGAAGAATCCAGTTCGAGCACGGAGACTCCTGTTATAAAGGATCAGAACGGGAATACACTAGATTATAGTTCCCTACCCGCAAAGGTCTGTACCGAATGGCATAACAAAAACAAATGCAAAGACAACAAAGAAATTCCAAAAGCAAACTGTGCCGTTTATAACACAAGCACAAGAACTTGCACACAGGTGACTTCTTCGAATTAAAGTTTCATCTCGTCAATCACACGATTGTATATCATCAACAAATAAAATTCCTCGCCACCGCGAGGAATTTTATTTTAGACTTTCAGCTAAAACTTATTCTTCCTGCTTCACGTAGTACATCCAGCCGAGGTCCGCGCCACGCACGGGGAACAGGCTCACAGCGCCCGCCTCGTTCACGACAACGGCGATGCCGGCCATGTAGTTGATCCACTTTCCGCCATCGTAGAACTTGAGGTCAATCTGTCTGTTCGTCGCATACACGGCAAGAGCTTCCAGCAAGATGTCGTGGCTTACCAGGAAGTTCACGCGCTTCCAGCCGGGAAGGTTCAGCAGCACCACCTCGTTCACGAACCGGTGACCGCGTTCGAACAGGTCGTACATGAAATCGTCGATGACGTTTGCGACAAAGCGGTTCGTAATCGTTGCTCCGTAAGCCCACTGCGACAGGTTCTTCCAGGAACCGCCACGCTTCTTGAGCAGAGTGTCGAGTTCATCCGTGGGGACCTTGACGAAGTAGCCGCCGTTGATTCCGGACCACGTGTAGGTGTGGAAGCCCGTTTCGCCACGGCCGATGGCGATATTGTTGCAGGTCTCGCGCGTACGGATGAAGTCCGTGGAGGCGTAGAAGAAGCTTTCGTCGCTCACCATGTCGGCGCCAAGCTTCTGTGCCATCTGGACGCCGTTCTCCGTGAGTTGCGATTCCTGGCCTTCGCTCGCGCCGCGTTCGGAATGGCGGAGCACGAACACCACCTTACTCGTGGCAGGCAGGGCCTTGTAGATGTCGGCAACGTAGTAGAACCCGTTGGAGTCCGGGGTCACCGCGAGAGTCGGGTCAATCGTGTAGAGAAGGTCTTCTGGGTTGGTCGGAGGGACGTACGTGGATGTTGCGGGGTCGACGAAGGGACCATCCTCGGCTGCCGCGCTCGACTCGGGGACGACGGTCGACGAAGAACTGTTGTCGACGGCGGTAGCGGAACTTGCTACAGTCGCGCCCGAAGAAGCCGGAACGGTCGCGCTCGATACACCAGGCCCGGCTTGCGATTCGCTGCTGGCCGGGGTATCTTCTGCATTTTCGGGGCTAGCCGAATTGGAATCACCACCGCAACCTGCCGAAAGCAGGGCGAAGGAAATAGCCCCTAAAACGAGGCCGAGTTTCTTGGTATTGGAAAGGGCTATATGCATAGACGCTCCTTTGCGGACATTAACAATCAACAATTTAACTATTTCTTTTGCCACACCCCGTAAAAAATTCTAAACTTTGCATGATAAAATTTCAAACCACCAAGGTGTAACATGGCAAAAGCAATCAAGAAAGCAGAAGAAGTCGAAGTGCTCGGCACCGATGCGGAATCTTTCCGCAAGGCGTTTACCGACCACATCCACCATACGCTCGCCCGTAACAAGGTGACCGTGACCGACCACGAGAAGTTCCTCGCCGTCGCATACGCCGTGCGCGACCGCCTCGTCGATCGCTGGATCAAGACCCAGGAGACCTACTACAAGCAAGACGTGAAGCGCGTCTACTACCTCTCCCTCGAATTTTTGATTGGCCGTACGCTCGGCAACTCCGTGCTGAACCTCGACGTCGAAAGCGCCGTGACCGAAGCTCTTGACGAAATCGGCATGACCCTCGAAGAACTCCGCGAACAGGAAGTGGACGCGGGTCTCGGTAACGGCGGTCTTGGCCGCCTCGCCGCCTGCTTCTTGGACTCCATGGCCACGCTCGAACTCCCGGCCACCGGTATGGGCATCCGCTACGAATATGGTATGTTCAGCCAGAAGATCGTGAACGGCGAACAGGAAGAACAGCCGGACAACTGGCTGCGCCTCCCGAACCCCTGGGAAATCGCCCGTCCGGCGAACGCCATCAAGGTTCCGTTCTACGGCTACGTGGTAAGCTGGGTCGACGACAACGGCAAGCTCCGCAACCGCTGGGAAACCAAGGACTACGTGCTCGCCCTCCCGTACGACACCCCGATTCCGGGCTACAAGAACAACACCGTGAACAACCTGCGCCTCTGGAGCGCGAAGTCCACCGACGACTTCGGCCTCAGCTACTTCAACAACG
>JAEEGJ010003920.1_pt1 | contig 53183 bp, 37 predicted proteins | sample 8958761 | NCBI WGS metagenome assembly JAEEGJ01 (sample SAMN16246546, study PRJNA631951) | gut metagenome | biome: gut microbiome; feature: rumen; material: RS-attached | host: Bos | place: Iran: Karaj | collected 2018-10
CCACCCGGCCTGTAGGATCAGCGATGTAGACCCCCATTGGCGAAATAGGATTCTGACTGAAGAGAGTACTGGCAACAGCCAATAGCAGCAGGGAAGAAAAAACTCTCATAGCAAATGTTTTTATCATACTGGCAATTCCTTTTTAGGGTTTTCAGAAACAAAAATAGCAAATTGAAACGAGATAGCCAAACAATCTACTGGCAAAGTCAACGTGAACAGGTTTTTATTTGCCTTACAATGCTATGTGGACGCAACGTGTTGAAACGGCAAAGACAACGTGTTGTGTTCGCGATTTCAACGTGTTGAGTTTGCCGCTTCAACACGTTGTGTTTTCAAGGTGAACATGAGGGAGGGTTGAAAAGGTTTAACTTCGTCAAAATATTTCCGCTATCTTACATATAGATTCCCGTACTGGATTTTCCAGCCAGTTTGCCTCTATTCCAGCAACATTATCTTTCCTGTCAGGCGGACTCTGGCATCTAAAGGAACTGATCCACAATGCCGGTTTCGATGCTCCACACGCCTGAAAATCCAAATCTACAGGAGACACGCAATCCATATAATCATCTGTCATCCTGGAATTTCAGTTTCCCAAATTCCTCCTGTCCCTGATATCCACATCAGCCACAAGGGAGAAGTCGCGGAACTGACTGGTAACATCGAATGTGCCTGGAAGTTCCCACCCAAAGTTCATCCCTTGGATACTGAAATCATCCACAGTAGAGTCTGTCAAGAAACCATTCTCGTGTAAAGATTTTATCGCATCATTTATAGCCGCCTTCACATCGACTTTCGCCTTGTGCCATTTGTGGTCATTGAAATTGATTTTTCCAAAGACATCCTTACCTGCCAACTGATGGATATAGGTACTGGTTCCCAAATCCCAATGAGTGGATGCGTTGGCCAGAAGACCGCCTGAACCACGATTGTCGAAGCAACCCATTCCCAGCCACAAAGCTTTTCCATAATCGGACGAAGCAGAATTTGTATTGCGGACATACAGATAGCCTAGACATTGAGCTGCGTGAATGGAAGTGTCGTAACTAGATCCCATCCGATTGAGACAACGCACGATACGCAAGCTGTAGGAGAACGTAACCGTGTTGGCTTTCCCCACAGGCAGAGATCCGAAATCCGTCTCGACAAGGAAGTTTATCCAAGGCTGGCTCGACGAAGTGCGATGTGTCTCGTAAACCTTGCTGGCATCCACGCGCATGGTGAAGTTTCCCTTCTCATCGCGAGCAAAAAGGAAAGAATCGTCGGCATACGTGATGCCATAATCCGTCTGAATGGGATTCTCCCCTGAAAGCTTTGTGGCAAAATCCCAAGAGCAAAGCCGCCAAACGGGGTGCTTGTTGTTGTCGTCGAATCGTAGAGTATCAATCTTCACCCCCACTCCATTCACAGGCTGTGGAGCCAAGAGAGCCACACCATCCTGCATCGCAGGGTCGGCATACAGTTGGAATCCGTCAGCGTACGAGAAAGCTGGAACAAGAAACAAAAGAAACGCAAAAATCATCTTTTTCATGCTCATCACAAGAAGGAAGTCACGCTTCAAAGTTAACAATTTATTTGCAAACAAATGTTCATTTTAGCTGATAAATGTTACAAAAGGTTGGATTTTGCCTGTCCCATTTGCGAATACAATAATATTGTATTATCTTTGCAGACCAAATATCAATCTACGAGATGGACAACCAACGATACATGATGCGCGGAGTGAGCGCTGCAAAGGAAGACGTGCACAACGCCATCAAGAACATAGACAAAGGCATTTACCCTCAGGCCTTCTGCAAAATCATTCCAGACATTCTGGGGGGCGACCCAGAATATTGCAACATCATGCATGCCGACGGAGCTGGTACAAAAAGCAGTTTGGCCTACATGTACTGGAAAGAGACTGGTGACTTAAGCGTATGGAAAGGCATTGCCCAGGATGCGCTTATCATGAACACGGACGACCTGCTTTGCGTGGGTGCCGTAGACAACATTCTGGTAAGCAGCACCATCGGACGAAACAAGATGCTTATCCCAGGAGAAGTGATTTCTGCCATCATCAATGGGACAGACGAACTCCTGCAGCAAATGCGCGACATGGGCATAGGCATCTATGCCACTGGCGGCGAGACAGCAGATGTGGGCGATCTGGTTCGCACGATCATCGTGGACAGTACCGTCACCTGCCGCATGAAACGCAGCGATGTGATAGACAACGCCAACATCCGCCCAGGCGACGTGATAGTCGGACTTTCTTCTTGCGGGCAGGCCACCTATGAGACTGAATATAACGGTGGTATGGGCAGCAACGGACTGACGAGTGCCCGTCATGATGTGTTCAGCAAATACTTGGCTGAAAAATATCCTGAGAGCTACGACAAGGCTGTGCCAGAAGAACTTGTCTACAGCGGTTCATATAAACTGACCGACAAGGTGGAGGGCTCTCCCATCAATGCAGGCAAACTTGTACTCTCCCCCACTCGTACCTACGCTCCTGTGGTAAAGAAACTGCTGGATGAACTTCGCCCCAAGATTCACGGTATGGTCCACTGTACAGGTGGTGCACAAACGAAAGTGCTGCACTTTGTGGGCGACAACTGCCGTGTCATCAAAGATAACATGTTTCCCGTTCCCCCTCTCTTCAAGACCATCATCAAGGAGAGCGGAACAGACTATGCTGAGGCTTACAAGGTCTTCAACATGGGACACCGTCTGGAAGTTTATCTCTCATCCGAAGATGCAGAGAAGGTTATCGAGATCAGCAAGAGTTTCAACATCGACGCTCAGGTAATCGGCCGCATCGAGGAAGGAAAGAAGAGTCTGCTCATTCAAAGTGAATTCGGAAAGTTTGAGTATTAGACCTCTCCTCCTCCCGTAAAAGAGAAAGAAGTAATGAGAGAAAGAATCCGCAGGAAGAAACATTTAATCAAGAAATAAGGACGAAAGAAGTTATGGAATACATATTTTTAGCAGCACTTCTCGTCATCATGTTCTTTGCATGGCGTCAGTTCTACCTCACACACAAGAAAAAGAACAAACATGGCAGAAAGTAATCACCTGTTGGATAAACTCGACGGACTCGTGAGCCGCTTCGAGGAGGTCAGCACGCTCATCACTGACCCGTCCGTCATTGCCGACCAGAAGCGATACGTCAAGCTTACAAAGGAATATAAGGACCTGGGTAAAATTGTTGCTGCCCGAAAGGAATACATCGGTTGCCTGCAAAATATCGAAGATGCAAAGGAGATGATGGCAATAGAAGATGATCCTGAGACGAAAGACATCCTACGACAGGAGTTGGCTGAAAGCGAGAAACGCATCCCTGAATTGGAGGAAGAAATAAAGCTGATGCTCGTTCCTGCCGACCCTGAGGACGACAAGAATGTCATCATGGAGATTCGTGGAGGCACAGGAGGCGACGAGGCAGCTTTGTTTGCAGGTGACCTCTTCCGCATGTACTCGAAATTTGTCGAAATGAAAGGCTGGAAGATGGCTGTCAGCAGTTTCAATGAAGGGACAGCCGGAGGTTACAAGGAAATCATCTTTAGCGTAACAGGAGATGGTGTCTATGGTATCCTGAAATACGAATCTGGCGTTCATCGTGTTCAACGTGTTCCTGTCACAGAAACTCAAGGACGTGTGCATACCTCTGCCGCAACGGTCGCCGTCCTGCCTGAGGCGGAAGAATTTGATGTGGAAATTAACGAAGGGGCAATCAAGTGGGACACGTTCCGCTCGAGCGGTGCTGGAGGACAGAATGTCAACAAGGTGGAATCGGGTGTCCGTGCCCGTTACGTGTGGAGAAATCCATTCACTAACCAAGACGAAGAAATCCTGGTAGAATGTACTGAGACACGCGACCAGCCCAAAAACAAGGAGCGCGCCCTGGCTCGCCTGCGTACCTTTATCTATGACAAGGAACATCAGAAATATTTGGACGACATCGCCTCGAAGCGCAAGACGATGGTCTCGACAGGTGACCGCTCAGCAAAAATCCGCACCTACAACTATCCGCAAGGCCGCATCACAGACCATCGTATCGGTTACACCATCTATAATCTGCCATCCTTCATGGACGGCAATATCCAAGACTGCATCGACCATCTCATTGTGGCAGAGAATGCAGAGCGAATGAAGGAGAGTGAATTGTAAAAGTATCATCTCATCACATGATGAGGGCAAACAAGAATCAAGGAATGACAAGAAAAGAACTATTTGAGAATATAAAAAGGAAGAAAAGCTTCCTATGTGTTGGTTTAGATACCGACCTGAAGAAGATACCTGAGCATCTGCTGAAAGAAGAAGACCCCATATTTGCCTTCAACAAGGCCATCATCGATTCCACAGCCCCTTATTGTGTAGCATACAAGCCGAACTTGGCATTCTACGAGGCTTTTGGCGTGAAGGGTATCATAGCCTTCGAGAAAACTGTAAAATATATCAAGGCCAACTATCCTGACCAATTTATCGTGGCAGACGCCAAGCGTGGAGATATTGGCAATACAAGCAAGATGTACGCACGAACCTTTTTTGGAGAATATGATGTTGACGCTCTGACTGTCGCTCCCTATATGGGAGAAGATAGCGTAACACCTTTTCTGGAAGGTTACGAGGGAAAATGGGTTATCCTCTTAGCATTGACCAGCAACAAAGGTTCCTATGACTTCCAACTCACCGAAAGCAAGGATGGCGAGCGTTTATTTGAGAAAGTCATTCTCAGGAGTCAACAATGGGGCAATGATGAGAACATGATGTATGTTGTAGGTGCCACGCGTGGCGAGATGTTTCAGGATATCCGCAAGGTTGCCCCCAAAGCATTTCTTCTCGTGCCAGGTATAGGTGCTCAAGGTGGCAGCCTCGAAGAAGTTTGCAAATACGGAATGATAGAAGATTGTGGTCTGCTTGTCAACAGCAGTCGTGCTATTATCTATGCCGACAAGACAGAAAACTATGCCGATGTTGCCGCTGAAAAGGCAAAAGAGGTACAGAAGCAGATGGAATCACTTTTATAAAAGGGAATAGAAACAAAATGGAATTCAGTGCAGGAATGATAGCAAGCCTGATAGGTGGAACCGTCATCGGTGACCCTGAGGCAAAAGTAAACAATTTTGCGAAAATTGAGGAAGGGGATGTAGGATGCATCAGTTTTCTGGCAAACGACAAGTATGAGCACTATATCTATGAAACAAAAAGCAGTGTCGTTCTTGTCAATAACAATTTTGAGCCGAAACAAGAAATAAAAGCAACGTTGATAAAGGTCCCTGATGCAAGAGAAGCAGTTGCCAAATTGTTGCAGTTTTACGAAAGCATGAAGCCGAAACGCTCAGGTATCAGCGAACTTGCATTCATCGACTCAACTGCCAAAATAGGCACGGATTGCTATATTGGGCCCTTTGTTGCTATTGCAGAAGGGGTAGAGATTGGTGACGGATGTATCCTCCATCCACATGTGACAATCGGCAAAAATGCAGCAATAGGGAACAACACAGAAATATACAGTAATGCTGTCGTATATCACGACTGCAAAGTAGGCAACAACTGTATTCTTCATGCCGGATGCGTTATTGGAGCTGACGGTTTTGGGTTCCAACCTACAGAAAAAGGATACGAAAAAATACCGCAAATAGGTATTGCTATCATTGAAGACGACGTCGAGATTGGTGCAAACACATGTATCGATCGTGCAGTAATGGGAGCAACTATTGTGCACAAAGGTGTTAAACTTGATAATCTGGTTCAGATCGCTCATAACAATGAAATTGGCAGCCACACAGTAATGTCTGCTCAGGTTGGCATTGCTGGCAGCACAAAAGTAGGTGAATGGTGTATGTTCGGTGGCCAAGTGGGCATTGCTGGACACGCCACTATCGCAAGCCGCACGATGGCTGGTGCTCAAGCAGGTATCCCCAACAACGTAAAAAAAGAAGGGATGGCCATTCAAGGAACTCCTGCCATCGAAGGTCGCAATTTCTGGAAATCCAGTGCTGTTTTCAAGAAACTTCCTGAAATGTGGGCAGAAATGAACCAAATGAAGAAGGAAATCAAAGCGCTGAAAGAACAAATAGAACTGGAGAAGGCTAAAACCGAACTCTAATCATTAATATATGTAAAAGCAACGACATAACTCAAATATGCTGAAACAAAATACAATCAACGGAAGTTTCTCGCTTTTTGGCAAGGGATTGCACACAGGGCTCAGCCTGACCATCACATTCAATCCGGCACCTGAGAATCATGGATATAAAATCCAACGAATCGATCTCCCAGACATGCCCAAGATAGATGCTATTGCAGAGAATGTGGTAGACACACAACGAGGAACAGTTCTGGCTGCAGGAGATGTGCGATGCAGTACTGTGGAACATGCTATGGCTGCCCTATATGCCTTAGGCGTGGATAATGTGCTCATCCAAGTAAACGGTCCAGAGTTTCCAATTTTGGACGGAAGTGCTGCACTATATGTAAAAGAAATTCAACGCGTCGGCTTGAAGGAACAAAATGCTCCCAAAGACTTTTATGTGATATCGCATAAGATGGAATTCCGCGATGACAAGACTAACGCATGCATCACTCTGCTCCCAGATGAGCAGTTCTCCATCACCAGCATGATTTCCTTCAACAGTAAAATACTGAACAGCCAGTTCGCGACTTTGGATAACATGGAGGACTTCCCTGAAGAAATTGCATCTGCGCGAACTTTTGTATTCGTTCGGGAAATAGAACCTCTGTTGACAGCTGGCCTTATAAAAGGAGGCAATTTGGATAATGCAATTGTCATCTACGAGAAGCAGACGAGTCAGGAGAACTTGGACAAGCTGTGCGAACTGACCAACGCAGAAAAACACGATGCCAACGAACTGGGGTATATCCAGCATAAACCTCTTGTGTGGGAAAATGAGCCTGCACGCCATAAACTGCTTGATATCATTGGAGATATGGCTCTGATAGGACGGCCCATCAAGGGTAGAATCATTGCAACCCGTCCTGGACACACCATCAACAATAAGTTTGCACGTATGATGCGCAAGGAAATCAGGAAACACGATGTGCAAGCTCCCACCTACAACCCTGACAAGGAACCTATCATGGACAACAATCGTATCCGCGAATTGCTTCCACATCGTTATCCCATGCAACTTGTTGACAAAGTAATCTCCATAGGAGCTAACAGTATCGTAGCAGTAAAGAATGTGACGGGCAACGAAGAATTTTTCCAGGGGCATTTCCCCAATGAACCCATAATGCCTGGTGTCCTGCAAATAGAAGCTATGGCTCAAACTGGAGGCTTGCTGGTTTTGAACACGTTGGAGGAGCCCGAACGATGGAGCACATACTTCCTGCGAATCGACAACGTGAAGTTCCGTCAGAAAGTAGTACCTGGTGACACACTCATCTTCAAGGTGGAAATGATCACCCCTATTCGTCACGGAATCAGTAGCATGAAAGGATATGCTTTTGTGGGTGAGAATTGCGTAACGGAGGCTACCTTCACTGCCCAAATGACTAAAAACAAATAATCAAAGAAAGAAATATGAGCAAAATAAGTCCTTTAGCCCACATCCATCCAGATGCAATCATCGGCGAGAACTGTGAAATAGGTCCTTTCTGCTATATAGACAAGGGCGTAGTGATCGGAGACGACAACACCCTAATGAATAGTGTAACCATTCTATATGGCGCACGTATCGGAAAAGGAAACATCTTCTTCCCTGGCGCTGTTATCAGCGCAATTCCTCAAGACCTGAAATTCCAAGGCGAAGATACCATAGCAGAAATTGGCGACAACAATAAAATCCGCGAAAATGTAACTATCAATCGCGGAACTGCCGCACAAGGACGTACGCATGTGGGAAGTGGGAATCTGTTGATGGAAAGTGTTCACGTTGCTCACGATGCCTATGTGGGTAACGATTGCATCATCGGCAATGGAACAAAGTTGGCTGGTGAGATTGTTATTGATGATAATGCAATACTTAGTGCCAACGTCCTAATGCACCAGTTCTGTCGAGTTGGCGGATACACGATGGTGGGCGGAGGAACCCGATTCAGTCAAGATATTTTGCCATTCAGTCTGACAGCTCGTGACCCTGCAGCTTATTGTGGGCTTAACGTTGTGGGGCTTCACAGAAGAGGTTTTGACCGCAACATCATTGACAACATCCACAAGACATATCAGATCATTATGCAAGGGACTGGCAGAATGAACGATCTACTTCAGCGAGTAGAAAACGAGATTCCAATGAGCAAGGAGATACAATACATTTTAGACTTCATACGTTCAAGTAAACGTGGCTTTATTCGTGAAAGATGACACAAAAGATAACCTTATTTAGCCAAGAAGTTGAAGACTTCGTGATAGAAATCAAAATTGATGCAGACGCTACTTTCTACGATCTTCATAAACTTATTCAGAAAGCATGCAATTTTGAGGAGCAAGATAACCAGCGATTCATGATTTGCAATGAAGACTGGAAGATAGAACGGAACATTCTTCTGAAGGATAATGAAGACACGGGGATCGACGAGGACTTGTACTTGATGAGAGAAACTACCCTTAAGGAGTTCCTCGAAGAAGAAGGACAACGGCTAGCATATTTGTTTGATGCCGAAGGCAGGAGGTTTCTCATGATGGAATTAACGGAAAACATTTTTGGTCATCCGCAAACAGAACCCATTGTTTCTCGCAGGCATGGAACTGCGCCCCAACAAACACTAATTGAAGAAGACGTCATCCCTACTGAAACAAATAATGAGATAGATGAAAATTTCTATGGAGACGACGGTTTCGAAGAAGACGAAATAGACTTGGAAGGATTCGAGATCAACGAATAGTCATCATAAGGAAAGAGGGAGAGTAAGGATGACGCTGTTTGTGTTATTAGGACCAACTGCAGTAGGAAAAACTGAACTTTCCATACAGTTAGCGGAGTTTCTAGCAAGTCCTATCATCAATTGCGACAGCAGGCAGTTTTTCCGAGAACTGCAAATTGGCACAGCTCCTCCAACTTCTAAAGAGATGGAAAGAGTTAAACACTACTTTGTGGGTACTCTTGGACTGCAAGACTACTACAGTGCAGCACAATACGAACAAGAAGCCTTGCAACTTATCAACAAGCTTTCTGAAACCCACCAAAATCTACTCTTATCTGGAGGAAGTATGATGTACATGGATGCTGTGTGTAAAGGAATCGACGACATTCCTACCATAGATGCAGAAACAAGACAATTCATGCATAAAAGATTAGAAAATGAGGGATTGGATGTTCTATTGCAAGAACTAAAAATAGTAGATCCGAAATACTATGAATTAGTAGACAGGAAGAATCATAAACGCGTTGTTCATGCATTGGAAATATATTACTCATCAGGTAAAAATTTTTCATCATTCAGAACCAGCATCAGGAAGAGACGTCCATTCCGTATCGTGAAGATTGGACTTAGGCGTGAACGAGCCGATCTATTTGATCGAATCAACCGACGGGTAGATCAAATGATGAAAAACGGATTGTTGGACGAGGCAAAAAGACTCTACCCATACCGCATGGAAAACTCATTGAATACCGTGGGCTACAAAGAACTCTTCAATTATCTGGATGGGGAATGGGACTTGGCGACTGCAGTGGAACGAATAAAGAAAAACACTCGCGTCTACGCAAAAAAACAGATGACATGGTTTCAAAAAGACAAGGAAATAATCTGGTTCCATCCAAATGAATATACAGAAATAGAAAATTTTGTAGCCAAGAGCATGTAATATAAAAATGTTTTGCTATTTTTGTATCAGAAAAAAACATGCAACACACTTCATGATATTCAAAACATGTTGGAGTAAAACCAAGGGATTTTTCAAGAAAATATTCGGAGGGCCTTGGTATAAAAGAATATTGGTATGGATTGCCACCTTTATAGTTGCGACGATACTGTTCCTGTTAGCTGTAGATAACAATTTCCTCAATTTGTTTGGGAAGTCCCCAGGTTTCAATGATATCGTGAATCCAGAAGTTAATGAAGCTTCGGAAATCTACAGTGCAGACAGTGTACTACTAGGCAGATATTTCAGTCAAAACAGAACTCCTGTTACATACCAAGACATTTCGCCCATTCTAATCACGACGTTGGTGGACACTGAGGACGAACGTTTTTACATACATCATGGTATTGACGTAATAGGACTTTTTTCCGCTGCAAAGGACATATTCCGAGGAGAGGCTCGTGGCGGAAGCACTATTACGCAGCAATTAGCCAAAAATCTTTTCCGAGTTCGAACACAATACTCCACAGGACTTTTGGGAAGGACTCCTGGATTGAAACTATTCATAATGAAAATCAAAGAATGGATTGTCGCATTAAAATTAGAATCAGTTTTCACCAAGGAGGAAATCCTGACAATGTATTTCAACACCGTAGATTTCGGCAATAATTCATTCGGTATCAAGACGGCTGCCAGAACATATTTCAGCACAACTCCAGACAAACTTACTTACGAGCAGTCTGCCACCTTGATAGGACTTTTGAAAGCGACCAACAGCTATAATCCCCGCCTTCATCCCGAAAACAGTCGGCTACGGCGGAATACTGTGTTGGACCTGGTATACCAACATAATCATATCATCATAAATGGGAAACAAGCATCCAAAGCACAACTGGATTCCATAAAAAACATTCCTGTCAAAGCGGACAACAAGGCAACGGAAAGCAGCTACGATGGTATCGCTCCATATTTCCGAGAAGCACTGGTAAACTACATTTACAGACTCTGTGAAGAAAAACTGATAAAAGGATATGACAGTGCCAACAAACTTGACCTCTATGCTGATGGACTAAAAATCTACACTTCTCTGGATACACGCTTACAAAGATATGCTGAGGAAGCAGTAAACCAACAGATGCAGGTGCTACAACAACGATTTAATGAACATTGGGGGAACAATGCCCCATGGCGCGACAGACAATATAGGGAGATTCCAAATTTCATAGAAAACCTTACAAAGAAAACACAAGAATACAAATATCTGACAAGCAAATTCCCAGACAATCAAGATTCTGTGAATTACTATCTGAATTTACCCCATACGGTAGAGTTGTTTACCTATGATGGAACCATTGAAAAGGAGCTTAGCACTATAGACTCCATTCAATACATGACACGATTCATGCATTGTGGCTTTGTGGCTATCGAGCCAGACACCCGACAAGTCAAAGCATGGGTGGGCGACATCAACTTCAATTCATGGAAATACGACAAAGTGTTAGCAAAGAGACAACCAGGTTCCACCTTCAAACTTTTCGTCTATACCGAAGCAATGAACCAAGGGTTGACCCCTTGCGATCGACGCTTGGATGGATTCGTTGCTTACAAGGATACCATCAATGGAAAAATCTCCATTTGGGCTCCTCATAATGCCAACGGATATTTTACAGGAGCCACTTTACCCCTTAAAAGTGCCTTTGCGCAAAGCATCAACAGCGTAGCAGTGAAGATAGGAATGGAAGTAGGAATTCCCAACATAGTCAAAACTGCCTATGCGATGGGAATAGAATCCCCTCTCGTAGAAACGAAATCAATATGCTTGGGAAGCAGTGATGTAAGTCTGTTTGAGTTGACAAATAGTTACTGCACTGTAATCGACGACGGGAAGTACAACATGCCAATTATGGTCACTCGCATCGAAGACCGCAAGGGCAAAGTAATCTATCAGGCTAAACTTAAAGAAAAACAAGCAATCCCTTATCGCTCTGCATATTTGATGCAAACCATGTTGGAAGCTGGATTGACAAGTCGAGGAGGAACCTCCGCTGCTCTATGGCGATTCATACGGCCATTTAACGACACAGATTTCGGAGGAAAGACAGGAACCAGCAACAACCACTCCGATGCCTGGTTTATAGGAGTTTCTCCAAAACTGGTTGGAGGTGCATGGGTTGGAGGCGAATACCGAAGCATACATTTCCGAACCGGCGAATTAGGTCAGGGGAGCCGCACGGCTTTACCAATTTTTGGGAATTTTATAGAAAATGTCTTGAAGGACCAACGATTTCAGAAATACCATGAAAAATTCCCCCCTGCAAAAGGACTGGATGCATCCTTGTGGAACTGTTCAGGCTATTATGCCTTGCCTGACACACTTGAAGAGGATTCCGTTTACAGCAACACGCTGATCTTTGGTCCAACCGAGGATACTGAAGACGATTCAGAAACAGATATTTCAGAGCAACCAATAGAAGATGTTCCTTCAGAGGAACCTAGGGAGGGAGAATGAAAGAGAATATCAACATTTCATCTCCAGAGTTTCAAAATGCTCTCTCGCTGATCAAGTTCACTCACCAGTCTATCTTCCTCACAGGAAAGGCAGGCACAGGGAAAAGCACTTTCTTGCGTTATATCCGATCGGAAATAAAAAAGAAAAGTGTCGTCTTGGCTCCGACTGGAATTGCAGCAATCAATGCAGAAGGAAGCACTCTGCACAGTTTTTTCAAGTTACCATTTCATCCACTCCTCTTAGATGATCCAAGATTCTCAGTCCGCCGTATCCGAGATTTTTTGAAATACAAAAAGAGTCAGATAAAACTGCTCCAAGAAGTGGATCTCATCATTATTGATGAAATTTCAATGGTAAGGGCAGATGTCATTGATTTCATTGACCGGATACTGAGAGTATATTGCCACAATATGCGGGAACCATTTGGAGGCAAACAGATGTTGCTGATAGGTGATGTGTTCCAGTTGGAACCAGTTGTAAAAGCTGATGAGAGAGAAATATTGAGCAAATTCTATCCCAATCCCTATTTCTTCTCGGCACAGGTGTTCAAACAGATGAAACTGGTCAGCATTGAACTGAAGAAAGTATTCCGCCAGAAGGATGCAGGCTTCATTGCAGCCTTGGATCATATCCGGCAAAACAAAATTACCGACTTGGAACTTAATTTGCTCAATAGCCGATACAGAGAGGATAGTGAGATTCCCAGACAAGAGGTTGACGGGCTCAACATCGTACTAGCGACACGAAGGGACAACGTGGACTATGTCAACCAAACCGAACTGGACAAACTTCCAGGGAACACAATTCTGCTGAAAGGTGTTGTCTCGGGAGATTTCCCGGAGTCATCACTCCCCACCCTGCTCCAACTCGAATTGAAAGAGAATGCACAGATCATTTTCATCAAAAACGATCCTGAGCACAGATGGGTAAATGGAACGTTAGGCACCGTCTCCAATATCAATCCAGAAAAGGAATCCATAGAAGTTATCACGGAAGATGGCGAGATTGTCAACGTAAACAAGGAACGATGGAGTAATGTACGATATACCTACAACGAGAAGGAGAAAAAAATCGAAGAAGAGGAATTGGGAACCTTCACCCAATTCCCCATCCGACTCGCATGGGCCATTACAATCCACAAAAGTCAAGGCTTGACATTTCAGAATGTAACAATCGACTTCACAGGAGGGACCTTTGCTGGCGGACAAGCTTACGTAGCCCTGAGTCGCTGTACCAGTTTGAAAGGAATTACACTAAAGAAAAAGATTGCGCGATCCGACATCTTTGTCCGTCCCGAAATCATAGAGTTTGCAGGACGATTCAATGATCAGCAAGATCTTCAGAGAGCTCTCATGACAGCAAAGGCGGACATTGAGTACCAAGCTTGTGCAAAAGCATTTGATCAGGGAGACATGGCAGCATGCCTGGAACATTTCTTCATCGCCATCCATACCCGATATGATATCGAGAAACCTACTGCGAAACGACTGATCAGAAAGAAACTGAACATCTTCAAACATTTGCGTGAGCAGCAAGAGCAGATGAAACGGCAATTGGATGCCCAGAATGAGCGACTGCAAAAATATGCCACTGAATATTACACGATGGGGAACGAGTGCCTGACGCAAGCTCATTCTCCCAAAGCTGCCATCGCAAATTACACCAAAGCCATAGAACTTTCTCCAACCTATGTGGATGCCCTAGTCAGGCGCGGCCTGACATATTTTGAAGAGAAACAAACGGACGAAGCATTGCATGATTTAAACCAAGCCGTCCAGCTGTCACCTCGATCCTTTAAGGCAATTTACAATCGCGGAAAAGTATTCATGGCAAAAAGATTATATGATGAGGCAGCCAGCGACTTCGTCAGAGCCACCAGCCTGAACACGGAACATGCTCAGGCTCACAAACTTGCCGGAGATGCCTTTTCTGCCTTGGGAAAGGAAGATACAGCCGCCATATATTGGGAAATGGCCGAGCAATTGAGAGACAAAAAAAAGAGAAGATGAATTTTTGGAAAAATTGGACGTAATTAACACATTTTGATGAAATGAACCTGTCTTCCCGAACAGTATTCAACCATTTTTAAACCATTTTTTGTTAATTTACCTTAAATTCCCAATTCTTGAGAAAAAAGCATACCACTTGTTTTATAAAAAAAACGTAAATTTGCTAAGTATAAAATGTACAAAGCAGCGAATTTGCAAGAACAAACAACAATTAACATAACATCAACAAAAAACTCTAATTTATGCGTATGAGAAACCGTTTAAGCAAATGGAGCAGGAAGACCACGAAGATGGTGGCCCTGTTGGCAGCTTGCGGACTTTTGTATGCTTGCAAGGATGAGTACCTACTGGACGACGAAAAGCCCAGTTGGCTTAATTCTAGCGTATACGAGAGTCTGCAGCAGCGCGGCAATTTCAACACGTATTTGAGATTGCTGGGTGACAAGGATGTCAATCCTGAAAACGTTCGTCCGCTTACAGACGTTTTGAGCCGTACCGGTTCCAAGACAGTTTTTGTGGCTAACGATGACGCTTGGGAGGCATTCTTTAAGAGCAACGCACAGTTGCCAGAGAAAGATCCCTGGCACACTGCAACAAGTTACGAGAATCTGAGTGTGTCTCAAAAGAAACTTTTGATTCATACCAGTATGCTCAACAACGCTATTGTAATGGAGAATTTGGCCAGCAGCCAAGGAAGTGGCAGCAACAGGCCAGTTCGTGGAGAGTACATGCGTCGTTACACCGACGTAGAGGCAACTGATACAGTTACCTATGTTGCTCCCGCTGACCTCCCTCACAGCTACAACCCCACCGACAAAGATTTCTGGTGGAGATTCCGTGAGGAGAATGGTGGTAAAGGTATTTATGTGGTGAAAGACTCTACCTTGACCATGATGCTGCATTTCACCAGTGAGCACATGACCAAGAACACCGTAACCGATGATGACTTCGCAAAATTTATGGGTCGCGAGCGCGTAACAAGCGACGTACATATTTATGACGCTAAGTTGATCGAGAAGGATGGTGTTTGCGAGAATGGTTATGTAAACGTAACAGAAAAGCCCTTGCGTCCTTTAGCTAACATGGCAGAAGTAATTCGCAGCAATGGTAGGACAAAGATCTTCAGCCACATGCTGGATCGTTATTGTGCTCCTTATTATTGCTCAGCTATTACCAGAGCTTACAAGATCCTGCATCCTGAATTTGAGGATTCTATCTTTACCTGGAGATACTATTCCGACAACAGCTTCGGTCATCGTGCCAACAAGACTCAGCCGAACGGCAATCCCTACACGGGTGATGAGACTGGTGCCAACATCTTCTTGAAGTTCGACCCAGGATGGAACGGATACTATGACGAGTTGGGCGTACAGCAGGATATGGCTACCATGTTCGTACCCAGCGACGAGGCTATGTGGACCTACTTCGAGAGCGGTGGTGGTTTGCAGCTCATCGAAACCTATGGTGACCCCACAATTGAGTACAATGGTGACTACGAGAAACTTTATGAGAACATCGACCAGATTCCCATCAGTACTCTGACCAGTTTGATTAACGTAATCATGTGCCGCAGTTTCGTTGGCTCTGTTCCCAGCAAGATGACCAAGCTTCGCGACGATGCTCAGGAGCAATTGTTCTACGCTGAGGATATTGACAAGATTGACACCTGCTTGCTGGCTTGTAATGGAGCTGTTTATATCATGGACGACATCTATGGTCCAGCAGACTACACCTCTGTTACATCACCTGCTTATATCAGTAAGACCAACCTGGTTATGAAGTGGGCTATTTATAATGGTAGTGATGCTGGTACAGACTACATGGGTTTGAACTACTATGCTTACCTGAAGGCTATGCAGAGTGAGTTCACATTCTTCCTCCCCAGTGACCAGGCTTTGAATTATTATTACGATCCTACTTCTTTCAAAAGTACTCAAAAACGTTTGATCCAATTCTCTTACAAAAACCAAGCATTCCCCATCGTGACAAGATGTATCAACTACAATCCCACAACGGGTGAGATTGGCCGTGCGTTTACGGGTGCAGGTGCATCTATCTCACAAAGTGAGACTACCAACCGTCTGAAGGATATGTTGGAGAGCCACACTATCGTACACGATGGCACCAATCCAATCCACGGTGAGGATGTATATTTCTTGACAAAGAACGGTTCTGCAGTAAAGGTTGAACGTGACGAGAATGGTTCTATCATCAACGTAAAGGGTGGTTTCCAGTTGGAGAACGAGAGAGAAGGCATCTTCTCTGAAGAACCAGGTGTAGACATCTGTAACGTGACAAAGCCTTTCGACAATTTGAAGAATGGACAGACTTACATTCTGGATGCTCCCATTATTCCTACCAGCCGAAGCGTCTACAGCATCCTGACTCAAGAAGAAGGATGGAGCGAGGTCGGCGAAGAGCAGTGGGAAGAGGAATGCCCCTATTCTGAGTTCTACAAATTGTGTGAGACCAATGATGAAATCGTTAGAGCATGCGGTTTGGTTGACGAGACCAACCTCAGCACTTCCGAGCAGCGTTCCGCACAAAAGAAGTTTGACATTTTCGTAGCAGGTGACCAATATAATAAGATGTATGGTCTCGACTATGACGTGCAATTCTTCAACAACTACCGCTATACATTGTTTGTACCCACAAACGAAGCTATCAAGAATGCTATTGCTGCCGGTCTTCCTACTTGGGAGGATATCGAGGCAGACTATGAGAGCTGTGCAAAAGACAGCGTATCTGACGAGTTGATCAACTCCGAGGATAGTATTCGTCTTCAGGCAAAGATCACGTACCTTGTTAATTTTGTACGCTACCATTTCGCCGACAACTCTGTATTCGCCGACAACAGTGTACTGGCAGAGAATGAAATGGTAACCTCAAGTTACGACAAGGAACTGGGCCTCTTCTGCAAAGTACATGTTGACCGCATCAAGGAAGGTGGCGAGACCATTCTGCGTGTACGCGATGATAATGGAGGTAACATGATGAATATCATCGGCGAGAAGAACATTCTGGCTCGTGATGTTGTATGTTCTGATACTCCTATCAATCAGCCTATGTCAACCAGTAGCCGTAGAATTACCCTGGATGCTTCCAGTTCGGCTGTAATTCACCAGATCGGTGGTATTCTGAACCACACAGAGTTGGTGAATGGCCGTCATGATAGCACATGGGCAAGCACGGCGTCAGCTAAGAAATACTTAAAGAGATACGCTATTCAATAATATTTCCTACCATGAACAAGATTATTAAGCTTTTACTGCTTTGGGTTGTTGCCGCTATGGCACTCCCCGTGAGCGCTCAGCAACGGCGTATCTCCGGTACCGTATCGGATGATATTGACGTCATCATTGGCGCCAACGTCGTAGAAAAGGATAAGAATAACCGTATTGTCAGCCAGACCATCACGGATATGAATGGTAACTTCACCATGAATATCAAGGATCCAAACAATACGTTGGAAATTTCTTATATCGGTTATAAAAAATTCTCTCAGAAACTGTCAGGCAAGACAGTCTACAAGGTTACCTTGCAGGACAACACCAAAACCATCAAGGAAGTAACCGTACAGGGTAAGAAGAATGCTCCCACCACAGGTCTGGAGATTCCTGCCCGCGAGTATGCAGGTGCTGTCCAGAAGTTCAGCATGGACGATGTGGAAGGTTTGGCATTCGAGTCCGTTGACCAGGCTCTGCAAGGACAGATCGCAGGTTTGGATATCGTGCCCAACTCTGGTAACCTGGGTTCCGGTACTACCATGCGTCTGCGTGGTACCAGCACAATTAACGGTAATGCTCAGCCTCTGATCGTTGTTAATGACCACATCTTCGAATTGCCTGAAGATGCTCAGGACATCAACTTCGAGACAATGGATAACGAGGAGCAGTTCTCTACCCTGCTGAACGTGAACCCCGAGGACATCGAGAGTATCACCGTTCTGAAGGATGCTGCAACTGCTGCCAAGTGGGGTATCAGAGGTTCAAACGGTGTAATCGAAATCAAGTTGCGCCGTGGTCACCGTGGTCCCACCAACGTTGTCTTCAACTACAAGTTCAGCGGCACATGGCAGCCCGATGGTTACAAGATGCTCAATGGTGACGGTTACACCATGATGTTGAAGGAAGCTTACTTCAACCCTCACCAGAGACACATCAGCCTCCCCGAGTTGGACTACAACCAAGAATTGCCCTACATCTACAACCACTTCAGCCACAACACTGATTGGGTTGACGCTGTAAAGCAGTTCGGTAAGGAGCACAAGTACTACATCACAATGTCTGGTGGTGGTGAGAAAGCAACCTTCCGTATCAGTGCCGGTTACGACATGAGCTCCGGTTCTATCATTGGCCAGCATCTCGATCGTTTCACCACAGCTACCGCTTTGGACTATTGGGTAAGTGACCGTATCAAGTTCAGTTCAAACATCAACTTGACCTTCACTACTAATAAAAAGAATTATGGTAACGACATCCTGGCCCGTGCTTACAAGGCAATGCCCAACATGAGCATCTACGAGTTCGATGCACAGGGTAATCCTACCGGTGACTACTTCAACATGCTGCCTCTCGCAGCCAACTACGGTACCTCAAGTTCCTCTTCCAAGAACAACGATGGAACCATGACTTCCTACAACCTGAACGACATGTTCTTCAACGGCAACCCTGTTGCACGTGCAATGAAGGCTTGGAACAAGGAGAAGCAATACAACCTGACTCCTCAGTTCAGCGTAGAGTACAAGTTGCTGGGTAAGGACGATGAGCACCATCGTTTGAACTACGTGGGTGATGTTCAGTTGGATATCTTCAACACCAGTAGCGATGAGTATGCTCCCAGCGAGCTGAAGACCATGGCCTGGGTTTGGGGTGGCGACAATGCAACCAACCTCGGTAGCAACGAGCGTAACTACGTATCAAACTCTGAGTACAAGTCACTCCAGTTCTCTACTCGTCATGACTTGCGCTACTATTCAGCATTTGCCAACAAGGATCACAGCCTGAGCGGTTTGGCTCGATTCGAGATGACCAGTGGTACCAGTAGCCACCAATCATTAGGTTTGTGGAACGTACCCGACGGCATCACCGATCCTACCGTAGTAGCCCTGCTGCGTGCAGCAAGTGCCACAAACAACGAATGGCGCAGCCAGAGTTTCTTCGAGCAGGTACACTACTCTTACAAGAGCAAGTATTCATTGGACGCTTCTCTGCGTACCGATGGTAGCACCAGTTTCGGTAAGGGTCACAAGTACGGAACCTTCCCCTCTGTCGGTGGACGTTGGAATATCAGCGACGAAAACTTCATGCAGTGGAGCAAGCCCGTCATCAGCATGTTGGCCTTCCGTCCCACATGGGGTATCACGGGTAACACCGGTGGTGGTGGTTACAACCAATACAACAAGTATGCTACAGCCGGCTACTACAATGGCCACACCGTTGTACAGCCCGAGAACCTTTCTCTGACAGAGATTCGTTGGGAGAAGACAAAGCAGTGGAACCTTGGTTTCAACCTGGGTATGTTCGACGACCTGTTCAACGTAGAGTTTGAGGTTTACAACAAGAAGACCACAGACCTGCTGATGGACAACCTCCGCATCCCCAGCGCCAACGGTTTCAGCTATCTGAGCAAGGTTAACGCCGGTACCCTGCGCAACAAGGGTTGGGAGTTGAACGCCAGCACAGCTAAGATCTGCAAGGTCGGCAAATTCTCCATGAAGCTGCGTGGCAACATCGCACAGAACTTCAACGAGGTTGAGGAGATGAATCCTCTGATTCTCGAGGCTCTGAACGGTAGCGACACCTATCAGCCTGGAAACTTGCATTACAACCAGCGTGTACAGATTGGCAACGCATTGGGTTCCATCTACGGTCTGCGCTACTTGGGTGTTTACAGGTACGACTACGACCACAACGGCTACACCACAGCCTCCATCGCTTCTTATGGCTATGCTGAGTCTGGTACCACAGGTTACGCCGCTAAATCAGATGGTAGCATCAACTACAACGAGCCCATCAACACAGCTGCAGCTGCAGCCCGCCGTGGTGAGGTCAACACCTGCCCCATCGCTTACGATGCTGATGGCAACATGCTGACCGACGCAAAGGGTATTCCTTTGCCAATGTACTACTGCTACAACGAGAGCTATCGCTATCAGTTCCAGGGTGGTGACGCCATCTACGAGGATGTCAACCACGATGGTCAGATCGACCGCTACGATATGGTTTATCTGGGCAACTCTAACCCCAAATGCAATGGTGGTTTCGGTTTCCAACTCTTCTACGAGAAATTCTCTTTGAACACAGGTTTCAACTTCCGTATGGGTAACAAGATTGTGAACTTGGCTCGTATGAACTACGAGAGCATGTTGAACAACAACAACCAGAGTTTTGCTACCACATGGCGTTGGCGTAAGAATGGCGACGAGACAGTTGTTCCACGTGCATTGAGCCACGTGAATGGCTACAACAGCTACAACTCTCTGCCCAGCGACCGCTACGTTGAGGATGGTAACTATCTGCGTTTGCAGTACGTTCAGTTGAGTTACGACTTCGATGCCAAGAAACTGAAGAAGTATGGTATCCGCAACCTGAAGCTGTTCGCATCTCTGAACAACCTTTGGGTATGGACCAAGTACACCGGTGTTGACCCCGATGTATCTCCTCAGGGATTCGCAGTTTGTACGGATAACAGCCGTACTCCTCGTACGAAGTCATTCACATGTAGTATTAACCTTGGCTTCTAAAACTGGATACAATGAAAATAAAGAATTTATATAAATCAGCCTGCCTGTTAGGCTTGATAGCCTTAGGCACTACCTCTTGCGAGGATTGGTTGACACTGTACCCCCAGGATCGTGTAGTAGAAGAGAACTTCTGGGAAGACAAGAACGACTTGGAGGGTGTGCGCTATGCTGCATACAAGTCCATGTGCGGTACCATAAGGAACTTCGCAGTCTGGGGTGATTTGAGATCAGATACCTATGTGCTGAATCCCGTCGACCACAGCGACCAGGGATTACGTGACACCTACGACGAGATCATGAAGGCTATGCCCGACTCCAGTATGACCATATTTGACTGGAGCGGTGTGTATACTACTATTAATTATTGTAATAAGGTACTCCAGCATGGCGCCGAAGTATTGGAGAAAGACAAGCAGTTCACCACTTCCGAGTGGTTGCAGATGCGTGCCGAGATCACCGGTCTCCGCGCCCTGAACTATTTCTATCTGCTTCGCGCCTTCAAGGATATACCTTATACAACTAAGGTGATCAACAAGGATGTGGAAGTTGAAACCTTCGGTCTGACGAACCAGTTGGACGTGCTCGACTCCATCATCCTGGATGTTGAGAAGGTAAAGGGCCAGGCCCGCAACCGCTTCACCAGCACCTACGACACCAAGGGTCTGATTACCAACAGTGCCCTGTATGCAATGCTGGCAGACATGTACCTGTGGCGTGCTTCTCTCCACGAAGGCCGTGGCCTTGCTGAGGACACCGTTGCTACAGATACGGGACTGGTGGCACACTCTGTAAGAGGTGACTACCAATTGGCAGTAGACTATGCAGACCAGGCATTGTATGCCCTGAATTACCAGAGCGAGCAAAGCAACCAGAACTATGGTACCCAGATTGCCATGAAGCAGAACTATGGTCTAACCTACTGCGACATGATCAGCAACCGTTTCGAGGAGCAGAACCTGGTTACTGGTGGATATGCAACTCTCTATGCACAGAATAGGATTTTCAATTCCGGCAACAGCGACGAGAGCATCTTCGAGATTCAGTTCAGCGGTAGTGACAACCGCAAGAATCCCGCAGTTCATCACCTCTATGGCTACTCCAACGGTACCCACCTGGCAGTCAGCGATTATGCCATCTCTGCTTGCTACAACGGTAACGCAGACGCCATGAAGTACGACAGCCGCCTTTGGGTAAGCTACCAGAACCAGATGAGAGGCGAGAGTGCTACCCTGCAGGGCTACTACTGCTTGAAGTACAGGAATCCTGAGATCCGCATCAGCGAGGACAGCCAGAAGCAAATTTCTGCTGAGACAGAAAACAGCTCCTCCTACGTCAACTGGATCATCTATCGTATGACAGGCGTCATGCTGATCAAGGCCGAAGCATTGGCTTGCTTGGGTGGTGCCGACAACAACAAGAAGTGCCAGCAAATCGTCAATGCCATCCACCGTCGCTCCTACTGCGACCTGAAGAACGGCAACGTTCCTGACACAGACGTGACCTCAACCTCTTCCAACACCGTCGGCAATGCAGTCAGCATGGGTTCCGACTACGTGAAGCTGGTAATGAACGAGCGTCAGATTGAGTTGTTGGGCGAAGGTCAGCGCTGGTTCGACCTGGTTCGTTTCGCAGAGCGCAAGGCAGGTGGTATGAATGGTACCGTCGACGAGCGCGAGTGGACCGAAGAGCGGCCCATTGGTAGCGGTTTCGCAGGTGTGACACTGATGGTAGACACCTACCTGAAGAACACCTACAGCAGCCTCTACACAACCCTGAAGAATCGTATGAAGAACCGTTACGGTCTCTACTGCCCCATCTTCTACATGGAGGTTAAGGCCAGCAATGGTGAGATTCAACAGAACCCTGTTTGGAATAAATCTAAGTATGATAACTAGTCTGTAAATTTACCTGGGGAGTCTGCCAGGTCCCAACAACCGGAAGCAGGTTCCCAATAGGAAAGAAAAAGATTAGATAAATAAAATACAAAAACAATGGCTAAACATAAAATAAACAAGTATATCGGAGCATTCGCACTGGGAGCTGTCATCATGGCAATCCCCAGTTGCTCTGACACCTGGGATTCTCACTACGGAACCGTTAATGAGGAGAGTGAGATAGCAACCCAGACTTTGTGGGAGCAAATCCAAAGCAATCCCAATTTGAGCCGTTTTGCTACCATTGCTCAGAGGGCCAAGTACTACAGGGATGAGACTCACCCCATAGCAACTTATACTTTCGCAGACATTCTGAAGAGCAATCGGGTCACCACCGTATGGGCACCCGAGAACGACTGCTTCACCGATGCCGAGTATAACACATGGCTCGAGAGATGTGAGACAGACGGCTATAACGTACAGCAGCAATTGCTGGGCAACCACATTGCTCTCTGGCGTCACGTGCTCAGTGGCGACAGTATTGACACACTGAAGATGATCAACAGCAAGAACCTGATTTTCGACCGCAAGGCCAGAACCCTTCAGGGACGTCCCATTCATCTTGCCAACATCAAGGCAACGAACGGTACATTGCATACGATTACTGGCGGCACGACACCCTTCGACTGGAACTTCTACGAGTACATCAAGTTTGCCGGCACGCTGCCCGTCTTCCGCGACTACATCCTGAGCAAGGATACCACCTACTTCGTTCCAGGCTCTTCTATTGAAGGCTTGCCCGACGAAAACGGTAACCCCACGTATGTCGACAGCGTTTACTACACCTCTAACCAGCTGTTCCGCTCCAGGTCTTATCTGCCCCCCAACAATTCCGATCTCTGGATGATGGCAGACGAAGGCTTCGGCGCAAATCTGGAAGCAGAGGACTCCATGTTCATCATGCTCCTTCCCACCGATGCCGCTTGGGCTGAGGCAAAGGAGAAGTTGTCGCAGTACTACATTTACTCTCCCATCTATTCCGACAAGCAGAAGGGTAACAACAACTCGCCCAACCAGACCGAGGAAGGCGATCCCGACTCTCTGCAGAAGATGAGCCTCGAGATGGATTTGATCTCACCCCTGGTGTTCAACATCCACAAGCAGCCCAAGATCGGCGGCCAGAAGACAGGTACTCCCTGGACCATGGAATATTTCATAGAGACCAAGGGTGCTGAGGCAGAATACCTGCTCAACACGTACGGAGACACCCTCCGCGCAACCGACCTGTGGGATCAGACAACTCTCTTCAACGGAAAGGTGTTTGAGATGAGTAATGGCTACGGATACGAGATCGAGCATTGGAACTTCCCCAGCCACTTCTACAAACCCGACGTAGAGGTTGAGATGACAGGTAGCGTATTCTACAACTACGCCAACAACTACACAGGTACTGCCAGAAGACAGACCTTCAGCAACGCAGCCTACGCAGATGTTGTAGCACAGCATGGTAAGGTCAGCCGCAACGACTTCTACGTAATGGGTCCTCAGGGAACCGGTACGAACCCCAAGGGTGAAGTCAAGCTGAAGGGTAACTTCAACGAGGCTTACGTACCCAATGCAGAAGTTATGAGTGGAACCTACGACCTCTATCTGGTCATGGTACCCTACTATTACATCCAGATCGCTGGTGGTGACACCCTGATCACAGACACCTTGGCCAACAAGATCAACCTGCAGATCAGCTACAACAATGGTGTTGCCCGCGACGCAACTTCCAACCGTGTAACGGTAACCTACGATGGTGTAAACGTTGATACATTGCTGTGTATCCCCGATTTCACCTTCCCCTACTCTTACAAGAACCTGCGTCACAGCTATCCCACTCTGATCATCCAGGGTGCTCCCACATCTTCGGAAATCCGTTCCGGTAAATATACACGTACCTTGTGTATCGACCGTATCATCCTGAGGAGCAAGGAGAACCAGTCAACCATAGAAATCGACCCTAATGACACAGCAGACAATGAAAACTAGAATCAGCAATATATTCATGCGCAAGACCTTCTGTACAGGTCTGTGCTTCATGGTGCTTTCCGGCTTTAGCATCACCAATGCGGTGGCTCAAGACGTGGAAGAAGAAGACTACGAAGAAGAAGTTGCCGTACGCCGCATTCCGAAGAAGAAAACGGAAAAGCAATATGAGATGAAGACCGTCAAGGGCGTCATCACCGACGATGCCACTGGCGAGCCTATGGGTGGTGTTCGTGTACAAGCCCTCAGCCTGGAGGCTTATTCCACTCTGACCGAGGAGGATGGTACCTACACCCTGGATATCCCCACCTTCTCAGACGTTCTCTACGTTTACGCTGAAGGCTACAATCCCTTGCAGATTGCTGTAAAGGAAGGCAAGGCAGACGGTAAGTTGATGACGACTCATTTCAGCCCTTACTATCAGGACGGAACGACCATCACCTCTACCCGTACGGCTACGATTAACGAGAGCTCAAGTGTAGGTATCGAGACCGATATCCAGAACCTGCTCTCAGGTGATATCCATACCATCAGCCGCAGCGGCATTCCTGGTATGGGTGCTTACATGACCATCCGTGGTGTGAACTCAATCAACGCCAACGCCCAGCCTCTGATCATCCTGGACGGCAACATGATTGACCCACAGTATGACCGCACTACTCTGCACGAGGGTTTCTACAATGACCTGCTGACTGCATTGGATCCCGAGACCATCGAGAGCGTACAGGTTCTCAAGAACGGTACCGCACTCTATGGCGCAAAGGGTGGCAACGGTGTGATCATCATCAACACCAAGCGTGGCAAGAGCATGGCTACCAAGATCGGTGTCCGCATCTTCGGTGGTGTCGAGCTGACCCCCAAGAAGCTGGATGTCATGAACGGCGACCAGTACACCCTCTATCTCAATGATATGGTTAGTACCATCAAGAACATGAACGCCAGCTCTCTGAGCAGCTATCGTTTCCTCGACAAGAGTCCCGGCAACTATTACCGCAACGTGTTCAACAACAACACCGACTGGCAGAAGGACATGTACGACAATGCATTCACCCAGAACTACAAGATCAACGTAGAGGGTGGTGATGACATCGGTATGTATGCCCTGTCATTGGGTTACACCAAGAGCGAGAGCACAGGTGTCGGAACCGACATGAACCGCTTGAACCTGCGCTTCAACACCGACATCAAGGTGTTCAGCAAGGTGACTACAGGTTTGGATATTGCCTACAACCAGACAAGCTACAATATCCTCGACACCGGATGGAGCGAGAACTACGACATGCAGAACGTTGGTTCCACCAATGTGCTGGGTCTTATCCAGGCTCCCTTCATCAGCCCCTACTCTTACTATTACGACGAGTTCTCCAAGGCTCCCCTCTCACCAGACCGTCTGGCTCTCTCCAAGGAGTATGCCGGTAAGTATGCCGCATCCTCCACCAACTGGGTTCAGAATCCCTTCCGCTTCTCCAGCGACTTGGGTATCAACGAGGCTCAGCGCAATCCCTACTGGATTCTCGAGAATGGCAAGGGAAGCAACAAGAACTATGCTCAGCTGACTCAGATTCACCTGAACGTGAGTCCCAAGTACCAGATCAACAAGAATCTGTACATCAGCGACCGCTTCAACTTCACCATGACCCGTAACAACGAGAAGTACTTCCTCCCCATCAATGGTACCACCCCGTACTATCTGACCGACCTCGGAAGCATCACTTCTGTACTGAAGACCCAGTTCGCTAAGGAGACCACCATGAACAATGACCTGCAGATCGGTTGGGGCAACAACTATGGTGCCCACACCATCAAGGCATACGGTGGCTGGCGTTACAACAACTACTCATACAGCTTCAACTACATGAGAGGTTACAACAACGAGAACGATAAGCTGCCCAACCTGAGCAAGGATATGCAGTACATCAACTACGGCGGTACCAACGACAACTGGATCGACATGGCATACTACGTAGATGCCAACTACAACTACAAGAACCGCTACTTCGCAGACTTCACCGTCAGCAGCCAGGCAGGCAGCCGTTTCGGCGACGACACCAAGGATGGTTTCCAACTGGGTGGCGTAAGCTGGGGCGTATTCCCCTCTCTGCAACTCGGTTGGTTGATCAGCAGCGAGAACTGGTTCAAGCTGAAGGGTATCGACTATCTGAAGCTGACCGCTGGTGTTGACCAGAGCGGTAACGATGACCTCGACTACTATGCAGCCCGTACCTATTGGGAAAGCCAGCAGGTAACAGAGAACACCGTAGGTCTGTATCTGAAGAACATCGAGAACAGTACCATCCAGTGGGAGACCACAACCAAGTACAACATCGCTCTCGAGGGTAACTTCCTCAACAACCGCCTCTATGCCGGTGTCGACCTCTTCTGGCACAAGACAGACAATCTGCTGACCGTGAAGGATCTGAGCTACATCTCCGGTATGACCAACTACTGGACCAACGAAGGCCAGTTGAAGAACAAAGGTTTCGAGTTCCACGCAAACGCAGCTCTCATCAACAAGAAGAACTGGCACTGGGAACTCGGTGCAAGCCTGGGTCACTACAACAACAAGCTCACCAAGCTGCCTCAGACCATCGACAACACCATCAAGTTCTACACCATCAATGCTGACGGTACCCAGAGTGCAAGTCCCTACACCACTCTCAACGGCTACACATCCAGCATCTACGGAAAGGACAACGTGCTGACCGCTGTAGGTTATGCAGTAGGCAGTTTCTACGGATGGCAGACAAAGGGCATCTTCGCCAACGAGGCAGAAGCCAGCAAGGCTGGTGCTCTGGGTTACCTGAAGTATCCCACCGGACTGGCTGAGGATCCCTACCGCAACTTCCAGAGTGGCGACGTTCACTTCGTAGACCAGAATGGCGACGGCGTGATTGACGATTCCGACAAGGTTGTCATCGGCAATCCCAACCCCGACATCTATGGCAACATCTTCACGGCTCTCACCTGGAAAGACCTCCGTCTGGACGTCAACTTCAAATACTCGCTGGGCAACGACATCTACAACTATCAGCGCAGTATCCTCGAGGGTGCCAACACCACCTACAACCAGACCACAGCCGTATTGCGTCGCTGGACCTACGATGGCCAGAAGACCGATATGCCAAAGGCATGCTACACCAACAGCGACGACTGGCGCAACAACGAGCGCATGTCTGACCGCTGGATCGAGGACGGCAGCTACCTGAAGCTGAAGAACGTACGCTTGACCTACACTGTTCCCTACCGCAACGACTGGTTGCAGGGCTTGAAGTTCTGGGGCGAGGCCAACAACCTTGTCACCCTGACCAAGTACTTGGGCACAGATCCTGAAATGAGCAGCAAGAACAGTCCTCTCTACCAGGGAATCGACAATGGTTTGCTGCCCTACGGCCGCAGCTTCAACATAGGTGTTTCTATCAACTTGTAAAAAACATAAAGATATACACGGATATGAAAAGAAAATCCATTATCAGTCTGCTTATCTTCAGCATGGGTCTCGGCATGATGACCACTTCATGCGAGGATATGCTGTCACCCGACAGCGAGCGCCATTCCTACACCGTGGCCCAGGATACCCTCTACTCCTACTGGGGAATCCTGAAGTCACTGCAGAATGTGGCCGAGCGCTACGTCATCCTGGGTGAGTGCCGTGCGGATCTGGTCGGCGGCACAAGCTTCGTCAGCGATACCATCAACGCTATCCTGAACTTCGGACAGAACGGTTATGCTGAGAAAATCAAAGATGGTAGCTGCCGCTATCTCAAGGCAAGCGACTATTACCACATCATCAACAGTTGCAACAGCTACATCGCACGCTGCGACACCATCCGCACTACAGGTACCCTCCAGCCCTACATGCTGAAGGAGTACGCACAGGTGGAGGCCATTCGTGCATGGACCTATCTGCAGTTGGTACAGGTCTACGGCAAGGTTCCCTTCTATCTGGAGCCTATGCTTACCACCGACGATATCAATGCATTCATGAACGATCCCAACCATCCGACTGTCACTACCGAAAATCTGGTTGACAAGCTGGGCGAGCGCCTGGAGGCAATGTGCAGGATCGAGAAAATCTACGGTTATCCTCAATACGAGAACTATGGAAGAACACGTACCGTATGCCACAGCACCAAGTGCATGTTCCCCACCTATCTGGTATTGGGCGACCTCTATCTTGCCAAGGGCGACCCCGCTTCTTGCGCAAAGGCAGCACAGTGCTACTATGACTACATCACTTATCTGCCACCAGAGACCAACTCCATCACCCCCTATTGCGGACCTCTGCGTGTAAATTACTACAGCACGGGCGATGTGGTGGAAGGTGAGGATGAGCCTGACTACGGCCGCGTGGGTAACCCCTACACAGAGACGGGTCGCGTAAGAAACACCGAGGAGGCCATCACCTGCATCCCCAGCAGTACCAACAAGCTGTGGGGTACCGTGCTGACCGGCATCAACCAGCTGTTCGGCTTCGATGCTACCATCAGCGTGTCAACCTATGCTACCGCAAACAATACCGACAACGAGGACGACGACGTTACCACGACTGCATCCATCTGGCTGAGCCGCAACATGGATCGTGAGCTCGTCGCCAGCGCAGGCTACGAGGCTCTCTGTGATTCTCAGAAGTACGAATGCTACATTGGCACCAGCACCGACCCCACCTCCGAGCTGATCGTTCTTCCAGACGTAGGCGACGCACGTCAGTCCTGGGTTCCCCAGTACATTCAGATCAATGGCGACGAGACCCGCTACGGCCGATTCGTCACCAAGCAGAACCCCAATAACAGCTTCACCACCTGCTATCCTATGATCTACCGCAAGGCCACCGTATGGCTGCGCTATGCCGAGGCTCTCAACCGTGCAGGTTTCCCCAGCTACGCATTCGCTATCCTGAAGAATGGTCTTTGCAACAACGACAACTGGTATCCCGATCCAAAGACCGACTATGCTATCAAGGACACCATCTTCTGCTATCCTTACGAGTACACTCAGGACGAGGAGACCATCCAGGATACAGTCCGCGCCATAGGTCGTGAGGCATTCGTTGCCGCTCTGCAGAAGCTGGTTGCCGAAGAGAAGATGACCGAGGAGGACTTCAAGGAGAACAAGGTATTCATCGAAGCAGCTTCAACCTACAACTATCCCGACGAGACAGCAACCGCAGTTTGCTACTATCTGGACAAGCGCGAGGTTTCCAACCTGCCTCCCTACATGGATTACACTTCAGCTCAGATGAAGACCAACATCACCTCTGTTCCCATCATCTACAAGCCCGACACCTATGCCCGTACTATCTACATGACCTCTTATCCCAGCGGCACAAGCCAGGGCGAGAACTATCTGACATGCGGTATCCACAGCCGTGGTTGCGGCCGCATCGCTTACGACGAGCGCAACAGCAGCTACAACTATGTGGATCAGGTAGCCAGAAAGGTTAAGGAGAACCATGGCATCAGCCTGACCAAGAAGGATATCTACAGCGGTGACTACGACGACTTCGTTAAGGAAGCTGTCGAGGACCTCATCATCGACGAGATGGGTCTGGAGCTGGCATTCGAGGGTACACGTTTCTTCGATTTGACTCGTGTAGCTCATCGCCGCAACGACCCCAGCTATTTCGCAAAGCACGTTGCCAAGCGTAATGGCGAGATGGACATGAGCCTCTACAACATCCTCTTGAACGAGAAGAACTGGTATCTCCCCTTCCCCGAGGAATAAGGTTGAATCCAGAATACAGACAAGAAAATCCCCAAGCCAAAAACTTGGGGATTTCTTTTTGTGGGGGTGGACGTGTGCAAAGCTTACTTCAGAACTGTAGCACTGTAGCGCTGCAACGCTCCCCCCTCTCCTCTCTCTCTCCGTCATCCCTTCCCTCCGGATCTCTGCTGGTATTCCTTCGTCTTCATGTAGCGCCCGACAACCTCATCGTAGACAATGTAGCCGCGGCTCACCCAAGCACGCAGGGTGGACGCTCCGTCGCCTATCTTCCCCTGGTTCTGGCGCATCTGGCGGTACTGCTCGCGTGTGAATCCGTCGGGCAGCAGTTCCAGCAGGTTCTGAGGTCCCGACTGCATCTGTATCTCCAGCTCCTCGTTCAGCTCCTTCTCCAGCTGCTGGCCGAAATAGAGCATCTTGCACCAGAGATTGTACTGCTGCGACCAGTGCACGAAGTCGGCAATCGTCTTGTCCCACCGGTATCCTTGTGCCACATAGAGCACCATCCCCTTCAGCCAGGCAATCACGTTGGCGCGGTAGCTGAACACGCGGTAGGCCTGCGAGTCATAGAGCCGAGCCGCCTCGTAGTTCTCCTGCTTCATCGCGAGAGCCAGTTTCTTGGCCTGCAGGCACTCTATCAGCCCGTTGGCAGCCTCCAGCCGGTCGATGTAGGGTTTCAGCTCCTGGGCAAAGGTGTGGTCGTAGATGCCCAGGATAGGCGCCGTATCGTCGTCCTCAGGGCAGATGATGGTCGAGATGTCCAGACGGCTCACCGTGCCGTTGTTCACCATCCTGTAGAAGAACTTGCGTGCGTTGGGAGGAGTCGTGCTGGCGTTGAAGTTCCAGCGCAGCGGAGCGATGCCCGACACGGAGTCAGCTCCCACGCGTTCCTGTCCAGCCATCGAGTTGTCGAAAGCCTTGCGTATGAGCAGTCCCACCTCATCCACCTGACCGCGCGAGGTCACCTTCCTCAGGGCTTCCACCTCGTCCACGATGGTGTAGATGTAGCGTTCCCCGTTGTTGTTGGCATCCACGATGCGCTGGTTGAAGACGGCGTCCGTCAGGTTGTCGATGAGCATCTGTATGCAGATGTCCGTGGGCCTGGGGTCCTTCTTCTGTCGGGCGCCTGGGTTCTTCTGCTTCCACTCCGCCTCGCGCTGGCGGTTGGGGATGTCGCGCTGCCGTATGTCCTCCATGATGAACTCGATGGGTTTCTTGATGGTCCCCTTGCCGATGCTCTGCCGCCCGATGAGCACGTTCATGAAGGTCGCCTCGTGGTCCACGTTGTCCCAGTATCGGAACTTCACTCCGTGCAGGTGTGCTCCCAGGGCAGGGAACACGGCCGAAGCCACAGCAGGCTTGTAGGGCGCTGGGACGTTGCGCGTGAGCAGCTGGATGAGCGGCGGAAGCTTTTTGGGCATGGGAGGCGGCGTGGTCAGCGTGCCACCGCAGGCCTTCACTCCCGCGGTGGATTTCAGGGCATCCAGCACATGCTTTGTCCGGTAGGGCATCCCCTTGCGCGGCTCCTTCAGGGCACTCTCGATGGTCCTGCGCTTTTCTTCCTCGCCCTCCTGTCCGCCCCAGTAGTTGGGAATCACCCTGAGCATCCTCTCCAGCGAGTATCCGCAGATGCTGCGCAGGGTCATAGCCAGCTCGAAGGTCAGCACATTGCGGTCGCCCTCCACAGGCTCCTTCCCGTCGTTGTAGAGCTCCCAGTACTTCCCGATAATCTCGCTGAAAGGAATCCCCTTGTATTCCAGAGGCTCAGATGGCATCGGATTATTCGGATTACTCGGACTACTCGGATTACTCGGACTACTCGGATTACTCGGATTCTTCGGATTACTCGGATTATTCGGATTACTCGGATTACTCGGAGTTTTCTGAAATCCCCCTTCCTCAAACACCTCGTCGTCCAGGAAGAGCAGTTCTCCCTCGTCGGCAGTTGTCGTGAAGAACACGCGGGTGATGTCCTTCGCACCCTTGTCGTACTCCACTCCCAGCAGCTGACTTGCCCAGCGGAGGTTCTCCTCCTGCGAGAGCTCCCTGCGCCGGCGGAACACCAGATGGTAACCCTTCGTGGCAGAACGCTCCAGCATCAGCAACCCCAGCTCGTCCCGCTTGCCCAGCACCACCTCGCGCACCCGGGCCATCTGCTCCCGCAGCCAGCTCTCCTGTTCCTCAGGCGTGAGGTCTTCGGGAACCTTGAAGTCGATGTCCATCCCCACGCTCGAGCTCATTCGGGTGCTTCCCTTTAGGCTTCCGTCCTTGTTGGGCAGACACGAGTAGTTCATCTGCAGGAGATGCCCCTTCTGGCGCTTATCGCCGTTGCGCACGGCCTTCAGTATAGCCCTCTGCCGCGTCGTGCTGCGCAGCGAAAGGTATTCCTCTCTCGAACGGATGGGGCGCATCACTTTCGTCCCACCTCTGTAGTATATCATGTGTACACTCATACCGTAGTCCTCCTCTCCTTAGAAATTGGGATAACCCAGTTTGGCATTCAGATAGCGCAGGCCCTGCAGCGTCCACGTCATGTACGTGCGTACCTTTTTCTCTCCCTTCAGCGAGTAGCTCACGTAGGTGCGCAGACGCACCAGGTCGCGGTCCTGCAGGTCCTCGCGGATGTTCCAGCGGCCGTTGCGACGGTACTGGATGCCCAGGTCGCGAACCACCTGGTTGAAGTCATAGACGCGCATGTTGAACGTCTTTGCCACCTGCGTCGCGGTCAGCGTGTCCTCGGCTGCAGCATTCACCATCCTCAGCCCCTCGCCGATGATCTGGTCGGCCAGTCGCAGGATCTCCTTCGGCTCTGGCAGGCATTTCATCTCAGACATCTTCCTTCTTAGCTCAGCCCGCTCCAGTTCCTCCCAGCGCAGAACCAGCTTGGCGCGTGCCTCGTCGTTGAACTTCGTGGCGATGTACAGGCACTCGGTTTTCGTCAGCTGGTAGCAGGGCACCGTCTTCGTTCCGCCATTGGGCAAATCGTAGGTTCTTTGCAAGAGAGCAAATTTGCGCCCTTGTACTTTCTCCCATGCTGGCTCCATGTTTCGGATGGCTTTCATCACGTCCTTGTGCATCTTGCCAGTCAGCTCGGCAATCTCGAGCGACGTCATCATTTGTTGCTTGTTGTGTGGTTTTCTGGTTTTAGGGTTTGCGGTTATGCGGAAATCGGAGTACTCGGAGTACTCGGAGTACTCGGATTACTCAGATTACTCGGAGACTCGCCCCCCTGAAAGCCCAGCGTTAGCGGGTGTGTTGTGTAGCATCAAGTCAAAGAGCACCGCCGAATCATCGTCCGACAGTGCAAAGGTAGGGACTATTCCTGTCTCCACATTGGATTCCGCATCCCCCGCCTCCGGATTTCTCTGAATTTCTCTGATATTCTCTGAATGCCTCTGAATGCCTCCGAATGGCTCTGCGCAGAGACAAAAAAAAGAGAGTGCGCCTACGTTGACACACTCTCATGCTTCTGTGTTATCCCCACGCTTAGAGGGGGGAGAGAGTCTTCTTTACCACTCCTCGTCCCAAGCGTTCATACTGCCTTTAACCTCAGCATCTACTCCGTAAGGGGCATCTTTGGAATCGCTTAGACTCTTTTGACTGCCATCGGAAAGGGTAAGGATACTGCACGTGGAGAGCTCTGCCATAAGTGTCTCTGGAATAATATATGTCTTTTTCATTGTCGTATCTTGTTTATGTTGTTATCAATCTGTCATCGTCAACGTTGAATCATCTTTTTACCGTTCACGATATTGATGCCCTTCTGCATCTTCTTCAGGCGCTGACCGGCAAGGTTGTAGATTGCATCATTCATCGTACTTTGTGCATCGTCGATGGTTTCGATGCCTGTAACGTCAGCCTCGAGGTTGATAGTTAAGTCCTTGACCTGACTGCCAGTAGGAAGTTGAATGTATGCACGGTTAGTAGCCACCTTGTTACTGTTGGCCCTGAGGAACTCACCATGATAAAGGATGTATTTCTGGTCATTCCCCGAGTAAGATACTGCAGCACCTGTACCAGGAACAAAGACGTTACCAGTTACTGCATCAGCTTCGCCTATGAGAGCCGGCACTTCTTCGTCGGTAACGCCACCAGCTTTCTGCAGCAGAACGCCCGTGTCGGCAGGAAGTTTGGTTATCTTATGGAAAGTAAGCTCCTCGCCTTCTGCAGTAGCATAATATACGTTTATGCTGGAGTTCGTGAAATCGAGAGCCCTATGGCTGCAGAAGGTTGAATAGCCGTAACTACTTACAGAAACTGGAACAGTAGCGGTTTCCTCGGTCAGAACGATGTCGTCTATGCCAGCGACTTTCCCTCCTCCATTATAAACAAGTCGAACATAAACATCTGTTTTTGAAGAAAGGTCAAAGCTAAACGGATACCATTTTTCATTTTTATATTCAGAGCCATCAGCGGTAGTATAACTCAGCTCGCCAACATCACGCCAAGTGGATTCATCAGAGGATAATACCTGTACTTTCCAAGTAACAGGAGAGCCAACATAATTTATTGGACAGAAATAGAAGCTAAGGGTTCCGGGATACTCAATTTTTGCTGTGGTTTGAATTGATGCGGTATTCGCGGTTGTCCTGCCAAAGCGTGTGCCACCATGTGCATAGGGCGAGTTACTATACTGCTCAATTCCTTGGATATTCCAATCATTATATGAATTCAAAGGATGCTCAAAGTCAAGCGATGAACTTCCTGCATGAGCCACAAAGTTGATGGTAACTTTGCAAGCGGTAGAAGGCACTACAGCAAAATAGTTGCCTGTCCGTACTACAGTAGCGGTTCCTACTGTTACCGTATAGGGATTAGTATCATCAACGCCATAACCAGGCTTGGGGTGGGCGATTATCACGTTACCATCAACTTCCACCGTACCCTTATTAGTATCGCTTGAGAGGGCGGTAATCTCATATTCAGGAGTTCCGGGGGTGTAAGTTACTGAAATGTAATCAATTTTGAGAGAATTCCATTCATTTGAAAAACTAATCGTCTCACATTCTAAACCAGTAACTTGGGGATATTCCTGGGCATAAGTGCCACCAGTAGATTGACCTACAAAAGTGCCATTTTTATTTTTGTTGGTGGCAGTCCATGTAACGGAAACGTAACTAGTTGTCCAATGAAAAGTTACAGAGTTGATCTTTGCTCCATTGGCTGCCGTCAATTTAATAGTATTGGCGGAAAGGTTTGAGTTAGAGGCATTTCCGTTGGTGGTTGAATAAGAGATATTTCCGTCAATTTTTCCACTGGCTTCGCTGAAGCCTTCCAGTTCAACCGTAATCGGGTCGTTAGCCCAAGCAGTACCGGCAAAAGCGGTAGTAACCACGGCTGCTATCATACAGACACGCAGCCATATACTCCTTAACATCTTTTTTTTCATAATGCTTTAATTTTGTTATCTTTATACCTAATCTTTATACCTTCTATAACTTCTTCGTTGCGAGCGACTTCTCGCAAAATCGTGGCTAAGTTATATTTTTTTTGTGAACTTACAAAGAAGTTTGTCCCTTTTTAGACTTTATAAGGGAAAAATGTATCAAATTCGTCCCCCTTTACATCTCTTTCGTGCAAGAATTGACGCTTTCAGCGTCTTCTATGGCTTGAAAGATGAGGTCAGCGGCTGCTAATTTTTGTAATACTTCTGGAACGTCTTTTCGCTGAAGCCATCGCCAGAGGGCATTCCGATTCTCACAAGTTCAGCGTATGCCATCTTCACGCTCTGAGGCAGCAGGAGTTTGCCGTTTCTCTTCAGCTGCGTAAGATAGAGGCATATATCCCGAACACTTTGGCGTCTTACCAGATTCCCCAACTCCTCGTGGACCCTACGCGCTTCCTCGTCGCCTAACGAGGGATGGACGAAATGGCAGAGCTCCTCGTCCCTTGCCTGCCTGCCCTCGGCAGGAGAGAGCTGGGGAGCGGGCGTCTCGGCCCTCTCCTCCGCATCCTCCTCGCTCTCCTTCCCACGCACAATCTGGAAGCCTATTCCGCCAGCCTCCACGTTGTGGACGATGTTCTTCTCCATCACAAAGTCGCCAGCCACATGGATTCCGCCCGAGCTGAGGGCCGCCAGCATCTCCTGCATCCTTTTCTCTGTCATGGCTTCTCCTCCCTGTCAATGCTTACATTATTACTGACATTCTTCTCCACCACACAGTCGCCCTCGACATGCTCAATCCTCACCTGCGGAGCTGCTTGGGGCAGACTCATGGCTTCCTCAATCTCATGCTCTCCCTCCTGTCTCCATTCCTGATGCAGGCAGAACGTCAGCATCGTCCTCATCATCGCCCAATTCTCGATGTTCTTCATGCTCTCGGCAAACTGCCTCACCTTGTCAGAAGAAAGGATGATCAGGTTCTGCAGGTAGAGAAGACGCATCTGCGATTCCCTCAGCATCCCCGTCATCTGCGTGACTTCCTTCTCCAGTTCATCCTTCTGGCCTCTCAGCCTCTCAACTTCCCTCTCCGCTTCCTCGCGTTTCTCACGCTCTCGCTCCAGCGCCATCTCGCAGCGGGCCAGCATGGCATCCTTCTCCCCTGGCCGCCCGAACAGTTTTATGATGTCGTCGCTGGACAGTCTCATCATGTCGTTCATCATAGTTTCCTCCTCGCATTGTAATTTTTCGTTATAAAAATCTCATTCTCTACCCCCCCTGATTGCCCTTAGGCCAAGGGGCAGAAATCCCTTGCCTTATCATTTTGTCTTGATAGGGAGATTCATCTGGTTTATTATCAGCCCGTTGCCTCGCTTAGGTGGCTCCAGGCAAACCTTTCGCCTGAAAAATCTTCGGAATTTCTGTCTGCAAAGTTACGAATAAGCGAGTAGAAAAACAAAATAATACCCATTATTTTTTCTCAAGCGAGAGGAATTTTCCCCCTCCCCTCTCTCTCTCGGATTACTCGGATTACTCGGACTACTCGGATTACTCGGACTACTCGGATTACTCGGATTACTCTCGGGGCAGGACTGCTACTGGAAGGTCCAGACATGGGACGCCAGAAAGAAGGTCTCACCGTGGAGCGAGACGGGCTACTGGGGCATGGGACTCCTGAGTCCATCGGACTGGAAGGCGCAATGGATTTCTGCCAACCAGGAGAAGGGAGCACCGCTCTACCCCAGGACTCGACAGCGTCTACTACAGCCTCCACACACCCCAAGGCCTCCTCAGCTCGCGTGTCCTGAGCCACAACGGCCACATGCGCCAGCTTGAGGTGACAGTCCCCGTAGGCAGCACAGCCACCATCTTCCTCCCCACCGACAGCAAATCCATACGGGAAAGCGGCAAAATGCTCAAAATCAGCGCCAGAAAGGGCATCCAAAGCATCTCCACCACCCCAAACAACGGCCTGAAAGTCGAAGTCACCCAAGGCACCTACTGTTTCACCCTCCCCCACACATCCTCCTCAGAATGAGACAGTTGACACACCAAACGCTACAGTGCTACAGTGTTACAGTTCTAAAACAAGCAATGCAAAGTTGAAAAAAGAATTCATATTATATATATTTATATATGTATATATAAATATATATAATATGGCCTCCTTTTTGGAATGTGTGTAGTGTGCTCGAGAACTGTAGCACTGCAACGCTGCAACGCCCCCTGCCCACAATCCCCCGATTCCTCCGAGTATTCCGAGTACTCCGACTACTCCGACTTTTCCGAGTATTCCTATTATTCCGAGTACTCCTCCTCCCCCCAGTCCCCTCTTTTTCTCACTTTTTATTTGTTTTCTCAGATATTATGCTTATCTTTGCGGCATCGCAACATATATGAATTATGGAAAGAATAAAGCCTACGGTTTTCAATCCAGCCCAACTCTATTTGCTTGGTGTGTTTTCCCATATCAAGAGTGAAGAGGAGTTGAACGAGATAAAAGATCTCATCAGCGACTACTATGCCAAGCGGCTCAATCGCCATATGGAGAAACTATGGGATGAAGGCATCCTTGACCAGAAGCGCCTCGACGAGTTGAATGAGATGGACCAGCACCAATGGCTTAGAGACGAAAAAGCCAAAGACCAGACCGAGCTTTAAGGTATGCGTATAGTCCTCGATACCAACTGCCTTATACAAAGTGTTGCCCCAAGAAGCAGCTACCACGATGTCTGGCGCTCCATACTAGAGGGAAAGAACACTCTTTGTGTTTCTAATGAGATATTGGATGAGTATGCAGAAATACTTACCAGATTCTTTGGAAGCGACACAGCAGATTTTGTACTCGACTTCATCGTCGAGAGCAGGCATGTGGAATTCTTCTCTCCCCAATATCGTTTCAACCTGATAACTGCCGACCCTGACGACAACAAGTTTGTTGACTGTGCCATTCAAGCCAATGCCCGTTACATAGTGACAAACGACCATCATTATGATGTCCTCCGGCGTATCAAGTTTCCAGTGGTGGATATTATGGCCTTGCAGGATTTCCTAGCCCTTCTTCATTCCGAAAGATAATCGCTCTACCCCCCTAACCTCCGATTACTCCGAGTTTTCCGAGTACTCCGATTACTCCGACTCCCCTTTTCAATTTTTCACCTTTTCACCTTTTCAATTTTTCACCTTTTCACCTTTTCACCTTTTTTAACCTTCGGTTAAAAGGTCAATTCCATACTGCCTGCAGATCCACTCCACCGCTACGGGAGGCAGCAGCTGGCTTCTGGGCGTCACGCCCCACTGGCTCAACTGTTCGCTCTGCTGGCTCATCCAGCGATGGAAGGTGCTGTAACTCACTCCGGCGGCGCGCGCCATCTCACTTTTCAGGTAACTTTTCATTTCTCTTTCCTCCTTGGCTTTTCTATGCAAAGGTACAAAAAAACATCGGATTACGCAAGAAAATTCCTTACAAATTTCGCCCGAAAATTATCAAAGATTGTCAATGTCTGCCACTGTCTGCCACTGTCTGTCAAAGATTGTCAGCGACTCACCTTTTCTTCGTACCTTTGCAACGTGAAAGAAAGAGGGAATCAGCCGATTGAAAATCCGGAGTCAGCACGTTGAGGAACCCGATCCGACACTTCGCCCAGGCGCGCAGGGCGAATGAGAGATAAAATGATTTGTAACTAACTGACATTAAAACAATTAAAAACCATGATCAACTACAGTATTGTAATTCGAAGCACGAAACCCGGCACCAAGACGGAGGACATCACCGAGACCAAGGCCTACGGAGTGGCTCAACTTTCCGATATTTTGACAATCAATGACTTTGCGAAGCACATCGCTGAGCATGGAACGCTCTACAGCCGCGACGTCATTCAGGGTGTCTTGATCAAGATGGTGGACTGCATGCGCGAGCTGCTGCTCGAGGGCAAGAAGATCCAGTTGGGCGAGCTGGGCAGCTTCAGCGTAGCACTCAGCACGAAGGGAGCCGAAACCGCCGCCCTGTTCACCGCCGAGAACATCAAGAAAGTGAACGTCAACTGGGATCGCGGCAAGATGTTCGAGAACCTCCGCGAGGACGCTGTATTCAATCTTGTCCCCAGCCGCAAGGCGCAGGAGGATGCGGTAGCTGAAGCAAAGAGGCAGGAGACCATCCAGCCGGAGGAACCCTAAGAGGGCCAGCCAGCCTCACCCCCAGCCCCTCTCCTCAAGAGAGGGGAGCTCAGGGGGAGGGGAATCGGAGTAATCGGAGAATTCGGAGTAATCGGAAAAATGGTAAATGGTAAATCAGTAAATGGTAAATTATGAAAAGGAAGGAGACTTGGAGATTCATTTTGCAGACGTTGGCGGCTATCATCAGCGCCATCCTGACGAGCCTGGGAGTGTCGAGCTGCCTGGCATGAGAGAGAGAAAAAAAGTGGTGGGGACCTGTCGCAGGCGCCCACCACGAAAAGTTGTCTTAACTAAATTAGTATAAAAAAAAACCACCCTCACGGGCTTTATTGCTCTTAGAGAACTGTCACGCCGGATGGATTATCTGGTGGCTTTCACGATGTACGTGAAATCACGGCCCACATAATTGAGACGGTACTCAGGACGCGGCCAGGCACCCCAGCTGTTGACACAGCCTACACCAAACTGGCGCTGCTGAATCTGCAGGACAGAGAAGTCGCGGGGAACGAGATCGCCGCTGTGGCTCTGATGAGCAGCCTTGTTGGGACCGTCATCCAAATCCTCGGGCAGATAATTCAGGGTACTGCACTCCATGGGACCCGTTGCCAGGAACGTGAGGCCACGCCCTGAGGCATCTGCCACCTTCCAGTAGCGCACGTCGATGTGGTTGCCACTCTCCTGGGGACGGACGTAGGGCCAGTATTCCTTGCCAGCCTCTGACTCGTAGACACCCAGCAGAGCATCGCCGCAGCGGTCGATATAGTTCTCGACAGGACCACGCCCGTAGTAAGTGATATGGCTGAACTGCTTGGGCATCACCCATTGCATGCCGTAGCGCAGCATGTGGCTGTCCTTCTGCTTCTCATCGGCCTTCAACTGCTGGCGAACGGCAAACTCTCCCTCGGCATTCATCGTGTAAGTCAATGTCAACTGACCATTCACGCTGGGCATTTCATACAGCACCTGGATGGCCTGAGCCGATCCGACGGGATAGCACTTCACGGATTTCGTCTTCAACACGGGATTCTTCCATGCAGCGAACTTGTTCTGAAGCTGAGCGCCATAATCGTTATCGGTGGGAGCACGCCAGAAATTGGGCGTCACGGAGTAACCTTCCTGCAGGAGCGGCTTCCCATCCAAATCCACATAATCCAAAGCACCCGTCCAACGGTTGACCGTAATGCTGACTCCGTTGGCTGCAATCGTGTAGCAGGCCCGCATGGAATCCACCTGGATGGGGCTCTCGACGAGGCCTTTCTGGGGAGCAGCTGCCGCGATGACATCATCGGCCGACGGGAAGCGGTAGCCCTGGAGGGTGAACTGCTGGCGAGCCACTGCGTATCCGGCTTCCAGGAGAGGCTCCTCGTTGATCAACTGGTACTCCACATTCGCCAGGAACTCGCTGTTGGGATTGTCCTGCAGCATGGCCAGCACCTTGCCTGCAATCGAGAGGCTGCCCAGGTCGACTCGCTTGGTCTGCTGGGGAGCGACGCCAGTCAGGGCTGGAACCTCGGTCGTCAGGACCGGCTTACCATCCTTGAGGATCGTCACCACAGCCTTCAGGTTGCTCATATCGCGGAAGAAGTTCTCGTTGTAGACTTCTGCGGTACCATCGTTCATGTTGAGATTGCTGATCCAGATGCTCTGATAGTAGTGTCGAACCTCGTAGGCATGAGGCGTGAAGCTGCGGTCGGGAGCCACGATACCGTTGCAGTTGAAGTTGTGGTCCGAGGCAGGATAGCGGCCTTCGTCGCCACCATACATCCATATCTGGTTGCCTGTCACCTTGCTTACCCCACGCACACCCTGGTCAACGAAATCCCAGATGAAGCCTCCCTGGTACTTGGGGTACTTGCGGATCAGGTCCCAATACTCCTTGAAGCCTCCGATGGAGTTACCCATCGCATGGGCATACTCGCACTGGATGAGCGGACGGGGATTGTCGCCCTTGGAATATTTCTCGCAATTGTCGTAATCGTAGTACATGGGGCAGAAGATGTCGGTCTTGCCATTCTGTCCTCCCTGCTCGTACTGCACGGGGCGGCTGCTGTCGATAGCCTTCACGGCATCGTAGGCGGCCTCGAAATTCTCGCCATAGCCACTCTCGTTGCCCAGCGACCAGAAGATGATGCTGGGATGATTCTTCTGAACCCAGACGTTGTTCTCGTTGCGCTCCACGATGGTCTTCCTGTAACGGGCATCCTGAGCCAGACGGCGGTCACCGTAGCCCATGCCGTGACTCTCGAAGTTTGCCTCAGCCACCAGATAGATGCCGTACTGGTCGCAGAGGTCGTACCAGCGGGGATCATCGGGGTAATGGCAGGTGCGTACAGCATTGATGTTGAGCTTCTTCATCACCTGAATATCCTGAATCATGCGGCTCATGGGAACCACATAGCCTCCGTCGGGATCCAACTCGTGGCGGTCCGCACCCTTGAAGAGCACAGGCTTGCCGTTCACCAGCACCTGTCCACCCTGGATCTCCACCTTGCGGAAGCCTACCTTCTGGGGAATCACCTCGCTGGTGCCGCTCTTGTCGGACAGCGTGGCATAAAGCGTATACAGATTGGGAATCTCTGCACTCCACTTCTGAGGGTTGCTGACCTTCATCTCCACCACAGCATTGCCGTTCTTGTCCAAGGTCGTCGACTCGGAAGCCACCTGGCGGCCATCAGCGTCCTGCAGGGAGAGAGCCACCGGCTTGCCGGCTGCATTGGCGCCCGTGAGCTTCACGCTAAGGGTACCGTTCTGGTAATTGTCGGTCAGGTCGGGAGTGATGAAAATGTCCTGAAGATGAGCCACAGGGCGAGCATACATGTAAACCTCGCGAGCGATGCCTGTGAAACGCCAGAAATCCTGGTCCTCGCCATAGCTTCCGTCGCACCAGCGCATCACCTGCATGGCCACCAAAGCCTTCTTGCCGGGAGTCAGGAAACGCGTCACGTCGAACTCCACCTCCAGTTTGCTGTCCTCGCTGTAGCCAACCTCCTTGCCATCGATCCATACGGTCAGATTGCTGGTGGCTGAACCCACGTGCATGTAAATCTTCTGTCCCTTCCAGTCAGCAGGAATCATGAACTCGCGACGGTACGAACCCGTGTAGTTGTTCTTCTCCTCGACGAAGGGGGGATTGTTCTCGAACTGGGTGTTCCATGCGTAGCCCACATTCTTGTAGATACGGTCGCCGTAGCCGTTCAGCTCGAAAAGTCCAGGGACGGGGAAGTCCACCCAGTCGGCATCGTCGTAGCCCACCGCCTGGAATCCGACGGGAGCCTTGTCGTGATCCTTGACAAAATTGAATTTCCAGTTGCCTTCGAGGCTCATGAATCGGGCGCTCTGCTCCTTGACTCCACGCTGGGCCAGGGAATTGCTCTCGTAGGCGAAGAAGCTACTGCGCATCTTCTCTGTGTTCACACGGTTCGTGTTGGGATCCAGCCAACGCTCTGTTTTTTCTGGGGCTGCAGAAGCCGTCAGGACGGTCATCGCTGCCAAAGAGAAAAGTATTTTTTTCAACATAAAAAGAAATGTGTTTGAGGTTGTTTTAGTCAATGTTTTAAGCTCCTTTTCCCTTCTTCTCGTGAAGGAATTGCTTACAAAGATAAGTGTTTTTGTTGGTTTCCAAAAGAAAATGGCGGATAAAGGTGCAGTTTTTCTGCAAAACTTTGTAACTTTGGAAATCAAAAAGGTAAGAAATTGATGAGAAACCGATTAAAGACTATCGCTGGACCCGCAGTTTTGCTCTGCTTCATCGCAGGAATGTCCTATCTTCTATTCAAGAACGAGAGCGACGTTCTCTTCCGCGCCCAGGAACTGAGCCTTTTCCTCCCTACCCGACTCTATCTCGAGACCCTGAGCATCTGCCCTGGCGGACTGCTGAGCTGGCTTGGATGCTGGCTGACACAACACTTCCATCATCCTGCCGTGGGAGTTTCCCTGCTGGGCATTCTCTGGTTTCTCGTCAGCCTCCTGATCTGTCATCTCAACAAGTTGCGCGGCACCTGGATGTGCCTCTCTCTCGTGGCTCCCCTGCTGCTCTTGGGCATCATCACGCAAAGCGGCTACTGGATCTATTACCAGAAACTGGATGGCTTCCTCGGTATGCCCACGCTGGGCGTCCTGTTTGCTTTGCTGGGCGCTGAAGTCTACCGCCTGGTTCCAGAGCGCTGGGGCGGACGTCTCCTGTGGATGCTCGTCTGGGGAGTGACAGGCTATCCGCTGCTGGGCGCCTATTCCTTCCTGGGCACCCTGCTGATGATGGTTCCCACGAGTCTGGAGCGACAGGGCTGGGCCATGCGTATCGCGGTTCCCATCGCCCTGGGAGCGCTGCTCATCATTGCCGTGCCTCAGATCGCCTGCCAGCATTTCTACACGCAACTGAACTCCGACCTGGTCTACCGGGCAGCCATGCCTGTCTGCAGCTACGGCGAGAAGGACTTTCCCCAGTACCGCCTGCCCTACTATCTGCTCTTCGCGAGTCTGTTCCTGCGCCCTCTTCCCTGGAAACTGGGCAAGCAATGGACAGGAGCGCTGGCAAGCCTCATCCTGGTGGGCGCCACCTGCTGGAAAGTGAATGAGATATGGTACCGCGACGTGAACTTCCACAAGGAAATCCGCATGAACAACGCCATCGGACAGTTGCAATGGGAGAAGGTGCTGCATATCATGCTGGAGCCCAATCCTACGCCTCCCACACGCCTGATGGTGATGATGAAGAATCTGGCTCTCTTCCGTCTCGGCAGGGCTGGCGACGAGATGTTCCATTATCCGGAAGGGGCTTCCCTCCAGAACGCTCCCTGGGGCATCCGAATGTCTCAGGTGGGAGCCATCACCCTCTACTATCACTACGCCAAGGAGAACTTCTGCTATCGCTGGTGCATGGAGAACGCTGTGGAGTATGGCTGGCGAGTGGACTATCTGACTCACATGGTGAAGTCAAGTCTGCTGAACGGCGACTGGGAGGTGGCACGAAAATATCTGGGCCTGCTGAAGAAGACACGATACTATCGCGAATGGGCAGAACACTATGAGACGTATCTCCACAACCCGAAAAAGGTCGAGGAGGACCCTGAGATGAACCCCATCGCACAGATGATGATAAACGAGAGCCACCTGGATTCCGACAACACGAAGATTGAACTCTTCATCCTCAACACGTTCTCCTCAGGACATGGACACAATCCTCTCTACCAGGAGATGACGCTGCTGTGCTCCCTGCTTATCCGCGACATCCCATCTTTCTGGCCTCATTTCTTCGAATATTGCAGCCTGCATCCAGGAGAGCGAATCCCCACCCATTACCAGGAGGCTGCCTATCTCTATGGGCACCTGGAAAATGTGGTCGACATCAGCAGCATCCCCTTCGACGAGGAAGTGCGCCAAAGCTACGAAGCCTTCATGAAGTTCAACGAACAATGCGGCCCCATGAGTCTGGACCAAAAAGCGGCTGCATTCAAACCTCGGTTTGGCGACACTTTCTACTACTACTACTTCCTGCAAAGGAATCTAAAGACAAACTGACATGAGACGATTACCTTATTATATATGTATAGGGCTGATGCTCCTGACGGTAAGCTGCACGGTGAGCACCCCTGCCGACTATACCGACAGCCCAGAGCCCGTGAGCATCTATCCGGAATACACCGGCGTGACGGTTCCCCTGAACATCGCTCCCCTGCGGTTCACCATCGAGAATGAGGGGGAAGAATTCATCACGCAGCTCAGGAGCGGCAATCAGGAATACTGCTATGAGGGACCGGATGTATGCCCCAGCCAGAAGCAATGGAAGAAACTGACAGCTGCCAGCCAGGATATCGAGGTCACCATCTACGCCAAGCGTCACGACAAGTGGCTTCGCATGAAAGCCTTCCATTTCTACGTCTCCGAGGACCACATCGACCCATACATCGCCTACCGCCTGATCGCCCCAAGCTATGTGGACTACGAGGAGCTGACCATCAACCAGCGCTGTCTGGAGAATTACGACGAGAAGGTTATCTATGGCACGATGAGCAACTCCACCGAAAAGGATGGGCAATGCATCAACTGCCACTCCTTCCAGCAGTACAACCCCGACCGCATGCAATTCCATGTCCGTCAAGGCTTGGGAGGCACGGTGGTCACCTACGACGGGAAGACGCAAAAGGTCAATCTGAAGACCGACAACACCATCAGCGCAGGCGTCTACCCCAGTTGGCACCCCACAGAGAAACTGATTGCCTACAGCACCAACACCACCAGCCAGACATTCCACACGCGCGACCTGCAGAAGGTGGAGGTGCAGGACACCTACGGCGACCTTATCCTCTACGACATCGAGAACAACAAAGTGATACCGCTTCCCCAGGACACCTGCGACATGGATTGCTTCCCTTGGTGGAGCCCCGATGGGAAATACCTCTACTACTGCTCTGCCCACTACGAACAGAAAGACAGCAGCATCAGCAGGCAGATGGATCTCATACGCAATTTCCAGGACGTACACTACAATCTCTATCGCCGCGCCTTCCATCTCGCGGACAAGAGCGTGGGTGAGCGTGAACTGGTCTACGACGCTGCAGCAGAAGGAAAGAGTGCCACCCTTCCCCGCATCTCGCCCGATGGAGAATGGCTCCTGTTCACAAAAGGGAATTTCGGTGTCTTCCATATCTGGCATACAGATGCTGACCTGTATCTGATGAACCTTGCATCAAAGGAAGTGCGACCGATGGATGAGCTCAACAGCCCGCAGGTGGACAGTTATCACTCGTGGAGCAGCAACGGACGTTGGATTGTCTTCAGCAGCAGACGCGATGATGGCAACTACACCCGTCCCTTCATCGCCCACTTCGGCAAGGACGGAAAAGCAACCAAACCCTTTGAGCTACCCAGCAAGTATCCGCAGTATCACAGAGAACTGCTCCGCAGCTACAACATCCCTGAGTTCGTTTCAGGTCCCATGAAAGTCACTCCCCAGGAGTTTGCCAAAGCCATCCGAAAGAATGCTGTCCAAGCTACGGAATGACGTAAGGGAACTGTTTTTCCCACGCATTTGCCCTGTATGCGAGGGAAGATTGTTGCCCGATGAGTCGTTCATCTGTTCCGAATGTCTCATCGAATTCCCCCTGCTGAAATTCGAGAAGACAGACGACAACCAAATGATCCGCACGCTTTGGGGAAACATTCCTGTCGCCCACGCTGTCAGCATCTTTGCCTACCGCCACCATTCCATCTACCACAATCTGCTCCTTCAGATCAAATATCGTGGAAATGCGAGACTTGCCCAACAACTGGGCACATGGGCTGCCACGCAGATACGGGACCTGAAACTGGAGGAGAAGGCCGACGTCATCGTCCCCGTGCCTCTCAGTCGACGCAAGCAATGGGAACGCGGTTACAACCAAGCCTATCATTTGGCTCTCGGCTTAAGCAAGATCTATCAGCTGCCTGTACAGCAATGGCTCACAAGCAAGGTGGACCGCCAAACCCAGACACACATGAATGCGCAGCAACGTATCGAGAACACCCAAGGATGCTATGAAGCCAAGATACCGGAATCGGAACGCGGCAAACGGATTCTTCTGGTGGATGATGTCATGACTACAGGCGCAACCATCATTGCATGCACAAATGCCATTCTGGAAGTGGACAAAACAGCAGAAATCAGCGTTTTTACCCTCGCATTAAGCAAATAATGTTTCATTTTGTGATTTTTTTTCAACTTTTCGCTACGAATAGTTGCAAGAAACGCATTTTCTGTTTAAATTTGCAACCGGATAACAGAAACAACCAAAAATAAAGTTATTGTTTAAGAGTTATGGATGCAAAGAAAGTTTTGGAAGATCTGAAGAGACGCTTCCCCAATGAACCTGAATACCATCAGGCAGTAGAAGAGGTACTTGGTACCATCGAAGAAGAGTACAACAAACATCCCGAGTTTGACAAGGTGAATCTGATTGAGCGCCTCTGCATTCCCGATCGAGTTTATCAATTCCGCGTAACCTGGATGGACGACAATGGCCAGATCCAGACCAACATGGGCTATCGCATACAGCACAACAATGCCATTGGCCCCTACAAGGGTGGTATCCGTTTCCACAAGAGTGTTAACCTGGGTATCCTGAAGTTCCTTGCTTTCGAGCAGACCTTCAAGAACTCGCTGACCACACTGCCTATGGGTGGTGGTAAAGGTGGTTCCGATTTCAGCCCTCGTGGAAAATCCAATGCTGAGGTAATGCGTTTCTGCCAGGCATTCATGCTGGAGCTCACCCGCCATATCGGTCCTGACGTAGACGTTCCTGCTGGTGACATCGGTGTTGGCGGACGTGAAGTCGGCTATATGTTTGGCATGTACAAGAAGTTGACTCGCGAGTACAGTGGTGTCCTCACAGGTAAAGGCTTGGAGTTCGGCGGTTCGCTGATCCGTCCTGAGGCAACCGGTTACGGTACAGTTTATTTCCTCCGTGCCATGCTGAAGACGAAGGGCGAGACCATCGAAGGCAAGAAGGTCCTCATCTCTGGTGCCGGAAATGTTGCTCAGTACGCAGCTGAGAAGGTCCTGCAACTTGGCGGTAAGGTCATGACGATGAGTGATTCCGATGGTTACATCTACGATCCAGACGGCATCGATCGCGCAAAGCTCGACTACATCATGGAGTTGAAGCAGGTTTACCGCGGACGTATCAAGGAATATGTGGAGCAGTATCCTACAGCCAAGTATGTTGGCGACGGTGCGAAACCTTGGTTCGAGAAAGCTGACATCGCTCTGCCTTGCGCCACTCAGAACGAGTTGAACGAGGAGCAGGCAAAGGCTCTGGTAGCAAATGGCTGCATCGCTGTGGCTGAAGGTGCCAACATGCCTTCGACCCCAGGTGCTATCCGCGTCTTCCAGGAGGCTAAGATTCTCTACTCCCCAGGCAAGGCATCGAACGCCGGTGGTGTATCTGTTAGCGGTCTTGAAATGTCGCAGAACAGCGAGCGCCTCAGCTGGAGCGCAGAAGAAGTTGACGCCAAGTTGCTCTGGATTATGGAGAACATCCACGAGAATTGCGTGAAGTATGGTACTCAGCCCGATGGCTATGTGAACTACGTGAAGGGTGCCAACGTAGCAGGCTTCATGAAGGTAGCCAAAGCTATGATGGCTCAAGGTATCGTATAAACACCTATTTTTCAGATACTAATAAAACGCATCCCAGGGAAGACCTCTCTGGGATGTGTTGTTTATTTACCTCAGAAACCTTTTCGACTTACCCCAATGCCTGTCTGCCGGCATCTGTCATCAGTCCTCTCTCTTCGAGTTGCCTGCACCGCTCCCTGTTGAGCTCTGTCCAGTGGCTTCGTTTTCGTCTGGGCGACAATCGCTGTGCAAGGCGTCCGTCCGGAAGTTTCTTCAGGGTGGAATCTATCCATCCGAAGCAAAGGGCCTCTTCCACAATGTCGAGGTAAGGCAAAGTGTCGGGCATGACAGTCTTTCCCCTGCTGCATGCTACCCAGCAGAACCCTGCCGACTGATGGTTTTGCTCAAACCATTGCCTCAGTTGCTGTCGATTGTTGAAACTCAACAGGTTGGTGACTTCCATTCTACACGTTATGTTATCTACTTGTGCTTATCCAACCATTCCAAACGTCTCTGGTCTGGCAGATGCTTGATCTGGAAATGTTCGAAACGAGCCTTGAAACCCTCGCCGTCAGGACAGGCAGCCATCATGCCCACCATAACAGGCGTGTTGTCCTGAATCCAGCAGTTGCGCATCATCGTGTATTCCTTGTCATCGAAGGAATAGAAGATCTCAACGGCATCCAAGCGGCGCACAGCCTTGATCCAGACGAAGGGCACTGGCTTGTCAAGCTTGATGACGCTCCAGTCACTCGTGTGATGCGTCACGACAGCACTCAGATTATACTTCCCATCCACGTACTCGATGCCTGCCTTGACATAATTCTCCTTGTCGATGCGAATCATCAGACCTGCCTGGTCGAAACGGGTTACATAGTCGCCAGAGATCTTCACCTTGACTTCGAACTCGCCCCCTCTCTCCGTATAAAGCACAGGACCGTCATCGACCGTGAATCCGTAGTGGGATATCCGCCAGAAGTCGCTATGCGGTGTCACATTCATCGTGAGCGTACCGTCCTTGATTTCCCAACTTTCAGGTTCGTTGAACCATTGCATTCTCTCCAATGTCTGACCTTTACTGGCCAGCGTCGACATGAATACGATAATCAGAAACAGATTCTTTCTCATTTTTTTTGATATTACTTTTTAGTTATTCTTGCCAAATAATCAAAATGCTCGCCTTCAGCAACGACCTCACTTCCATATCCATTCTCTTCAGCCACCTTCCTCAATGTATCTGAGTCCACATAGATCCAAGGGAAAGGCTCGCCAACGGTTTCCTTGTACTGCATGCGGAAGCTCAGTTCGCCATAGTAGCCCATATCCTCCGGATACTCCAGGAAACCATCCTCGTCCTCGAAAACATAGCTTATATCCGACGAATCGCACAGCAACTGACCTCCAGGGGCAAGCAGATTGTCAAGCTGTCTGAAGAGTTCAGGCATACGGTCCAACGTGCCGACAATGCCGATGCCGTTCATCAACATCAGGATGGTATCGTACTGTTGTCCCTGCAGTGTGAAGAAGTCCTGCAGAATCACCTTCTTTACGCCTCGCGCCAGCATGGTCTCAACAGAAAGAGACGAAATGTCGATGGCTGTCACATCCATTCCGCGCTCCTGCAGCACCAATGAATGGCAACCAGACGCAGCACCCACATCCAGTGTTCTTCCTTTAGTCAAATCGAGGGCCTTCTGCTCAATCCCAGGCATAGCGTCGTACGTGCGGAAAAGGGTAGCCAGGGGAATCTCGTCCTCCTCAAACATCGGAGAGAACACACTGAGCCTTCCTGCTTTCCCGTTCTTGTAATAGTCAGCAATGGCCCTGCCCATTGGGTCTTTCCCAACCTCAATTCGACCATCCATGGATGACTGATATCTATCACTTTTCATTGCTGTCTCACTTCGGAAAATCACGTTCTCTACCCCATCACCACATCGAGAATCATCATCAGGACGAAACCAATCGCAAACCCGATGGTGCAGAGATTGGTATGCCGACCCAAAGAGGCTTCAGGGATAAGCTCCTCTATTACGACATAAAACATCGCGCCTGCCGCAAAGGCAAGCATGTAAGGAAGCACAGGTGTCAGCAGGGAGGCCAGCAGGACAACGGCCATACCGCCAATGGGCTCCACGACTCCACTCAGGCTTCCAATCACGAACGAGCGCCTGCGGCTGTTCCCTTCCGCCCGCATCGGCATAGAAATGATGGCACCCTCAGGGATGTTCTGGATAGCGATACCTATGGAAATGGCTACGGCCGAAGCCAGCGAAATGCCTGCAGTTCCCTGCACCACGCCTGCAAACACCACACCAACGGCCATACCCTCAGGCAGGTTGTGGATGGTGACAGCAAGTGCCAGCATCGCCGTACGCGACAGCTTGGATCGTGGTCCCTCAGGCTGCGCAGTTCCCAAGTGCAGGTGAGGTGTGATTTCGTCTATCAGCAGAAGGAAACCCATACCCAAGACGAAACCGATGGAGGCAGGCAACACAGACCAGGCTCCCTTCGCTTCCTCCATCTCCATTGCAGGAATGAGCAACGACCACACGGATGCCGCCACCATTACGCCTGACGCAAAGCCAAGCAGGGACTTCTGCAGGCGCTCTGGCATCTCGCCTTTCATCAGGAAGACGAAAGCCGAGCCCAGCATGGTTCCCATGAGCGGGATGAGTAGTCCTAGAACGAGTGATGTCATAATGAGTGGCAAAATAAAACTTTATGCAGTTGCAAAGATACGACTTTTTCTGCTATCCGACAAATCCCAACCGCCACAAAGCTTCGAACGCCTCAGTCAGAGGACGAAAAGAAATTACTTTCATCGATTCGACGAGGACTGATGACAAAGATAGGAAAAAGAAACGTAGAGAGACCAACATTGTTCGTCAGCCTCTCTTCATCTTTTTTTGTCAGCGTTGATTTTATTTCACCAGCACTTTGACTTTCGTCGAACTGCTTTCCGCTCGGTAGGACACTCAAGCAAGCTTGATGTTTCTACTCTTACTTAACCAGCACTTTGACTTTCGTCGAACTGCTTTCCGCTCGGTAGAACACTCAAGCAAGCTTGATGTTTCTACTCTTACTTAACCAGCACTTTCTTGGTTGTCCCGTCCGCTTTGCAGATAATGTTGATGCCCTTCTGCATCCGTTCCAACTTTCTGCCGCTGAGATCATAGATACCTTCCTCTGTTATCTTTTGCGGCTCATCTGCGAACGTTTCTTCTATTCCGGTTGGGTCACCTGTGGTGAAAAGCTGTTCCTTTCCATAATAAGTCTTGCCTTCACTGGTGGTCACGAAGGCTACAACGCGGTAGGTCGTGTGGTAGTCCAAACCTTTCAGTTCGATGGACATCACCTGCCCGTCGGCTTCCACCTGTTTTGCTCTTGATGCACTCTCTGTGCTGCGCCAGTATCTGAAGCCCTGACTCACGATGTTGTCTGAGCCACGCATGGCATAGCCTTTCACCCTCGCTCTGTTGCCGTTCACTTCTACCTTGTCGTAGGTGTGGACGGTAGGCTCGAAGTACGATGTGTTTGTTGGGTCGATACCTGTCCACTCGCCATAAAAGCGTGAGCCATCTTGGGTTTCATAATAGGGGCGGTACTTCCACAGATAGTTCGTGTTCAGGTTGCGGATGTAGCCTTCCATCATTCCTTCGTACAGATAGGCTCCAGCCCTGTTCGAGGGGAATTCACTTGTCCAGTCCGTTCTTCGCCACTCGAAGCCCACGTTGGTTTCTCCGTCGTCCAGATTCGATTTGGAGGCGATGATGACGTTCCCTTCAGAGATAACCTTGGGTTGCGAGGCTGTGAATTGCAGGGCATTCGTCGAGAATTTGAAAGTCTGCTGGAACTTCCATGGACCATCTGTTATGATGGTATAGGTGACTGTGTACGAT
>JAEEGJ010003922.1_pt1 | contig 53164 bp, 49 predicted proteins | sample 8958761 | NCBI WGS metagenome assembly JAEEGJ01 (sample SAMN16246546, study PRJNA631951) | gut metagenome | biome: gut microbiome; feature: rumen; material: RS-attached | host: Bos | place: Iran: Karaj | collected 2018-10
CGAGGTCGAATACGAGGATCTTCTGATCGGATTCCTTATCGAGGCCGTAAGCCAGAGAAGCTGCTGTCGGCTCGTTGATGATACGCAGAACTTCGAGACCTGCGATCTTACCTGCATCCTTTGTTGCCTGACGCTGAGCATCGGAGAAGTAAGCAGGAACCGTGATAACAGCCTGTGTGACTGTCTGTCCGAGATAAGCTTCCGCATCGCTCTTCAGCTTAGAGAGGATCATAGCGGAGATCTCTTGCGGAGAATACTGCTTATCATCTACGGATACCTTGTAGTTCGAGCCCATCTCACGCTTGATAGACATTACTGTTCTCTCCGGGTTGGTAACCGCCTGACGCTTTGCGACCTGACCGATGAGACGCTCGCCGTTCTTAGAAAATGCGACGACGGATGGAGTTGTACGGTTACCTTCCGGATTCGGGATAACGACCGGCTCGGTTCCTTCCATAACCGCTACGCATGAGTTCGTAGTACCTAAGTCAATACCAATTACTTTTGCCATATTCTTTTTCCTCCTTCATCGGGAAAAGCACTTGTGGCCGTTCCCGTTTGTGTTTCTTTTTTCCGGAGTGCTGACCTTAAAGGAAATCTCCCTTAAGATCTCTTCTCCATAATGTGATCGACCAGACCATACTTCAGAGCTTCCTCAGCTGTCATCCAGTTATCACGCTCGACATCCTTCTCGATGGTCTCGAGGGATTGGCCGGAAGCATCTGCCAGGATCTTGTTGAGTTTCTGCTTTGTTCTCTTGATGTGATCTGCTGCGATCAGGATATCGGTTGCCTGACCCTGAGCGCCTCCCAGAGGCTGGTGGATCATGACTTCCGCATTCGGCAGGATGAATCTCTTGCCCTTTGTACCTGCTGTAAGAAGTACCGCACCCATGGAAGCTGCCATACCCATGCAGATGGTCTGCACGTCCGGCTTAATGTGCTGCATGGTGTCATAGATCATCATGCCGTCCGTAACGGATCCTCCCGGGCTGTTGATATAGAACTGGATATCCTTATCCGGATCCTCCGCCTCGAGGAACAGAAGCTGTGCAGTGATCAGGCTTGCTGTAACTGCATTTACTTCCTCGGAAAGAATAACGATTCTTTCTTTCAGAAGACGGGAGAAGATATCGTATGCACGTTCGCCACGATTCGTCGACTCAATAACGGTTGGGACCAGACTCATTCTCTCAAAGTTTTCCATAGTGTGTACTCCTTTATATTTTTGTTTTCGTTGTTTCTATGTCAGTTCGGACTCTAAAAGTCCGTGCTGTGTTCTTTAGTTTGCCACCTTCACGACGGTGTGACGGATGACCTTGCCTTTACAGGTATATCCTTTCTGGAAGACCTGCGCGATCTGCTGCTCGCCGAAGTTCTCATCCTCCACATGCATGACCGCTTCATGCAGATTCGGATCAAATGCTTCGCCTTCTTTTCCGGAGATCTCCTCGACGCCGAGCTTACCGAGAACGGATCCTGCCTGCTTGCCGATCAGCTTGATGCCCTCAGCGACTTTTTCGACCGAGGTCTCATCCATATTCTCGGAAGAAGCAACAGCTCTTTCGATATCATCTACGAGCGGCAGCCACTCCTTTACGACTTCTGCGACCGATGCCGCATAGATCTCTTCTTTTTCCTTCTGCGTACGTCTTCTGAAATTGTCGTACTCCGCCAGAAGTCTCATGTAGCGGTCCTTCAGTTCCTCAAGCTCCGCATCCTTATTTCCTTCAGATGCTTCACCTTCGGATGCTTCCGGATCTTCTGTTTCTGCCGCATCAGTCTCAGCAGCTTCATCAGAAGAACTCTCCGCCTCTTTCGTTTCAGAAGTCTCTTCTACCTCGTCCGCCGGAAACTCCAGAACCTCTTCTTCGTTTCCGGTATTGAGCTCGATCGGCTCTTCATTGTTCTCGTGTTTCTTCATTCCTATGCCTCTTTTCAGTTCTTTATCGCTATCAAGCTTCGCACTTTTCCGTTTCCAGATCCCTGCTACGGCTGATTCAGTTTCTCATCGAGCATCATCCGCACGAAATTGATCTGCGAGATGACCTTACTGTATTCCATTCTCTTCGGTCCGATCACTCCGATATTGCCGGCCACCTTCCCGCCGACATTATATGTCGTGGTGATGAAGCTGCAGTTATCAAGGCCCTCGAGCGTGATTTCCTGACCGATACGGATCATGTACTCTTTCTTCTCATCCTGCTTCGTGACCTCATCAACATATCCCGCGACCAGTCCATCGTGCGACAGCGTATCGAAAAGGCCCTGTGCTTTTTTCGTATCGGAAAACTCCGGAAGCGAGAGCATGCGGTGCTTGCCCTGCATATAGACATCCAGGTTGTCCGCCTGCTTGATCGCTGTATATGCCTCATAGAGCACCTGGTTCAGAAGCGATTCCGGAAGCTCGACCTTCTGGTTGTCTTTGGCTGCCGTCGCCACCGTGATCAGAGAGATCTCCGACAGCGGAAGTCCGGAAAGGCCCTGTTCGACAGCGTTACTGATCTGTGCGATCTGCTCCTGAGTCAGGAAATCCGGAATACGTACCATACGGTTTTTCACGACACCCGCGGAAAGCACTACGACCACCAGTACTTTTCCAGGCTCGATCATCAGCATCTTCAGCTGTGTCAGATAGCTGCTCGTAAGCTTCGGTGTCATCGCTAGGGAGATGTAACCGGTCTGATCGGCAAGTGTCGAGGAAGCCGCCTTCAGAAGTCCTGCGATCTCATCAAAACTCATGCTGAGCTTCTCCTTGATCTCACGTCCCTCCTCATCGGAAAGGTGATCGACCTTCATGAGAGAATCAACATACTCCCTGTATCCCTTATCCGAAGGAATACGTCCTGCCGATGTGTGTGGTTTTTCCAGATACCCCAGCTGTTCCAGCTCGGCCATATCGTTACGGAGGGTTGCGGAACTTACCATGAAATCATGACGGTCGATCAGAGCCTTCGAGCCGACAGGTTCACATGTCGCGACATAATCATCCACGATCGCCTGAAGAACTTCCTTTTTCCGATTGTCCAAAGCCATGTCCGCACCTCCTTCATCTCGTGTCAAAGTACGGTTTAGCACTCTATCTTCTCGAGTGCTAAACCTACTATAATTCTAAAGTCAAAGAATGTCAAGACAATATCAGAGAAAGATTGCACATATTATAGAAAGACCCTCCGGCAACCCTCCGAAGGTCTTCCGAAAATGCTATAATATCAAGTATGAATGAGCAGCCGATCAATAACACTATTTCCTATATAAAAGCACTTTTCGCAGGTAACGCGGATGGCCATGACGCGGAGCATTCTCTTCGGGTCTATAAAAATGCACTCGCTATCGCTTCCGGTTACCCCGAGTGTGATCTTTCGCTTATCTCTCTTGCTTCGCTTCTTCACGATGTGGATGACCACAAGCTCTTTCACACAGAGAATAACAGTAATGCTAGAGCCTTCCTTAAGAATAACGGCATCTCCGAAGATCGGATCGAAGAGATCGTAACGATCATCAACTCAGTATCTTTTAGTAAGAATAAAGGAAAGACTCCCGAAACGATTGAAGCAAAGATCGTCCAGGATGCCGACCGGCTCGACGCCATGGGCGCCATCGGTGTCGCCAGAACCTTCGCCTACGGCGGTAAAAAAGGACGGAGCCTCGAGGACTCCGTCCAGCATTTTTACGATAAACTACTTCTCCTCCGTGACACCCTCAACACCGACGAAGCCAGATCCCTCGCCGACAAACGACACACCTTCATGGAGCAGTTTCTGGAAGAACTGCGTGAAGAGATGTAATTTCAGGAAGGACCTTCCCCCATTTTCTCGGTGAGGTCGTGGAAGCTTTTGTCGTACTGGGCCTGTGTGATCGCTTTCTTTTCGAGGAAGGTGTCCAGGAGTGCTTTTTGCTTGAGATAGAGCTCGTGGCGGGCGCGCTTCTTCTCTTCTTCAGAAGAGTTACTTTCGTTATAGTGTTCTGCTGACATATTCACCATCCTCGTACTGATTACTTCTTTGCATCCCGGGTGAACTTGCAGTCAGGAAAGTTCAAGCATCCCCAGAATTCGCCGAATCTTCCGTTCCGCCTGATCAGGGAACTGCCACAGCGCGGACAGCGGAGAGTGCCGGGAAGGATCCCAGGAAGAACTCCATCGATCGCATCTGCAGGGGCCAGTGATCCGGTACCCGTACAGAACTGCGGCTGCCCCGCGAGTTCTTTTGCCAGATGCTCAAAGACCTGCTGGTTCATGCGGCAGTCATTCAGCGCGCGGTGTGCGCCGATGACCGGGATATCATAGTACTCGGCAAGATCGGAAAGCCGGTAGTGATCTAATCCTTTCAGGACTTTTCGGGCGAAAGAAAGCGTATCGATATAGTCGTTGCCGATCGTCTTGCCCCAGTAGTTCTGTGCATCGCGATAGAGAAACTTCAGATCGAAGGTCTGGATATTGTGTCCGACAAAGACTTCATCTCCGGCAAAATCAAGGAAGTCTGAAAGTGCCTCCCGGAAGCACGGACTGTCCTTCACCATATCATCGGAGATCCCGTGGATACCGACTACAAATCCGGGAATGTGGCGCTCAGGGTTGACCAGCGTCGTGAACTCATCCACGACGGACCCGCCCTTTACCTTTAGCGCGGAGATCTCCACGACTGCATCCGAATAGCAGGAGGTACCCGTCGTTTCCAGGTCAAATACCACATAGTCCGGAAGATATGTATTCAGTTTCCTTCCACATGCATCAGAGAGCAATCATACACCTTCCTACTACGCTACTTCTCTGATCAGGTTTCCCCGATGTAGTCCTTGGCTGCCTGATGATAGAAGTAGAGTGCTTTTATGAGATCCTTCAGCTCTTCTGTTCTCGTCGCTGTGGTATCTCTGCTCAGTACATTATAGCAGTAGTTGAACGGACTATAAACCGCGAAATACGTTCTATCATCACCGGAAACCCGAACGTTCAGTCTCACATTCTTATCCAGCTTGTGCGCCGGGATACCTGTCACCTTCACAAGTGTGTACCCGCCACTTTTTCTGGAGGAGATCTCTACACCGGATTCCGTTGTAAATGTCAGCTGTTTTCCGGTCGCATCTTTGAAATAGAAAGTAAGCGCGTTCTCGGACTCGAGCGAGAGGCTGGAACCTTCAAAAGTCAGTCCATCCGGCATCTGTTCCGATGCGTCACTTTCTACATATTTCGGAAGCGAGTTCGCACTGAGCGAGCCAAGGTTACAATCTTCTTCCGACATATAAAGACTGTTGGCATTTGCGAGATGACCGTTTCCAGTTCTGTATCCGAAGTAGATCTGTGCGCGTGCACCATAGTTCAGTAGTGCTTTTACCAGTGGAACAGCATCTGCATATGCCTGGTTCGCAACATTGCCATAGCTGTCATATGCTTCGGTACAAATGGTTCTTGCATAATCCTCCACTGTAAAATCAAATCTCTCGCTCTCTATGCCTTTCTCCTCATCAACGATCCGGGCAGACAATGGTGCAGTCATCTCTTTTGCCGCGACCGGGAGATGGAAGACATAGTAGTCGAGATTATTTACTGTCTTGACAGAAGCCTCATCCATCTTATAATCCACTACCGTTCCATCCGGACGGGTATACTTCAGGACAGCAGTGTCACTCTTTACCACATAGTCGGCAAGAGACATATAGAGGTTAACGGCGATCGATCCGTCGAGGCTTAATGAATAACCTTCTAACTTTCCTGCCGGCAGCTGCTCGATGATCAGGTCGATAGTAACATCCTGTTCACTCTGATCCGTATACATCCAGAGTCTATATGTTACGCCCGCTTCCAGCGTAGCGGTCATGGTCATGTTTCCGTCAAGATAGGAACCATATCCCTCTCCAAGTAATGCACCTCCATATACCCCCTCATAGAGGAATGCACTTGCGCAAAGCCCGCCGTTATTCTCGGAGCGGAAACTGTACACGCCACTCTTCTCCGGCGTGAATGAATAATATGTGTAATGGGCGCCATATCCGTGCAGATTCTCTATCAGAACGTTCTCATTTTTTCCCGTCACAAGTTCTCTCTCCGTGACAATGGAAAGATCATAAGTTTCCGATGTATGACCGAAGTTGGCTTCGATCGAAACAACATAAGTAACATCTTTCTCAAGAGAACACCATAGTGTACTGTTACTGTAGTAGCTTTCGGCGCTCGAATAATAAATGCTGTCAGGTGTTGGCAGGTAACGCAAGGAATTCACGTATCCATTCGCACATCTGAACCCATAGATCTTTGATTCCGAAGGAGTAAAGAGAGCAAATTCTTTCTCGCAGAGCTTACTGATCGAAGTGTCTGTTTCAGTAAGCTCCGGTACTTTTGAAATATAAAGGTAGAACGTATCCTCGGAAAACCAGTCCAGGTTCATCTCAACAGTATATTCCCGACCGGCAGTCATTTCGAATGCTTGAATCTGACACGTACTATTGACGGACTCAGAAAAGTCGCAATTGAGTTGATTTCCACCTTCACGAACATCTATATTCAAACAAGAATAATTATAGAATTCATAAAAACCGGATTCCTGCGGAACAAACGTAAAGATCCGATCCGGCGCATCTTTCGCGATCTTGTTTTCTCCTTCATGGACAGTCGGAATAGACTCGCTCTTTACACTTACCTTCACTTGTTCCGAGGAAGAAGAATAGAGTCTCACATCAAGAACGTACGTCTCTCCGGCTGTCAAATAACAAGAGAAACTCTTATGATCACCACTCTCGTTCTTCTTCGCCATCGGTTCTCCGCGCTTACTCTTATCGAAAAGGCTCACTCTATCGAATCCGCTCTCACAGTTGACCGAGAATCTGTACATACCGTTTTTATCCGGTGTGAAGGTAGCATAGGCATTACCGTCTGTATGCTTCGTCAGAGTTGTATCCTCAGCAGTGTCGAGTTCTACTGTAACCGGCTGGATACTTATGGTAACTCTATCCGAGTTTTCATCAGCATTTGCATAAGTCAGAAGCAGGATCTGACCCGCTGAAATATAGTGCGCATTAGAATTATCAGGCACATAACTATTGTCAAGGAAGGAGCTAAGTCTTACTTGGTCAGTGCCGGAAGAGATAATGTAATAGCCATCTTCTTCTGCGGCAAAAGGGCAATACACGATTTCATACAGTCCGGCAGGGATGGTGTGGTCTCCGGTTCCATAGGCAGATAATTCATCAATACGGACCGGGAACGTCACCTCTTCGGAATATGTTTCCGGGATGGTCAGCCTGATAAAGTACTTCTCCCCTCCGCGTAAGAGTTCACGATGGACGAAGTTGTTGTTTTCGCCTTTCGGTTCTGAAGAACTATACGTGCCGGAAGTAGTATAGATATCCATCTGGGGACTGTATTCTCCCTGGGAAGAGAATAAATAAGCACCGGATTTAGAAGGAGTAAACGAATACCACTTCGTAGTAGCACCGGATTCAATCGAGACCTGGTTCTGATTTTCATTCAATGATGATAAGTCTTTGGAGATATTCAGATGAGCCAGGAAAAAGCTATCATAATAGCCACCACCACATTCGACTACAACATCATAGGAAACACCTGCCGTCAGGAATGCTACTGCCGTTTCGCTTCTACCGTCACTAGAACGAGCATAGTCTATACTTAGTTTGTCTTCTTCGATAGATAGACTGGGGTATATAGTACCGTCAACAAGTTGATCGACTTTCAGCGAAATCATGTATATCCCGCTCTCGTTCGGCGTAAAGGGAATCCTCTTATCTTCATACATCTTCAGAATCACATCAAAGTTCCCCAGTTGGAACTGTTCTATCGTCTTGCAGATGTAAAGAGAAAAAGATTGTCCCGCGTATGTGTAATGAAGCGCATCTAAAGTAAAGATATACGTCTTACCCGCTTGAAGCTTCAGGTCGAAAACCGTTCCAACAGTTGTTTTTTGTGTTTTCACCGGCGTTACCTGTGTTCCATATATATCTGTCACAGATACTGTGTATTCCTGAGCATTTGATACCAGCAGAGAATACTTTGCTGTCGTTTCCGCTGTGAAAGCGATCGTCTGCTTGCCTTCCAGGCCGTCCTGTGAAAAGAGTACACCCTCCTGAAGTTCACCAAGAGTGGTGTTCACCGGATCTGATTCGTTAAGACCGATAGCCTGATCCGGCTGCTCCTCATCACCCGCAGCCATAACACATAAGGACCACGAACTTACTAACATAGAAAGGCTCAAGAAAGCCGCTAAAAAACGCTTACATTTCATATACCCAAACCTCCAGATAACTTAGTTACCTATATTACCTAACCTAATTAGGCATTATATCAAAAATTCTAAAGATATTACAACATCTGCGTATTTACTTCATTAAGATATCAATGCTTTTCAAAAAGTTCTATATAGAACCTTGACGGAAATTAGTTCTATATGGTACTATTTTCCTATCAGGTTTTATATGTGCTCCGGAGGCATTTATGGAAACAAGAACAGGTTTTCTGATTTCACAGATCAAGCAGGTGCAGGCGAGGGTTTTTCAGAGGCTTCTTCTGGATCTGGGCATCGAAGAGTTTAACGGTCCACAGGGACATATCCTCTATGTTTTATGGCAGAAGGACGAGGTCCCCATCGTCGAACTTTCCCAGAAGACGGGACTTGCGAAGAATACACTTACGGCGATGCTCGGACGCATGGAGGAAGCAGGGCTGATCGAAAGAAAAGACTCCCCTTCTGACAAGCGCCAGTCCCTGATCGTCCTGACGAAAAAAGCAAAAAAGCTTCAAGGAAAATACGATGAGGTTTCTCAGAAGATGAACGAGATCTTCTATCAAGGCTTCTCGGAAAAAGAGGCGCAGAAGATGGATAGTTATCTGGACCGTATCCTCGAAAACCTCGAACAGTCGGAACGCTCGATCAAATCAGGAGCTGATCAAAATACTAGAAACAGGAAGGATGATTAATATGGCAAAGATAAAAGTAAGAAACTGGAACGACTTCTGCCCGCAGCAGCTTTTCCTCTATGGCACATGGAAGGAAGATGGCACTCCGGATTTCGGACTCTTCTGCTGGTTCAGCTATATCTGGACAACAGAAGATGATTACGGCGGAGAAGGGTTGGGCGTCATGGCCTGCATCGGTGCGGAGAAAATGACGAAGGATCTCATCCGCAAAAACGGTGTTTTCTCTGCCAACCTCGTCACAGAAGAACTCCTTCCGCTTGCGGACTACTACGGAACTGTCTCCGGGCGCGAAAACCCAAACAAGATGCAGTACTCCCCCACTATCGAAAAAGGTGTCGTGCTGGACGTCCCGACGATCGCGGAAAGCCCGGTCAGCATGGAACTTCAAGTCATCAAGGAAATCAATCTCGCTGAAGGAAGCGATGTGTTCCTTTGTAAGATCGTGGGCGAGACCATGAAAGAAGAACTCACGGATAAGAACGTTCCTTTCATCGAAAGATACAAAACCGTCAAGCAGGTGCTCTGCGGTGGCGAAGAACGATATGTAAGTTCCGACGGGCGCGATCTAGGCGCCTGGGGAGATCCGATGAAAGAGCTTCCTGAAATAGGCGGGTGATTTTCAAAAAAAACGCAAAAATAGCCGAAACCCGAGAGAAATCTCGGGTTTTTCGTTAGTATATTAAGAATTTGACCTATATTTATCTATAGTTTATATAATTTACAGTGTATGCGATTTCTGATAATGTTACCGTGAACTACGTTGGGTTGGACATAAACACGACATTAGAAAGATTCATCATTGGTTGCATTGGAGGAAAAGACATCATGCATCGTAGGCTTCTTGCGTTTTTTACGGCGCTTATTTTCGTTTTCGTTTCTATTCCCTTTTTCCTAAGTACAAGCGTTCATGCGGCTTCGACTACTCCGCTGAATGAGGTTACTGCACTTGTCGAAAATGGTTTAAGCGCCTCACTTATGAGCGGCGGCGTCGAGCTTACCGATAACTCTCAGATCAACTACGGCGATACCATCGTCTGCACGCTCAACTGGAAACTTCCCAATAATGACGTTTTCAAAATCAATGTAGATGATTCCTTCACCTATGAGCTTCCGAAGAATATGGACTTTGTCGGTAAATCCGGTGATATCATGAACGGCGATAAGAAACTGGGCACATATCTGATCAGCGGACACACCATCACGCTCACCTATACAGACCCGGATTTCTGCGCACAGGAAGACCGTGTCGGACATCTCTCTTTCTACGGATCTATCGAATCTGACCCGAACCCGAATCAGGATCCGGATCCGATCAAGATCTCTTTTACCGGAGCTCGCGATATCACGCTTCTTGTCGGTAAAAAGCCCGTTGATTCAAAGCTCGACGTCGATAAAGTCTTCCATATCGAGAATAACGCCAATCATATCTATTCCTGCCTGATCCCGATCACCGCGACGGGAGAACAGACGAATATTCAGGTCGTAGATACCATGTGGCCCGGTATGTCCCTCTATAACACACCCAAGGTCTATACCGACAAAAACCACACCAGCGAGTTTACCGATTGCAGTGCTTTTGCCGACGACGGCGGAGACGGACAGACATTTAAAGGCACGATCTATCACATGGATGACGGACAGACTGTCTATCTTTACTATCTCGTACAGGTCAGAGATGAAATGTTCGACCGTCAGAAGGCAGAAGAATTCATCTCTCAGAATCACTATGACACCCCGGGCAATTACTATGAGGACGGCTATCCGGGAACGATCCCGAATCGTGTTACTGTATCCAGCACACAGGTGCCGGATCCTGTAAACCGCACCACAAACATCTACGGTTCCGGATATAACATGGAGAAATGGCGCGCCGCATCTGTGATAGATCGTTCGACAGGCATCGATGAGCTCGAGCTCGGATATATCCGCTGGCAGTTATTCCTGAACCCGATCAGCAAGAGCACGATCAGCAGCGGATACATTATCGACACGATCCCGGATAATTCCTCCGTTGATGAAGCAAGCTTCTTCTTTCATGATTCCCACTGGAACAGTCTGAATATGGCAGATTACATCAGCTATAGCATCTATGAGGAAGGCGGTAATACCAAGATCCGCTTCGATTTCAAGCCGGAACTCATCGCCGAGCTGAAGAGCCGTAACGAAGGTCTTTACATCGAGTACCGCACACACATGGACAGACAGGAAACGGAAAAGCACGAGTTCGTCAATGAAGCTACTCTCTACTATGAGGGAGAGGATCCGGAAACAAGAAGAGCGAGATGGCTCAATACAAAGCCTTCTGAAATTCAGAAATATGTCGCCTATGAAGCTCCGATAGCACCTTATGCCGAGTACACGGTCATCGTTAATCCGATGGCCATGGATCTTGATCCGAACAGCACGAAACTGACGCTCTCGGATACGATGAAATCCGCGCTGGATGTAGATCTGGATTCCATCACATTGAACGGTCAGCTTGCAGAGGCAAGTTCCGTCAAATTTGATCCTGCAAGCCGCACCTTCCAGATCACGATCGATGACTCGACCAGATATACGATCAAGTATCGCGCACGTGTCAACCTGAAGTCCGGCGAGAAACTCAACGAAAGCAATGCTGCAAACACCTGTCAGCTTGCCGGTGTGATCAGCAACAGTAACGACAATACTGCTGTTATCAAAGGAACCGTTTATGATAGCGCTGCCAGTTCTTCTTCGAACATCGGATATGCCACTTTCAATATCATTAAGTGCGACAGTGCTTCCACAGCCACACTTCTTTCCGGTGCGACCTTCCGGGTTTCCTCCGCAACGCTGAACGGAAGTACCGTTACATCGACGGCCAGCATCGGAACCAAGGAGACGAACAGTAGCGGTAAAGCAACATTCACCTCGCTGGTACGCGGCACCTGCTATCTCTTCGTAGAGACAGCGGCTCCTGCTGACTATGAACTGGATGATACTCCGTTCTTCGTGATCTTCGCGGAAACTTCCACGTCGACCTATCCGTCCACGGTCACTTATAACGGAAAAGATTATCCGGTAACGATTATCGATTTCTCTCATTATTCGGCTGACCAGTATGTCGGTAATGACCGCACTCCGGTAACACCGAACAATCCCGTAACTCCGGTTACGCCGAATAATCCTACAACCCCGAGCAATCCGACGACTCCGAGTAACCCCACTACTCCGTCCAATCCGACAACACCGAGCGCCCCCACTACTCCGAGTAATCCGACGACTCCATCGACCCCGACAGATCCGTCTACTCCGACAACACCGTCCAACCCGACGACCCCGAATGATCCTACCGTTCCGGGCACACCGACAACTCCGGCGACGGATCCGTCAGCTGCAGCAGCAAGCAAGCCCACGGATGCCCCGCAGGAGCCCACAACTGCTCCTTCCTCCACTGATCCGGAAGAACCATCCGAGAGCACAGAAAGCGGCGAGGTCGCAAATGCCCTGAGAGACGTTCCTTCTGAGGAGCCTACCACTACTACAACTACTGCACCTTCTACTACCAATGGAAAGACCGGCGGAATCGTAAAGACCGGTGAGACAATAAGCATTCTCGCACTCATCGGCGGTGGTATGATCGGTATTTCGTTCCTGGCAGTCCTCCTTCTTCAGAAGAAAGACCGGGAGATCGAAGAATAGTCCGTCCTGACGGAAGAATCGTCATCCGAAATAAAGTAGAAATGGAGCCTGCTGTATCAGCAGGCTCCATTTCGTTTCGTCTGTTTATAGGATACTTAGTAGATCGTCCTGATCTTCTCGGGATCTGTACCTGTCCTTTGGCAGAACTCCTGAAAATCCAGCGGATTCTTAATGATCTGCACGTCCCGGAAACGTCCTGTAGCACGATCCAGAAAACCCGCCGTCGCCTCGCCTGTGCAGATACTCTTCTTAACAGCAGGCTCTTCTTTCGATGGATCGAAAGGAATCGGATCAAGTGCTTTTCGATGAAAAAGACTCATATCGAATTCATATAATCCGACGTATATTGCTCGAGCTTCTTCTTCTCTTTCATCATGCCGTAAATACCTGCAACAAAGATAAGCGCAGCGCCGGCAGCCAGAAGATAGAAGCCGATTCCCTGATCTACATTACCGTACTTCTTGACCTGTGTGATGTCATACCACAGATAGTAGTCTTCCGCGGCAGCAGCGACAGCTGAAAGAAGGCCGACAATGATGACAGGAACATTCTTACCGGAGAATGCAAATACGATCGCCAGAGCGGCAAGTGCCAGGAATCCAAAGCCATGGAAACTGTCGATCAGTTTTATATTCACAGTCTCGCCATTCAGCTTATAGGTAATGATATTCGTGAATACGGAGATTGCCATCGCAAGTGCCGCCAGCATCGCAAGGAAATTCGTGCTCTTTGCGGAAAGAGAAGCAAGCGCTCCTGCTTTCGGAAACTGGTATCCGCAGTTCTTACATGTCTTCTCTGAACTGAAGCAGCGGGAACGGCAGCTCGGGCAGATCCGCACAGATACGGAAATCTCATCTGATCCACCGGAGATAACGCGTCTTGATGGTGTAGACTCGTCCGTGACAGTTGCTTTTCCTCTCGGGGCACTCGTCTCTTTACCGGATGTTACAGGCGTCTTCGCCGGAGCGAACGGTGACGGACGGTTCGCTTCCTCCGCAGTCACAAACGGCGGGACCGGTTTAAAGTCATCTTCTTTCTTCGATTCACTATCCAGATTCCATTCCGGATGATCTCTATTCGTCATTCTCTGCTGGATAGACGGAGTTCTATGAGACATCGAGGATGCACCGCCGGAAGCAGCAGGACGGGATGATCCGGCATCTGAAGATGTATCCGGTGCGAAATGGCCTTCTTCCTCGGAAACGGAAGAAGCATCATTCGAAGCCGGTCTAAACGCGGAAGAATAATCCTGCGTTTGCGCGCGCTGCGCTTCTTTCTCTTTCTCTCTTGCTTCCTCTTCCGCTTTACGTCTGGCATTCACACCTGCCGGTGTGCTTCTTCTTGCCGCCGTGGCTGCTCTGGTAGGAGTTGCTCTCGTGTGGGACGGTCTCGCCATCGATCCCGGTGTACGGGCGCCAAAAGCAGAAGGAGTTCTACGAAGCGGTCTCTCCTGTTCTTCCGGTGCGGGCTGCGCTTCTTCTACAGCAGGAGTTTCCGGGAAATCAACTTCAGGCTCTTCCGGCTGTGGTAAAGGCTGCTCTTCAAAACTCATCTCCGGCTGATAATCCATAGATGCTTCCGGTTCATAATACGAAGGTTCAACGTCCGATACTTCTTCGGTCAATTCAGGAAATTCTTCTGGGAATTCTTCATATACTTCTTCAGACTCTATGTCTCCGGCCATATCTATAAGGTCGGTACCGCAATTCTCACAGGTGGTGAATGAGTCATCCATTTCCTGCTGGCAATTCGGACAAATCTTCATAACTAATACCCTCCAAGATATCAAGTATCTTAATACTTATTATCTATCAGAAATGTATTTAATTCAACATTTATTGCAAAAACGGTATATTCAGGGACTGCCAGACAAAAAAAGGAGCTGCCTTTTCAGCAGCTCCCGGAGTCTCTTTTTTTAAGCGGAATCAGAGCGTCCGGAGTGCATCCTTCATGCTCTTGACGTATTCTCCGACATGCGGTGCAGCATCTTTTCCGTACTTCTCGACGATCTTGACGATCGCAGACCCGACGATAGCACCGTCACTGATCTTTGCCATCTCAGAAGCCTGCTCCGGATTAGAGATGCCGAATCCGATCGCTACCGGTACAGATGTTACGCTGCGGATGTGGGAGACGATATCGGAAAGATCGGTCGTGATCTTCGCTCTTTCGCCGGTCACACCGAGGCTGCTGACCAGATAGATAAAGCCGTCCGCTTCTTTTGCGATCATGCCGACGCGGTTCTCGGATGTCGGTGCGATCAGGGAGATCAGATCGACTCCGTGAGCCTTACAGACCGGCAGAAAATCTTCTTTCTCTTCGAAGGGAACATCCGGCAGTATAATTCCGTCGATCCCGACTTCTTCGCAGGTTCTGATAAACTTTTCGGCGCCATAGGAGAATACAACATTCGCATAGGTCATGAAAACCATCGGAACCGTCACGTCTTTTCTTAGTTCGCGGACGAGTTCGAAGACATCCTTCGTCTTCACTCCGCCGGCGAGCGCGCGGATATTCGCACCCTGGATGACCGGACCTTCTGCGGTCGGATCGGAAAACGGGATACCAAGCTCGATCAGGTCAGCGCCGTTCTTTACTGCTTCACGTACACAGGCGGCCGTTGTCGCGAGATCCGGGTCTCCGCAGGTGATAAATGCGATGAATGCTTTTCCGTTTTCAAAAGCACTTTTAATTCTACTCATGGATATCCTCCCCTCTGTAGCGGGCGATCGCAGCGCAGTCTTTGTCGCCACGGCCGGAGATGGTGATGATAATGATCTGGTCTTTTCTCATGGTCGGAGCCAGTTTCTGCGCATAGGCAACAGCGTGCGCGGATTCGATCGCAGGGATGATACCCTCCATCCTCGACAGATACTCAAATGCATTGACTGCTTCTTCATCAGTAACCGGCACATACTGTGCGCGGCCGATATCGTGAAGATGCGCATGCTCCGGTCCGACACCCGGGTAATCCAGTCCCGCTGAGATAGAATACACCGGCGCGATCTGCCCGTCTTCGTCCTGGCAGAAGTAAGACTTCATGCCGTGGAAGATACCGAGTTTTCCGGTATTTACCGTCGCTGCAGTCTCAAATGTATCGATGCCGCGGCCAGCCGCTTCGCAGCCGATGAGCTGTACGTCTTTATCACCGATGAAGTGATAGAAAGATCCGATCGCGTTGCTGCCGCCGCCGACGCAGGCAAGCACAGCATCCGGCAGACGTCCTTCTTTCTCGAGGATCTGCGCACGGCTCTCTCTGGAGATGACCGCCTGGAAATCACGGACGATCGTCGGGAACGGATGCGGTCCCATGACGGAACCCAGGCAGTAATGTGTGTCGGAAATACGTGTCGTCCACTCGCGCATCGCCTCGGAAACGGCATCTTTCAGTGTTCTTGTTCCGGTCTTTACCGGGATAACGGTCGCTCCGAGAAGGCGCATGCGATAGACATTCAGCGCCTGGCGGATCGTATCTTCTTCACCCATGAAGACTACACACTCCATACCGAAAAGCGCTGCCGCTGTTGCCGTCGCCACACCGTGCTGGCCGGCGCCGGTCTCCGCGATCAGTCGGGTCTTGCCCATTTTCTTCGCAAGAAGTGCCTGTCCGAGAACATTGTTTACCTTATGCGCGCCTGTATGGTTCAGGTCTTCTCTCTTAAGATAGATCTTCGCGCCGCCGAGATCCTCCGTCATCTTCTTTGCATAGTAAAGAAGCGACGGACGGTTCGCATATTCATTAAAGAGGTCCGTCAGTTCTTTATTAAACTCCGGATCATTCTTATAGTGGTTGTATGCTTCTTCGAGCTCGATCACGGCATTCATCAGAGTTTCGGGGATATACTGTCCGCCGTGAACACCGAATCTTCCTGCTGGATTCGTCATAGTGATTCTCCTCCCGTTATTACCACCGTCCCCCGTCAGTTCTTCCGAACCGCATCGACGAACGCCTTCATTTTCTTTTCGTCCTTTTTCCCGTCTGTCTCGACATTCGAGCTTACATCTACGGCAAAAGCACTTGTCCTTGCGACCGCTTCTCCCACATTTTCCGGATCGAGCCCTCCCGCGAGGAAATACTCTCTCGGAAAATCTTTCAGAAGATCCCAGTTGAAGCTTTTGCCCGATCCCATTCCGGAATCGATCAGCACATACTCTGCCGTGCTGTTTTTCGCTTTTTTCAGGATCTCATCCGCACTTTCTTCCGAACGGATCTGAAATGCCTGGATCATGGGCTTTTCCGTCAGTTCCCGAAGACCTGAGATATACTTCTCATCTTCGTGCCCGTGAAGCTGCGCGATGTCGATTATACCACGGTTTAGCAGATCTGACACTTCCTCTTCGGGCGCATCTACAAAAACACCTACCGCCGTTATCTTCGGATCGAGCTTCTTTCTTAAGGTTTCCGCCTGCTCAGGCGTGACATATCGCTTACTTTTTTCCCAGAAGACGAATCCGATAAATTCCGGCTTCAAGCGGTTTACCGCCTCAATATCTTCCGGCCGGCGAAGCCCGCAGATCTTGATTTTTGTTCTGCTCATGGTATCAGCCCCGCAGTTCTCTTAATTTCTCTGTCTTATCGGATGCCCGCATCAGCGTCTCACCAACGAGCACAGCATCTGCTCCGATCTCCCGGAGAAGTCTTACATCTTCCGCCGAGGACACACCGCTTTCCGATACGCACAGTACATCATACGGGATAAGGTCACGGAGTTTCCTGCTGTTTTCGGTATCCACGGAAAAGTCTTTCAGATTCCGGTTATTGACGCCGATCAATCGTGCGCCTATCCGTACTGCGGCTTTTACCTCTTCTTCGTTATGTGCCTCCACCAGTGCGGAAAGGCCGAGAGAGTCCGCGATCGAAAGGTATTTTGCCGCCGTCTTCTCATCTAAGATCGACATGATCAGCAGAACTGCCGAAGCTCCCAGAACTTTCGCCTCATAGATCATGTACGGATCGACGGTGAAGTCCTTGCGAAGGCACGGGATGCGCACCTGGGAAGCGATCTCCGCGAGATACTGATCAGCACCCAGAAACCACTTCGGTTCCGTAAGTACGGAGATGGCATCCGCACCGGCTGCCTCATAGTCCCTTGCGATCTGAAGATACGGAAACTCCGGAGCGATCAGTCCCTTTGACGGAGATGCCTTCTTGCACTCACAGATAAAGGCGATGTCAGGATCGGCTTCCAGTGCTTTTTCAAAGGAAAAAGACTGGTCTGCGAGAGCTCCCGCACGTGATCTCATCTCATCAAGTGAGACCTGCTCTTTCGAAAAGGCCACACGCTCTCTTGCGTGCTCTGCCAGCTGGTCGAGAATAGTCATCTTTAAGCCTCCGGACGATTGCTGACTTCGATCATCTTATTCAGTGTCTCCATCGCTTTGCCGGAATCGATGATCTCGGCGGCGAGCTGGACGCCATCTTTCATTGTCGGAGCCTTGCCGGCGATATACAGGGATGCACCTGCGTTCAGAAGCACTGCCTCACGCTTCGGTCCCTTCGCGCCGCTTAAAATGTCTTTTGTGATCTGTGCGTTCTCCTCCGGAGTACCGCCGACGAGCTCGTCCTTCGAGCAGGTCGTAAATCCGAAGTCTTCCGGTGTGATCGTCGTCGTTCTGAACCATCCGTCCTTGATCTCGCAGATCTTCGTCGGGCAGCTCATGGAGATCTCGTCGAGCTTATCCATGCCATATACAACCATGCCGCGCTTGATGCCGAGCTCTACAAGAACCTGTGCCAGCGGCTCGACGAGGTACTCGTCATACACGCCGAGGAGCTGCATCGAAGGCTTTCCGGGGTTCGTCAGAGGCCCTAAGATATTAAACACAGTACGGAATCCGAGTTCTCTACGGATCGCACCGACATACTTCATCGAAGAGTGATACTTCTGTGCGAAGAAGAAGCACATACCTGCTTCATTCAGCATCTCCACACAGCGCGCCGGGCTCTGGTCGATATTTACGCCGAGTGCCTCGAGGCAGTCTGCGGTACCGCACTTACTGGAAGCGGCACGATTACCGTGCTTTGCCACCTTGACTCCGCCGGCAGCAGCAACGATCGCAGATGTGGTAGAAATATTGAAAGATCCTGCATGGTCTCCGCCTGTTCCCACGATCTCAAAGACCTCCATGCCGGTCTCGACCTGTGTCGCATGCTCACGCATCGCGGCAGCACAGCCCGCGATCTCCGCAGTGGTCTCTGCTCTGGCGCTCTTCGTCGAAAGAGCGGAAAGGAAGGCAGCATTCTGAGTCGCCGTGGTCTCACCGCTCATGATCTCGTTCATTACGGCATATGCCTCATCATAGGTCAGGTCTTCTTTGCTTACGATCTTAACAATTGCTTCTTTAATCATTTTCTTAATCTCCTTTTCAAGTTATATTCCCGCGGTGCAGGTTTATCTTTTTTTCTCTGTTCTTAGTTCTCCCGGCCCTGCTCAGGTCTATCAGCGCAGAAAGTTTTCCAGTATTTTCTTTCCGATCGGTGTCAGGATCGATTCGGGATGGAACTGCACACCGTAGATCGGATACTCCGTATGCTCGACGGCCATGACTTCCTTATCGTCCACAGTCCGTGCCGTGACCTTCAGTTCTTGCGGCAATGTCGATTCATCTGCAGCCAGCGAGTGGTATCTTGCCACCTGCGCTGTCTTCGGACAATTCTTAAAAAGTACTGCCTCAGTGTCCAGATCACAGTTCGATCTTTTGCCGTGCATGAGTTCTTTTGCATATGTAACGGTCGCACCGTAGGCCGCGCAGATCGCCTGATGGCCAAGGCATACACCGAGTGTCGGGATCTCTTTACTTACGGTCTTGGCGACCTCGATGATCACACCCGCATCCTCCGGACGTCCCGGGCCCGGGGAAAGGATGATGCGTCTGGGGTTCAGTTTCCGAATCTCCTCGACGGTCATCTCATCATTACGGATCACCTTGATGTCGGGATCGATCGCGCCGATAAGCTGATAGAGGTTATAGGAAAAACTGTCGTAGTTATCGATAAGCAGTATCATGCGTCCACCTCCTGTGCCAGCTGAAGTGCCGTCAGAGAAGCTCTCGCCTTATTCAGGCACTCCTGGTATTCTTTTTCCGGATCGGAGTCGGCAACGATGCCGGCACCCGATCTGACAAATACTTTTCCGTTCTTTTTATATGCGATCCGTATCGCGATGCAGGTATCCATGTTGCCGGTAAAATCGATATATCCGATCGCTCCGCCATAGATACCGCGCTTATTATTCTCGAGTTCCGCGATCAGCTGGCATGCGCGGATCTTCGGCGCGCCGGAGAGCGTTCCGGCCGGGAGGACAGAAGCGACGGCATCGAGTGCATCGCAGTCCGGACGGATCGTTCCCCGCACCGTGGATCCGATATGCATGACATGAGAGAATCTCTCGATAGAGTGGAGTTTCTCGACTTCCACAGAACCAAATGTACTGATCCTGCCAAGGTCGTTTCTTCCTAAGTCAACGAGCATATTGTGCTCGGCAAGTTCTTTTGGATCGGAAAGAAGATCGACTTCGAGCTGCATATCCTCGGCGCGGGTCTTTCCTCTCGGACGGGTCCCTGCCAGCGGGAATGTGTGCAGCACGCCGTTTTCGAGCTTAACGAGCGTCTCCGGAGATGCACCGGCGACCTCGACATCCGTGCCGGAAAAATAGAACATATACGGTGACGGGTTGATGGTGCGGAGCACTCTATACGTATTCAGGAGACTTCCTTCAAAGGGAGCTTCGAGACGGTTGCTGAGCACGATCTGGAAGATATCTCCCTCGAAGATGTGGTGCTTGGCCTTCTCGACCATCGCACAGAATTCGTCTTTTTCAAAGAGCGCCTTTACTTCTCCTAAGAGCTTTCCGGGTTCTTCTTCTGCCTTCTTTCCGTGACGGATCAGGTCCGAAAGGCACTTCAGCGTCTTGATCGCTGCGTCATAGTTCTTTTCGATCTGCTCATCGGAAAGAGTATTCTCGCCATCCGTGATCTTCATATTCTCGATCAAGATGATTTTCTGCTTTAAGTTATCAAAAGCGATGACCTTGTCAAAGAGCATCAGGTCAACATCCTTAAACTCTTCGGAATCCTCAACATCCGCTCTTACGGTCGGCTCACTGTAGCCCAGGTAATCATAGGAGAAATATCCGACCAGACCGCCGGTAAAGGACGGAAGGTAAGGAAACTTCGGACTTTTATACTCGGACATGATATCGCGGAGCACACTCTCCGGATCTTCGGTATGAATGGTCTTGTCACCGATCGTCATCTCCCCGTTACTGCAGGTGATCGAGAGTTTCGGTTCAAAGCCCAGGAATGTGTAGCGACCCCATGTCTCGTCGGCCTGCGCAGATTCGAGCATGTAGCAGTGGGTCGAGACGTTCTTCAGGATACGCATCGTCTCGATCGGCGTGGTGAAGTCGGAGAGGATCTCGCAGCTTACGGGAACGACACTATACTTCCCCGTCTTTGCGATATCTCTGACCTCATCGATCTTCGGCAAAATATTCATTTCTGACCTCCTTTTTCCGGTGATCCGATTCTTCTTTGTTGGTGAAGAAGATCATCCTTCCGGGATCGAGCCGAGGGCAACAAAAAAGCCCCCGACAGATTCTTTTCTGTCAAGGGCGAATGAGCAATTACTTGCCGCGTCCGCGGTGCCACCTTGTTTCACGGTATGACCCGTGCGCTTAGCGAGATACCAACATATCCCCGGCAAATCACGTCTGCCCTACGTCGCAGAATACTCTGGTTTAGATCCATTTGACTGCGCCCTCAGCGGTCCATTTGACAACTTGTTTCTTACCTGATTCTCAGCCTCGCAGGTTCTCTGTAAAGGCATCATTGCCGTTATCTCCGCGTCAACGGTTTAAACTATATTCAATTTGTAGCGATAATAGCACAATAAAAAAACGCTTGTCAATACACTTGAAGTGTTTTTGTAACAGTTTTCTTTCCGATTTCAGACGTGATCTCAGACATAATCACAGATATGATCTCAGACATAATCACAGATATGATCTCAGACATAATCACAGGCATGATTTCAGGCAGGGATCGAGTATAGAGCGATGATCGTCATCCCGGAAAACAGCATGATCCCTGAGATCGATCCCGCGATTGCATACCGGATCGGTTTATGGTGCTTCCGATCGATCAGCATCATAGCGGTGACGATCAGAACAGGAGCTGCGCAGGACAGGAACAAGTACGAACCCAGAAGCTGCAGCGTATCTATATTCGTTATATCCGCCGTCTCTCCTTTTGTCAGCAGATGTCCTACATAGCCGAGACCTGCCGAAACGAAGTTATTTCCGAAGTGCAGAAGCATCGGCAGCAGGATATTATCCTTTTTCACCATGAGATACGAAAGCATCGCACCGAGCACTGCCGTATTCAGGAACCTCAGCGGCGACCAGTGCATGATCCCGAAGAAAATGCCCATGATAAGAATGATAAGCCAGTCATGTTTGAGGCTTCTGAAGTGTGAGAGCACGCATCCCCTCTCCATCGCTTCTTCGCAAATCGCCGGAAGCACCGCCATGATCAGCACCAGAACAGGGAAATTCATATTCCCATAGATAAAGTCGTTCAGTCCCGAGACTTCCTCGCGGAACGAGACAGGAAGAATACATAGCGAAATGCCGACACAGAGCATACTCAGCATAAATCCGGCGATCCCCAGGATCACCGTCCCGAAGAAATCCGTCATGGAGATCTTCTTCACCGGGAACATCTCTTTGAGTTTCACTCTGCGGATCAGGCAGTACCCCACCGCCACGGCAAGGAACATCAGTTCCGACAGCACCAGGCCCGAAATACCGAGTTTCCGCTGCACCGTAGCGCCCGCCGTCAGAAACAGCACGAGAAAACCGGCCTGCGCCACAAACCCCATCCATGGTCTTAGTTTTTTCTGATCCGTCAATTGTTCCATGCGAAATAACCTTTCATTCTCACAACTTAAGAATACCACAAGACTTGGCTCTTCATTGTTAATCCTTAAATCGCCCGTGTCACCCGTAAATCACGCCGCCATACAAGTGCTTTTTCATTGTTAATTCTTAAATCTTCAGATCCACCCGTAAATTGAGTAATAATACCTCTCGAAAAGCACTGGATTTACGGGTGAAAATCATATTTCCTCATTTTACAATGAATTGTCTTCTCTCCCACGCAAAAAAGTACGGGTGAAATTGCCAAAAAACGAATCTCACCCGTAATCTGCACCCGTCCTCCCGAGAACCACAAGAACTTCGGGAACCACAAGAACCACAAGAACTCCGAGATCCACGAGAACCATGAGATCCCTCAAAGAGCGAACATCTCCTTCACGCTTGCCCGTATATCGCGGATATTCAGCGGACTTCCCGCGCTCTCGTGCGTCAGGATCAGGTTCTTACCAACATAGATCCCACTTCGGCGGTAAAGATCCAGTTTCTGCATATTATCCCTCCGATAACCGGAATCATCCAGCAATCCCAGATGCTCGTGATAGATTTCCTTCCTCTTCTTTTTATCCAGCAGGATGAAATCCACATACTTTACCGCCCCGCCTTTCAATGCAATGCCGCAATCGTATTTATATGGGATTCCCAGTTCATAGTACATATCCGCAAGCATAGCTTCCGACTTGGATCTTGTAAGCTCGCCTCTCTTCGTCGGATACTTCAGTTCCTCTGGGAAAGACGGATTGGATTCCACCGGTTTTCTCAACCAGTAATCCGCAAACTCTTCATCATTGGTAACCAGCGGTTTTACATACTTCTTCTTATCAGGATGAATTTCCGAATACAGTGATTCCATCCTCATTAGGGAGTTCCTGGAAAGAAGCGAATTTATATCATGCAATTCCCGTTCCGCCAGTTTCAGAAGTTGCATGAGATATTCCTTCTGGGCGAGTGATTGCTTAAGTTCCGCCTGATCTCTCGGCAGATAGCGATGGATCACTCTGTCATTTTCGATGATGTGATGATAGTACTGCACAGCTTTATGCGTCGTCGAGACCCAGAGTTTCCCTTCCGGGCAGTTTGCCAGATCCTTCCGCGCCATTTTGATCACAGTTTCGAGTTTTTTCTTTCGGGCAATCAGTTCTTCTTGTAGTGGACTCATATCCGGACACCTCGTACTATTCTCTTCACCAGAAAAAAAGGAGCCCCGGGCCGCCCCGAAAACTCTTCTTTCATGACATATAATACGATCGGCATCAGATTGATGAAGGATACTATTATTTAACTACCGGACTGCTCGACTTGCAAGAGGCTGCGCGCCGTTTTCGAGCATCACACATAATCCATAAATACCTGATTGGCAAGATCGAATCCCTTCTCTGTCAGACGGTAGATTCCATCCTCAAAACCAACAAGTCCGGAATTCATTTCTTTTTCTATTTCCGCGCCAAAAGCACTCTCCACGGTCATTCCGAACCTTTCTCGGAAGGCTTCTTCGCCTACGCCGGTTCTGGTTCTAAATCCGAGCATCATGTATTCTTTCATGCGATCTTCAGGAGAGAGGATCTCTTCCGTGATGAGCACATCCTCTTTCTTAGCATTCTCCTCGTGCAGCGCACCGATGTACTCATCCAGTGTCTCCGCATGCCGGCCGCGCTCATTTCCCAGATAGTAGTGCGCGCCGGCACCAAATGCGTAGTACGGCTCCGCTCTCCAGTACATCGAGTTATGCCGGCTCTCGTATCCGGGCCGCGCCATGTTGCTGATCTCGTAGTGCACGTAACCTTTTCCGGCAAGATGCGATGTCACATAGTGGTACATCTCGCGGTCCTGTTCCTGCGTGACATATTTCTCGATATCTCCGCCCAGCCGCGCATAAAGTGGTGTTCCTTCCTCCAGGATCAGGGAATAAAGAGATATATGCGGGATCTCTTTTTCAAGGAAAAACTCCAGAGTCTTCTTCACACTGTCCATCGTCTCTCCCGGAATCCCGAGCATCATGTCGCAGGAGATATTCTGAAATCCTGCCAGGCGTGCATCTTCGACCGCCCGCATCGCCGATCCCGTGTCGTGGATCCTTCCGAGCGTCTGAAGCACATTATCGTCAAGGCTCTGTATTCCCATCGAAAGCCGGTTGATCCCTGCCTCTCGAAAAGCACTCAGTTTCTCTTCATTAACCGTTCCCGGATTGGCTTCGAGCGTGATCTCGCACGTATCTGTAATACCGAAAACATCGCGCAAAGTATCGAGGATCTTCTTCACCTGTTCGGGTGAAAGAAGCGATGGTGTACCGCCTCCGAAATAGATCGTCTGAAGAGGTTCTTTTTCCTCTTCGAACCACTTCGGTGCGAGTTTGATCTCTTTACATACCGCGTCCACATATTCGCCGATCCGGTCGAGGCACGACGGGAACGAAAGGAAATCACAGTACGCGCATTTTCTTACGCAGAATGGCACATGGATATAGACGGAAGACGGGGTGAGCTTACGCATGGATCACCTGCTTCAGTGCGCCGCTTAACGCGAGTTCGAATTTTTTAAAGCTTGGAGAGACATTATTTCCGGGCACCATATACTTCGAGATCTTCTCCGCCCAGGTCGCTTTATACTGCCCGATGGCTGGATATCCGATTCGCTTGATCCTCGCGGACTGTTCTTTCAGAAGTACATCGCACAGGACCTCCCAGGTCCCGCAGATGCTGTCCTGCTCATATTCGGAAAGTCTTTCCAGATCTGCATCCGGATAGGCCATGACCAGTGCATTTTTGTCCGCCAGCATCCAGCTCTCCATTTCTTCCACGGAGATTGCGATGACCGTAGCAAGACCAGCTGCATATTTCCTGCATGTACCCTTCAGGCGGCTCATCAGTTCATCCGGATCATGGTCATCGGAGTCGATGCACACGATGACGATCGTATCAGTGCCTGCATAGACCTTGTCATAGGCACGAAGTTTCGCCGGCAGGAGTTCCAGCAGTCCCGCCGCAAAAGGCTCCGGTTTTGCATCCGGATTATTCGGCCAGTAGCCGCATCCTCTATGCGGGCGAAGATGGCATGAATAATCGGATGTAAACTCTTTTATGATACATCTGGTCAGGCGTTCCAGTACTACGCCGCCGGATCTGTCTTCAGTTAAGATCTCCACTCTCATCGCGGGCTGCTGATCCTTTCTATTGTCATTTCCTATCAGTTGTCAAAATGTCCGGCGTACCAGATCGCGCCGAGTCCGACGCCCTGTTTATACAATTCCGTGACGATCGGTATCGATCCTGCGCACTTGATCTCGACACTTTCATCCCATGTCTTGTCACCACGGCTGAAGACCCAGATCTCCGAAGGAGAAAGATTTTCCAGGATATACGGGTTATGTGTCGTAAAGAAGATCTGGCATCCCGGATTCTGGATCGAATACTCGCGCATCTCATTGGCGAGCACGTCGAGCATATCGTGATACAGTCCCTCGTCCGGCGACTCGATAAGGAGGAGCGGACGTGGGGAAGGATCGGCCAGCAGAAGCAGATATAGTGCCAGCATATCCGGCTTTTTAAAGTGTTTCAGCACAGCCTGCTCATCCTTGTCCCGAAGTCCCGGGATCGCCTCTAGAAGGCGGCTCATGACCATCTTATACTGACCCGGCTTTTCCTGCTTGAGATACGAAAGGACATTCTTCGCATTCGATCCTTCGCTATTCAGATGCTTGTGTCCGCCCGGCGCCATATTCTCCGGGATCTGGAAGGTCTGGTCTTTCCGGAAGTTTACGAAGAACCACCGCATGATCTCTTTATAGGTGCAGCTGGTGAAGTAGAACTGTTTCAGTGCGCCGTAGGCATGCAGTGCAGACGTCTGAGGATCATTCATCTCGCCGTCCATCTTCTCACCCTTGAGAAGCACGAATCCGACGCCTTTTTTAAAGGAGAGTATATCTTTCGGTTCGTCCATCCCCTTGCGCCACAGCGTCAGCACCTCTTCGTCGAAGTGCGGCTTGCCGTGCATGTTCGCGCCGATGACGAGCCGGTACTGCACATATGTCGTGTCCTTGACCTGTGTGTCATAGAACTTGAAGCAGAGTGTCGCGATGAAGGGCTTGTCTTTGTCTCCGAGAAGGTTGGAAAAGCCGTTTCTTCCGGATTCGGTCGCCGCGGCTGCCGGTCCTTTGATCACCGCTCCCTGCACGAAAGAAAGGAACGAGAAAAACATCGACTTTCCGGTGTGGTTTCTGCCGATCAGGGCCTCGATTCCGTTTAAGGGATGCGCCACATCCATTCCCGCCAAAATAGCAAGAGATGACTGCTCGGGTGCTTTCCGAATGTCCGGAAGAAGCGCACCAATGCAGTCATCTTTGAATAGTCCATAGTTTTGAATACGGATGCCCAGTAACATATTTCACCGCCTGTTCTACCTTGAGGGATCCTTTTCTTTTCGAAAAGCACTTCCCCACTGAGGTTAGATCTATGTTACTTCTTATTTTAACTCTTTTTTGTCCTTCTGGATACGTACGAGAATATCTGTCAGTTCGTTTTCGAGTTCAGTCAGTCTCTTTCTCGCATAATCGATGGAGCGGGAGTAGATCTCCTCGGACTGCTGGTTCGCCTCCGCGAGGATCCTGTCGCTCTGCTCCTTGGCAAGGAGTGTGACCTGATGTTCATCGACCATGATCGCCTGACGCTGCTCAGACTCACGCAGGATGCTCTCCGCTTTCTGTCTTGCGGAAGCGACGACCTGACGCTGACGGTCCACGATCCACTTTGCCTGCTGTACTTCCGACGGGAAGCTCGCACGGATCTGCTTGATCCAGTAGAGTACATCAGCACGGTCAACGATGCAGTTATCCGAGAACGGCACGCCCTTGGCCTGCTCTACCGTCGCCTGCAGCTGATCGAGAAGTTCGTATAGGTCCTTATCTGTTGTTCTTACATTACCATCCGGCATAGGAATATCCTCCCTTATTTCTTATCCGCCTTTTTATCAAGCAGTTTTTTATGTACCATATCTTCGATCTCCGGCACGCACATCCGCGAGATGTCACCACCGTAGTAAGCCACTTCTTTGATAATAGACGAACTGGTAAAAGCGAGGTCTGCGCGGCACGGCAGGAAGATCACCTGATAATCCGGGAACATCAGGGTATTGGCGGCATTCATCTCCGCCTCGTAGCGGAAGTCCGACTCGCTTCGAAGTCCTCTGACGACAGCGGAAGCTCCGAGTTCCCGATAAAGGTCTACGAGAAGTGTCTCTCTGGAGATGACCTCCACATTTGGAAGATCCGACAGGCAGATCTTCGCCATCTCGACTCTTTCTTCCACCGTGAACATCGTATTTTTCGCACGGTTAAACATGATCGCCACGACCAGTTTGTCACAGAGCTTCGATGCTCTTCTGGCGATGTCGATATGACCCAGTGAAAACGGGTCGAAACTGCCCGGAAAAATAAACGTTTTCAAGAGCGCTTCTCCTTACTCGCACATAGTTTCTGATTCTAAGAAGAATGTTACCAAAGTTGCCCCGTACTTACAACTCTTTAAACATGTCATATTGGTTACAATCTCTTTGATTTCAGTATCTGCGTCGGATTCGACGATGAAAATGCCGCCTTCATTCAGAAGTCCAAATTCATCGATGAGCGTCGATACCTTTGATGCCGCCTCTTTTGCCATGGCATACGGCGGATCCATGAAGATGATATCGAACTTCGCCCCTTCTTTCCCGAGGAGCCGGAGCGCCTCCGTATATCCCATCTTCATAGGTCTTGCCATTTCCAGAAGATGTGTCTTTTCGAGATTCTTCCTTATCACCTGCTGGCTCTTTCCCGCCTGGTCGATAAGGACCGCAGAAACAGCGCCTCTTGAGAGGGCTTCGATCGCCATTTGTCCGGTTCCCGAAAATACATCCAGAAAAGCACTCTCCGGCACCCTCATCTGGATGCTTGAGAATATCGCCTCCTTGACCTTATCGGTCGTCGGACGCGTCGCATCTCCCTTCGGTGCTTCCAGCACCGTTCCTCTGCATTTTCCTGAAACTACTCTCGGCATATCTTCTCCTTACAGGCTCGGCTTCGTCCAAGCGTCACCGAAGTGATTATGAAACGCCTGCAGCATGATCTTTGCTTCTGTTTTCTGAAGTCCCGGGTCTTCTTTCAGCATCTTCCCGATCGCGTCTTCGATCGGTCCCAGGCAGGCGGCATCGCGGTAGAGATTCGCCATCTTGAGCTGCGGGATACCGTGCTGTTTCGTGCCGAAGAAATCACCGGTTCCGCGAAGGAGCATATCCTTCTCCGCGAGCTCGAATCCATCTGTGGTATTGCACATCATGTCGATGCGTTCCTGTGCGACGCCTTCGTATTTATCCGTCTGCAGGATGCATAGCGACGGCAGGCTTCCTCTTCCGATACGTCCTCTCAGCTGGTGCAGTGTGGAGAGTCCGAATCTCTCGGCATTTCTTATGATCATCAGCGAGGCATTCGGGTTATCTACGCCGACTTCGATAACAGTCGTGGAGACCAGTACATCGATTTTTCCTTCGCTGAATTCCTTCATGATCTTTTCTTTTTCCACGGGCTTCATCTTACCATGCAGAAGGCCTACATGCATATCGGACAGTTCCCCGGAAGAGATCGTCTCATAGTACTGCACCGCAGACTCGAGGTCGGACTTCACCTTCTCGGCGAGCGTGCCTTCTTCGTCCTCATAGGCATCTTCCTGCAGTTCATCGATCATCGGGCAGACGACATATGCCTGATGCCCTTTTTTCACTTCCTGCCGGATCGTGGCGAGCACTCTTCCATCCTCGTCAAAAGATGCCCGTATCGTCTTGATCGGCTGGCGTCCTTTCGGCATGCTCTTGATGACCGATACATCCATATCCCCGAAGAGCACCAGTCCCAGGGTTCTCGGGATCGGGGTCGCGGACATGACGAGCGTATGGATGCCGTGATCTTCCCGCTCTTCCGTGGCGGATCTCTGCTTAACACCGAAACGGTGCTGTTCGTCCGTGACCATCAGCGCCAGGTCAGAGAATTCATTCTTCTCCGAAAGCACTGCATGCGTGCCGACGAGCATCTTCACTTTTCCGTTCCGAAGTCCTTCTCTTATCTCGTTTTTCTTCTTGGCCGTGGTGCTTCCGAGCATCAGCTCGACATCGATATCCGAGCCGTTCAGGAATTTCTTAAAGGTCTCATAATGCTGTGATGCAAGGACCGCTGTCGGTGCCATAAAGACCGACTGATATCCTGCGATCGCGCATGCTGCCATACTTAAGAATGCAACTACCGTCTTACCGGAGCCGACATCGCCCTGTACGAGGCGGTTCATCGGATGTGACGCCGATATATCGGAGAGGATATCGTGTGTGACCCGGCTCTGGTCCTCGGTCAGTGAGAACGGCAGTCCTTTCACAATACCGGCAAAGCGCTCCATATCTTCTTTCTTCCCGCGGATCGGACACGATGCGCGGAGATCTTTCTGCTCCTGCTTATAGACACTTAATGCCGCACGTAGAAGGAACAGTTCCTCGTATATGAGATACTTTTGCGCGATCTCCACCTCTTCCATACTTTCCGGACGGTGGATCTTCTCATAGGCATAGCGGATCGCGCAGAGCTTCTGCTCTTTTCTAAAGAACAGCGGCAGCACTTCCGACAGAAGCGGCAGCGCACGGTCGAGCGCGACATTGACGATCGCGCGGATATGTCCCTGCTTCAGCCCGGATGTCAGCGGATAGACCGGCTGGATCAGGGAGGTCTTCTCTTCACTTTTCTGCCGCTGGTCAAAGACCGGATTCACGACCTGGAAGGAAAACCCGTCGCGGGTAATTTTGCCGTGGAAGAAATACTCTTCACCGGCGCTCATTTTCTTCTCGAGGTAAGGCTGGTTGAACCACACGGCACGGATGCTGAACGATCCGTCCGAAAGCGTGGCGAAGATGGTCGTTTTTCCTCTATTTCGGGAAACTCTCGGAGTATTTACGATCGTCGCGATGAAGGACTGTTCCTTATCGTGTTCGAGCTTGAAAAGCGGGACGCACTCGGACCAGTCGTCATATCGTCTCGGGAAAAAAGTCAGCAGGTCATAGACTCGCGTGATCCCGAGTTTTTCGAGCTGTTTGGCGCGCGCCTCTCCGACTTTCGGGAGATATCTGACAGGGGTATCGAGCTGGATATCTGCCATGGCTTACACCTTCTTACCGGATGACGGGCAGTATTCCGACAGCTCGCAGTCCCCGCACTTCGGGGATCTTGCGGTGCACACGGCACGTCCGTGATCGACCATTCTGTGGCCAAATGCCGCCCACTCTTCTTCCGGGAGGATCTTCATGAGTTCTTTTTCGATCACGGCGGGATCTTTTCCGGAGCTCAGTCCGAGGCGGCCGCTGACGCGCATGCAGTGCGTATCCACGACGACAGCCGGGATCCCGAACATCTCGGATACGATGAGGTTGGCGACCTTTCTTCCTACACCGGGGAACCGCATCAGTTCCTCCTGCGTCTTCGGGATCTCTCCTCCGAAATCATCACGCATCATCCGCGCGATCTCATATAGATAATGGGATTTCGCCTTCCAGAAACCGCAGGGCTTGATGATCCTTCCGATCTCCTCTTCCCCGGCAGAAAGAAAATCCGTATAATCCGGATACTCCGCGAAAAGCACTTTCGTCACTTCATTGACGCGCACATCCGTGCACTGCGCCGACAGTACGGCACGTACGACGAGGTGGAATACATTATCATCGATATCGAGGGTACACTGCGTCTCCGGATACAGTTCATGAAGACGCAGAAGGATCGCCTCCGTGCGTTCTTTCTTTCTCATGGGTTCTCCTTCGGATCTTTGTCCTCAGGCGCATTGTCATTGAGTGTATAGATAAACTTCGCGCCGCCGAGTTCTTCGCTTCTTTCGGCCCAGATCTTCTCGCCATGGGCAGTGATGATCTCACGGCAGATATAAAGTCCTAAGCCAAAGCCGCTCTCCGTTCTGGAAGGATCGACTTTATAGAAGCTCTCGAATACACGGTCACGCTTGTCCTCGGGGATACCGGAACCGGAATCCTCGACGGATACATAGACTTTCTTCTCTTCTTCATCATACTTTGTGGCGATACCGATGATTCCGTCTCTCGGGGTGAACTTGATCGCATTGGTAAGAAGGTTATAGAACACACGGTACAGAAGCTGGGATTCACCGAATACCATCATCTGTTCACCCTTATTCTTTCCAAGATCGACATTCACGCTGATGCTCTTGTCCGAAAGGAGATTCTCGACATTCTGCACGGTGTCACGGATCATCTCGTTGATATCAAACTCTTCCATCTTCGCAGGATCGACCTGACTTAAGGAAGATGCCTCGGTCATAGAGTTAATGAGTTCCTGGATACGGGCGACCTGTGTCTGGATAATATCCATATATTTCGGATAGCTCTCCGGCGGAATCGTACCGTCTGAGATCGCCGAAAGGAATCCTTTGATAGAAGTAAGCGGAGTTCTTAAGTCATGTGCGATACTGGAGATGAATACCTTACGGTCAGCCTCCTGGCGCTCGAGACGCTCGATCATACTGTTTACCGTCGAGACCATGTTCGTGATCTCATCCGTCAGCATGTATTTCAGTGTGGATTCTTTTCTAAGTTCCGGCACGTCAATACGTACGGAGAGGTCGCCCTTCGTAACCGAGGTCGCCGCATCCGAAAGTGCACGCAGAGGACGGATCAGGGATCTTGCCATCAGCGAGAAGAAAAGAAGTGCCATGGAGAACGAGATCAGGATCGGAAGAAGAAGCGCATTCGACAGACGCCAGAAAACTTCGTTTTCGACATTCAGTGTATTGAAAAGAACGATGTTCAGATCTTCCTGGGTAGTCGCAACGGCGACAGAAACCGATACACTTCTGGAGTTGGCAAAGATGCCGTTTGTTACATCCGAAGTGATCGCATGTCCTTTATTCATGAAGAGATCCAGCGCACGGTCATTCGTCAGGAATACATAGTTATCCGCCTTCAGGATATCTCCTCTGACAAAGTCCGGCACGGATGTGGAATACTCGATCCGTCCGTCATTTCTCACGAACCAAACCGAGCATTCTTCCGTTCTTGCAAATGAATTGATAAACGCCTGGATCGCAGTATCCGAAACCGATGGGTCGGTTACCAGGGAATCATACGCAAGAGCAAGTGAATTTGCCTGCGTCTCGATTTTCTTCTCATTCTCGGAAATAAGGGATACTGTTGTCTGCCGGTAGAATACGAGTACCAGAACAGCGAACACGAGAATCGTTCCGATCGCCAGTGACAGCGTCGTTCGGAATAATACGCTCTGTGACTTTTTTCCGGTATCTTTCATATGTCCACCCGCAAACCCGATCGTCTTATTTGATTACTTCTCTGTTGTCTCGAACTTGTAGCCTACGCCCCATACTGTCTTGATCAGCCAGTTGGTCTTTACATTCGGCTTTTCCAGTTTCTCACGGATACGCTTGACGTGTACATCGACCGTTCTGGACTCTCCGTAGAAATCATAGCCCCAGACATTTTCGAGGAGCTGTTCTCTCGTAAATACACGGTTCGGATGAGAGGCCAGGAAGAAAAGGAGCTCGAGTTCTTTTGGCGGAATATCGATTTCTTTTCCATCGACGGTAACGACGTATCTGGCCATATCGACCGTGAATCCCTCGTAAGAGATCACTTCGGTATTTTCTTTTGAATCCGGGGAATCGGAAGATGCCGCATCACGCTTATCGGTACGGCGGAGAACTGCCTTCACACGGGCCAGGAGTTCCTTTGGCTCGAAGGGCTTCTGCACATAGTCATCTGCACCGAGCTCGAGGCCGACGACCTTATCCAAGGTATCGGAACGCGCCGTCAGCATGATGATCGGGACATCCGATGTTTTTCTGATCTCACGGCAGATATCATAGCCGTCTTTTCCGGGAAGCATCAGGTCGAGTACGACCAGATCCGGCTGCGAAGACTGGAAAGTCTCTAACGCACGGTCTCCGGAAAGACAGGATGTAACTGCGAAGCCATCTTTATCGAAGTAGAGCCGAAGCACTTCTACGATATTCGGATCGTCATCTACTACTAAAACCTTTTTCATCTTCTTACCCTCTACTTCCCTTATTTTTTCAGCATATCCTTCAGTTCATCCATAAAGGAGTTCACATCCTTAAACTGGCGGTAAACCGAAGCGAAACGCACATAAGCGACTTCGTCGATCCCTTTGAGCTGCTGCATGACCATCTCTCCGATCTCGTTGGTGGAGATCTCACGCTTCGCCGTGTTCTGGATCTGATTCTCCACGTACGAAACGATCTGTGTCAGCTGCTCTGAAGAGACCGGTCTCTTCTCACAGGCCTTCATCAGTCCTCCGAGAAGTTTTTCCTGACTATATGCCTCGCGGGTACCATCCTTCTTGATCACGAGAAGCGGAAGGAGCTCTACTTTCTCGTAGGTGGTAAAGCGGGACGAGCAGGATAAACATTCACGCCTGCGGCGGATGGCAGAACCATCCTCCGCAGGCCGCGAATCAATTACTTTATCTTCCATATGTCCACAAAAAGGGCACTTCATAGATCAATCACTCATCCAGATTATCGTTGTCACTCATGAACCACGGGAGCAGTCTCTTCTTATCCTTGGCAGGAGCCGGAGCTTCGACAGTCTTCGGAGCAACCGGAGCAGCAGCTCTCGGAGCAGGTGTCGGGACTACGTTCGGCTGAGGTCTTCCGCCCTGCTGTACATGCGCCGGTGCCGGAGCCGGAGCAGGTGCCGGGGCAGGAGCTACGAAGTTGCTCTGCGGACGGGCGACCGGTGCTACAGGAGCGACCGGAGCAGACTTGCTCGGGGAATATACTTTAGCGTCATCTTTTCTGGAGTCGCCAGCCGGTTCCGGATCACCGAAGAGGAATTCAGGAACTTCCGGCTTGGAAGCAGGCTTTACAGGAGCCGGTGCAACCGGAGCTGCCGGTTTCTCATAAGAAGAGATCGGAGATACCGGACGGGATGTCGAAGCAGAAGGTGTTCCCTGACCGATGATGGTCGGATTCTGCTTGGAGATGATGGATGTTGCCGGGCGGAAAGCCGCGGAAGCATTCTCAGTATTATCGAAACCGGAAGCGATAACGGTGATCATGATCTCATCTTCGAGTGTCGGGTCTGTAACTGCACCGACGATGATATCCGCATCACCTGCAACTGCATCACGTACAACGGAAGCAGCCACATCGATCTCGTGGAGTTTCATGTTTCTGGAACCTGTGAAGTTGATGATTACGCCGCGGGCACCCTCGATCGTTGTATCGAGGAGCGGGCTGTTGATCGCCTGCTTCACAGCGGCAGACGCTCTGCCCTCACCGGAAGCACGGCCGATACCCATGTGGCAGATACCTGCATTTGTCATGATACGGCGAACGTCGGCAAGGTCGAGGTTGATGAGACCAGGGATAGCAACGAGGTCGGAAATACCGGCAACACCGAACTTCAGAACCTGGTCTGCCATATTGAATGCATCATCGATGGATGTGTCTTCATCAGTAATGTCGAGGAGCTTATCATTGGCAACTACGATCAGGGAGTCAACATACTTCTCGATCTCACGGATACCACGCTCAGCGTTCATCGCACGGCGCGGACCTTCGAAACGGAACGGACGGGTAACAACTGCTACTGTCAGGATACCGAGTTCACGGGCGATCTGAGCAACTACCGGAGCAGCACCTGTACCGGTACCACCACCCATACCAGCGGTGATGAACAGCATGTCGGTTCCGCGGATCGCCTGAGCGATCTCATCTTTACTTTCTTCAGCAGCCTTCTCGCCGACCGTCGGATCAGCGCCGCATCCAAGACCTCTGGTGATCTTCTCACCGATCTGGATCGTGATCTGCGCCTTCGAACGTGCGAGTGCCTGATGGTCTGTATTAATGGAAATAAAATCGATGCCCTGAACAGAGCTCTCGATCATACGGTCAACAGCGTTACATCCGCCGCCGCCGACACCGATTACTTTTATTGCTGCAAATGGTTCATCGTCCATAGAGTATCCGAGCTTAAAATCTGACATAGCCTGCATTCCTCCGTCTTGCCATAAATATATACTAATTCATTATAAGCTTTCTAAGCTATCTTTTACAATTCTACACTAAATGTTGTGGTCAAGCAATAGACGGAAATACCGGGCAAAAATCGGGTTACAGTTCGATTACCTCCGTTTTTCAGGGCTGTAATGAAGAGGTCATGTAACCCTAAATGTAGTATCCGGGTCAGCGGAGGATGTACTTACTGCCCGTCATATCAAGCACAGTACCCGGTTTGCCGGCAAAATCACCGGAAACGATAGCATATCTCAGCCATGCCATATCATCCGAAATCTTTGAAAGAGACGAGAGTTTGACACTGATCACGTGATCGCATCCCGGAATATCCAGATCGAGGAATGTCGTCATATTTTCGCAATAGCGCACACAGATCACGTGCGACAGGAAATCGAAGTCGGAATTATCATCTGCGGCATTGGCGTCGGCACCGAGGATCGCACCAAGGATCGTGATGCAGGTGTCATATCCGTCATATGCCGTAAGTTCAAGCTTTTTGCCGATCTGTGCCGCGCGGATGGGCAGGCCTCGGATCTCCGGGATCCCTTTCGGAACGTCTCCTGTTTGGATCTCAAGAACCACCGAATCGTCCGCAATAATGGCATATCCGTCCGGAATTGCCACGTAAGCGACTTTTCTTCTTTCTGTAACTTCAATGTAAACTTCTCCCGGGTAGTGCGGATAGACTTTTGCATCCGCGATATACGGGTCGGATCCGATGATCCTGTTCCTTACTTTTCCGTACTGGAGCTTCAGGATATCCTTCCACGTTCCGCCGATCCTGGAATACAGATGATCACCTTCACGGATGCCGGACATCTCGAGGATCTGCTCCTCAGAGAACCTCTGATTCCCGCTGACTTTTATATTTTGCACACGGAAATTCCGATGGAAAAGGAACAGCATCGCAAGGATAAATACCAGAAGCAGGAGAATGAGCAGCAGCCATCTCTTTATAGAGATCTTCCGTATCGCTTTTCCAAAAGCACCCTCCGGCTTCTTCTCTTCTCTTTCCTTCTTCTCAGGTTTCACTGATGCCGGTTTCTCCGCTTTCGCCGGGGCCGGCTTTTCCGGTTTTTTGTCTGCAGTTTCTTCCTGCTTTGCAGGATGTTTATCCGGCGTTTTCTCACTTCCGGCATTCTCATCCTGCGGTTCTTCATCGGACGACGTTTCGGAAGAGAGTTCAGTCTTCTCTTCTACCGGCACGCGACGCACGCCCTCGATGACCGGGGGCGTATGCTCGTTCGAAGACGTATCCTCATGCGAAGACTGCTCCGGCTTTTCTTCCTTTAGATCCTTTTTCTCCGGATCCTTTGGGCCGTAGTTTCCGTCTTCTTCGAGGGTGATGTCCTCTTTCGGCTTTTTGTCGTCCTTATCGGGCAAGTGCTTTCACCTCATCACAGATACGCGAAGCGGCATCATAGATAGCCAGTCCGCGCGCATTTTCCCGCATCGCAGCGAGTCGTTCTTTATCTTCCAGAAGCTCCTTGACGATGCCCGGCAGTTTTTCGACTGCCTGGTCATCCGGAAGGAGGATGCCTGCTTTCGCATCTTCAAATGATTTCGCATTATATGTCTGGTGATCCTGTGCCGCATAGGGATACGGGATCAGTACCGACGGTGCGCCCACCGCCTGGACCTCGGCACATGTGATCGCACCGGCACGTCCGATAAAGAGATCGCAAGCGGCAAGATACGTTTCCGGGTCGGAGATATACTCGAACACTTCGATCGACTTCGGCCAGTTCTTCGCCTCTTCCACGACTTCCTTATAGCGCTGTTTGCCGACACTTAAGATGATCCGTACATCCGGGTCCGTGATCACTTTGGCAAGTTCCACGATCGCCTGATTGACGGTCCTTGCGCCGAGCGAGCCGCCCATCGCGAGGATCAGGGTATTCTTTTCGGAGAGTCCGAGTTTTTCACGGCATGCGTCGCGATCGACCTTCGAGAATACACCGCGGATCGGGTTTCCGGTAAAGACGATCTTCGCCTTCTTACTGAAGTAGTGCTCGATCCCGGGGAAGCTTGTGCAGACGGTCTTGGCATACTTTGACATCATGCGGTTGGAGCGTCCGGGGAAAGCATTCTGCTCATGAAGAACGATCGGTACTTTTTCCTTATGCGCCGCCGCGATCAGAGGGCTGCATACAAATCCGCCCGTTCCGATAACGACGTCCGGTTTCCCTTCACGGATCAGTTTTCTACACATTTTTCTTCCGGCGAGAAACTCTCTTACCGCTTTGATCGTTTTCTTTGACGGCTTCATGGGAAGCTGCGCGGCGCGGATGACCTCGAAGGGATATCCCATCTTCGGGATGATCTGCGACTCGAGTCCTTTTTTCGTCCCACAGAAAAGCACTTCCGTCTTTTCGTCCTGTTTTTTCAGTTCATCGGCGATCGCCACTGCCGGATGGATATGTCCGCTCGTGCCGCCGCCGGCGAGAAATACTTTCATACTTACACCACCAATTTCACTGTTTTTCTCTTTCTACCAGATCTTGACACCGACAGGATCATGCCGACCGCGATCATAAAGAAGAAGTTCGCCGTTCCGCCGTAGCTGAAGAACGGGAGCGTGATACCGGTCGGCGGGATCGCGCCCGTCGCCACCCCTATATTCAGGAACGCCTGAAGCGTAAGAAGCGAAGTATAGCCTGTTACCAGTATTCTGGTAAAGAGGCTGTCTGCCTGCCATGCCACCATAAATCCGGTCAGTGCAAAAGCCCAGAAAAGGAGCATGATGATAAGGCCTCCGATGAAGCCGAGCTCCTCGCAGATAATCGAGTAAACATAGTCGTTATGTGCTTCCGGCAGATACATATATTTCTGGCGGCTGTTTCCGAAGCCGACACCGGTCATTCCGCCGGATCCGATCGCGATGATACTCTGCTCGATCTGATACGTGTCGTCTTCGTCCGCCTTCTTCTCTTTTTCTTCTTTTTCTTCATCATCCGAGTTCATCGTCTCGAAGATATTCAGTCGCGTAACAACGTGTGCGAAGTTCTTCTCGAGTTTTTTCTTCTGCGCACCCGGCATAGACAGATAGAAGATACCGCCGACGACCGTGATGATCGCCAGAAGGATCGCACTTCCTTTGAGCCATGATGACAGCGGGATACCGCAGCACAGGAAACAGATCAGGGAGATCGCGCTCAGGATCAGGAAGCATGACATATGCGGCTGAAGTACAACGATCAGAAGACATATCAGTACCAGGATGCCCGGGAGCGTAATATCCATAAACGCATCAAAAAGCGCCTGGGATGTATGCTTCGCCTTAAGTCCCCCTTTTTTACGGCGGCGCTGTACGAAAGAACGGTACCCGGCGATCGAGTAGACGATCGCTACCTTGATATACTCAGACGGCTGGATAGAGACACCGCCGATAATGATCCAGCGTCTGGCACCGTTGATGACTTTACCCATGGACAGCGTAAGAAGCGCCATGCCGATCGCGGAGAGATAGACCGCGAGCGTTACCGGCCATTTATCAAAAGCTTTCAGCGGAATAAACGTAAGGATCAGCGCTGCGACAAATCCTAAGAGCAGGAAGGCTCCCTGATGGATAACGTAATACATGGAGTTGCCCTGTGCCGTAAATGCTTTCGGCATACTGGCGGAAAAGAGCATGACGATACCGAATGCCATCATCACTAAAACGATGATAACAATTCCCAGGTTGACACGACGCGGCGCATATACGTCCAGCGACTCGATTTTCCCGTCGTCCCGGTAAGCCATATTCTCCGAGACGAGATACTTCATCTTCCGTTTCATGGTTCATTTCCTTTCCGAACTATTGAACCATAGCTTTCCAGAATTGTATACATCTCGAAGGCATGAGATGCTTTTAGAAGCACGTAATCCCCGTCTTCCACAAGGCTTGCGAGTTTTTCTGTCATCTGGTCTTTATTCTCAAAGCAAAAAACAGGTACATCCGGATCCTCCGACTTCGCGCCGTCCATTACGTCCTTACAGAAATCACCGATCACCAGAAGTCCGTCAAGTCCCAGTTCCGCTGCCTTCGCGCCAATCTCGAAGTGCTTCTCCGAGGAAACATCCCCGAGCTCGAGCATATCGCCGATGCAGGCATATGCTTTCTTTTCTCCGGCCAGACGGCGGATCGATGCAAATGCGGACATCATGGACTCCGGGCCCGCGTTATAGGAATCATCGAGGAAGAATACTTTATCGGCTTTTACGAGGCGCTCGCGGTGTCCGATCTGCACGAAAGAAGCAATTCCTTCTTCGATCTTTTCCGGCGCGATACCGAGATAAAGTCCGCAAAGAAGTCCTGCCAGTGCATTTCCGACGTGATGGATACCGACGGCACTCAGTTTCAGAACGACAGATACCATCTCATCAAAGCCTGCCTCTGCGTGGCAGCAGATGCGGTCACCCTCGATATCGATGAGGTTCGCCACCGCCATACCATACGGGCGCTTCTCAAGAGCAGTTTTCTCCGTAAAAGTATATGCGATCTTCACATCCTCGCGGATCATTCCTCCGGCTACCGCCTTCTGGAGATATTCATCTGCATACGGCAGGATCAGAAGTCCTCCCTCGGCGAGTCCCTCGAGGATCTCGAGTTTTGCCTTCAGGATCTCCTCGCGGGAACCCAGGCGCTCGATATGCGCGACACCGATATTCGTGATCACCGCGATGTCCGGATGCGCGATATTCGTCAATTCAGAGATCTCTCCGCGGAGACGCATGCCCATCTCGAGCACGATCACATCTGTATCTTCCGGCGTCGCCAGGATCGTCTGCGAAAGGCCGATCTCATTATTGTTATTGTTCTTTGTCGCGTAGACCTTAAGCCCGCGGGACAGGGCACTGGCGATCATCTCACGGGTCGAGGTCTTACCGACGCTTCCCGTGACCGCCACGACCTTGCAGGCGAGTCTTTTTCTATAGTATTCCGCGATCTTTTCGAGCGCGATCTTCGTATCCGGGACCAGGATCACCGGCACATTCTCCGGTGCGTGCTCCATCGTAGAGAGCACCAGTGCCGACGCGCCGTCATTTACTGCCGCGACCGCATATTTATTTCCGTCGAAGTTTTCCCCGATCAGAGCCAGGAAGAGATTTCCCTCTTCGATCGTTCTCGTGTCCGTAGAGATTCCGGTCAGTTCAAATTCAGATGCGTCAGAAGCTTCCGTATTTCCAGGAAACTGTCTTAATTCTCCGCCGGTTGCGCCGAGTATCTCTGCCAGGGTAAACTTCGCCATTTCTTACACTCCTCTTTCCTTTTCCAGATCACGAAGGACTTCGGAGGTGACCTTCGCATCGATGAAATCCACAACAGTATTTTTGATCGTCATCGTCGTTTCATGTCCTTTTCCCGCAATCACCACGATGTCGTCCGGATCCGCCATCGCCACGGCATGGGCGATCGCTTCTTTTCTGTCCTCGATCACACAGTACGGTGCATCCGGATTCCTCTTTATGCCTTCCACGATCATACCGGAAATGACGCTGAAGTCTTCGCTTCTGCTGTTATCCGTGGTCACTACGGTAAAATCACTGTACTTGCCGGATACTTCTCCCATTGTGTATCTTCGATCGTGCGGGCGGTCTCCGCCGCAGCCGAATACCGTGATGATCCTGCCTTTGCAGGACGGGCGGATCGCGTGGAGAAGCACTTTCAGGCTGTCTCCATTATGCGCATAATCGACATAGACCTTAAGGCCTAAGGCATTGTCGATCTTCTCCATTCTTCCCGGAACACGGACGAACGTCATTCCGCTCTTGATATCTTCTTTGCTTACGCCCGCCAGGTAGCAGGAAGCCGCCGCGCAGAGCGCATTATCCACATTAAAGTCACAAAGAAGCGGCACGAAAAGCACTTCCTCATAAGTTGGTGTGACAAAGGTAAACTCCATGCCGGGAACTCCGTCTTGGGAGGACGTCTTCATGCCGCGCATGGTAAAGTCCGCATCTCCGCTGACACTGTAAGTGTAGTACCTGGATACGTGTGCTTTTGCATAGGAAATAATATCGTCGAAGCGTCTGGTATTTGTATTGATCAGCGCGATATTGCAGTGATCGAAGAGCCGCATCTTGCTTAAGAAATAATCCTCTTCCGTCTCATGCTCGCCATCGTTGATATGGTCATTCAGGAAATTCGTAAAAACACCGATCTCGAAGTGAACGCCGTCGGTCCTTTTAAACTTCAGGCCCAGGGACGAAACCTCCATAACACAGTTCTTCGCGCCGGCTTCTCTCATCTCGGAAAGAAGCGACTGGAATTCCCACGCTTCCGGGGTCGTGTGTTTCGACTTGACCGCTTTGCTTCCGATCTTATTTTCCACGGTTCCGATCAGGCCGCAGGATCTTCCCGCACGCTCTAAGATCTCATGGATAATAAAGGTCGTTGTCGTTTTTCCTTTGGTACCGGTAAGGCCGATGATCTTCATGTCCGAGGACGGGTGGGAAAAGTAAGTACAAGCCATCTCGGCATATGCTTTCCGCGTATCCGGAACAGAGGCAACACCACAGGTACCCAGTTCTTCGATCTTCTCCAGTGCTGGTCCGATCTCCGAAAGTTTTTCGTCCGCTACCAGGATCAGCGCGGCGCCTTTTCCCGCCGCATCTTCGATGTGACGGTGGCCGTCGGTCTTCTGACCGATCATGGCGATAAATGCGGTCTTCTCCGTGACCTTCCGCGAATCCAGAACGATCTCATCGAATTCGCGGTCCTTCGGACCTAAGATCCATTTATATTCACTTTCTTTCAGAAGATCTGCTGCTTTCATGATGTTCTCCTTTTACTCCATCTTCACTCGAATGAAGGTTCCATACGGCACATGTGTCGGCGGTGGAGCTTTCGTCTCTTCAGTCGATCCGTCCGGTCCGGTTTCTCCCTCACCGTCCTGCGGTTTTGTCGTTTCTTCTGTATCCCCAGCCGTCTCATTTCCGGTCTCATCCGGTGGAGGAGGCGCGTCAGGATCCGGAGTCGGCGTCGGTGTGGGCGTCGGATCGATCGCGGTACGTATCGAGGTCGGCGGATCCTGCTCGACCACACGTCCCTTTATATTTCCGTCGATAAGAATATTCAGTCCATATTCCTTCGCCATTCTTCTGGCTTCGATGATGCTCATGCCTGTAAAGTCAGGTATCATCGTCTTATTCATATCTTCTACGCTGACTTCTCCCGGATAAAGGACGACGACCGTGTCTTTATAGACCGTCTCTTCCTCCCCGAAATACATGGTGCCGACGATCGTATCCAGATCCATCGTGCCGGAACCGTCCATCACCTCATAGCCTTCTTCCTCCAGGAGCTGCTTGGCCTGCAGATATGTCTTTCCGACAACATTCGGTACGTGGTAAAGGATCTCCATACGCTCATATTCTTTGTCCGAGAGCTTTCTTTCCACGCCCATGTATTCGAGTGTCTCTTCTACGATGCGGGCGGATACTTTTGCCGCAGCGGAAGAACCGATATCGTTATCTTCCGGCTTATTAATGACGACGATCACGGCGATCTTAGGGTCATAAGACGGAGCATAGCAGCCGAAGGAGAGCACGTGCATACCCGCTTCCTCACCGACATCGATCGTCGATGTACTTGTCTTTCCTGCGACATAATAACCCGGCACATAACCTGCCGCACCGGTACCTTCATTAACAACGTCCTCCAGAAGCGAACGGACGCGGGCGGATGTCTTCTCAGAAAAGAGTGTTCTCACCTTTTCCGGTTCAAATTCTTTGATGATGTTTCCCTTATTGTCTACGATACGGGATGCGATCCTCGGACGCATCAGGGATCCGCCGTTTACCAGAGAAGAATACACGGAGATCAGCTGCAGAGGCGTCGTCGTGGAAGACTCGCCGAAAGAAAGGGATGCGAGGTCGACTTTTGTCGGTTCCGCATGGAAGATACCTTTCTGCTCTGCCGGAAGGTCGATACCGGTAACATCGTAGAAACCGCAGTTATGGATGTAGTTGTAGTATTTATCGATCGTGATACGGTATGCCAGACGCACGAAGATCGGGTTACAGGATCTTTCAAAAGCCTCGCGGAGAGTTTCGTCGCCGTGGTTACCTTCCGTTTTCTCACGCCAGCAGCGGATCGTATCGACTTCGGATACCTCGATCGGGGAATCGCTGAAGATCTCATCTTCGTAAGTCAGACCTTCCTCCAGTGCGATCGCGGTAGTCACGGCCTTCATGGTGGAACCCGGTTCGTATGTGTCCGAGATACAGCGGTTTCTCCAGGCATTACGCATCAGGTACTGTGCTTTGTCCGTGGAAGACATGGCATCCCAATCGCTCTGCGGGATTCCGTATGGTTTTTCACGCGGAGTATTCAGGTCAAAGTCCGGCATGGAGACCATCGCCAGGAGTTCTCCGGTATACGGATCCATGACGATACAGGTGACCCCTTCACGCGGCTTATACTCGTTATATGCATCACGGCAGGCATTCTCGGCGATCCTCTGGATGTTCATATCCAGTGTCAGCTGCACATTATAGCCGTCCTGTGCTGCGATACTTGTCGGCGCGGAATACGGAAGTGCGCTCTGGTTATAGTTATCGACCTCGGCGTAGGTAAAGCCTTCCGTACCGGTCAGGTAGGAATTATAGAACGCCTCGATGCCATACTGGCCGATCAGGGAATTATCATTCTGGTCGGCAAATCCGATGACCTGCGCACCCAGCGAGCCATAGTTATAGTAGCGTTTCGGCACCGAGTCGATCTTGACGCCGCCGATATTGTGTTCCGAAAGAAATTCCTGGAGCTTTTTCTTCTGGTCAGAAGTTACTTTTTTCATGACCTGGATATACGGTGCATCGGCCTTTCCCAGCCACTCGATCATCTTCTGCTTATCTACACCGATGATCTGCGAAAAAGAATCCGCGATTTCTTCCACAGCCAGTGGATTTTTCCTGGTCTCCTGGGATTTCAGCACGTCCGAAGGCGTGATACCTACCGTATATTCATAGGTCGTGCTGGCGAGAATATTTCCATTACGGTCGAGAATATCGCCTCGGTTCGGCACGTCTTTGATACGCTGCCAGTGCATCTGCGAGGCTTTATAGGAGTATTCATCATAGTGGGTGTTCTGGATCCCGTACTGGACCTTGATCAGATATCCCATAAAGGCAGTAAGCGCGAGAAAGACAGAAACCAGGACGATCCTTCCGCCGATGCGGAAACGGGCCGTCTGGGTCTCGTCAGTTACCTTCTCAATATCCTTACGCTCTTCTTTGGACATACCTGTCCCGGTTCCTTTCCCATCCAAGCATCACTTTGCCTCTCTGGAATAATAATCTGCCAGGTTGCGCTTTGCTTCCTCAACAATATCTTCTGTCACCCCGACAGAATTGTAGGAACGGCTCGTGGTCATATTATCCTTCTTCGGAACGACCACAGTAACGATCTGCTTATTATTCGGGTCCACCATACCCAGATGCATGAGGGCCTGCTTACGTACCTGCTCCAGATCAGCGCTGATGAAGATAGTCTCTCTCATCTGGCTGGTTTCCTGGCGCATTTTATTGATCTTGCGCTCTGTATTATTATTTGCAAAGTTCATCGATGCGATCTGTGCTTCATTATACACCAGCAGACCGAAAAGCGCGGTGACAAACGCTACCGCCAGAGAAAACAAAATAAAGTCGCGAAAACGCTTTAAAGTCATGGAAATTGTCTTTTTTCTATAATTTCCATAGACAGCTTCGACCGCGCGCTTGTTCTGCATGCGGATCTTCTTTCTCTTCGCTTCTTTCTGCTCTTTTGTCTCTCTCAGGACCACACCGGTCTGTTCCATCGCACTCATATAACGCTCCGCCTCACCATCATCAAAAGCAAGGAAATTCAGGCCGATCGAATAATCGGACCCCGTATGTTTCAATAATGCATCTACTGTTTCTTTTTTGTTCAGTTTTACTGCAGAAGCCATACCTCTTCATTCCTTTCAAATACTCTCAGTTTGGCACACCCCGAGCGTTTATTTTCCATAGCTTCTTTTTTAGAAGCGACGATGGGCTTGCTATGGACCTGTTTTCCCATCGGGCGCTTCCCACATACACACACCGGAAATTCTCTCGGGCATGTACACGGATTTTCGAGTTTGCGGAAAGCTTCCTTGACCAGCCGATCCTCCAGCGAATGGAAGGAGATCACCGCAAAACGTCCATGTGCATTCAGCAGAGCAGGTACTGTCTCCAGAAGCTCGGATACCGATGCCAGTTCGTGATTGACCTCGATACGGATCGCCTGGAAGCATCTTCTCGCCGGATGCTGATCCTCTTTTCTGGCGGCGTGGGGCATCGCAGCACGGATAATGTCCGCAAGTGCCGTTGTCGAACGGATCGGCGCTTCGGCTCTCTTCTTCACGATCGCCGATGCGATTCTTCCCGCGTATCTTTCCTCGCCGTAATCCCGGAAGATCCTTGTAAGATCACTCTCGGAATACTCATTGACCACTACTTCCGCGGAGAGATCCTGCTGCTGGTTCATCCGCATATCCAGCGGACCTTCCTTCATGTAGGAAAAGCCACGTTCATCCGTGTCGATCTGATGCGAGGATACGCCGAGATCGGCAAGTACCCCATCTACCTTTTCAATGTTCATCTCTTTGAGCACTTCCGAGATCCGTGAAAAGTCGGTCTTTTTCAGCACCCATTTATTCCCGGCACCCAGCTCTACTCTTCTTCTCTCACAAGCCGCAAGTGCCTCATCATCTTTATCCAGTGAGATCAGAAGGCCATTGTCTCCCAGTCTCTCTACGATCCCGGCGCTGTGTCCGCCGCCGCCGGCTGTACAGTCCACATAGATTCCGTCCGCCTTGATAGCCAGACCATCCATACATTCCTCAAAAAGCACCGGAACGTGATGGAAATTACAATCCTGTGATCTCGTATCCATCCAGATCGATACTCTCCTGTTCCGCCGTCTCGCTTACCGCGTCGTAGTACTTCTTCGTGCAGATCTCGAGGACATCCTTCTCGATCTGATAGATGCAGATCTCGTCCGAAGGTGCCGCCCCGATACGGTTCCAAAGCTCGGAACTTACGGAGATACGGCCCTGTCCGTCCATATCGCACTCGAGCGCCTCACCGATGATCTGACGTCTTGCATGACGGATCTTCGGATTGGTCATAGGGATCTTGCTGAACTGCTCCACGATCCCCTGAAAGCGGTCATTGCTGTAGATACTGAGATAGCCTTTGTCCTGGTTTAAGGTAACAAACATGGGCGAGCCGATCTGATCCCGGAGTTTCGCCGGAATGAAGATCCTTCCCTTCGCGTCCATTTTGTTGATAAAACGAGCCATGCTCTCCCCTTATCTTTTGGTGTGATTTTCACCACGATTCAACACTACTGATGACCATTCACACCACTTTCCACCACTTTTATGGTGTAATTGTAATAAAATAACGTTTACATTTCAATACTGTTTCAAACGGAAATCTTAGAGAATAGGCACTTTTTCGCACAAAAGACGAACAAACGCTCGTTTTATTCAGTTTTTGCTCATATCGTTGCTTTTCACAAGGGAAAAAGCGGCACTTCGGGCGGCAAATAAAAAAGTCGCTCATTACGTTACTTTTTCACAAGCGAAAAGCGACGTTTTGAGCGACTGATCAGTCTGGGGGATGTCCCTCTTTAAGCAGAGGATTGTTTTCGGTCCATGGATATGTTTAGTATGAACCCGAGCGATATGAAATTAACCATCATGGCGGTACCGCCCATGCTGACAAACGGCAGCGGGATACCCGTGATCGGCAGAAGACCGACACACATTCCCATGTTCTCAATAAAGTGGAACGCATATGAACCGGTCAAGCCGACAATGATATAGGAATATGATTTTCTGGATGATTTCGATGCGACATAGAGGCACCGCACCAGGAAGAAGAATGCCAGGACCAGAATGGCCGTCGTGCCGATAAATCCCATACGTTCAGACACTGCGGAATAGATAAAGTCGGATTCTTTTACGGGAACTTTTACGAGGATCCCCGTATGGTTTCCCGTAAGGCCTCCGGAAGCGATCGCCGCCTTCGACTGGACAAGGTTCCACTCGGACACCGGGTCCGAACCTTCGAAAATCAGGGAAAGGATCCTCTTCTTCTGGAACGGCTCCAGATAGAAATTCCATACCAGCGGGATCACACCGACAACAGCCGCAGAGATCGCCAGCACGAAGTATCTGTACTTCAAGTTCCAGATAAAAAGCATGCACACTAAGGAAAAAAGGATAACCATCGCGGTACCGAAGTCCGGCTGCTTCATGATCAGAAGAAGCGGGATTCCGTAGAGGATACCGAGATAGACCCACCCGCGAACCATCGAGATCACCTTATTACTCATATCCTCAAGGATATAAGATGCACAGATGACCAGTCCGATCTTCGTCAGCTCGGACGGCTGGAAAGTACCTAACACAGGAAGTTTCATCCAGGAGTCAGCTCCCCATGTACTCTCGAGGGTAAATCCGTCGATGATGACATACACCAGCAGCATGAGGGACACACCATAGAATATCCATCCGATGAGTTTCATAAACTGGGTATCCAGAAGACAGATAAGCAGCGCAAAGCCCACGCCGATGGCAGCGGCGATCACCTGCTTATAGAAAATGCCGGGGTACCCTTCAAAACCTTGGGAAAGAACCAGATTCAGGACATAAAGGCCTATGGTGGTAATGGACAGGATCGGGATGATCAGCCAGAAATCCACTGTACGAAGCGAATTATTCTTCAGAAATTCGATACCGGACTTACCCTGATTCATCGAAGCCTCTTACTTTTCTTCTTCGTCCTGATCAGAAGACTCTTCGGTCTCTTCCTCTTCAGAAGCTTCGTCGGAATCCGCTTTTACTTCTTCGTCAGATCCTTCATCAGAAGATTCGTCCCCGTCAGAAGATTCGTCCTCATCGGAAGACTCACCGTCTTCTTCAGATTCTTCATCGATCGAGAAGGAAGACTTCGACAGACGCTCTACGCGGTCTTCGATATCCTCGCCATCCTCGTAATCACGGAGCTTCTGCTCTTTTCTTCTCTTCGCATCACGGCGCATCTGCTCATCTGCCTTGATGAACTTCTCCGGGATCGGCTTCTTCTCCCAGTCGTAAATACGGCCGATGGAGATGACCAGAATTCCGAGAACGATCAGGATCAGAGAAAGTACCTGAGAAGTACGCAGGTTCGTGCCGGAGATATAGAGGGAGTCTGTACGCAGTCCCTCGATAAAGAAACGGATGATTCCGTAAAGGATGCAGTAGCATGCGGTTGTCGTCCACGGTCTCTTGCTCTTTTTACGGACCGCAAGAAGAATGAAGAAAATGATCAGAGTACCAACGGATTCATAGAAGAATGTCGGGTGTACCGGCATGTCGGAATCCAGATTCGGGCAGTGAAGGCTCAAGTAACGTCCGATCTGGGCGCTCTTCATACCCCACGGGAGATTAGTCGTCGTACCAAATGCTTCCTGGTTAAAGAAGTTGCCCCAGCGGCCGATCGCCTGACCGAGAGGAATATATACGATCGCAAAATCCATAACGGTAGAAACCGGGATCTTTCTGATCTTACTCATCAGGAAAATAGCAAACGCAGCACCGAGGACACCGCCGTAGATCGCAAGTCCGCCCTCACGCACATTCGTGATATTGGAAAGTGTTTTCCCGATATCGCCTTTAACATGGTAGGTGCCCCACTCACAGAATACGTAGTAGAGGCGGGCGCCGATAAAAGCCAGCGGGAAGCACAGGAGGCAGTAGTCCGTAACAAGATCCGGAGTCATGCCGTGCTTTCTGCACTGTTTCATACCCAGGATCAGGCAGAGCAGGACCGCCAGTGCGATCAGGATACCATACCAGTAGAACTTTATTCCGGCGATCTCAAAAGCTATATTATTTATCTTAAACTTCCATCCGAATCCGGGGAAGGAAACCCATATCTTCTCCAGTGCTATTAAATGATGCAGCATCTTAGGACCTCATTTCTCTTTTCTTTCTTGTTCTTGCAATATAATATCACACATATCCTTCAAATCGAACAGGTATTTGACGGCTCCTGTGATATTCCCGGGCCGCCTCCTGGTCTTTCGTCATCTGCGCCTGAAGCTCGTCCACAGAGGTGAACTGCGTCTCCGGACGGAGGAACTTCAGAAGCATGACTGTTCCCGTCGTTCCATAAAGCTGATAATGGCCATCGAGGATCATCGTCTCTGTAAGCGGCGTGGTATCGTCTTTATTCACCGTCGGCCGCATGCCGATATTCGTAATTCCCGGATACATCTTCCCTTCAAAAAGGTAAGCGGAGGCATATACTCCGAACTTCGGGATCATCTTCTGTTCCGGTATACGGATATTCGCCGTCGGGAATCCGAGTTTTCTTCCGAGCTGCTGGCCCTTTTCCACGATTCCGGAAAAAGCGGTCGGATGGTCAAGGAGCTTCTCGGCCATATCCACATCTCCCGAAGCGATCAGTTCACGCACCCAGCTGCTGGACACTCTTCTTCCTTCGTAATTGATCGGATCGACGGAAACGACCGTGATCCCGTTCTTTTCGCCCCAGGCCTTCAGTGTCTTTACATCGCCCTGCCGGTCTTTTCCGAAGTGATAGTCGCGTCCGACCACGATCACGCGGGCGTGCATCCATCCCTTCAGGCAGACTTCCATAAAGGTCTCCGGACTCATCCTCTTTACCCTCTCATTAAAAGGAAGCGCGAAGAGATCATCGATGCCCATATGGGAGATCAGCCGGCATCTTTCCGGATAGGTCGTGATCAGGTTCTTCTGGGATTTGCTCGCCGGCGGATTCTCAAATGTCTGTACCGCCGCGCGGATCTTATACTTCTTTGCCTGCTCGAGCATGGTCGAGAAGATCTTCTGGTGTCCCATATGGATACCATCAAAATAGCCCAGTGCTACGGCACGCGAAGCCGTACTCTCCATCGCATTGGATGGCGTGGAGATCAGCTTTCCGTCTTTATTGATGATGCAGTTCCATACGTTCATATTACGCGAAAACCCTTTCTTCGCGGATCAGGAGTCCATCTTCCGTCTTTTCCTGATAGATCACGGCACACGGGCACCCTTCATGAAGCGCTAGCACACGATCCTCCGGCTTCGCTCCTATTGCATCCATTCTATCCTTAAATACCGAGAAATCAAGTTTTTTCCCATTTCTGAGATCCATGGCTTCTTTCTCCGTGACATCGATCTTCGGAAGACCCCTCATCGCTTCTACCTCTTCCACGACAAAAGCACTGTCACCGCTGCTGTATCGTCTCTCGATCTCTTCGAGGGAAAGTGCTTTTTCCACGGAAAAAGCACCGCTGGACAGACGTCTCAGGGATTCGCAGTACGCTCCGGTCCCAAGGTCATTTCCTATATCCTCACATAGAGTCCGGATATACGTGCCTTTGCTGCAGTGCACATCCATACGGACATGGATCAGATCCTGTTCCTCCCAGACCTCTCCGACATCGATACTGAAGATCGTAACTTTCCGGGAAGGGATCTCGACGGACTGCCCCTTTCGCGCATAGTCATACGCCGGACGGCCGTTGATCTTGATGGCGGAATAGACCGAAGGGACCTGCGTGATCTCACCGATCATCTTCTTTACGCTTTCCTTTATCTTTGCTGCATCATCAGCAAGAAGCACCTGTTTTTCGGTCTCATCCGGGACCTTGCCGCCGATGACCTCGCCCTCGATATCGCCGGTAGAGGTCACTTTTCCCAGGACCATGACGGCGCGGTACGTCTTCTCATCGTTTTCCATATAGCGGAGCACGCGCGTGCCACGCCCCACCGCCACTGCCAGAAGGCCTGTGGCAAAAGGGTCCAGCGTACCGGCATGTCCGGCTTTCTTTACACCGAAGATCTTTCGGATACGGGATGTGACCGAGAACGATGTCATACCCTCCGGCTTATCCACCAGAACGATTCCACTCGGAGTATTATCGGTCATGTTCTCTCCAGAAAAGCTACTGCTTCCGCGACGATCGTGTCAGCGAAAGAATCGATATCTACATTCTTTCCGGAGAATCCGGCTGCGCGGTGATGTCCGCCGCCGCCCATTTTCTGGGCAAATTCCGCCGCATCAAATCCGATTTTCGTTCTAAGGTTGACGCGCAGTTCATTATTTTCAGTCTCGCGGATCACAAAAGATGCGAGGACTGTATCGATATCCCTGAGGATATTGACGATGCCGTCCGCAGCACCTTCCGGCGCATCCGTTTCATCCATCATCTTCTGCGTGATCTTGGTCACAGCGATCTTTCCGTCAGCAAAGAGCTTCATGTTTGAAAGCGCCATGGCGTGAAGACGCACTTTTCCTTCACAAGTCTCGTCAAAAAGATGATAAGCATTGTCCGTGACATTGGCGCCGCGCTCCATCAGGTCCGCAGCAGTCCGGAATGTACTTGCTCTGGTATTTTCATAGGAAAAACGGCCGGAATCAGACTGGATACCTACCATCAGGCAATCCGCCTCAAACCGGTCGATCAGCTTTAATCCGAATTTTCCTTCCCACTCTTTAAGAAGAAGATACATCAGCTCCGCACAGGACGCAGACTTCCCGTCCACATACGCGATCTCCGCCTCCGGCGATGCGGACACATGATGGTCCAGTACGACTTTCTTCTCTGCGCCGGAATAGAGGGACTCTGCTTTCCCCATACGGTGGCCTTCCGAGCAGTCTACGGCAAATGCCAGTCCCTGACGGGAACGGATCTGCTGTTCGTTATCGTCAGTCACGACCGTGATAAGATCGTCCGGAACATTCATAAATGAGAGCCTCGGCGGGATCTGCCAGTCCAGGATCACCTGGGCTCTATACCCGAGTTTTCGAAGCGAAGATGCGAGCGCCACGGCGGTACCCACACAGTCGCCATCCACACGGGCATGCGGGAAGATCTGTATTTCCTTTTCTTTATCCGAAGGAAGATATGCCAGCACGAGGCCGGAGTACTCATTCATGGTTTCCTGCACGTTCCTGATCCTCCTTGATCGTACGGTCGATCAGATTCATAAGATCCATGCCTTTCTCGATCGATTCATCCAGCTTGAAGTGCAGTTCCGGTGCGACGCGGAGCTTGATACGCTTCGCGATCTGGGAACGGATGAAGCCGGAAGCACGGTTCACGGCCTCCATGCATTCTCTTTTCTCCTGCTGGGAACCATATACCGAGAGAAATACAGTGGCATGGGTAAGATCTGAGGACATGCGCACCTCCATGACGGAAGTCATCATCGGGATACGGGGATCCTTGACTTCCGTCAGCAGAAGCTGCGAAATGACTTTCTGTATCTCATCGCCCACACGGGCGGCACGATTCTGTCTCATACTCTCTCCTGGTACGGATTACTTTCTCTTAATTTCCTGCATCTCGAAGACTTCGATGATATCGCCTTCTTCGATGTCGTTGTAGTTCTCGATCGAGATACCGCACTCATAGCCGGCAGCAACTTCCTTCGCGTCATCCTTGAAGCGCTTCAGGGAAGCGAGCTTGCCCTGGTGAACAACGATGCCGTTTCTTACGACACGTACTTCAGATGTACGCAGGACCTTACCATCCTTAACGTAGTCACCACC
>JAEEGJ010003923.1_pt1 | contig 53112 bp, 42 predicted proteins | sample 8958761 | NCBI WGS metagenome assembly JAEEGJ01 (sample SAMN16246546, study PRJNA631951) | gut metagenome | biome: gut microbiome; feature: rumen; material: RS-attached | host: Bos | place: Iran: Karaj | collected 2018-10
TTGTATTTCTCGACGTCGAAATAGATGCTGCCGTTGCTCTCGTAGGCGTAGCCGGCCTCGAGGATCTTCTTCACCGCCTCGATCTGCTCGATGATGTGGCCCGAGGCGCGCGGCTCGATGGAAGGCGGCGCCACGTTGAGCAGGCGCATCGCCTCGTGGTAGCGCAGGGTGTAGGCCTGCACGACCTCCATCGGCTCCAGCTGCTCCAGGCGGGCCTTCTTCGCGATCTTGTCCTCGCCTTCGTCGGCGTCGTGCTCGAGATGCCCCACGTCCGTGATGTTGCGGACATAGCGCACCTTGTAGCCCAGGTGGCGCAGGAGCTTGCTCAGGACGTCGTAGGTCACGCCCGGGCGGGCATGGCCGAGGTGGGCGTCGCCGTAGACGGTCGGGCCGCAGACATACATGCCCACGTGGCCGGGATGGACCGGCTTGAAGAGCTCCTTGCTGCGGGTCAGGGTGTTGGTGATATAGAATTCGCGCATAGTCAATTTATATAAGCAGGCGAAGATACGAATTTTCTGCTTATATTTACCTTATGAAATTCATTAGTTGGAATGTCAACGGCTTGCGGGCCGTGGCCGGCAAGGGTTTCGCCGAGATCTTCGAGGCGCTCGACGCCGATTTCTTCTGCCTCCAGGAGACCAAGCTCTCCGCCGGGCAGCTCGACCTCGAGTTCCTCGGCTACCAGTCCTACTGGAACTACGCCGACAAGAAGGGCTACTCCGGCACGGCTATCTACACGCGGGAAACGCCGCTGTCCGTCAGCTACGGCATCGGCGTGGACGAGCACGACCACGAGGGACGCGTCGTCACGCTGGAGTTGCCGGATTTCTACCTGGTCAATGTGTACGTCCCCAATTCGCAGGACGGCCTGCGCCGCCTGGACTACCGGATGCAGTGGGAGGACGCGTTCCGCGCCTACGTGAGCGGCCTGGCCGCGAAGAAAGGCGTGGTGATCTGCGGCGACATGAACGTCGCCCACGAGGAGATCGACCTGAAGAATCCCGCCACCAACCATTTCAACGCCGGCTTCTCCGACGAGGAGCGGGCCAAGATGAGCGAACTGCTCGCCGCGGGCTTCCGCGACAGCTGGCGCGACGCCCATCCGGGCGAGGCGAAATACTCCTGGTGGTCCTACCGCATGGCCGCGCGCGAGCGGAACGTGGGCTGGCGCATCGACTACTTCCTCGTCTCCGAAGGCCTCGCCCCGCGCATCGCGGGCACGGACATCCACAACGAAATCTTCGGCTCCGACCACTGTCCGGTGGAGCTGGTGCTAGGCGAATAAATCATGGCAATGTACTATTCCAGGCACGACGATGACGTGCACTTCAGTGAATTCAATCCGGGTCCCTACACCCTGTACGGCCACAATATCTTTGTCGGGAAAAGCTGGGACTGCAAGCGCAGGATCAGCGTATGCGTCGAGGATATCGCGTCCAGCGGCCTCAAGCCGGAGGAATACTTTACGCTGGTCATCACGGAGGGCATCAACGGGGTCAAGCCCGGATTCATCGAGTCGTTCCCGAACCTGCAGGACCTGATCATCGAAGCGAATTTCAGGAAAATCGAATGCACCCCCGCGCTGGAGGCGCTGCTGAAGAAGAACAACGTCGTCCTGCGGGGCAGCTTCAACTCGCCGGCGGAAAAACTGGCGAAGAAACTGGGGCTGCGATTCATCCACAAGAACATCTTCCTGGCCGTTTACCGCAACACGGAGCATTATGAAAGTTCGGAGATCACACTCTGCTTCCAGGAAGGGGAAGTGCCTTTTATCTGGCGGGACGACAAGACGCAGGGCATTTCCGCCGGCAATACCGGCGGCGGAACCATCCGCACCGACCTCTCCGAAGATTTCTACGTCGGCTACGAGACCGCGGAGGCCTTCGCCGACGATTACGTAGGCCGCGCCTTCTGGGAGCAGACCAAAGACAATCAGGAACTCGCCGCCTTCCTGGCGGAGGCGAACCGTAGACGGAAACAATAGAAGAATCATAGCATTTCAAACCATGAAAAAACACCTGTATCTTGTTATTTCCCTGCTGTTTGGCGCCATGACGCTCCTGCAGGCACAGGCCATCCGGGAGGGTGATCGCTTCTTTGACGGGTCCACGCTCTACTCCGTCCGGGAGATCCGGCTGGGCAATATCATCTATCTGGCGGACGCCCGGGGCGAAGAGGAGCTGACGCTCGAGCAGTGGGGCGACACGCCCGGGGTCTACCGGCTGCGGCCCAGCCGCAACGCCGACGAGCCGAAATACGGCGCAGAGTTCGGCTGCCGCGTCGAATATATCAGCCAGCTGGAAAACAAGTTCCTGCGGGTCATCGGCGACAACGATATGATCCTCAAGGACCTGCCGTTCGTGAAGCCGATGGACGACATCGCGGCGGGCAGCCTCTGGTACAACGGCTCTCTGGTGTATGACGCCAACCCGAACGAGGATGGCTCCGTCCTGATGAATGCCATGGCCGAAGGCGAGGAGCTCGAGTTCCTGCTGATCCCGGCCGGGGATGGAACGGACGTATATAAAGTGACGGAAGGCGAGGAGGGCGTGTCATACCAGTATGATCACGCCCGGTACGCCCGCCGCCTCCGGAAGGAAGGGCTGGACGTGCTCTGCTTCTACGACTGGCAGAGCCGCTTGACGGACGTGATACAGGCCACGCAGATCTGGGATTCCCAGGCGCTGAACGTGAAGCAGTGGATGGCGCCGATCTGTGGGAATTACAAGACCGGAGGCGGTAAGGAATTTGTCTTGGACGAAACTTGGTTTGCATATGGAGGCTTTGATTATCCTCTGGAGCCGGTCACGTTCAACGGGGAGATCACGGGCGTGATCGATTTCGGCGAGGCGGGCCCGTACATCGGGCGGCTGGAGGTGGTCCCGACCCCGGAGGGGCTTCGGCTCACCGAAGTCAAGATGAACGACGGAGAGCCCTGGTACGAGCGGACCGTTTCATACTACGATTTGACCTGGGCCGGCGAAGGGAGCCGCTTCGGTTTCGCCAACGAAATCCTGCTGCTCAGCGGGCTGCGCCGCTACGACAAGCCGCTGCTGCGCGTGATGCGCAACGCCATCCTGGCCGCACACGGCTATGTATTCCAGTCGAAAGACCTGAAAAACTATTTCGAGGCGCAGCCGTGGTATCATCCGGCCGCGAACAACGCTAGTGTAAAACTCTCGCTGCTCGAGCAGCTCAATGTCGCCCTGATCCAGGCGGCCGAACGGAATGAAGAATAAATTAACGAATACAGCCATGAAGAAAGTACTCACCCTTGCGGCGCTGCTTGCCGCACTGAGCTTCGCCGCCTGCGGCGGCAACACCAAGACGGGCGCACAGACGGCCGCAAAAGCGGACACCCCCTCTGAAGCGGACTTCGCCGCGATGCAGCAACTCTATGATGACGCCGAAGACGACCACGGCTGGATGCCTCTCTGCAAGTGGCAATATGTGGACCTCGACGGCGACGGCATCAACGAAGTCTGGATGCGCGACCGCGCCGAGGAGTACGGCGCCATGTTCTCCCTCGCCGGCGGGCAGGTCAGCCTGATCGGCATCGAGACGGACCGTTTCCGGGCCTACACCCTGGAGCCGAAGGACGGCAAGGGTTACTTCTGCAAGGGCGGTCCCGCCGGCGGTCCGTCATATTATACGGAAGTCATCACCGTGAAGGACAGCCGCGTCGTGGAGCGCTTCAACCAGCTGCAGGTCTATGATGATATTGACGGGGCGGGCCTCAACGGCGAGGAAATCAGCGCGGATAAAGCCCGCGCCTATATGAAGGCCCTGCCTGAAGTCAAGGAGCTGGAACCCGGCGAGTGGAATCTGCTCGACCTGACGGACTATACGAGGGTCCCCGTCCACGAGAATTCGGCGAAGGACGACAAGCTCATCATGGATTTCATCACGGAAATGTACAACAACAGCCTGTACACCGAAGAGGAATTCCTGAAAGAGCACTGCACGCCGCGGATGCTCCAGCAGCTGCTGGACGATTACGAGTATGACGGCGAGGGCTACGCCTTCTGGGATTTCCGCTCCGAGAGCAACGACGGCTTCAGCGACGAGAACGCGGTCATCAAGATCGAGAAGATCGACGGACGCTACTACTATGAGGCGAACGATGCCGGGTACATCTTCCGGAACATCCTCTCCGCCTTCGTCGAGAACGGCAAGGTGATGTTCGACGGCATTACCGTGGACGCCACCTACGAGGTCTTCGATCCCTTCGCGAACGACGCGGAGGAGTATTAATCCCTTACAACTTCCGGAAGACCGGAATCGCTTCCAGGTCCACGGGGACGACGGCGTACTGGCCGCCCGCCAGGCGGGCGCCGGTGCGAATGTCTTCCCACCCGGCCTCATGCGCCGGGAGATACACCGTCCAGGTGGCGACGCCGCCTTCCGTGACCGGGCAGACGAGGTAGTCCGGGCCGAACATCCATTCGCAGTCCTGCTTCAGCGCTTCTTCGTCCTGCGGGAAGTCGAAGACGAGCGGACGCATCAGCGTGTAATCCTCCTCCCATACGCGCGCGGCCTGCTCCGTAATGTACGGCAGCATGGCCTCGCGCCGGGCAACGGCGGCCTTGAACAGGCGCTCCGTCTCCGGGCTGTATTCCCAGGGCTCCGTGCGGCTCTGGTAGCCGTGCACGCGCATGAAGGGCAGCCACTCGGCGGCCTGGATCCAGCGGATCATGCGCTCCTGATAGTCGGGATCTTTGTATTGGTTGCCGGGGCGGAAGAATCCGCCGGCGTCGTAGGTCCACCAGGGCAGGCCGGCGGCCATCTGGCCCAGGCCGCCCGCCAGCTGCCGGCGCAGCGCGTCCCAGTCGTTGCCCACATCGCCGCTCCAGGTCACGGCGCCGTAGCGCTGGATGCCCGGGAAGGCGCTGCGCGTCAGGATGACCGGCAAGCGGTCGGGCTGGTCGCGTCGCAGGCCCTCATAAACGGTGCGGATGACGTGCAGCGGATAGACGTTGCGGTACCACTCGCCCGGGATCTGATCGGGGCCGATACGGCGGCCTTTCAGGTCGTCGTTCTCCGGCTCGGTGGCGTCCTGCCACCAGGCGTCGATGCCGGTCGGGAGCAGCTTCTCGCTGAAATTCTTCCAATAGAAGGCGGCGGCATCCGGCTGGAAGAAATCCACCCATTCCGTGCCCTCGATGTAATACCCGTTCGCCTCGACCTCCTTGCCCAGCTCGGAGTCGCGACCGATACGCGACCACACGGACAGCATCAGGTGCTGGTCCATCGCGTGGAGCTCGTCGGTCATCGCCTTGGGGGCGGGGTATTTGTCTTCGTCGAAGCGCATCGCGTTCCAGCCGTATTTGCCCCACCACTGCCAGTCCTGCACGATGGTTCCGACGGGAATCTGCTCCTCGTGGAGCCTGCGCGCGACGGTCAGCAGTTCGTCCTGCGTGTCGAAGCGCTCGCGGCAGTGGATGTAGCGGAAGATCCAGTCCGGCAGCGCCGGGACGTGGCCGGCCAGGCTGCGGAAGCTGTGCATCACGGCGTCGGCGCCGCCGGCGAAGACGACATAGTCGAGGCCCGAAGCCACGGGCGAGGAGAAGACGGTCTCGTCCGTGACGGCGCGCCAAAAGACGACCGGCGCGTCGCCGAAAGTGCCCTGGACCACCAGCCGGTGCCGGCCGGCGGAGAGCCGCGTCTTGACGGCGGCGGTCGGCGGGAGCCAGGTGTTGGAGATGTCAATGACCGGCCGGCCGTCGACGGCCAGGTACTGCCGGCGCGCCATGTCGCGGCCCACGTCGAGCAGCAGGGCGTATTCGCCGTCCTCCGGCAAGTCAATTTCACCCGTAAAGGTACGGAAGAAGCGCATTTCGCGGCGGTTGCCGGCCGTGCCGGTGGCGTTGACCGTCACCGAGCCGCCGTCCTGCGCCGCCTCCTTCAGCGCGATGCTGTGGTCGGCGGGGTTGAAGTCCGTAAGGCCGTAGTTGTGCCAGAGCAGGCCCCAGCCGCGGTTGGACAGGATCATCGGCAGGGCAATCTGCGTGTTGACCTGCGTGAGGCGCCGCGTCAGGCCGCGGATGTCCAGATAGCCGTCCTGGAACTGCCCGGTGCCGTAGAGATGCTCGCCTGCCGGCGAATCGAAACGCGCGCTCGCCGCCCAGGCGGGCTCGCCCTGCACCTCGGCGGGGACGACGCTGTGGCCGCACTCCCGCAGCAGCAGATTGTCGTCCGCATCGAGGAAGCTGAGCGCCTGCGCCTCGGCGTTCCACACGGCGCTCATCTTCGCCGTGCGGACGATCACGTCGTCGCCGCTGCGTTCCACGGTGTACTTCGGCGTCTTCGCCTTCTCGGTAAAGATGAGCTCTCCGAGCTCGGGGGCGCCCTCGGGCGTCATCCGTACGCGGATGGCGTCCTCGGCGACGGGTTCGAGGCACAGCGTGCCCTGCGGCGTGTCAATCCGCACGACCTTCGGCTGGCAGCCCGCCAGCGCCAGAAGGCAAACTAGAACAGGGAATCTTCTCATACTTACAAAGATAAGAGAATCTCCGGAATAATTACTATCTTTGGCTAAGATGAAAACCGTTTATCACAACACCGACCGGCCGACCCTGATCAAGTGGTTGTGCATCGGGCTTGGCTCCGCCGGAATCATTTGCTTTATCCTGTATGTCGCCTCTACCGGAGATTGGCTCATGCTCAGTACCTTCTATCTGCTCATTTATTTCGCGATGATCTACGGGCAGTACAAGCTGTGCACCTATACCGTTGACGACAAAGAAGATACGATTGTTTCCAGCCAGCAGAAGAAATATCCGCTCCGCCTCTCCGACATCACGACCGTGACCTATAATGAGTCGAAGAAGGGCCGCTTCCGCCGCCTGCTGATCCACGACTCCGGCATCGGCTTCATGCAGATTCGCACCTCCAAGGAGAATGCCGACAAGATAACCGCCCAGATCCTCGCCGCCAACCCCGCCGCCGAGGTCAAGCACGCAAGCTTTATTTAGCTCGGAACCGAATACCCCGAAAATTGGCGCCGACCCCGGTTTTAAAACCCCGGTCGGCGCCGTTTTTGCCCCTATTTGGTGCCGAGATGTTGCGAGATCTGTAAAATACGTATTTTTAACTACCTCTTACCCCTAAAGTACGGAGCTTTTTTTCTATCTTCCCAGCAAAACGTAACAAATATGAAAACACTTCATTTTTATCACTGCGCCACCGAAGGCCTCAAGGATGATATCCTTTTCGGATCCTCAGAAGAATTCATTGCCGGAATCAACCGGATTGCTCTCTGCCTTTGTCGTCTGGGACTGGACCACCAGGTCCAGGTAATCTGTTTCTGTTTGATGGATAACCATGTCCATTTCATTCTTTATGGGTCAGAGGAGGATTGCATTCTCTTTATGGACACCTATAAGAATGCGACCGAACGCTGGCTGAAGAATCATGGAGGCAAGCAAGGGAAGAGATGGAATATCGGCCATTGGATGATTGCAGATAGAGAACGTCTTCGGTCAACCATCGCCTATATCCACCGGAATCCAACTGCTGCAGGTATGGCTGTCGCTCCGGCGGGATACCGTTGGAGTTCTGCTTCGCTCCTATTCTCTGATACTGACTGGGTCAAGAACTACGGAAAGCCGGTAAACACCCTCTCCGGGAAAGCTAGAATACGACTATTCAGCAGCAAGGTCGAACTCCCCGGAGCGTGGACTGTTCTTCCGGACGGTATGATCTGGCCGGGCAATTTTGTTAATTTCAGGGTGATGGAGCGGCAGTTCGATACAGTGCAGGACTATCAGTTCTGCATGAACAAACGAACCGAAGAGGAGGTGAACCTGGAAATGCACAGGAACCAGGTCTCCCTGCCCGATGGTGAGATTTCCGCCCGCGTCAAGAAGATGGCGGGAGAACTCTATGGCGAGGACAGAATCCTCCGTCTAACCGTCACGCAGCGACTGTCTTTGGGTCAGATTCTTAGAAAGGAGACTGGCACTACTGCAAAGCAGATCGCGCGGGCCGTCCATTTAAAGCTTTCGGAGATAGAGCCTATCCTGAATCCCAGAAAAGGGTGAATCTCGGAACCGAGATATTTTATTATCTTTGTTTCGATGAAGCCACGACTAATAACCATGCGCGCCCTGTTGGTCGCGCTTCTTGCACTTTGTCTTGTCTCCTGCAAGACATTGACATACTATTCTATTTCGACCAGTGTTAACCCGGCCGGGGCTGGAACCGTGGCCATTTCCTCGGCGGAGATGTCCGTCTTGGAAGGGACCTCCGTCACCTTTACGGCTACGCCGAAAGGCGACTATGTCTTCTCTGGCTGGAGCGGCAGCCTCTCCGGGACCACGAATCCTGCAACCATCGTCGCCACTTCCGATCTAAACGTCGTCGCCAACTTTACGCTGAAGACTTATCCTTTAGACGTGACCGTTGAAGGGGAAGGAACGGTTAACGAACGTATTCTTTCTTCGAAAGCCGAATATGGTTCCGGCTCCATCATCGAGCTCACCGCTCAGCCCGCCGAACATTGGCTCTTTGATCACTGGGAGGGAGATTTAACAGGGAAAGAAAACCCAACTCAGATAACGGTTTCCTCTGCGAAATCTGTCAAGGCGGTATTTGTTAAAAAGATGTACGACCTAACCGTGACCATTGAGGGCGATGGGGCCGTGTCCGAAAAGATTGTCGAGACCAAGTCCGGATCGTACCAGGAAGGAACAGTAGTGGAGCTTACCGCCACCCCCGCCACCGGCTGGTCGTTTGATCATTGGGAGGGCGACCTGTCAGGGACTGAGAATCCTTCGCAGATAACGGTATCTGCTGCTAAGTCTGTGAAGGCGATATTTACGAAGAACAAGTATGCGTATAAGCTAGTTACCATTGGCCCTGGTGTTGTAAATGAAGGATTTGTCGAGACGAAATGCTTTGAATACAACACGGTCCTATGCTTGAAAGCCGTTGCAAATGAGTTTGAGGGCGCCACATTTGCTGGATGGGAAGGGGATGCCTCTGGAAAAGAGAGTAAGATTACCGTTACGATGGATTCCGACAAAACTATCGTTGCCAGGTTCCTTTATCCAGAGGAGGCTAGAACGACACGGCCCTATCCCCTCGTCGATCTTTCTCAGCCTTCTTCTGAGTTAAAACGGCTTTATGTTGATGAGGATTTCTCTCAGTTTACTTTTAGCGCTTATCAAATGCTGCAACTCGATTACAATCGAGATGGTTATCTAGATGTTGTGACAGCTTTGTTTGAAGGCATAGGCGGATTAAGTGAGTCCGATAGAATCCCGCTCGGGTTTTATCTTGGCAATCCCGATGGGTCTTTTTCGTCAGATGAAAAGAATGATGGGAGGATTCAAGGTATGCTTCATATTCGCAAATGGGTGTATGGAGACTATAATTCAGATGGAGTCCCGGACATTGTCCTACTTGGTCATGGCTATGATGCGGATCCTTTACCAGGAGAATACCCTGTCATCTTGATGAGTTCCCCAGACGGATCATATAGCGATATTCGATTCAAGGAATTGGATGGCGGATTCTATCATGGAGGAGCCTCTGGCGATATTGATAATGATGGAGATCTAGATGTCTTTCTTATCGATAATTTTGGCCACGTTGGTTTTTTAATGAATAATGGGGACGGTGGTTGGACTTACACTCAGAATATCGTCAATAAGGAATTATATGTTAGTCTGTTTAATACTGAGTTGTATGATATAGACAAAGACGGTTATCTAGATTTGATATGCGGTGGACACGACTGGGAAGATCTGTCTTATTGGCAGGATGGTGACACCTCCTATTCCAATTGCCCTATAGTCTTTTGGGGAAACGGAGTGTCGTATAAAGATGGTGATCGATGTCGTCTCCCGGAAGCCACAATTTGTGGGTATGGATTGGTTACGGATTTCACGTTCTATGACTTAGACCAAGATGGAACGGAGGAGCTGATCATCTCTAGAACAGGTGATGGCGTCCAGGGCGGGATTGAGTACTACGCAGGGTGGGCTATTCAGATACTGAAGCGAGATGGACGGAACTTTGTTGATGTTACAACGTATTATCTCTCTTTGTCAGACGCACATTATAAAAGCACTTATTGCGCGGAGTGGTTGGTAAAGATTAATATAGAACAGTCCGCTGATGGTCATACATACTTATGTGGGGTATACGATGATAAGGAACACGGCCCGGCAGAAAAGTTATTTGAGTACAAGAACAAGACATTGGTTCCCTTGTATAATAAACAGAAGCCAATATTCGATGTCAACGGAGCGTGTATCTATTCTGATAGGTTTTGGGGGGAAGATTTCTGGTTTGAAGTGACAAACGTGGATTTTGCATGCACGGAGCAACCCTATCTTGGAGAGAAATGTATTTACTGGAAAGCCGAAGAGGCCTGGAAACAGAGTTTTTCGTTTATTGCGCCAAAGCTGAATTTATCGCAATGTGTCGTTGATGGATATGAGCTTGAGTTCTACGTAAGGTACACGAATCCGGATCTTGAATTGTGCTTGAACCTGGAAACCACGTACACAAATCCTCCACACAGAGGCTATGGGCACAGCTTTAAACTACCGGCTAATGAAGCAGACGGAGAATGGCACCGGGTTCATGCTCCTTTGTCGGAGTTTTATAATTGCGATGATTGCGACAATTCCGGATGGGGAGAGATCCAGTTGGTCATGATGTGGGTCATTTCGGAGAATACTGTTGGTGCAGAATTCTACTTAGATGAGATGCGTATCCGCAAAGCACTACCGGAGTAAGTAATGATTAATCTTTGGAAATACGAGTCCCCGCTGGGGCAGATAACGATGGCTGGGGAGGGAGAGGCCTTGGTGGGGCTTTGGCTGGAGGGGCAGAAGCACTTTGCCTCGACGCTGGGGCCCGATGCCACAGAGGGCTGGCTTCCGGTCTTCGATGAGGTTAAACGCTGGCTGGATATCTTTTTTAGCGGCACCGAACCGGGGTTCACGCCCCGGCTGGATCTTCGTGGCACGTCATTTCGTCAAGCAGTCTGGAAGGAGTTGCTTACAATCCCTTACGGAGAAACCGTCAGTTACGGAGAGCTTGCTCGGCGGGTGGGGACGTCGCCTCGGGCCATTGGCGGGGCCGTGGGGCATAATCCCGTTTCTATAATTGTTCCCTGCCACCGGGTTATCGGTGCGGATGACAGCCTGACCGGCTATGCCGGTGGTCTTGATTTCAAGGCCCGCCTCCTTCAGTTGGAAAATAGGGCCGACCGATAACGGGTTACCGGGATTTCAGCCAGTCGCTCAGGGCCCGCATGGCGTTACCCCGGTGGGAGACGGCGTTCTTCTCCTCCTCCGAGACTTCGGCGAGGGTGCGGCCCGGGTAGGCGTCGGGCAGGAAGACAGGATCGTAGCCGAAGCCGCCGCTGCCGCGCTTTTCGGTGGCGATACGGCCTTCGCAGCGGCCCTCGAAGAAGTGGGGCGTCCCGTCGGCGAGGATGAGCGTGACCACGGTGCGGAACCGTGCCCGGCGGGATGCCGGATCGCCATCCGGAACGGCTTTGGAGAGTTCTTCGAGCAATTTATCCATGTTCGCCTGGTGGTCATGGTTCGGCCCGGCGTAGCGCGCCGAGTAGATGCCGGGTGCGCCGCCGAGGGCGTCGACCTCCAGGCCGGTATCGTCGGCGAAGACCGGCAGGCCGGTGCGTTCGAAGAGGTACTGCGCCTTCTGCAGGGAGTTCTCCTGCAGGGTCGAACCCGTCTCGGGGATTTCCTCGGTGATGCCCAGCGAAGCGGGCGAAACGATCTCGTAGTCCGGGCCGAGGACCTCTGCGGCCTCGCGGAGCTTGCCTTGATTGCCTGTGGCGAAAATGATCTTCATAACGGAAACAAAGTTAGCACGAAAAGATGAAAATATGTGCTATCTTTGTCTGACTATGCTGAAAGAAACGGATATCAACCAGCTTGTCGAACGGATGTTCGACGAGATCGAATTCACCCGCGAGCCCGCGGGCCTCTACGACCCGCTGCGCTATATGATCGAGATCGGCGGCAAGCGCATCCGCCCGCGTCTCTGCCTGACGACGTATTCCCTATTCTCCGACGAGGTTGACAATGGGATCCTCGCGCCTGCGTCGGCGCTGGAGGTCTTCCATTCCTTCACCCTGATGCACGATGACATCATGGACCGCTCGCCCCTGCGGCGCGGCGTGCCGACCGTCTGGAAGAAGTGGAACGAGGACACCGCCATCCTTTCCGGCGACGTGATGCTGATTGACGCGTACAACCGGATCGCCCAGGCGCCGCGCCCCGTGCTGTCCCGCGCTTTCGCGCTGTTCTCCCGCACGGCCGCCCAGGTCTGCGACGGACAGCAGTACGACATGGATTTCGAATCGCTGGAGGAGGTCCCGATGGCCGATTACGACAAGATGATCGGCCTCAAGACGGCCGTCCTGCTGGCCTGCTCGGCCGCGATGGGCGCCATCATCGGCGGCGCTTCCGAGGCGGAATGCGACGCGCTCTACAACTACGGCTACGAGCTCGGCATGGCCTTCCAGGTGGCGGACGACTACCTCGACGCCTTCGGTGACGAGAAGGTGTTCGGCAAGCCCATCGGCGGGGACATTGTCAACGGCAAGAAGAGCTGGCTGACCGTCCGCACGCTCGAAAAGACGGCCGACAAGGCGGCCTTCCTGCGCGCCTTTGCCCTGCCGGCGGACACGCCGGAGCAGAAGGCGGCCAAGATTGCCGCCGTCAAGGAGATTTACCTGCAGTACGGCGTGGACCGCGACGCGAAGGACGAGATCGTCCGCTTCACGGACCGGGCGCTGGACGCCGTCTCGGAGCTCGGCCTCGGGCCGGTCAAGATGGAGGTGCTGCGCCGTTTCGCGGAGCGGCTGGTCGGCCGCGCCAAATAGCCTATGGAAGGGGTCGCGACAGTCGTCAAGAATGCCGGTAGCCATTACGAGCTGAGCGCGTTGCCCGCCTGGGAGCTGTTCCCGGCAGTGCTGCGCGGCAAGGTGCGCCTGGAGCGCAGCGGGGCCACGAACCCCGTGGCCGTGGGCGACCGTGTTCGCTACGAGCTGGACGACCCGGCCGACGAGGAGCACCCCGCCGTCATCACGGAGATCCTGCCCCGCGACAACTACATCATCCGCCGCTCGACCAATCTCTCCCGGCAGTCGCACGTCATCGCGGCGAACCTCGACCAGGCGGTCATCGTCGTCAGCCTGCTCTTCCCCGAGATCAAGCTGCCTTTCCTTGACCGCATCCTCGTGACCTGCGAAGTCTATAAGATCCCGGTGCTGATCGCCCTCAACAAAGTGGACCTCTACCGGGAGGATTTCCCGGACCTGGTGGCCGCTTTCCGGAACATCTATGAAGGCGCCGGCTATCCTGTGCTGGAGGTCAGTGCGCGCACCGGCGAGGGCGTCGACGTCCTGCGAGAGCGCTGCCAGGGTCGGATCAATCTCTTCTCCGGCGAGTCCGGCGCCGGCAAGTCCAGCCTCATCAAGGCGCTCGACCCCACGCTCAATCCTAAGATCGGCAAGATCTCCGCGGCACACCTGCAGGGCAAGCATACTACTTCGCTCTACGAGATGTACCGCCTCGCCTCCGGCGGCTTCGTGATCGACACGCCCGGCCTGCGCGGCTTCGGCCTCGTGGACCTGGAGAAGGAGGAGATTTCCAAGTATTTCCCGGAAATGCTCCGGGAGATGGACAACTGCCGCTTCGTGCCCTGCACGCACACCCACGAGCCCGGCTGCGCCGTCAAAGCGGCCGTGGACGCGGGCCGGATCAGCCCCGAACGCTACAATTCCTACCTCGGCATGCTCGAGGAGGACCAGAAATTCCGATGAACAAATCCCTCAACCGCGAGATTCTGCGGCTGTCGGTGCCCAGCATCCTGGCCGGGATCACCGTGCCCCTGGTGGGCATGGTGGACACCGCCGTGGCGGGCCACCTGAGCGGCGACACGGCGGCGCAGATCGGCGCCATCTCCGTGGGCTCGATGGTGCTCTCGCTGCTGTACTGGACCTTCGGTTTTCTGCGCACCGGGACGGGCGGGCTCACGGCCCAGGCCTTCGGCCGGGGCGATTTCGCGGAGTGCGGGCGCATCTTCCTGCGCGGCACGGGGCTCGCCCTGCTGGCCGCCTTCTTCGCCCTGGCGCTCCAGTGGCCCTTCTTCAAGGGCGTGATGCTGATCCCGGACGCGACGCCCGGGGTGCGCGTCCTGGCGGAGCGCTACTTCTTCATCCGCATCTGGGCGGCGCCCGCGACCATGACCCTGATGACCCTGCGAGGTTGGTTCGTGGGGATGCAGAACTCCGTGAACCCGATGTGGATGGACCTGATCATCAATGCCGTGAACATCGGCGCGAGCATCCTGCTCGCCTTCGGCGTCGGCCCCTGGCCGGGGCTCGGCTTCGCGGGCATCCCGCTCGGCACCGTGATCGCCCAGTACTGCGGCCTGCTCTACGGCCTGCTGGTCTGCCGCTTCAAATACGGGCGGAGCGTGTTCTCCCTGCTGCGGCGCAGCGACTTCGCGGGCCTGCTGCACGACGGCTCCATGGGCCGCTTCTTCCGCATGAACCTGGACCTGCTCGGCCGCTCTTTCTTCTTCATTCTGATTTATATCGGCTTCACGATGATCGCCGCCGGCTACGGCGACGTGATGCTGGCCGCCAGCTCCATCCTGATGCAGCTGCTGATGTTCTTCAGCTATTTCACCGACGGCTTTGCCTATGCCGGCGAGGCCCTCGCGGGCCGCTTCATCGGCGCCCGCGACGGGGCGATGCTGCGCCAGTCCGTGCGCTATGTCTTCGGCTGGAGCATGGTCCTCGCGGTGTTCTTCGCTGTCCTTTACGCCGTTGCCGGCTCGCCGGTGATCCGGCTGCTGACCAGCGACGAGACCGTCGTCCAGGCCTGCCGGCAGTTCCTGCCCTGGCTGCTGCTGATGCCGCCGCTGGGCTGCGCCGCCTTCACCTGGGACGGCATCTTCCTCGGCGCCACGGCCTCCCGGGGCCTGATGACATCCATGGCCGGCGCCGCGGCCGCTTTCTTCGCCGTCTGGTATACCGGCAGATGGCTGCTGCAGCCCGCAGGTGCAACAGCCATCCATCTACTATTCGCAGCTTATTTCGCCCACCTCGCCTTCCGGACGCTCTGGCTCACGCTCCGCTACCGGCGGGAGGTACTGGGGACGGTCGGCTAGATAAAGATATACCGCAGGATGAAGAGGACCGAAAGGACCCACATCGGGACGGAGATTTCTTTGAAGCGGCCGGCGATGGCGTGGGTGACCACGTAGGAGATCACGCCGATCAGGATACCGTCGGAAATGCTGTAGGCCACCGGCATCATGACGATCGTGATGAAGGCCGGAATGCTCTTGCAGTAATCTTCCCAGTGGATGCGCTTGATGGAAGGCATCATCATCACGCCGACCATGATCAGGGCCGGGGCCGTGGCGGCACTCGGGATGGACAGGAAGATCGGCGAGAAGAAGAGGGCCAGGGCAAAGCAGACCGCGGTAGAGAAGGCGGTGAGGCCGGTACGGCCACCCTCACCCACGCCAGCGGCGCTCTCGACATAGGTCGTGGTGGTGGAGGTGCCCAGGCAGGCGCCCGTCACGGTGGCGATAGAGTCGGCCAGGAACATCTTCTCGGCGCCGGGGACGTTGTCGCGCGGACCGTCGTCCGGGATAAGGCCGGCACCCTGATGGACACCGATGATCGTACCCATCGTATCGAACATATCGACAAAGAGGAAGGTGAACACAACTACCAGCATGTCCCAGCTGAAGAGCTGACCAAATTCGAATTTGCAGAAGATCGGGGAGACGCTCTGCGGCAGCGACAAGAGCTGCACGGCACCGGTGTCGGTGCGGGTCAGCTGCGTCACGGCGCTGCCCGTGGCGGGATCCTTGACGACCAGGCCGATCAGCGTGGTGACGATAATGCCGATGAGGATACCGCCGCGCACCTTCAGCATAACCAGGCCGGAGGTGACCATCAAGCCGATGAAGGCTACGAGGGCCGTGCCCTCCGTAATCTTGCCGAGGGTCACCAGCGTGGAGTCGGAATTGACGATGATGCCGGCGTTCTGGAAGCCGATGAAGGCGATGAAGAAGCCGATACCGGCGCCGATGGCCTTCTTGAGCGTGCCCGGGATGGAGTTCAGCAGCAGGGTACGGATCTTCGTCACCGTCATGATGATGAAGAGGATACCTTCCAGGAACACGGCCGTCAGGGCGAACTGCCAGGAGTAGCCCATCGTGAGGCAGACCGTGTAGACGAAGAACGCATTCAGGCCCATGCCCGGAGCCAGGGCGAAGGGCTTCTTGGCGTAGATCGCCATGATCAGGGTACCCACGATAGCCGCCAGTGCGGTGGCCGTGAATACGGCGCCGCCGGGCATGCCGTCCAGGGCGCTGAAGATGCTGGGGTTGACGGCCAGGATATAGGCCATCGTCAGGAAGGTGGTGATGCCGGCGACAATCTCGGTCCGGACGTTGTGCTTGTCAGCCTCGAAGCCGAAAGCCTTATTCAGGAAATTCGCCATGGTGTCCGAAGACTAGAAGACCCACTTGATACCGGCGCAAGGACGGCACCAGAAACCTCTGGCCGTACCGAAATCGTAGGAGAGCTCAATCTCACCACCGATGTTGAGGTTGTCGCAACCGAAGTGCTGGCCCACGTTGTACCAGAGCTGAGGCTCGGAAATGAACACGGTGTGGGACGTCTCAGGAAGAATGGTGCCGTTGTGGTCGGTGAAGAGCGTGTGGTCCTCCCACCAGAAATCGGCGAAGCCGCTGAAGCGCAGACCCTGCACGCCGAAGAGGTCCTGCAGGCCCCACACGAAGGTGAGCTGCACCGGAGCTTTCTGGGTGGTGTAGGTGATCTTCTTGTAGAGCACCTTGAAGTTGAAGGTGTTCTTGAAGTCCACGCTGTGCAGGAAGTAATCCACACCCACGAGGAAGGCGCTGTTGATGGTGAAGCCGTTGTAGACGCCGCCGTTGTACTCGACCTGGAGGCTCAGCGGAGCGATTGCGCTGTTCTGCCAGAAATTGAGGCAGCGGGCGATTTCAAAGTAGGTGCCGCTCGGCGCATAGACCTGGTTCTTGGTGTCCCGCGTATTGAAGTCGTGGTCAATGAAGAAGAAGGTGTTGCCCCAGTTGTCGTTGTAGAAGCCTTCGAGGGTCGTCGTCACATGCTGACGGTCCGGGCCGAAGTCATAGAAAATCTGGAGATTGGTCTGCGCCTTTGCTCCTTGAGCAAAAAGCAACGCGGCGGAAGCGACCGCCATCAGGAACACTTTTTTCATTGTATTAATAATGATATGATTCGTCAAACTTTCAGGACCGAAGTCACCTCGACACCCTCCGGCAGGGTATCCCGCCCCGGAAGGCCTTCAATCTCAATGTTGAAGTTGATGTAGATTGCCTTGGGGTTGAATTTTTGAACGAGCTTGTACGCCGCCCCCATCGTACCGCCCGTGGCGAGCAGGTCGTCGTGGATCAGCACCACGTCGTCGGGGGTGATGGCGTCGGTGTGGATCTCGATCGTATCGCGGCCATACTCCTTGACGTAGGTCTGGCTGATCACCTCGGCGGGGAGCTTGCCCGGCTTGCGCGCCATCACGAAGCCGGCGCCCAGGCGGATGGCCAGGGCCGGGCCCATGATGAAGCCGCGGGACTCAAGACCGACGACCTTGGTAATGCCTTTGTCTTTGTAAAGTTCGTAAAGAGCGTCTTCGAGCTCCCGCAGGGCTGTGGCGTCTTTGAACATAGTCGTGACATCCCAGAAGAGGATGCCTTTTTTCGGGAAATCCGGAATGGTCCGGAGACTCGATTTTAGGCTTTCTAAACTCATAGTGTAACTAACGACACACGAAGGTACGGAATTTCCGCGAGAATTCGTTACCTTTGTCTTGATTATTTGATTATGCAGAAAAGAAGTGGAAAAGGCCGGAAACCGTTCGGCAAAAAGAGGTCCGGCGAGCGCCGCGGGAAAGAGCTTCCGCAGTTCGTCGGCAAGGTTCAGATGACCCGTGAAGGGTTTATTTTCGTGATTGTTGAAGGCCAGGAGGACGACATCTTCGTCAAGGCCTCCAAGACGCGCCACGCCCTCCAGGGCGATCTCGTGCGCGTGGCCGTGACACGCCAGAAGGGCGGGGACAACCGCCGCCGCGAGGGCGAGGTCGTGGAGATTCTCGAACGCTCCGCGCGCCCCTTCGTGGGCTTTTACCATACCGTCGGGGCCCAGGCCTGGGTCCTGATGCAGAGCAAGACGATGCCGTACGACATCCAGGTGGACGCCGAAGCGGCGGCCGCCATGGGCGCACAGGCGGGCATGAAGGTCGCCGCGGTCGTGGACCGCTGGGAGCGCCGCGAACCGGGCCCCTGGGGCCACGTGGTGGATGTGCTCGGCCAGCCGGGCGAGAACGACACGGAGATGCACGCCATCCTGGCGGAGTTCAATCTTCCCTACCGTTTCTCCCCCGAGGTGGAGAACGCCGCCGACCAGATCTCGGACGCCATCACGGCCGAGGACCTGAAGGGCCGCAAAGATTTCCGCGACACGTTCACATTCACCATCGACCCGTCCGACGCGAAGGATTTCGACGACGCGCTGTCGTTCAAGCCGCTCGCGAACGGTAATTATGAGGTCGGCGTGCACATCGCCGACGTGTCCTGGTACGTCCGTCCCGGCTCGCTGGTCGACAAGGAGGCCCGCGAGCGCGGCACCTCCGTCTACCTGGTGGACCGCACGGTCCCGATGCTCCCGGAGAAGCTCTGCAACAAGCTCTGCTCGCTCCGCCCGCACGAGGAGAAGCTGACCTTCTCGGCCGTCTTCGAGATGACGCCGAAGGCCGAAATCCGCTCCCGCTGGATCGGCCGCACGGTCATCGACTCCAACCACCGTCTCGACTACGATCAGGCGCAAGCCATTATCGAAGAGAAAGACACCACCAGCGAACCGACCCTCATCGAAGCCATCACCACCCTCAACAAGCTGGCCTCCATCATGAAGGAGAACGAGCGGAAGGCGGGGGCGATCGATTTCGACCGGCCGGAGATGAAGGTCGAGGTGGACGAGAAGGGCAAACCGATCCGCGTCTACCAGAAGATCTCCAAGGAGGCCAACTGGCTGATCGAGGAGTTCATGCTGCTGGCGAACCGCACGGTCGCGGAGTTCGTGGCCACGGGCGGACAGATGAACGGCGTGGCGCAGAAGAACGCCAAGACCTTCGTCTACCGTATCCACGGCGAGCCCAACGAGATCAAGCTTGAGAACCTCTACACCTTCGCCAAGGGCTTCGGCCACAAGATTCCGACCGACCAGCACGGCAACATCCGCGCGACGGCCAAGGCCCTCAACGCGCTGCTGGACAGTGCTAAGGGCAAACCCGAGTTCGCCGCCATGGAGAACCTCGCCCTGCGGGCGATGGCCAAGGCCTGCTACAGCACCGACAACATCGGCCACTACGGCCTCGCATTCAAGTTCTACACGCACTTCACCTCCCCGATCCGCCGCTACCCGGACCTGATGGTCCACCGCCTGCTGGCCCGCTACCTGGACAACGGCGAGGGTGCGAAGAAGGACAAATTCGAAGAGGAATGCCGCTACGCCTCCGAGCGCGAGCTCGTGGCCGCGGACGCCGAGCGCACCTCCATCAAATACAAACTCGTCGAGTTCATGATGGACAAGATCGGCGAGGAGTACGACGGCCACGTGTCCGGCATCACCGAGTGGGGCATGTACGTGGAGATCGAGCCGACCAAGATCGAGGGCATGGTGTCCGTCCGGGACATCCGGTCCGACTTCTACGAGTTCGACGAGCCGCGCTACCGCCTGGTCGGCAAGCGCCGCCACCACCAGTTCTGCCTGGGCGACCCCGTACGCATCCGCGTCAAGAGCGCCAACCTGGAGCAGCGGCTGCTGGACTATGAATTGGTGGAAGAGCCTACGGATGCGTCGTCAGCATCCGAAGACCGTCCGGCCCCGGTTGAACGGAAACGGAGCCGTCGGAAGCCGGAATAAGCACCGCCTCGCCGGGCGAGAGCGTCGTCTCGTCCTTTCCCGTGCGCAGTACGCCGGAGCCTTGCAGGCCGATGGCGATGAGGAATTGAGATTCGCCGGTCAAGCCGGCGAATGACGACTTCAAATCATAGAGCGTCGTGGTGAAGTGCGGACACTTCACCAGTTCGACGGGCGCATTCTGCTTCCGGACATACGGCGTCCGGTACTCCGGATACACCTCGTAATCAATCGCATCCTTCGCCTCCTGCGTGTGCAGCTGGCGCGGCTTGCCGTCCAATCCGGGACGGTTGTAGTCGTAGATGCGGTAGGTGATGTCGGAAGTCTGCTGGATCTCCGCGAGGAAGCAGCCGCCGCCGATGGAATGGATGCGGCCGGAGGGCAGGAAGAAGACGTCGCCGGGGGCGACGGCATGCTCCGCCAGCACCTCGGTGATGCGGTCCTCCGCCACCAGGCGGACGTAGTCGTCAGGTGTGATCCGCTCCTTGAGGCCGGAAATCAGTTTCGCGCCGGGTTCGGCGTCGATCACGTACCACATCTCCGTCTTGCCGCTGCAGCCGTGGCGCTGCGCGGCCAGCTCGTTGTCCGGATGGACCTGGATGCTGAGGTCGCGCTTCGCGTCGATAAATTTGATCAGCAGCGGGAAAGTCCCGGGATAGATGTCCGTGATCTTCTTGCCCGCTTCGGGGCCTTCAGCCACCACCGATTCGCTGCCCGGGACACCGGAGAGCACCCAGCTCTCCGTGCCCCAGACCAGCGTCTTGAGAATCGGCGTGAACTTGTACATAGGATCCTTAGATCAGCGGTTCGGCCGTCATCGCGGCCGGCTGCGGGATACCCATGAGCTTGAGGATGGTCGGCGCCACGTTGCACAGGGCGCCGTCCTTGACCGTCTTCACGGCATCGCCGGCGTTCATCACGACGAACTGCACCGTGTTCAGGGAGTGGGCCGTGTTCGGCGTGCCGTCGGGGTTCACCTCGAAGTCGGCGTTGCCGTGGTCGGCCGTCAGCAGGACCACGTAGTCGTGGGCGATGGCCGCCTCGACCACCTTGCCGACGAGCTTGTCGATACACTCGACTGTCTTGGTGACGGCGGTGTAGACGCCCGTGTGACCAACCATGTCGCCGTTGGCGAAATTCAGGATGATGAGGTCCTCTTTGTCGGAGTTGATGGCGTCGATCAGTTTCTCGGCCACCTCGGGGGCGCTCATCTGCGGCAGCAGGTCGTAGGTCGGCACCTTCGGGGAATTCACCAGGATGCGGTCTTCGTTCTCGAACTGCAGCTCGCGGCCGCCGTTGAAGAAGAAGGTCACGTGGGCGTATTTCTCCGTCTCGGCGATGCGCAGCTGGCGCTTGCCGGCCTTGGAGACCGTCTCGCCGAGGGTGTCGTTCACCAGCTCCTTGTCGAAGAGGATGTGCACGCCGGTGAAGGAGGCGTCGTACGGGGTCAGGCAGCAGTAGTACAGCGGCAGGGTGTGCATCCCCTCTTCCGGCATGTCCTTCTGCGTGAGCACGGCCGTCAGCTCGCGGGCGCGGTCGTTGCGGAAGTTGTAGAAGATGATGGCGTCGCCCTCCTCGACCTTCGCGAGCGGAGCGCCCGCGGCGTCGGTGATGACGATCGGCTTGACGAACTCGTCGGTCACGTCGGCGTCGTAGGACGCCTGGATGCCCTCCAGCGCGGACTTGAAGGCCGCACCCTTACCCTCGACCAGCAGGTCGTAGGCTTCCTTGACGCGGGCCCAGCGCTTGTCGCGGTCCATGGCGTAGAAGCGGCCGCACACGGTAGCGATCTTGCCCGTGGTCTCGGTCATCTTCTGCTCAAGCTCCTCGAGGAAGCCCTTGCCGCTGCGCGGATCGGTGTCGCGACCGTCCATGAAGGCGTGGACGTAAACCTTGTCCAGGCCGTACTCCTTCGCCACGCGGAGGAATTCGTACACATGCTCCAGGGAGGAGTGCACACCACCGTGGGAGGTGAGGCCCATCAGGTGGAGCTTCTTGCCGGAGTTCTTGACATAGTCGTAGACCGCCTTGATCTCCGCGTTCTCGAGGAACTTGTGGTCGCGGACGGCCATGTTGATCTTGACGAGGTCCTGGTAGACCACGCGGCCGGCGCCCAGGTTCATGTGACCGACCTCAGAGTTGCCCATCTGTCCGTCCGGCAGGCCGACGTATTCGCCGCAGGCCTGCAGGTGGCCGGAAGGATATTTCGCACGCAGGCCGTCGATGACCGGCGTGCCCTGCGCCCAGATGGCGTTGGAATAATCGTGTTTGCCCTCGCCCCAACCGTCGAGGATCATCAGAAGTACTTTTCTATTCATAATATCGTTTTGACTATTTAATCAATTAAACCGCGGCCGCGGAGCATGGCCTGGGAGTCCGGCTCGCGGCCGGCGAAGGTCTTGTAGAGCGTCATCGGCTCCTCGCTGCCACCCTTCTCCAGGAAGGTCTCCTTGAACTTCTTCGCAAGCTCGAGGTCGTACGGACCGGCCGGGGAGGCGGCGAAGAGGCTGAAAGCGTCCTTGTCGAGAACCTCGGCCCAAAGGTAGCCGTAGTAACCGGCGGCGTAGCCGCTGGAGAAGATATGGTTGAAGTAGGTCGAGCGGTAGCGGTAGGTGATCTCCGGGATCAGGCCGATCTCTTCAGCAATTTTCTGCTCGAAGGCGTCGATGTCCACGCCCTTCGTGCTCTCCAGCTCATGCCAGCGCATGTCGAGGATGGAGGCGGCGCAGAGCTCGGTGGTCATGAAGCCCTGGTTGAACTTCTTGGCGTTCAGGATCTTCTGCACCAGCTCGGCCGGGATGGGCTCGCCGGCGGCGTTCTTCGCGTACTGCGCGAGCAGGCTGGGCTGGAAGGCCCAGTTCTCGTTGAACTGGGAGAACATCTCGACGAAGTCGCGGGTCACGTTCGTGCCGCTCACGGAGGAGTAGTGGCACTGGGTCAGCAGGCCGTGCAGGGCGTGGCCGAACTCGTGGAAGGCGGTCTCCACCTCGTCGATGGAGAGGTAGTCGTCGGAGAAGTTGCAGACGTTCACGATGATCGGGCGAACTTCGGTGCCGTCAGCCTCGACGTACTGCTCGCGGACGTTGTTCATCCACGCGCCGCCGCGCTTGCTCGGGCGCGGCTTGTAGTCGGTCGTGAAGATGCCCAGCAGGGAGCCGTCGGCGGCCGTGACCTTGTAGGCGCGGACCTGCGGGTTGTACACGGGGACGTCTTTCAGTTCCTCGAAGTTCACGCCGTAGAGGATGTGGGCGTTGGTGAAGATGCCGTTCACGACGTTGTCGACAGAGAAATACGGCTTCGTGAGGGCCTCGTCGAGGTCATACTTGGCCTTGCGGACCTTCTCGGCGTAGTACCACCAGTCCCAGGGCTCGATCTTCGAGCCGGCCGGCAGCTTACCCTCGCGGACCTCCTGGTCCATCACGGCCTGCATGTCAGCCAGTTCCGTCTTGGCGCGGGCCACGGCGGCCTGCATGATGCCGTTGAGGAAGTTGTCGACGGTCTTGGTGTCGCCCGCCATCTTGTTGGCGAGGATGTAGGCGGCGGCGTTCGGGTAGCCGAGGATCTTCGCCTTTTCGGCGCGCAGGTCGAGCACCTCCAGCAGGAGCTGGCGGTTGTCGTACTCATTGCCGCGATGGCCGCGGGCGGTATAGGCTTCGTTGTACTGGCGGCGCAATTCGCGGTCCTCCGTGGAGGTCATCTTGTCGGGATAGGCGGCCACGCTGAAGCCGAATTTCTCGAGGAAATCGTTCGACTCGGCGAGGATGTTGTTGCCGATCTTCTGCGTCTTGGCGGCGATGTCGGCGTTGATCTGGCGCAGGCGCGCCTGCTGCTCCTCGGGCAGGCCGATGCCCTCGCGCTCGAAGGCGTCGAAGTGCTTCTTCAGCACCATCTGCTGCTCGCGGGTCAGGCCACTCTGGTCGCCGTTGTAGACGGCGGCCACGCGGTTGTAGAGCGCCTTGTTGAAGGACATGTTGTTCTCATGCTCGCTCATCAGGGAGATGATGTCCTCCTCGATGGCGCTCAGCGCGTCGGTGCGGTCGGTCTCGGTGATGTTGTAGAACACGCCGACGACCTTGGAGAGGATCTCGCCGGAGAGCTCCAGCGGAGCGATGGTGTTCTCGAAGGTCGGCGCGTCGGGATTGGCCACGATGGCGTCGATTTCTGCGTTCTGCTGCTCGATGCCTGCCTGGACGGCGGGGATGAAGTCAGCGGGCTGGATCTTATCGAAGGGCGGAATGCCGTAGGGGGTGTCCCATTCCGTCAGGAAGGGGTTCACGCGGGTGTTGCAGGCTGTCATGGCGACACAAAGGGCTGCGATAGCGAAAACTTTTTTCATTTATTGACTGATTACTATGTACGTGGGATAATGGTCGGAGTAGCCGTTGATGAACTGCCCGCCGGAGAAGGTCCGGAAGGGCGTGCCGGCGTAGCGGCCTTCCTGCTGGACCAGGAAGGGCGGGTTGAAGACGTAACCGTAGTGCGTGTCATCGCTCTTGAGGATGTGCAGGCTGCCCTGCGCGTCGGTGTCCACCAGGCAGCGGTTCACGAAGATGCAGTCGAAGATGTTCCACTCGCCGTGGTACTCCTCCGTACCGAAGCCGTCCTTGTGCATGCGCAGGAACGGGGAGAAGAGCTCGCCCTCGGCCATCTCTTCGATGGTCTCGCGGCCGCGCAGGTAGTCCGTCATGCTGACGTCCTCCGGGTTGTCGTTCATGTCGCCCATCACGACGATGTTGATGTCCTCATAGCGATGCTCGAGCGTGAAGATGTCCTCCCGGACAATCTCCGCGGCGCGGCAGCGCAGGTCGCTGCCCTTGTTGCCCGTGCGGGACGGCCAGTGGCACACGTAGACCGCGAACACCTCGCCGGCCAGCACACCACGCACGCAAAGCACGTCGCGCGTCTTGAACTCGGCCTGCTCCTCGGGGGTCTTCTCGAAGACGATGCCGCTCGCGCTGTTGAAATCATAGGGCAGCGCGCGGACGTCCACCACCTTGAACTCGTCCGGCCGGTAAAGCAGCGCGCAGTCGATGCCGCGCACGTCCGGACCCTCCACGTGGACGAACTTGTAGCCCGCCTCGGCGATCTCCGGGCGCGCCACGAGATCCGCGAGCACGCGGTCGTTCTCAACCTCGGCGAGGCCCAGCAGCGTGTGCCAGCGGCCGTTCTTCTCGGCCATCGCGGCAATCACGGACGCGATGTTAGCGAGCTTCTGCTCATATTTCTCGGGCGTCCAGGCGTTCTCCCCATCGGGAGTGAAGGCCAGGTCGTTCTTGCCTTCGTCGTGCTCCGTGTCGAAGAGGTTCTCGACATTGTAGAAGCCGACCACGTAGGCGTCTTTGGGGAGCGTCTGCCCGCAGGCCCCCAGCAGGACCAGCGCGGCGAGCAGCGCGAGGATTCTGTTCAGTTTCATTCTTCAGGAAGGATCTTGTAGCCCTGGATAAAGTTGTTGAAGAGAATGTAGACCTGACGGGTGCCGTCCTCGTGGGTGCAGTCCCGGACACGACACAGCGTGGTTCCGTTCTCCAGCGCCAGGTGGTCCACATAGCTCCAGCCATTCTTATCCTTGTAGGTATAGCTCTCCGTCAGGAGGTCATAGAAAAGCTCTTTGCGGGGCATGCGCACGGTGACTTTCTTTCCGTCCAGATCCAGGACGAGCTCGCCATGCGTCTTGCGCCAGCGGTGCACGTCCAGGGAGGTCATGGGCGTGCTCGTAGGGGTCATGCCGGCAATCACAATACCGCTTTCAGGCCGGCCCCAGCCGGCATTCGTAATCGTGAAGCGCTCGGTCTGCGCAAGCGCGGTGCCGCCTGCCAGAAGCAGGACGGAGGCAAGGATGACGATGATCTTTTTCATATGCTTACTTAGTTGCTCCACCACCAGGTGGTTTGGGTAGGATCTGCGGATTCAACGGTTTTCTGCGTGTCGGCGTCGAGGTTCACGAAGAAATCCACGCCAACCTTCTTCTCCAGTTCGTCGACGCTCATGGCCGCGTTCTTCACGTCGGTGCCGGTCAGCGGCTTGTTGTCGAACCAGAAGGCCACGGCCGACCAGCTCTTGTCCTTGGCCAGGCGCAGCAGGGCCTTGTAGTAACCCATCGGCACGGGGATATGCTTCCCGTCGCCGTCCAGGACATACTGGCTGCTGCCCGCGACGGAGCAGCCCGTGACCACGTAAAGCGTATCGGTGTCTTTGTGCTTGGCCCACTTGCGGACTTTGTTCTCCAGGGCGTCCCAGGCGCCGCCGTTCAGGGTTTCGTTCTGCGGGGTCATGTTGGTGCCGAAGAAGGTTTCGATATTCACGCGCCAGTCCAGCCGGTCTGCCGACGGGATCTGGTGGCCGCGGGAGAATTTACCTGCGTTGCCTTCTTTGTAGCCGGACGGGTTGTACTGCTGCTTGTCGCGCGGAACGAGCGGGTCCAGCGAGAAGGCGTCCGTGCGGTCGCCGGTGCCGATGTTGCCGGCGTGGAGCGGATAGGCCACCCACGAGGAGACGAAGTGGTCGTAGTCGTAGTAGGCGGCGTAGTTGCGCGTCCCGTCCGGGAAACTGTGGATCAGCAGGTCCAGCTTGTCGTCTGCGGACGTGGCGGGGAGCTCCATCCAGCCGGCCTTCGTGGAGGCGACTTTCCGGCCGAGCCGGTACGTGCCTTCCTCTTTGCCGAGGAAGTAGGCCGGCGTCTGGCCGCCTGCTTCGATGGTGCCGTTGTATTCGCTGCGCAAGGTCATCATCGTGACCTTGTCGCCCGGCTTCAGGCCCAGCGTGGAGAAGGACTCGTCATTGCCGCCCTTCGGCCGCTGCGTCGCGCAAAGACCGTAGACATAGACGTAGCCCGTCTCGTCGAAGATGTAGAAATTGCCGAAAGTGTCGCTGATGATGGCGGCGATCTCGCCGCTCAGCTCGTACCAGGTGGTCCCGTCCACTTTCTTGTCACGGAATTCGCTGATGGTCATCCGCGGCGTTTCCTCCCGGGCGGCCTGCTTCACGCTGATCTGGCCGGACTTGTCCCCGGCCGTCACGGTGACGGTCGCCGTCCGCTCGGACGGCGTCGGATTCGCGGCCACGGTGAGGGTCACCTTCTGGTTGTCAGACGCGATGCCGGAGATGGGCAGCGTGGTCACCCAGTCCGAATCGGAGTGGATGGACCAGTTCTGGTTGGTCTTGAAGTAGACGTCCGCCTTCCCGCCTTCGGCCGCCACGGAAACGCTGGTATTGAACAGGTTCAGCTCCGCGACAACCGGTTTGTCGCACGCGGTGGCCGTGGCCACCAGCGCAAAGAGTATCGGAAAAATCTTCATCAGTTTCATAACCTACGAAGTTAAGGATTTTCGCGCAAGAAAGCAAAAAAGAGGGCCGACCCGCAGGCCGGCCCTCTCGGAACTATAGATAAAGATTACTCGTTGGCTTTCTTGAAGGAGAAGCAAACACCCTTGTTCAGCTGCGGGACATCATTGTAGCTGGACTTGGTGGCGATGATCGTAATCTCGTCGCCCACCTCCAGGTTGTTGTCCTTGACAAGACCCTTGCGGGCATCACCGGTAGCGCCCCAACCGGGGTAGCAGCCATACACATAAACCGTGTTGGTGCCGTCGGTGATGTACATGTTGCCATAGTCGTTGTCCTTGCCCTTGTCATCTTTCAGGGAAGAGATCGTACCGGTCACCATGTAGTAGTTGTCTTTGCTGTCAGCCTTGGTGAGGAATTCGGCGATGGTGATTTCATCCACGATGGCCACGATGGCCTCGACATGGCCGCTGACCATCTGGGGGCTGCCCTTGTAGTCGCCACGCTTGCCGACCACGGAAACGACGTCACCGACCTGGAGGGCGGACTCGACGAAGTTATCCGTCTTGTAGACGAGCACCTCGCCGGACCAGTCCTTGATGTAGAAGCTCTCGCCGCTCTTGTCGCTGGGATAGCCGCGGGTGATGACACCGGTCAGGCGGAACGGCGTGCTCACGCCGGACTCGGCGGCGAGGAACTCAGCCACGGTGACATTGATAATGGCACCCTTCTGGATGATGGTCTGCTGGGTGGAGTAGTCCTTGGTACCGTCGGTGGTCTTGAAGACAACCGTAGCCTCACGGTCACCACCGTCGTTGGCGGCGGCGCTGAAGGTCACCTTGTTGCCGGCGACGGAAGCGATGCTCAGCCAGGCGGCGTCCTCGGGAGCCTCGACGTAGAGACCGTTGCCCTTGTTCTTCAGGGTCACGGTCACCTTGCCGCCTTCGGCCTCGATGGTGGCGTCCTCAGGATCGACAGCCTCGACACCGATGAGGGACTTCTCGAAGGCCACGACATACGCGGTCTTCTCCTTGGTCTCCGGGGTGCCCTTGTAGCTCATGAGCTCGCCCATGATGGTCAGCTCGTCACCCACGGCGAACTCGTCGCCCTTGGTGAACTTGGCACCGTTGAGCCAGGCGCCGCGGTAGACCTCGAGCCAGTTCTCGTGCTTGCCGTCATCGGAGAGGTAGTAGGTGGCGTTGCCGTAGCTCGGGCTGATCTCGTCAATCTTGGAGACGATACCCTTCACGCAGTACTCGCCGTCCAGGTTGTAGGTCGTACCGGCCGCGCCGCCCGCCTTGATGAGAGCGAGCGCGCTGGCGACGGAGATGATCTTGACCTCACCCTTCGCGGCGTACTGGATCACGCTGATATACTGGGTCTTGCCACCGCAGAGGAGGTGGACCTCAGCATTGTTCGTGTTCTTGGTCTTGGCGGCCGTGAACGTGATATTGGTGCTGCCGGCAGGGCCGGACATAGGATTGATGGTCAGCCAGGCAGGGACCGTTGCTGCATCGATCTCCCAGGCAGAGGACGTCAACACACCGACGGAGGTGCTGCCTCCCTCGACGTTGATGGAAACATAAGACTCCGAAAGCTGAACCTCGGAAAGCGTGCCGATCGGCTCCTGCTGGCAGGAAGCTGCCAGAAGGATGGAGAGGGCTGCAAGAATATATCTGAATTTCATATTCGTAAGGAGTCAATTAGTTGAACATATACTTAAGACCGATGGAAGCATACCAGCACTGGCCGATAGCGGTGTTGTACTGCCAGATTTCGGTATTCTTGTTGACGGCGGCCGGGGTGGAGAAGGTCGGATAACCATCGGCATCCACGCCCTCGTACTGGAGGATACGGCCGGAGTTGAGATCAGGATTCATGTACTTGCTCACGCCCCAGCTGGAGTTGAAGATGTTCAGCAGGTTCTTGATGTCCACGCTGAGCTGCAGGGTGTTGCGGGTGTTGCCAATCTTCAGCACGAAGTCATGCTTGTAGCTGAAGTCCACGCGGTGCACCCACGGGTTGTACACGCTGTAACCCTCGGCATACTGGCCCTGGTGCTTGCTCAGGTACTCGTCCTTGTGGACGAAGTCCATGAAGCGGGTGGCATCGTCGTTGGACACGAAGCGGAACTCGCCCTTGGCCACCTGGTCGTCGGTCGGGATGAACAGGGAGTCGTATTTGTAGTTGTCGCCGTTCATGTCGTTGGTCAGCATGTAGGAGTAGTTGTAGCCGCCACGCCAGGCCTCATAGATGAAGCTGAAGTGGTTGCCGCTGCGGTCGTTGTGGGTCACGGAAGCCACGACGCGGTCCGGAGTCAGGTTGGAAGCGGAGTGCAGGGTCGTGTAGTTCGGGCCCGCCACGGTCGGCACGTAGTTGAAGATGGATGCAGGGTCGGAACCCGGCAGGGAGGCGAGCTCCTTGGCCACGGTGTGGGTGTAGGCCGCCATGATGTTGAGACCCTCGACCGGGCTCATGTTCAGGGTGACGTTACCGGAGTAGGTGTAGCCGAGGTGCGTGTTGGTCAGCACGTAGGCCGGGGAGTTCGTGTACTTGTAGTTGGCAGGATAGACCGGGCGGTTGTCAACGCCGTTGAAGCGGGCGAAACCGTCCACCGGAATCATGTTCCAGTCTTCCATCGTGGAGGCGTTGATGTTCTGGTTGAACATACCCTCGACGGTGATGGAGAACGGGAAGGAGGTCGGGAAAGCGTAGTCCACGGCCAGGGCGGTCTTCCAGACCTGCGGCATCTTGAAGTTCGGATCCACAGCGGCGAGCTTGGAAGGGATCTTACCATCCGCCTCGGAAATCTCCTGCGGGAAGCCGAGGCCATACCACTTCTGGCGCATCTGCTCGCGGTCGACGATCAGGTCGCCGGCGAACTCCTCGAGGAGCGGGTTCGGGGTCGCGACACCATCCTTGTAGGTGGTGGTGATGATACCTGCATACTGGTTCATGGAGGAGTTGGACGGCATGTTCGTGAGGAACACGAGCGGAATACGGCCGGTGAAGAAGCCGGTACCACCGCGGACCTTCAGGCTCTTGTCGCCGAGGACATCCCAGGTGAAACCGATACGCGGCGAGAACAGAGGAATGGCTTTCGGCCACTTGCCGGTGTCAATGTGACGCTCATTGCCGTTGGCGTCCGGATAGGTCAGCGCGAGGACAGCGTTGTTCGTGATGATGTTGCTGTTATCGAAGAAGAAGTCGTCGATACGCAGACCGGCGGTCAGCTTGAAGCGGTCGGTGACATCCCACTCATCCTGGACATAGAGGCTGGCCTTGTGGTACATAACACGGCTGGCGGGGTTGTCACGCATCAGGTTCTCGTAACCGTAGGTGAAGTTCACCGTCTCCGGGGTGGCGCCGGTCAGGAAGTCCTGCAGGGAGTTGTAGCGGTAGTAACCGGTACCGTTACGCAGGTAGGCGTTGTCAGCCATCTGGTACTCGTAAGCGAGACCAGCGGTGATCTTGTGGTCACCCGTATAGTAGGTGAAGTCGTCCTTGATGTTGATAACGTCGTTGTGGTAACCGTTCTGCCAGGTGAAGAGTTCGTAACCGAGGGACATGTACGGAGTGATCGTGCCGGTGCCATCGAGGATATCGATGAACGGGAAGTAGGAAGAATCCGTACCGCGGGTGGTATCGAGCTTGGAATACGTGGCCAGGAACTGGTTCGTCATGTTGTCGGCGAAGCGGCTGTTCAGGTCCAGAGAGAAGGAGTGGACCAGGTTGTTCATGGTGTAGAACGCGTTCGAGAAGGACATGGAGTACTGGGACAGACGGGCCTCGGTGGTACGCTGACCGCAGTCGGAAGACGAAGCGTTGGTGAAGTTGCACTCCTTGGAGATGGTGTAGTTGTAGCGCAGGGCCAGCTTGTGCTTGTCATTGATGTTCCAGTCAATGCGGGCCAGGGCCTTCATGTTCATCTCGTTGCCACTGAAGTCGGTGTAGGAACCCGGATCGTAGCCATACTTGTTCATGACATAATCCTTGACCTTCTGCATGTCGGACTCGGTGGTGCGGGAGATGTAGAGGGAAGGGTTGGCCACGCCGTCCTTGGAAGCGCGCCAGCGGGAGGTCTCCTCCGGATGGGGGATGTACTCGAAGTTGACGAAGAAGAAGAGTTTGTTCTTCACGATCGGGCCGCCGAAGGTCATACCGTAGGTAGTCGTGCGCTCCTTGTTGCGCTCGCCCAGCTCGAGGCCGGCGACATTGTTGCCGCGCATGAACTCGTTGCGGTGGTAGATGTAGGCGCTGCCCTTGAAGGTGTTGGTACCGGACTTGGTGATGGCGTTGACGCCGCCGCCGATGAAGTTGGTCTGGCGGACATCGAACGGGGAGATCACGACCTGCATTTCCTCGATGGCATCCAGGGAGACGGGGTTGCCGCCGCCGGGGAGGTCGCCGGAAAGGCCGAAGTTGTTGTTGAAGTTGGCACCGTCGATGGTGAAGTTGGAGGAACGGTCGTCAGCACCCATGAAGGTCATGCCGTTGCCACCGTACGGGGACAGGCGCGTCACTTCGGTGAGGTTGCGGCTGACCGTCGGGAGGGAGGTGATCTGGGCGTTGTTGATGTTCGTTGCGGCACCGGTCTTCTCGGTCGCGAACTTGGTCGCGGCCTCGGAGACCACGATGGCCTCTTTCAGCATCTCAGTATCCTCGCTCATCGAAGCGTAGAGCGCGTAGGCCTCACCAAGCTTGAGGGTGATATCCGTATAGGACACGGTATTGTAGCCCAGGCAGCTGATCTCGACGGCGTAAGGACCGCCGGTACGCATACCTCTGATGGAGAAGCGGCCTTCGGCGTTCGCCACAGCATAGTACTGGGTGCCGGAAGGCGTGTGCACTGCCACGACGGTGGCGCCGGGGACACCCTCACCCTGCCGATCGGACACTTTACCGTTCAGCTCGGAGGTCGTCACCTGCGCGGCGGCAGACACGACAAAAAGCATCGCTGCGAAAGACAGCAATACACTCTTGAATGCTTGTTTCATAATGTTGATAATATGGTAAAATTGAATCACTTATATGCCTATTACCTATAAGCGGGTTCTCCCGCGCCGCAAAGATAGTTTACGAATTTGAATCAGCCAAGTTCTTTCACGATTTTTTATCAACAATTATTGCTATCTTTGCGCCGAATTATTAACAAACCCAACGAGGACAGATTTGACTGCTTGCAACCTCGTCAAAAATGCTAAAAAGATGAACTACCTCTTCACATCGGAGTCCGTCTCCGAAGGTCATCCCGACAAAGTCGCTGACCAGATTTCAGATGCCATTCTCGACGAATTCCTCCGGCAGGACCCGGAGGCCCACGTCGCCTGTGAAACCTTCTGCACCGCCGGCCTGGTGGTCGTGGGCGGCGAGGTCAATTCCGAGCGCGCCTACGTCGACATCCCGGCCACGGCGCGCCGCGTGATCGAGCGCATCGGCTACAACAAGGCCGAGTACGGCTTCGACGCCGCCTCCTGCGGTGTCATCTCCACCATCCACGAACAGAGCGCCGATATCGACCGCGGCGTGGACCGCGAGGAGCCCGAGGAGCAGGGCGCCGGCGACCAGGGCATGATGTTCGGCTACGCCAGCACCGACACCGAGGAGTACATGCCCCTCGCCCTGTCGCTCTCGCACAGGCTCCTGCAGACGCTCGCCGACATCCGGCACAACGAGCTGGAGCTGATGCCCTACCTCCGCCCGGACGCCAAGTCCCAGTTCACCATCGAATTCACCGGCCGCCGCACCCCCGTGCGCGTGCACACCATCGTCCTGAGCACGCAGCACGACGAGTTCGACACCGACGACGCGCGTATGCGCGCGAAAATAGAGAAGGACGTGCGTGAGATCGTCCTCCCCCGCCTCATCCAATCCCTGCCCGAGCGCACCGCGAAGCTCTTCGACGGCACGGCCATCCTGCACGTCAACCCCACCGGGAAATTCGTGATCGGCGGCCCTGCCGGCGACACCGGCCTGACCGGCCGCAAGATCATCGTGGACACCTACGGCGGGCGCGGCGCCCACGGCGGCGGAGCCTTCTCCGGCAAGGACCCTTCGAAGGTGGACCGCAGCGCGGCCTACGCCGCACGCTATCTGGCCAAGAACCTCGTGGCCGCGGGCATCGCCGAGGAGTGCCTGGTGCAGCTCGCCTACGCCATCGGCGTGGCGGAGCCCGTGAGCGTCTACGTGGACACCTACGGCACGCGCCACATCGAGGCCTCCGACGCCGAGATCGCGAAGAAGGTGCGCGAGCTCTTCGACCTGCGCCCCGCCGCCATCATCCGGAAGTTCGGCCTCAAGAACCCGATCTACGAGCCCACGGCCGCCTACGGCCACATGGGCCGCAAGCCTTACGTCCAGGACGGCATCCAGTTCTTCGGCTGGGAGCTGCTCGACAGCGTAGACCGTATCAAGGAAGCCTTCGGCTTATGAGTTCCAAGGACAAAAAGCCGCAGCAGATCCGCATCACCAACAAGCGGGCGTCGTTCGACTACGAGTTCCTCGAGGAGTACGACGCCGGCATCGTGCTCGTAGGCACGGAGATCAAGTCCATCCGCGCCGGCAAGGCCTCCCTCCAGGACGCCTACTGCTATTTCTCCGGCGGGGAGCTCTACGTCCGCGGCATGAACGTCGCCACCTACTTCTGGGCGTCCGCCTGGAGCAGCCACGAGCCGCTGCGCGACCGCAAGCTCCTGCTCTCCAAGCGCGAGCTCAAGCACCTCGCGCAGGCGGTCAAGACCAAGGGCCTGACCATCGTGGCCGTGCGCCTGTACATCAACGACGGCGGCTTCGCCAAGCTCCACATCGCCCTCGCCAAGGGCAAGAAGGAGTACGACAAGCGCGCGACCATCAAGGAGAAGGACATCCGCCGCGAGATGGAACGAGAATAGCCATGCCCCGTTTCAAGCACAGCATCGTCGCCGAGCTGCCCGCCCCCGAGCAGCTGGACTTGGCGCAGCTCGCCCGCGACTGCGCGTCCGGCGCGTGCGACCTCTTGGTCGTGCTCGGTCCCACAGCCTCCGGCAAGACGCGCTACGCCGTGGCGCTCGCGGAGCGCCTGGGCGGGGAGATCATCTCGGCGGATTCCCGCCAGGTCTACCGCGGGATGGACATCGGCACGGGCAAGGATCTAGCCGAATACGGCGATATCCCCTATCATCTGATTGACATCGCCGAGCCCGGCACGCAATACAATGTCTGGCAGTTCCAGCAGGACTTCCTGCGGGCGTACGCAGACATCCGCCGGCGCGGCGCCGTGCCCATCCTCTGCGGCGGCACGGGCATGTACATCAACGCCGTCACGCGCGGCTACGATTTCTCCGAAAAACAGCCCTTGAGCGCCGCCCGGGAGGGCTCCGTGGAGCGGGAAGGCTTCCCGCAGCGACCCTTCTTCATCGGCACGCTCGTGGACCGCGACACGCGCAACGCGCGCATCGACGCGCGGCTGGACGCGCGCCTGCAGGAGGGCATGGTCGAGGAGATCCGCGGCCTGCTGGAGCGCGGCGTCCCAGCCGAAACGCTCATCGCCTACGGCCTTGAGTACAAATTCGTTACCCTCTATCTACAAGGCGAGCTCCCCTACGCCGAGATGCGTGAGAAGCTCGCCATTGCGATTCATCAGTTTGCCAAGCGGCAGATGACCTGGTTCCGCGGCATGGAGCGCTCCGGCGCCCGCATCCACTGGGTCAATCCTTAAAAAGCGTAGCCGAGGCCGAACATCAGGGTGTTGCCGAGGGTCTTCGAGGCCAGCAGGAAGGCGGCGTCGAGGTGGACGCCCGCGAACTGGAGGCCCAGGCCCACGGAGGCATACATCGGGATGGCCTTGGCCGGATCGCCGTAGTGGAAACCGCCGCGCAGCGACACGATGTTCACGATGGTGTATTCCACACCCAGGCCGGCCATCAAACCACCCTTGAAGAGGTAGTCCACCTCAGCGCCGATGGTCAGGCCGTCCACCGGACGGACCCCGCCGCTGACGGCGGCCATCGCCGGCAGCGCGTAGGATGCGCCGCCGTAGTTGATCTGGGAACCCAGGTTGCGCACACCCGCCGACACGAAGGCGATGGCGCCCTTGTAGTCCACGGACACATCCGCGCAGAAGGCGCCACCCTTGGCGTCCGGCGCGATCGCGGAGGAAACGTAGCGGCCCTTGAGCGTGGCCCCGAAGCTGTCGGAGAAGCCCACGGACACGCCCGCGCCCACGATGAAATCGCTGGGCTTGAAGCTGCCCGTGATCTGCCCCTGTGCAGAGACAATGTCATAAGGCTTGTCGGAGAAGTTGCGGCCTTCGACGCTCAGCGCCACATGGTTGCTCACCCGGAAAAACACATCGCCGCCGAACACGGAGTTGTTGGCGCTCTTCGGCGCCCACATTCCGTAGAAGGCCTGCACGTCCAGCTTGGACGCGTCCTTGGGCAGGGCCACGCCGCCCATCGCGAGGGAGCGGGAGTCGGCGGGGACCAGCAGCGTCGGCACAGCCTGCGCGAACGCAGCCTGTGCGGACAGCATCAGAATCAGGAGAATCGATATCTTTTTCATGAGAACTTACTTTTTAGCAATCGTGTAATCATCATCGACGGAAACGGTGGTGCCCTTGACGTGGACGTAGTAGATGCCGCCCGGCTGGTCGGACAGATCCACCGCCATCGGATTGAACGGACCGGTCAGGACGGAGCCGGACCAGACGGTCGCTCCCACCTTGTTCGTAACCGTCACCTCCAGCTGGTCGTTCACGCCCGGACGGATGTTCAGTTTGTCCACCACCGGATTGGGATAGAGGTCGACCGGACGGGACGCGTCGCGGATCAGGACCGAGAACGTGAAAGAGCAGGAGGCCTTGCAGGCGTCCGTCGCCGTCACCGTGGCGGTCGTGAGACCATAGTTGCGCGTGGTCAGGACCAGCTTGTCACCCGAGGCGTTGAGGTTGATGACATCCGGCTCGGTCAAGCTGAAGCTGTAGCTGAGCGGCTCGCCGTCCTCGTCCTGGATGAGTTGGGTCAGATCAAAGGATTCACTCTTGCCGGTCGTGGTGTAAACCAGGTTGGCCAAGCCGTTGATCACCTTCGGCGCATGGTTTTCCAGAATCTCGTAGTCGATGGGATAGTCGGTCGTCTCGCCGTACTGGTCCGTGGCCACGATGCGTGCCGTGTACTTGCCGTGCGGCGCGACGTTGCCGGCGATCACGACGCTGACGACGTCCTTCTTGACCGTATAAGTCATGGCTTCGGAGCCCGGCGCCACCTCGATCGTGAAATCATGCCCATCCGGATCCGAGACCGTATATTCGACCGCCAGTTTCTCGAACGGCTTCACGCGGTAGTCGCCCTTGTAGTCCGTCTTGACGACAGGCGGGTTGTTCTTGGCGGTACTGGCCGTCTGGATGGTCGAGAGCGCGGAATAATTACCGGCATGGTCATACGCGATGACCGCCACCGCATACTGGGTATTGAATTCCAGGCCCGTCAGCGTGGCGGAGATCGCATCCCCGACCGCACGCGAGCCCACCTCGACGGTGACCTGCTTGACGGAAGCCGGAATGTTCTTGGGGTCGAGCCCCGCGAGCGCAGACGCATCCTTGGCGGCTACCGCGATATAACCCTCGGCCTTGCCGTCGCGGGGAGGGTCGGACGTAACCTTCCAGGAGAGCACAAGCGAATTGGCCTGAGCGCGAACGGAAACATTGGAAGCCGGCTCGGGGGCCTTCTTGTCGCCATAGGAGAAGGAGCCCATGGCGTCCACCATCGGGCCGATCAGCAGATCCTGGCTGACCTTGGTCTTGCTGGCGCCCTCGAGGAGCATCTCCCTGAGTTCATCGCTGGTGAAGCCGGGGCCGCCGAAATACGAGACGATCAGCGCAGCCACGCCGGTCACCTGCGGAGCGGCCATGGAAGTGCCCTGCATATTGCCATAAACACCGCCAGAGACGGTGCTGATGATCGGCACACCCTCGCTGGTTTGACCGCCCGGGGCGCAGATATCGACCCAGGAGCCGTAGTTGGTATAGGTCGCGCCGCTGAAGCGAGCGTTGGTCGCCGCCACGGCAACCACGCCCTCATAGGCGGCGGGCCAGCCTATTTTCCAGCCATCGTTGCCCGCCGAGAAGATGACCAGGCCGCCCTTCATGGGGCTGTCCGCACGCTGGTTGCCATCCTTGTCGCACCCGGCGTAGCGGGTGAAATAATCGACGGCCGCCTTATCGTCGGAATAGATGCCGTCATTAAGCGCTTCCTCCTCCGAATCATACACATAACCCCAGCTATTGTTCGCCAGGAGTGCGCCGTGATCGGCGGCATACACCATCGCTTCCGCGGGATCGCCCCAGATATCCTTGTCCGGATTGGAAGGGTTTTGCATAAAGACGGCGCAGGAGAGGATGCGGACGCCGCCCTTGCCGTCCAGGCCGCCGGCGATGCCGCTGATACCGACACCGTTGTTGCTGACGGCGCCGATGGCGCCGGCAACGTGCGTGCCGTGATCGGTGGGATTGATGGTCGCGCCTTCGTGGCCATACACAAAACTCCAGCTGCCGCTATCACCGGCCGGAACCATGACGGCGGAAAGATCCGGATGGTCCATCTGGACACCGCCGTCCACCACGGCCACGGTCACGTTGGACGAACCGCCGGTGAAGGCAGACCAGACCGGCTGCACGTTGATGTCGCAGCCCGCTTCGGCTCTGCCGCCGATAACGTTTCCATCGTTATAGAGAGCCCACTGCTTGGAAGCGTAGGGATCGTTGAAATAGGCCTCCGAGCGGATCCGGCGGGCCGGATTGGCCGACAGCACGCCGTCCAGGCCCGAGAAATCCACGGCCGCCTTGGTGGCGGACACGGACTCGGGGTTATAGGTCACCCGGAAGAAGCGGTGCAGGCCGGCCGCGCGGTGGCGCGGCTCAAACTCACCGGCATCCGGGAAGACCCGCTCGATCTTCATGACGTCCAGCGCCTCGAAGGCGGCGTTCACGGAAGAAGACTTGGTCTGCAGGGAGCCCGCGGCGAGCTGGTCCGCCAGCTCGTCGGTGACTTCGATAATCATGGAACCGGGAATCAGGGACGACTCCTGTCCCTGCGTTTGACGGGACCGGGCATCGTCGTCCGGCTCCGTGACGGAAGTATCCTGAAGCGTGGCGGTACAACCGGCCAGCAGCAACAGGGCAAACATGAACTTTTTCATGTCACAAATGTAATAAAAAAAGAACCCGCTCGCAAGCGGGCGGGTTCTTCGAAAGTATTTATCTGGAAATTAGTCCACCAGGCTGTCACTCCAGTCGATGATCGCATAGGTCGAGGTACCGAACCAGCTGTAACCGCTGGAGCTGTACTTCAGAATCGGATAGTAGACGATCTGAGCGACACCATCACCAAGGAGCTTGTTGGCGGCCACACCGGCAGCATCTTTACGCTGGGCGGGATGCAGCATGTGCGTGGTCATACCCGAGTAGGTAAAAGGCGTGTTGACAACACCCGTCTTACCACCCCAGGAGATGGCACCCTCTTCGTCGATCGTGAACTCAAAATACTCCATGCCACCCGTCCAGGAAAGGAAGGAAGGAAGATCAGCTTTCGTCCACGGAGACACCAGACGATACGTCTCGGTGCCGTCCGGAGCCTTGAGAAGCATCTTGTCAAACGATGCTTCCGTCCACCAGTCGTCGTAGAACTCGGCAGGGATCTTCTTCCAGGCTTTCTTGGCAGCGATCGGGAAGGCCACCGGGCGATACTGGGAAGCATACTCGGTGGAAGCGAGCTCGACCTTGAGATTATAGACCGTCTCCGGCACGAGGTCATCGTAGGAATAGCTCAAATTCGCAGTGGCAGTGGCCTGACCCACGTCGAAATGCAGGGCAGTGTTATCCAGCTTGAAGATCCCGGAGGCATCCTCAAGGAAGACGATGATGTCCAGCGCCTCGGCCACCTTGTTGCGGGTGAACGGGATCTCGATGGCAGAGCCATCGGCATCAATAGTGCGCGGCGCGGTGATATCGGCGCCCACATAGGTCTGAACCGGCTCCTGTTCGGCCGGGACGTATTCGTCCTTCTTGCAAGCGAAGAGGGCGAGTCCCACGGACAGAGCGGCAAGCGCTCTAAAAGTATAATTCATTTTCATATCACTTCTATTTTATTCCCTATTATTAGGCCCCGACGTTCTTAACCTTTTCGGTCGGATCCGGGTTGTTGAGAGTCGTCTTGACGCCATCAATCTCGGTGACGACCTCGCCCTCCTTGATGATATAGTCGTTGTTCTCGATTTCACGCGTCGGAATCACGAAGTTCCAGTACGGGCTCACTTCCTCGATGTCATACTTCATCGTGTCGTGAATCACGTTGGAACCCGGGTACCAGGTCTTCATGCCCGGACGGATACGCTTGGCGTCGAAGAATCCGACACCTTCCTCCAGGAACTCGACACGCTTCTGGAAGAGCACCTCCTCCTGGAAGTTCTTGACGAAGCCCTGATCGAAGGTGGCAGCAGCAGCGGCGTAGCTGTAGCCCGGATCACGGTACTTGTGCATGAAGGTCTCAAGTTTCTCGACACCGGCGGCCTCACCCTGGCTCATGCCGACGGCCTCTGCTTCGATGAGGTACATTTCCTCAACGCGCATGATCGGCCAGTCGACGGCGCCACCGACAGAATAGGTCTGCCAGTCACCCTCCTTGCAACGGATCTTCAGGGACATGTAGTTCGGAAGTTTCGCGAACGGATAGTCCTTCAGGAAGCCCGCCTGATCGCCCCACTCATAGTAGGAGGCCGGATAGGTCTCACGGTCCGGGTCGATGAAGGAGCGCTTGCGGAAGTCGCTGCGGTTCAGACGGTCATACAGCCACTTGTGGATGGCCAGGTGGGTCAGGGAGTTGTAGCCCCAGTCAGCCTCGCCGGCGAGGAAGCCGGTCGGGTTGCAGAGGTTACCCATGTTGTTGCCGGAGATGGAGTAGTACCACATCCAGGAATTGTTGCCGTTGGCATCGCAGAAGGCCGTCTTGGGATCGTGCCACTGCTTCTCGGTCAGCGGAGTCTTGCCGGAAGCCTCGATGGCCATGCGGGCATACGTGGCAGCGTTGGCGTAGTCGCACATCGCCAGGTACATACGGGCCTTGAGGCCGTACACGACGGCGATGCCGGGATAGCGGTTGCTCGTCGGGGTGTAGTCAGCGAGGAGCTCCTCGGCCTTGTCGAGGTCGGAGAGCACCTGGGCGGACATCGCCTCCTTCGGGGCGCGGGCGGTCTTGAACTCAGTCTCCGGCTCGGCGCTGGAGAGGACGATAGGAGCGGTCAGGCCTTCCACAGCGGACACGTCGGTGTACTTATTGGGAGCCGGCAGATACATATTGTAAATGTCGTGATACATCAAGGCACGGTAGACATACGCGGTGCCGAGGTAGATCTGCTGATCAGCGTTCAGATTTTCCACAGCGGCCAGCGGGCCGATGATATCGTTCGCGCTCTTGATGATCTTGTACAGAGTCATGAACGGGACCGTCTGGCGGTTGTTGTCGGCGTTCATGACGTAGCCGAACGAACCGCAGTAACCGCACCACCAGTCATAACCAATCGTGGCGGAGTTGTTGACCAGGTCGTTGGTCATACGGGAGTAGGTGATGAGCAAGCCGGCGTAGGAAATATCAAACTCCAGCTGGTTGTCTCTACCAAAGAAGTAGTACGGCTGATAAGCCTGCGCAACCATACCGTCCACAGAGCCCTTCATAGCGGCAGCGGACTCGGCCATCTGCTCGGAGGTGGCAGCACCTTCAAGCGGGAAAGTCTCCTGGATGCAACCCGGCAGGACAGAAACGGCAGCAGCCGCTACAAGCAGAGATATAATTGTTTTTTTCATAAAAAATCCTCCTTAATTAGAATTTAAGCGTGATACCGGCAGAGAACGTCCTCATCGGGGAGTAGTTCGATGCGCTGGAAGAGGAAGAATAGCTCTGGCGAGGGTCGAAGCCCTTGCGAGCGGACCAGTAGAACACATTCTCGACGGCGAGATAGAGTCTCAGCGCGCTGAGCTTGATGTTGGACGTCAGCTTCTCCGGGAAGGTGTAGCCGATGTTGATGTTCTGCAGGTTCAGATAGGAAGCAGAGGTCAGGAAGCGCGTGGACATCGAGCTGGAGTTGGAATCACCGTACTGGAAGCGCGGGATGGTCGTGCTCTTGTTCGTCGGCGTCCAGGCGTTCTGCAGATCCTTGTGGTAGTTGTAACCAGTCTGGCTGGAGGTCGGGGAGTACATGAAGCGGGCGTAGGTGCTGTCGTACTGCCAACCACCGAGCTGGTAGGTGAAGTTCACGGCGAAGTCAAAGCCGTAGGCACGGAAGCTGGTACCGAAGCCACCGAAGACCGGAGCGAGGGTGCTCTTGCCGGTCACATAGCGCGTGGCCTTGGAGTACTCATCGGTGGTCTCGCGGCCCGTAGGCTTGCCGTCATTGTCAAGGATATCCTTGTACCAGAGGGACTTACCCGTCTGCTGGTCAACACCGGCGAACTCATAGGTGTACCAGGTGTACATCGGGGTGCCTTCCGCGTAGTAGAAGCTGCCGCTGGTGTAGCCTTCGTAGGCATTGCCCTGGGCGTCGTAGTGGACGGAATCCTTCACGTTGTCGGCCAGGTAAGCAATCCTGTTCTGCAGGTAGGAAACGTTGAAGTTGAAGTCCCACTGGACGTTGCGCGTGTCGATGATACCGAAGTAGAAGTCGCCTTCCACACCGAGGTTGTTCATGTCACCGACGTTCTTGTACAGGGAGCTGTAACCCTGGGACGGGGCGACCGGCGTCGGGAACAGCATGTCCGTGGTCTTGCGGTTGAAGAACTCGACGGTACCGCTGATGCGGCGGCGGAGGAAGGAGAACTCGATACCGGCGTTGATGTTGGTGTTGGTCTCCCAGGTGATCTCGGGGTTACCCTTGCTGGAGAAGATCGTGGACACCTCACCGTCGGACGGGACAATGTCGAAGATATCCGTATAGCGGTAGTTACCGATGGAGTCGTTACCCTGGCTACCGATGGAAGCCTTGAGCTTGAACTCATCGATCCAGGGAGCGTTGAACCAGCTTTCCTTGCTCATGATCCAGGCGGCACCGGCGCTCCAGAACTTACCCCAGCGACGAGAAGGAGCGAAGCGGGAAGAAGCGTCGAAACGGAAGGAACCGGACAGGAAGTAACGGTCAGCGTAATCGTACTGGATGCGGGTGAAGTAACCCTCGTTGTTGTAGTGGGTCTGATAGGAAGACGCACCCTGGGTATCCACGACGGCGCCGTCAAGTTCCTTGTTCTTCTGGGAGAACATGTGGCTCTTGGAGGCATCCAGGGAGTAGTATTTGCGGCTGTAGTACTCGTGACCGAGGAGTGCGCTCACGGAGTGCTGGCCGAAGTCACGGGTGTAGTTGAGGAGCTGCTGGGCGTTCCAGGCATAGCTGCGGGTGTGGGCCACGGTGACGGTACCGCCCGTGGTGCGGAACTGGCCGTAGTACGGGTTGTAGACGTAGTTGGAGCGGGTCTCGTCGAGCGTAGCGGAAGCGTTGACGGTCAGGGTCAGGCCCTTGACGATGTCAATGTCGATGTAGCCCTGCGCGGAGAGCGCGTTGCCCTCGGCGTTGCGGGTATTGTACTGGTTGGCGAGGATCGGGTTGGCGTCCGTGATGAAAGGACGGGACGTACCCGGGATACCGCCGGTGTTGAGGTTGCCGTTACCGTGATCGAGGACGGCGATGCCGTTCACGTCGTAGTACTGGGAACCGTCGGCGTTGCGGATATAGAGCGGGTAGATCGGGGCGATCTGGGACGTGTAGGCCCAGACGTTGCCGGTCGAACTGTCGTTACCGTTGTTGCCAAGCGAGTTGAGGTTGAAGCGGGTGTAAGACATGTTGGCACCGATCTTCAGCCAGTCCTTGGCCTGGTAGTCAGCCTTCAGACGGGCGGCCAGACGCTTGTGGTCGGACTTCTCGATGATACCGTTGTTGTCCAGGTAGCTGAGGGAGGAGAAGTAGGACAGGCGGTTCTGCGCACCGGAAACGGTGAGCGTGTACTCCTGGCGGAAGCCCTTGCGGTACACCTCATTGGCCCAGTTGTCGGACTTCACCATGAAGTCGCCGAGCTTGTAGCCCTCGACGGCGTTCGGGTTGAACTTGCCGTTACGGCCGATGGCGTATTCGCCAGCGGGGAAGGTGTAGGTCTGATAACCCAGACCGCCGGAAGTGACGTCGAAGAGGTTGTCGTTCGCACGCATGTAAGCCTCATCAGCCGTCAGGGCAAGACCGTCGGCGGCGACATAGTAGTTATAGAGAGCTTTGTAGTGCTGCTCATAGTAGGCGCGGGGATCGGAGAGAGTTTCATACTCCTGGAGGGCCTTGCTGTTGAAACCGACCTTGGCGTCGAAGGACACCACGGCCTGGCCGACCTTACCCTTCTTGGTGGTGATCATGATCACACCGTTGGCGCCACGGGCGCCGTACAGGGCGTTGGAAGCCGCATCCTTGAGGACGGTCATGGACTCGATATCGCTCGGGGCGATGTTGTTCATGTCGCCGTCGTAAGGCACACCGTCGACGACGATGAGCGGATCCTTACCTGCGTTGATGGAGGAGATACCACGCACGCGAATGGTGGCGGTGGAACCCGGAGCGCCGCTGGAGGAGATCAGCTGGACACCAGCCACCTGGCCGGCGAGAGCGTTCGTGGCGCTGGCGACCTGAGAAAGGGAAAGCTTCTCATCGTCGAGCACCTTGGCGGAACCGGTAAAGGCTTCCTTCGTAGACTTACCGAAGGCCACGACGATGGTCTCGGAAAGCATCTCGGTATCAGCCTCGAGGGTGACATCGATGACAGAACGTCCGGCCACAGGGACCTCCAGCGTCTTGAAACCAAGGCAGGTGAAGGTAAGGGTGCCATTGGACGGGACCGTAATACGGTAGTTACCGTAGACATCCGTCATCGCATAGGTGGTCGCGCTGCCCTTAAGCTGCACGGCAACACCTGTGACAGCATCTCCGTTGGTCTCGCTGACAACGCCGGAAACCTGCACATTCTGTGCGGCAAGCGTCATGCCAAGCAGCACAAACAGGGTGCTGAAGAACAGTTTTGCTTTTTTCATAAGCAGATACTTTAATTAAACAATAAACTATACTAACCTATTATATAGTCATAAAACAATCGGTGCTCCGGCTTGGGAACACGCAATTTTGGCGCAAGGTCGGAAAAAAAAATTAGAATTCCAAATTCGTAATCACGTAACAAACTGAGCCAAAGAGCGAATTCGAGGCCAAAATCGGAATAATATGCGAGTTTTGAAGAATTTAAATTTCGGATTGTAAGCAAATTTGAAAATTCCCTTCCAAACATTAATATTGAATTTTTTTAATAAATGCGAGGCCCCTTGCTAATGGGTTGATTTCAAGCGCTTTGAATACCATTCGAAACGAACCCTTTCCCCGCCCCTTCTCGCTGAAAAAGTGTTACTCTACGTCCCTGATTCGCGGATTTTTGCCGCGGAATCGCTATCTTTGCCTGTCATGAAGTTGAAGAACGGAATCCTGACGGCGCTCCTGCTGGGGCTTTGCCTCGCCGGCTGCGACAAGCAGTCGACCCTGCCGGAGCAGACGGAGCAGCAGAAGGTCTATCTCTATGTCAACACCTTTGCGTTCAACCGCATCAATCAATACTACCTCTGGAACGAGGAAGTGGCGGCCGCGCTCAAGGACTGGAAAACCGCGGACGAACCGATTGCGAAAGTGCAATCCGTCCGTTACCGGGACGACCGCTGGACCCTGCTCACGGACGATGTCGACAGCTTCTATGACAGCACGACCGGCCACCGGAAGGGTTTCGGCTTCGAGGTAGGCATGGATCTGTCCGCCGCGCAGCTCATCGTGCTCTACACCTATGCGGGCAGCCCCGCGGAGGAAGCGGGCCTGAAGCGCGGCGACGCCATCACCTCGCTGAACGGCAGCCCAATCCCCACCCAGGACTACTCCGCCTTCATCAAGCAGGCACTCCGCAACAAAGACCGGGTGACCCTCGGCATGAAGTCCGGCGCGACCATCCAACTGACCGCCCGCGACATGTACGAGAATCCCGTCCTGCTCAGCAAGATCTTCGACTGCGGCGGCAAGAAGCTGGGCTACCTGGCCTACACGAGCTTCACCTTGGACTCCTACAAAGACCTGATCAGCATCTGCAAGGCCTTCAAGCAGGCCGGCGTCAGCGAGTTGATCCTCGACCTGCGCTACAACGGCGGCGGTTTCGTCCTCGCGGAGCAGTTCTTCGCCTCGATGCTGGCCCCCGAAGCGGAGGTCAAGGCCAAAAGCGTCCTGTCCACGGAAGTGTACAATAGCAAGCTGACGGCGCAATATGCGAAGGAAGGTGTGGATAACAGGAGCTACTTCACGACCGAGTTCAAGTTTTCGACCACCGACGGTCAGAAATACGATTTCTCCACGGCTGACGCAAACGTCGGGATCTCCAAGCTGTACGCCATCATCAGCTCCGGCACCGCCTCCGCGTCGGAAGCCTTGCTCTGCGACCTGTATCCCTACATGGACATCACCCTGGTCGGAGCCCAGACCCACGGGAAATTCTGCACCGGCTGGCTTTTCAGGGGACCGGATTTCTACAAGGAAACGGCCGACGAGTCGCGGGAAAAGGGCGTCGACCCGGACGAGGGCAAGCGCTACACCGAGAATTGGGCCCTCTACCTGATGTACGCCCGCTTCGCGGACAAGGACGGCGTGACCCGCTGCATGCCGGACGGCCTGACGCCGGACTACGAGGTGAAGGACAATCCGCAGGACGGTTTCGCCCTGGGCGATCCGCAGGAGACCATGCTGGCCCGGACGCTCGCCCTGTGCGGCTACAAGGCGCCGGCGGCGCAGCGTATGGGCCGCACCGGCGCCCAAGAGGCTCCGGCCCTGCTGGACTACGACCGTCCCGGCTTCGGCGTATATCTGAAATTACCCTAGAAGGAAGGAGATTCCCGGTCAAGCCGGGAATGACTACTGCTGTGAGCCGCCGAGGAGATCGAGGATCTCGGCGGTGATCTTCTGCTGGCGCCCCTTGTTGTATTCGAGCGTGAGCTCGCCGAGCAGATCCTCGGCGTTGTCGGTCGCGGTCTGCATCGCGAGCGTGCGGGCAGCCTGCTCCGCAGCTGCGGAGTCGAGGATGGCCGCGTGGAATTTCAGCAGCATCACCTGCGGGAGCAGCTGTGCGGCCAGCGCCGCCGCATCCGGCTCGAGGAGGTACTCCTCTTCGGGGGATTCGCCGGTCAAGCCGGCGAATGACGCAGAGAACGGCAGATACGTCTCCGCGACGGGCTCCTGGCGGGAGGCCGACACGAAGCTGGTGTAGACCAGCACCACGCGGGCGATCTCGCCGCGCTCGTAGCGCTCCGCGAGGCGGCGCGCCAGGGCGGCGGACTGCTCGTAGGACGGGTGGCCGACGAGGTCGTTGTAATCCTGGTCGGCGGTGTAGCCGGCGCGGCGCAGCGCTTCGGTCATCTTCCGCCCCAGCGGATAGACCTCCACCGCGCCTTCGCAGCCGCGGATGGTCTCCAGCGTCTTGCGGACCACGTTCGCGTTGAACCCGCCGCACAATGAGCTGTTCGACGCTATCGCCACCACCGCGGTCGGTCCCTCGTGGTTTTGCGAGCCCTCGCCACGTGGCAGTTCGAGCGAAGCGAAGTCCGCATCAGCGGACCGGCCCGGTCCCGGGACTTTGCTTGCAAAGTCGGAAAGGGACTTGAGGGCCGCAGGGGGTTCGGGGGATATGCCCCCGTATTGAAGCGAGGCGAGTATCTCGCCGAGCGTCCGTTCGTACGGGCGGAGCGCTTCGATGGCGCGCTGGGCCTTGCGGAGCTTCGCGGAAGCCACGAGCTTCATCGCCGAAGTAATCTTCAGCGTGCTGCGGACCGACCCGATCCGGTCTTTTATTTCGCGAAGCGATGCCACCCTGCCGTCTCCTTATGCTTGTTTATGCGTCAGCAGGCGGCACAGGTCCGCCGCTTCCTGCTCAATGACTTTCGTTGCATTGTCCGGCACCTTGCCGGCTCCCAGCGCATCCAGGATGTCCTGGTGCGAGCCGCGCATCCGGTCGAGGAACAGGCCCTGGAACTCTATGACCTGGTCGATGCGGATGTCGGCCATCAGCGCGTGCGTGCCGCAGTAGAGGATGGCCACCTGCTCGCCCACGGGCATGGGGCTGTACTGCGGCTGGATCAGCAACTGATTGTTCTTGCGGCCCTTGTCAAGGGTCATGGCCGTGACCTTGTCCATGTCGGACGAGAACTTCGAGAAGGCCTCCAGCTCGTTGTACTGGGCCTGGTCGATCTTCAGCGTGCCGGCCACCTTCTTCATCGACTTCACCTGCGCGCTGCCGCCCACACGGGACACGGAGATGCCCACGTTGATGGCCGGACGGAAACCCGCGTTGAAAAGCGACGACTCCAGGTAGATCTGGCCGTCGGTGATGGAGATCACGTTGGTCGGGATGTAGGCGGACACGTCGCCGGCCTGCGTCTCGATGATTGGCAGGGCCGTCAGCGAACCGCCCGCCCTGACCTTGCCCTTCAGGCACTCCGGCAGATCGTTCATCTGCTCGGCCACTTCCTGCTGGCTGATGATCTTGGCGGCGCGCTCCAGCAGACGGGAGTGCAGGTAGAAGACGTCGCCCGGATAGGCCTCGCGGCCGGACGGGCGGCGCAGGATCAGCGACACCTCGCGGTAGGCCACGGCCTGCTTGGACAGGTCGTCGTAGACCACGAGCGCGTGGCGGCCGGTGTCGCGGAAATATTCTCCGATGGCCGCGCCGGCGAACGGCGCGTAATACTGCAGTGCGGCGGGGTCGGCGGCCGTGGCGGCGACCACGATGGTGTAGTCCATCGCACCCTTGGCGCGGAGGGTCTGGACGATGGAGGCCACGGTGGAGCCTTTCTGGCCGACGGCCACGTAGATACAATAGACGGGCTTGCCCGCCAGGAACTCGGAGCGCTGGTTGATGATGGTGTCGATGGCGACGGCGGTCTTGCCGGTCTGGCGGTCGCCGATGATCAGCTCACGCTGGCCGCGGCCGATCGGGATCATCGCGTCGATGGCCTTGAGGCCGGTCTGGAGCGGCTCCGTGACGGGTTCGCGGAAGATGACGCCGGGCGCCTTGCGCTCCAGCGGCATACGCACCGTCTCGCCCGCCACCGGGCCGAGTCCGTCCAGAGCTTCGCCGATCGGGTTGACCACGCGGCCCACCAGGCCCTCGCCCACCGGGATGCCGGCGATGCGGCCCATCCGGCGGACGTTCATCCCCTCGCCCACCTGGTCGGTGGGACCGAGCAGGACGGCTCCGACGTTGTCCTCTTCGAGGTTCATCACGACGCCTTTCACGCCGCTGTCAAATTCGAGGAGTTCACCGGCTTCGGCCCCTGCGAGGCCGTAGATGCGCGCCACGCCGTCACTGACGGTCAGCACGTGGCCGATCTCCTCATACTGGAGCGAAGTGTTGATCCCCCGCAACTGTTCCAGCAGGAGGTCGGAGATTTCGCTCGCTTTGATTGTATTCTGCGCCATTATACGATTCTGTTGTTAGAAATGACAAACTGGCGGCGGATGGCCTCGATCTGGCTGCGCACACTGCCGTCCAGCAGATAGTCGCCGATCTCCAGGGTGAAGCCGCCGAGCAGGTCGGGATCGACGGAGGTCTCGAGAAGCACCTCGCAGCCGAGCTGCTTCTCCAGCACGGAACGGAGCTTGCGCTCCAGGCCCTCTGCGGGAACGACGGTGGTCAAGCGGGCCACCTCGATGCCGCGGGAGCGGTAGTACATGCCGATGAATGAGCGGAAAACGAAGCGTACGTCCTCCAGACGGCCGTTCTTGACCAGCAGGCGGACGAGACGCTCCAGCTCGGGCTCGAGCGGGCCGGGATTCTCCTGCGGCCGCTCGAGCAGCCGGCGCACCTGGGCGCACACGCGCTCCCCGCCGCCCGTCTCCTCCGTATAGCGGAGCAGGGCGGTGGCGTACCGTGTCGCGAGAATTCCCGTATTCATCTTATCCGTCAGTTGGGGATTTGCGCCTGTTCGGCCTCGTCAACCAGGCGATCCAGCAGCGCGAGCTGCCCGTCGCCCTCCTCGAGGTCCTTGCGGACGATCTTTTCCGCCACTTCCACCGAAATCATCGCCACCTGGCGGCGGATGTCGCGGATGGCGCTTTCGCGCTCCGCGGCGATCTCCACCTTGGCGTGGTCGAGCAGTTTGGCCGCCTCGGCGGCGGCGTCTTCCTTCGCCTGCGCGATGATCTTCTCGCGCGACTCGGACGCCTCCTTGAGGATGCGGCTCTGCTCCAGGCGGGTCTCCTCAATCATCTTAGCCTGCTCCTCGGCCAGGCCCGCCAGCTTCGCCTGGGCCTCGTCAGCGGCCTTGAGCGAATCGGCGATGTGGTCGGAGCGGTCCTGGACGGCCTTCGTGATCACCGGGAAACCGAACTTCGCAAGAATGAAGAACACAATCCCGAAGATCACGACCATCCAGAAGAGGAGGCCGAAATCCGGTGTGAGCAACGACATAGGCTACTACTGAACAGCCTGCAGACAAACGAGCACGCCGAAGAGGCAGACGCCTTCGATGAGCGCACCGATGATGATGGCCGTGGTCCGCAGCTTGCCGGCAATCTCCGGCTGGCGGGCGGAAGCCTCCTGCGTGGACTGGGCGAGTTTGCCAATACCGATAGCGGCCGCGAGGGCCACGATGCCGGCACCGATAGCGCCGCCGAACTTGGCGAGCGCCGCTGCTTGAAGAAGAGTTCCAATCATAACTGTATCATTTATTTAGTTGGTTTCTGTTTCGGGATGTTGATGCGCCAGGCCGATGAACACGGACGAGAGCATCGTGAATACGTAGGCCTGCAGGAAGGCCACCAGGAGCTCCAGGCAGTCCATGAAGACGCCGAAGAGCACGGCGACGACGGTCAGGGAGCCGTTCATGACCGGGCCCATGGCCGCCGACAGGAAGATCAGCGCGACCACGCTCAGGAGCATGATGTGCCCCGCGAGGATGTTCGCGAAGAGTCGGATCATCAGCGAGAAGGGTTTCGTGAACATGCCGATGATCTCGATGAGCGGCATGATCGGGATGACCTTCAGGAAGAGGGGCACGTCCGGCCAGAGGATGTCCTTCCAGTAGTGCTTGTTGCCGAAGAGGTTCACCGCCAGGAAGGTGAAGACTGCCAGGGCGCCCGTCACGGCGATGTTGCCCGTGATGTTGGCGCCGCCCGGGAAGAACGGGACGATGCCCATCAGGTTGTTGATCAGGATGAAGAAGAAGGCCGTCAGCAGGTAGGGCGAGAAGCGCTTGTAGTCCGGGCCGATGGCGTCCTTGATGACGTCGTCCTCGATGGCCACGATCAGCGGCTCCAGCAGGCCCGCGATGCCGGTGGGTTTTTCCTTCAGCACGTCGTGTTTCCTGTACCAGCGGGCGCAGAGCAGGATCAGGACCACCAGCAGGATGCTGTCGAAGATCAGGCCCGCGACGTTCTTCGTGATGGAGATGTCGATCGGGCGCTTGCCGGTCTGCGCGTTGATGAGCTTACCGCTCTCGTTGAGCGTGTAGCCGTTCTCCGCCGCGTGGTGGAGGGTGAAGACGTGCACGCCGTGATCGATCACGATGCAGGGCAGCGGGATCACGATATCCTTCTCCTTGACGGTGGTGATGTGCCACTCGTAGGCGTCGCCGACGTGCCCGTAGAGGTACTCGTTCATGTCCAGCTCCTCCGCCGCCCGGGCGGGTAGCGCGGGCAGAATCAGCAGCAATATGAGCCAGAGTTTTCTCATACCGTCTCGGCGCACACCGTGATTTCGTTGTTCCGGACCTTGACCACGCCGCCGCGGATCGCGAAACGCCGCTCCTCGCCGTCCACCACGCGGATGTCTCCCGCGCTCAGCGCGGAGATGATGGGCGCGTGGCCGGGCAGCACCTCGAAGGGGCTCACGCTGCCCGGGAGGAACACCGCGGTCGCGGCGCCCTCGTGGAGCGTGCCCTCAGGGGTGAGGATGCGTATGGTCAGGGTCTTGTCCATGGTTTACTGTTTCGCCTGCGCCAGCAGGGCTTCGCCCTTCTTGATGGCTTCTTCGATGGTGCCGACGTTCAGGAACGCCTGCTCGGGGAGGTAGTCCACCTCGCCGGCCAGGATGGTCTTGAATCCCTTGATCGTGTCTTCGATCTCCACCATCACGCCCGGGACGCCGGTGAAGGCAGCCGCAACATTGAACGGCTGCGAAAGGAAGCGCTGCACGCGGCGGGCGCGGTTCACCGTCACCTTGTCCTCCTCGGAGAGTTCGTCCATGCCGAGGATGGCGATGATGTCCTGGAGCTCGTTGTATTTCTGGAGGATCTGCTTCACGCGCTGGGCGGTCTGGTAGTGCTCCTCCCCGATGATGTTCGGGTCGAGGATGCGGGAGGTCGATTCGAGCGGGTCCACGGCCGGGTAAATGCCCAGCGTGGCTATCTTGCGGCTCAGCACCGTCGTCGCGTCCAGGTGGCTGAAGGTCGTGGCCGGGGCCGGGTCGGTGAGGTCGTCGGCCGGCACGTACACGGCCTGCACGGAGGTGATGGAGCCGTTCTTCGTGGAGGTGATGCGCTCCTGCATCTGGCCCATTTCCGTGGCCAGCGTCGGCTGGTAGCCCACGGCGGAGGGCATGCGGCCCAGCAGGGCGGACACTTCGGAACCGGCCTGCGTGAAACGGAAAATGTTGTCGATGAAGAAGAGGATGTCTTTCGGGCCGTCGGCGCTGCCGCTGTCGCGGAACGACTCCGCGAGGGTCAGGCCGCTGAGCGCCACGGAGCTACGGGCTCCCGGCGGCTCGTTCATCTGGCCGAAGACCATCGCGACCTGCGACTTCTCCAGCTCTTTCGGGTCCACCTTGGAGAGGTCCCAGTGGCCCGCTTCCATGGCTTTGGAGAATTCCTCTCCGTATTTGATGACGTCGGATTCAATCATTTCGCGCAGCAGGTCGTTGCCCTCGCGGGTACGCTCGCCCACGCCGGCGAACACGGAGAATCCGTTGTGTTTCTTGGCGATGTTGTTGATCAGCTCCTTGATCAGCACGGTCTTGCCTACGCCCGCGCCGCCGAAGAGGCCGATCTTGCCGCCCTTGAGGTAGGGCTCCAGCAGGTCGATGACCTTGATGCCGGTGTAGAGCACCTCCTGCGAGGTGGTCAGGTCTTCGAATTTCGGGGGTTCGCGGTGGATCGGGAGGGCGCCTTCGCGCTGCAGCGCGCCGAGGCCGTCAATGGTCTCGCCGGTGACGTTCATCACGCGCCCGCGGATCTGGGCGCCGACGGGCATGGCGATCGGAGTGCCGAGGCTCACGGCCTCCAGGCCGCGCTTCAGGCCGTCGGTGGAGTCCATGGCCACGCAGCGGACGGTGTCTTCGCCGATATGCTGCTGGACTTCGATGATGAGTTCGCGGCCGTCCGGGCGCACGACGCGCAGGGCGTCGTGGATGCCGGGAAGGTTCTTCTCCTCCTGCAGGCCTTTCAGGTCGAAGTGCACGTCCACCACCGGACCGATAATCTGAGAAATATGTCCCTTGATCGTAGACATCTTGGTGTGTGTTAATTTTCAAACCACTAAGTTAGCAAAATTCCCGAGATTACGGTTCATGCCCAAACTGACTAAAAGAGCACAAGTAATGACAATATGGGCACAAAAAAAGAGATCCGACTAAGATAATCTTAATCGGATCTCCGAAAAGCGGCAGCGACCTACTCTCCCACCTGGTGGGGCAGTACCATCGGCGCGGGCGGGTTTAACTTCTCTGTTCGGGATGGGAAGAGGTGGTTCCCCACCGCTTTAACCGCCGCAGTATATTA
>JAEEGJ010003924.1_pt1 | contig 53096 bp, 42 predicted proteins | sample 8958761 | NCBI WGS metagenome assembly JAEEGJ01 (sample SAMN16246546, study PRJNA631951) | gut metagenome | biome: gut microbiome; feature: rumen; material: RS-attached | host: Bos | place: Iran: Karaj | collected 2018-10
AAGCAGAACAAACAAAACCTGCCACGCAGGAAAAATCAAGAATGAAACGCAGCGACCGTATGTTGCTGAAGCTCCTCCTCATCGGACTTATCAGCCTCATTCTGCTTATTCCACAACAGATCATCCTACATGTGGTAAACGAACGGAACGCGACCCAGGTGGAGGCGGAGAAAGAGGTAGAGCAGATGTGGAGCACCCCGCAGCAGGTGGTCGGACCGGTGATGCGCATCCCCGGCAAAAACTACCACAAGGATGTATATCTTCTGCCCGAATCCTTGCAGGTGAAGGGCGATGTGAAGACGGAGAAACGGCATCGTGGCAACTTCGATGTGACCGTCTATACCGCGGATCTGACATTGGACGGCAGTCTGCAATTGCCAAATCTGTCGGAATATGTGGATTCCGTCTATGACATCTCGAAGGCGGAGGTGCTGATTTCGCTGAGCGACTTCCGGGGGCTGTCGGAGAATGTGGTGTTGCGGCTGAATGGGAAGGAATATACGATGAGATCTGACAAGGACGAGGAGTTGGGGTCAGTGCTGTGCTGCCGCGTGCCGGTAAGAGAGATGCAGGATTCGGCATCCGCGACTTACTCTGTGCAGCTGCCGCTGAAGGGTTCGGAGTCGCTGATGTTCCTGCCTGTGGGCAACAGCACCTCTGTGCAATTGACTTCCAACTGCGCCACGCCGAGCTTCCAGGGCAACTTCCTGCCGGACGCGCGGACTGTGTCGGACAGCGGGTTTACCTCGACGTGGAAAGTGCTGGCCCTCAACCGCGACTTCGGGCAGTCAGTGACCAAATGGGTTGACTACGGCGACGGGGGTTCGCACAGCGTAAGCATGAAGAAGAACGAGTTCGGGGTGATGATGAGGGTACCGGTGTTACAGTACCAGCAGACCACGCGCACGGTGAAGTACGCCTACCTGTTCATTTTCCTCACCTTCGCCACGGTTTTCTTCGTGGAGTACCGCCGGCAGACGCCCATCCATCCTGTGCAATACCTACTCATCGGTGCGGCGTTGCTGGTGTTCTACACGCTGTTGCTCTCGTTCAGTGAGCACATCCCCTTCCTTTGGTCGTACCTTATCGCCATGCTGATGACCATCGTGCTGATCACGGGCTACTTGGCGGGTATCCTGAAAATCCGCAAGACCGCGCTGATGGTGGGAGCGTTGCTGCTTGCGCTCTATATTTTCATGTACGTACTGCTCCAGATGGAAACCTATGCACTGCTCTTCGGCAGCCTTGGCCTCTTCGTGATTTTGGCGGTGCTGATGTTTGTGTCGCTGAAGGTGAAGTGGTACAAAATCTGACGGATTTGTTGTTATCAACAGTTTGTTCAAAAAAAATCCATTGCATTCCCTTTGTTTTTGCCAAAAAAAAAGTATTATTGCAGCCCGTTAGAGATGTACGTCTCTGACGGGTATTTTTTTTATAATCAATTTAATAACATAAAACCTATGGGCGGCTTTTTCGGAGTTGTATCAACAAAACCTTGCATTGCGGATTTATTCTACGGAGTGGACTACCATTCCCATCTTGGTACAAAACGAGGCGGAATAGTGACTTACCACAAGGATCTCAAACTATTCCGCCGTTCTATTCATAATATTGAGAACACCTATTTCAGGACCAAGTTCGATGATGAAATAGGTAAGTTCATTGGGAATTCCGGTATCGGGGTTATCAGCGACACGGATGCGCAGCCTATCGTGGTGAACTCCCACCTTGGCCGCTTCGCCATCTCAACGGTGGCTAAAATAAACAACGTCAAAGAGTTAGAGCAGGAGTGCTTGGATTGCAACCAGCAGTTTACCGAACTCAGCGCGGATGCCACCAACCCCACCGAACTTGTAGCCCTGATGATTACACGCAAACACGATTTTGTGGAGGGCATACAATACGTGTATAGTAAGATCAAAGGTTCTTGCTCGATTCTGATTCTGACCGAGGACGGCATCATCGCCGCCCGCGACTTTTATGGACGCACGCCCATCGTGATCGGCAAGAACAATACTGGACGCGCCATCGCTTTCGACAACCATAGTTTCTCCAATCTTGACTACCAGACGGATTATTTCGTCGGGCCGGGCGAAATTGTTAAAGTGACCGCCGACGGAATCCAACAGCTGCTCGCCCCGAACAAGCAGATGCAGATTTGTTCGTTCTTGTGGATTTATTATGGCTATCCGTCTGTGAACTACGAAGATATTAACGTGGAGAGTGTCCGCTACGGTCTCGGTTACGCTATGGGCAAAACGGACGACACGGAGGTTGATTTCGTGGCGCCCATCCCGGACTCCGGTATCGGAATGGCCCTCGGTTACTCCAACGGCAAGCAGATTCCCTACCAGCGTGCGATGGTCAAATACACGCCCACATGGTCACGGAGTTTTATGCCTTCCAACCAGGATATGCGCGAGCATGTGGCCAAAATGAAGCTGCTGCCCAATCGCGACCTGTTGAATGGCAAGCGTGTCGTGTTTTGCGACGATTCCATTGTGCGGGGCACGCAATTGCGCGACAACGTGAAAAAGATGTACGAGTGTGGCGCCAAAGAGGTGCATATTCGCATCAGCTGTCCGCCGTTGCTTTACGGTTGTGAGTTCCTCAACTTCTCGGCCTCCAAGACGGAGATGGAGCTCATCACGCGCCGTGTCATTGAGGAGTTGGAGGGTGACAGCCACAAGAACCTGCACCGCTACATGGACAGCACCACACCCGAATATGCCAAGATGGTGGAGATAATTCGAAAGCATATTGGTGTGGATACGTTGAAATTCAATACGTTGGATACCATTTCAAAAGCCATTGGCTTGCCCAAGGAGCGCATCTGCACCCACTGTTTCGACGGATCGTCGTTTGGACTCTAATCCCTGTAGAGACATTTCGCGAAACGTCTTTACGGCGGCAAAATCAGAATAAAACCGGATCGGATTATGGCAACAGAAAACTACCTCCTTCTCGGGCAAAAAAGACGGATGATTGAAGGGCTTCGGGAGAAAGGCATCACAGATGAAAATGTGCTTGCCGCTTTCGACAAGATGGAGCGGCATCTTTTCCTGGAGTCATTGCTTTGGCCGCGTGCGTATGAGGATGAGGCTTTGAAGCTGGCCACCGACCAAACAATTTCGAAGCCTTCCACTGTGGCGTTTCAGTCGCAGCTGTTGGAGGTCAGCAAAGGGATGAAGGTGCTGGAGATCGGCACCGGTTCTGGATTTCAGGCAGCTATTCTGTATGCTATGGGTGCGCGAGTGTTCACGGTGGAGCGGCAGATTACACTGTTCAACCGCACGAGGCCGCTGCTGAGTAAGCTTGCGCCGACTGTCGTCACCCGCTACGGCGATGGGTTCAAAGGCTTCCCGCAGTTCGCACCATACGATCGCGTGATTGTGACCTGCGGTGCGCCGGAAATACCTCAAGCACTTATCGACCAATTAGTTGTAGGCGGAATTATGGTGATTCCCGTCGGAGAGGAATCCCAAACCATGAAGCGAATCGTGAAAATCAGCGATTCGGAATACGAGGAAGAGGATTTCGGGGATTTCGTGTTTGTCCCGATGCTGAAAGAACGTGTCAGAAAGTGAGAGATTAATGTGCGGTCAGATCTTGTGTCCCGTTTTCACTAAAGCGTATCACTTTGATGTTTCTATAGCTTCCGTTGGCGTTCAAGGTAGCAATTCCATAGTCGAAATAGTCGCTGCCATGCAGTAGGGAGCATACGTACGATGTGTCAATTTTTTCAAGCTCTTTATTTAGAAGCTGTCTGGCTTTCGCATCGTTCGCGGCTAAAGAAATGCTTTCAAATGTGACCAGTTTGTCGTATTCCACGTTGTTGATGAAATACGATTGTAGTTCATTCCATTCCGATCCTTGGATGGGAATGTATTGGTATCCCATGCATCCGATGGTGTATTGAGTTGAAATCAGTTTTTTGTTGCATCCCCCGAATATTACGGCGAAACCTACTATGAGAACAAGGACGATTTTTTTCATAATCAAGATATTACAATGTTTGTTGGCAAAGATAAAAAGAATTCCACTATCGATTCGCGCATTTTTTAAGATGAAATCAACATCTTTTTGTTACTTTTGCAAACCAAAAACTTAAAAGATGAAAATTACAGGATTTGTTTTTGCAGCAGGATTGGGCACTCGACTCTATCCTCTTACAGCTGACAGACCGAAAGCGTTGGTCAAGTATCAAGGGAAAACGTTGTTGGACAATGCTTTGGACAAGATGATGTCATGTGGCGTAAATGATGTGATTGTCAATGTCCATCATTTTCCTGACCTGATTATGGAAGCTGTCAAACGGCATCCACTTGCTGGGAGGATACGCATATCCGACGAGCGCGCGTATCTTAGGGATACTGCCGGGGGAGTGAAGTTTTCGGAGCCATTTTGGCAGCATAGTGATCTATTGCTTTTCTATAATGTTGATATTTTGTCTGATATAAATCTTTCAAAATTAATAAGTTATCATATAGACCAACGCGCAGAGGCCACACTGGCCGTCCGAAATCGCCAGACGCAACGTTATTTTCTTTTTGAACGTGAAACTTGTGCATTATGCGGTTGGGAGAACATTCAGACAAAGGAAAGGCTTGGAGCTCAATCTTGTGATAACCCTCTACGTCTTGCATTCAGCGGAATACATGTGATGAATGCTGATTTAGCCCGCGCCATACCTTCTGTAGAAAAGTCCTCCATCACCCAGTTCTATCTATCCGAGGCAGGTAATCGGAGAATTCTTGGTTACCCCCATGATGATGACACTTGGCAAGATGTGGGAAAATACCAGGAATTTCATAACTTACTGTCATAGTTTGTGTTATGATCTAAACAAAATTTTGTAATCTTTTTTTTCAAAAAATCAATAGTTTGAAAAAAAAATTTTGAACTTTTTTTTGTTATTTTTGCACGGTGAAAGAATAGCAGCGTTTGTTCTGCTAATATATTCATTGTAAGAGTGATAGAATTTATTAATGTTTTGTGAACTGCAAATGGAAAAAGAACTACCCTCATATACAACAGTTTGGGAACAATGTTTGGACATTATCAGGGACACGGTGTCTTCGGAGGTGTTTTCCACCATCTTTGAGCCGATTAATGCTGTGTCATTGGATAAGAAACAGCTTACATTGGAATTGCCGAGCTTGTGGTACAAGGAGATACTGGAAGAGCAGTATGTAGATTTGTTGCGCACTGCCATACGTAAATTGTTGGGCAATGATGCAAAGTTGCGATATAAAGTGTTGATGGAAAGGGGGAAAACACCAGAACAGAACTCTTCTATAACAGTTCCGTCAGCTTCACGAAAGGCAGTGAAGAACCCCCTGATGATGCCGCCGTTGGATGTCAATACGATGGACCGTAAGGATATTCCCGGCCCTTTCATTGTCCCGGGTATTAAAAAGCAGCGTATTCCTTCCAACCTTTCGGAATCTTTGACATTTGACAACTATGTGGTGGGCGATTGTAACCGTCTGGCGTGTGCCGCTGGAATGTCTATTGCCAAGGCCCCTGGGCAGACCCCGTTTAATCCTTTGTTCATCTATTCTGATGTGGGCCTAGGCAAGACGCATCTCGTCAATGCTATCGGTATCCAGACCAAAATCAATTTTCCCGATAAGATTGTCATTTATGTCAGCGCGGACACGTTTTACCAGCAATATATGGAAGCCGTGAAGAGCGATAACCTTAACGACTTTTATTGGTTTTATCAGGCCGTAGATATGCTTATTATTGATGACATTCAGTTTATCTCCGGCAACAAGACCAAAACGCAAGAGGCTTTCTTCCAGATTTTCAATCATTTGCATCAATTGAAGAAGCAGATTATCATGACTTCCGACAAATCTCCGGTTGACATTACGGGTTTCGAGCCTCGTTTGCTGAATCGCTTCAAATGGGGGTTGGCCACAGATTTGCAAGTGCCCGATCTGGAGACCCGCACTGCCATCATTACCAAGAAGTTGGAAAACAACGGCATAGAGTTTTCCAAAGAGGTGATTGATTATCTGGCATTGCGCATCACTGCCAACACGCGAGAACTGGAGGGGGCCATGATAGCCATTCTGGCCCAGGCCTCCCTTAACCATCGCGACATCACCCTTGACCTTGCCCGTGAGATGGTGGACAAATATGTGAAATCCACTGCCAAAGAAATTTCTATTGAATACATTCAGAAAATTGTATGCGACTATTTCGGAGTCTCCGTTGATGCTATCAATGCCAAAACCAGAAAGAGAGAGATTGTACAAGTTCGGCAGATCAGCATGTTTTTCGCCAAGAAATACACGCATCTACCGCTTTCCGTCATAGGTGCCTATTGTGGCAATAAAGACCACGCAACAGTGCTCCACGCTTGTCGCACTATCCGGAATCTCAGCGAAACGGACAAGAAGATGAAGCAGTATATCACGGATATAGATAAAAAGATGAAAATTGGAAATATATAGTATTTAAAAATAATCTATATATTTGCAGCGGCATTTTATAAAGTAGTAAAATGAAAAAACATTGGGTTAAAAAAGAGCTGCCAGATGAAGCGGTTGTTTCGCAACTGTGTGAGCATCTGAGACTTGAGAGGCCGCTGGCCACCCTGCTGGCTCAACGTGGTATTTCCACGGTGCAGCAGGCTCGCGATTTTTTTGAACCTGATATCGATAAATTACACGACCCGTTCTTGATGAAAGACATGTCTGTTGCTGTGGATCGGCTCTCGAAGGCTATCGTCCATGACGAGAAGATTATGGTCTATGGCGACTATGATGTGGACGGCACCTCAGCGGTGGCACTCGTGTATTCTTTCCTGTGTGAGATTCGCGGCTCTGATGCCCACGAATACATCAAATACTATATTCCGGACCGTTATACGGAAGGCTATGGCATTACAGAAAAGGGCATCAACTATTGCAAGGAAAACGGCATCAATCTGCTGATTTCACTTGACTGCGGTATCAAAGCCAACGATATGGTTGATTTGGCTAACGAAAACGGTATAGATGTCATTATCACCGATCACCATTTGGAAGGGGACACACTTCCCAATGCGCTTGCCATCTTGGATCCCAAGCGTAAGGACTGCCCTTATCCGTATAAGGAATTGTCGGGTTGCGGAGTGGGCTTCAAGTTGGTACAGGGTTATTGTTTCCGTAACGAGCTTCCTGACGAGCTGTGGCTGAAACGAATGGATCTGGTGGCCGTCAGTATTGCCTGTGACATCGTGGCGATTACGGGGGAGAATCGCATCCTGGCTCATTTTGGATTGGAGATGATCAACAAAATCCCGCGCATGGGTATCCGTGCCATCCTGGATCAGGCAGGTATCAAAATGCGGACCTATCCGCCATTCAGCGAGGATACTTTCTTCACTCGGGTGATATCCATCTCCGACTTGGTGTTCTATGTCGGACCGCGCATCAACGCCGCTGGCAGAATCAAAAGCGCCAAGGAGTCTGTTCGTCTCTTTATTGTGGAGGACGAAGACAAGTCCATGGAAATCAGCACGCGCATCAACAAGCAGAACAACGAGCGCAAACAGAAAGACAAGAACGCCACGGAAGAGGCGATGGATATGATCCGTAACTCCCACGAATTCGAAAACAGGAAGAGTATCGTGATTTATAATCCTCAGTGGGAGAAAGGCATCATCGGTATTGTGGCCTCCCGTTTGGTAGAGGAGTTCTACAAACCCACCATCGTGTTGATGAGTTCCGATGACGGTCTGATCACCGGCTCCGCCCGTTCGGTGAAAGAGTTTAACATCTACGATGGCATAGATTCTTGCGCTGATTTGCTAGAACATTTCGGCGGGCACAAGTATGCAGCCGGTTTGACCATGAAACAGGAGAATTTGGAGGAATTTTCCCAGCGTTTTGAAGAATATGTGAAGGAAAATCTTGATGAATCTTCCTACGAGCCTGAAATAACAGTCGATATGATGCTGAACCTTTCGGAAATCACCCCTCAATTCTTGAAGAATCTGAAAAAGTTCGCGCCTTTTGGACCGGGAAATATGGAGCCTGTTTTTGAAACAGATGGAGTTGTGGATGAAGGGAACGCCCGTATTGTGGGTGATAAACATTTGAAATGTAAGATTTTAAGTCCATACGAGCGGGGTAATTCCATAGACGGCATTGCATTCAACCAGAAGGCTCAGCTTCCTATCATTAGCGATTCCAAACCTTTCAACGTGCTTTATCACGTGGAGGAAAATCGTTGGAACAATACGGTGACCACGCAGTTGAACATCAAGGATATTGAACCGGCCACGCCTGAAAGTGATAGTCACGGCAATAAACCGGCTTCACAGGATGATTACGCATATCGTACCAGTAACGACAAGAAGTCATCCCATTCGGTATAAGTCCGCAGCAAAATTTTTTGGTATTATGAGGATTGCCGTCAACACACGTCTGCTGCTGAAGGACAGATTGGAGGGTATCGGGCAGTTTACGTATGAGACTTTGCGCCGAATCACAAAAGCGCATCCCGAACATCATTTTTTTTTCCTTTTTGACCGGAAATTTGACGATTCATTCCTTTTCAGTGATAATGTCACCCCGATTGTCGCATACCCGCAGGCTCGGCATCCCTATCTTTGGTATCTGTTTTTTGAACTGGGTGTTCCACTAAGAATCAAAAACATAAAGCCTGATCTTTTTCTTTCGACAGACGGCTGGATTCCAACGCAATTGGATATTCCGGTGGTCAATGTCATCCATGACCTCAATTTTCTGCATCATCCCGAATTTGTGCCGCCTGTGGTGCGCCGTTATTATGACCGCTTTTTCCACCGGTTCGCCCAGAAGGCCACCCAACTGGCTACAGTGTCGGAATACAGTCGTCAGGACATCATCCGTTCATTTCAGATAGCTCCTGAAAAGGTAAATGTCGTTTTTTCGGGTAATAATTCCGCCTACAAACCTCTTTCGGAAGAGCAGCAGGCGCAAGTCAAGCGGAAATTCACGGACGGGTGTGAATATTTCCTTTTTGTAGGACTCATTCATAAGCGCAAGAATTTGGATAACATTTTCAGGGCTTTTGACAGTTTCAAAGAGAGAAACTCTAACACCACAAAATTGGTTGTTGTGGGAGACAAGAAATGGTGGGCCGGGGATATTGAGGAAACCTATTTGAAGATGCGGCATCGTGACGAGGTGCTTCTCCTTGGCCGTCAGCCTTTGGATGTCGTCTGCGAGTTGACAGCCAGTGCCATTGCTATGGTTTACACGTCCCTTTTTGAGGGATTCGGATTACCTATTGTGGATTCGTTCAATGCCCACGTACCCATTATCACCTCCAATATTACCGCCATGCCGGAGATTGCCGGTGATGCTGCCGTCTTGGTGGATCCGTACGACTCTGATCAAATGGCCGAAGCTATGTGTAACTTACAGTTGGATAAAAGTTTACGAAAGGCATTGATTGAGAAGGGTATTGCCAGAAAGGACCTTTTCACTTGGGACAGAACGGCGGATTTGTTATGGAAAACGATTGAAAAAGCTTTGCCGTGACATTCTTCCGTTGTTTCCATCTTCGCAAAAACAAAAAGCAGGGCTTCAGCCCTGCTTTTTGTTTTTGTTGTAGATAGATTGTCGATTAGAACTTGTCTTCGTTTTCTATCAGTTTCACGTTTTTCTTGTTGTATTTAAGAATCAGAGCTGATTCGATGACCATGCAGATGACCATGATTACGATGGCGACCACCATCATTGTGCCGTGATTGGCTTTCACGTAGAGGGCCCCTTCGCGGAAGAAGGTGCAGAAGAGGATGTAGTTCATCAACCACACGCTGCACAACAGGAAAGCCCACCAAATGGACATGTAAATGTTGGAGTTATCGACTTTGTTCTCATTTCTTTCGATAGCCCCGACATTTTCGAGGGCATAGTCGGTTTCGTTCCAGACTTCTTTGAAGAAGGAGAGGGGTTTAATGAGATTGTAGATGGGGACGAACCAAGCCACGTAAGACATCCAGGGTTTCATGCCGCTCTGCATCCACGGAGCGATGGCATGCAGGTTTTTGTTGTTTTTCGCACCCCAGACGGCGAAAAGAAACGTTTTGACAAGGAAAGCGATGATAGTCAAAGCTGCAATAACCCAGAATTTCTTCTTGGCGGCAGCATTCTCGGCGTTCAGATTATCCCAGTTCTCCAAAGCAGGGGTATATTCTTGTTCAAGTTCAGCCACACTCTTCAGGTGCTCTTCTTGTTGTTTGATCTTGTCGGCCAAAGTCTGCTTGGTGACTTCAATACTTTCGCTAAGCGCTTTTCTCTCGTCTTTGTTAGCAGGCGTTTTCTGCTGCAAGGTATCCAATTTGTATTGGTAGTAAGCTACTTCGGCGCTGTCTTGGCGCAGAGGGTGCTGTGCAGTCGCGTACTGTTCATACAAATTGTTATAGTGGTTGCGTTCTTGGATGACAGCTCTGTTTGTCTTGTCAAATTTCATCAAAAACAGCATGGAAATGATGAAAAGAACGAGCACCACCACGTTGCAGAGCAGAATAAGTTTGCCCAAAGAAGTGTTATTTGTCAATTTTTTCATACTAAAAATTATTATATATTACTAATTTTCAAAGATTTAGGAAGCTTATAATTCTATATTTAAGCGTAGCAAAAGTAATAAAAAAATTCATACCTTCGTACCATGACGAAAAAAAACAAACCACATAGCGGTGTTTGAAAAGATATTCGGTTAGAGAACCTGTACCTTTTGGATTATTTCACGGCCATTGGTTATCCGAATATGCAGAATGTAGATGCCGGAAGGAAGGTTGCGGACATCCAGTTTGAAGATACCCGATGGTAGGGGCGAATAATTATTCGCCCCTACCAAGCGGCCTTGTATGTCGTATAGGGTGATGTTGTCGATTTCTGTTCCGTCAAGCAACTCCACGGTGAGGAAATCGTGTGCGGGGTTAGGATAAACCACACTCGTTTTCTCGTATTCTGCAATACCGACAGATGCGGTCAGCTGCACATTTTGCACTATTTTTTCGCCGTCCGTGACGGTGGTGACAATGGTTTTCGGGAGGTAGCCTTCGGCCGAATAGGTCACGGCATATTGGCCGGCCTTGATGGGGCGGTGGTAGTCACCGTGGGGTAGGGTGGTTTCCACGTATGAGTGGTCAAGGTCGTGGTTTTCAATATAGATTAACGCTTGCAGGGGTTCGCCTGTCAGCGAGTCGGTGACGGTACCGTGGATGCCGTTGTTCGCCTCCGCGATGAAGTTCAGCAGGGAATGATAGGCGGCATTCCAATAATCGCCCACCAGATTGGTGGAGACGACTTTGTAATTGCTCACCTCAATGGTGACATGACGGGTGCCGAGATACCAGTTATGGTAGTCCTGCATGGAGCCTGTGATGACATACCAATCACCGCCTTCAGTCACGCCGTTGTTTTCTTCCCACATGTAATACATGGAGTAGTTGTGGCAGGTGTCGGCAAAATTGTGGCCTACATATTCCCACCAGTCGGCGTCGGCGTGGCTGTGTTGTTCCGAGGTCCAGCTGTCCCACGGATAGTTGAAAACCTCAGCACCGCCGTGCAAGTTGGCAGCCAAAGTAAAATGATGCCTTTCCAAGAAATGCATCATTGCTTCCACTTCAGGTTCGAAATCTGATTTGACAATTGGCTGGCCCACCAATGGGAAGGAACGGTTCAAGTCAATTCCGTGCTGGTTAGCCCGGACGGAGACTGGATCGGAATTGATTTGGTTGTTGGAAGAGTGATAGGTGCCGTCAGGATTGTGTAACGGGCATATCCATATATCAATATTATTGACTAAATTGGTGATATAAGAATCTGTTCCATAATTTGTTAGTAGATAGTCGATAAAGCGGAGCATCATGTAGTACCCCACCACTTCGTCGCCATGGATGGTGGAAGTGTAGAAGAAAGAAGGCTTGCCTTCGTTGTCGTTGAGGTTGTTGCTGATGTGGGCGCAGAGGATCTTGTGTTCGCCCGGCGTGGAGGCCAGAATGGTGTCAATCTCACATAGGTTAGGGAAGCGGGTCTGGAAAGTATCCATCATGGCGAGGTAAGTGCTGTAGGTCGGATAACAGTTCCAGTTTGCGACCATTTCGTCATAGTTTTGAGCCATAGTCACGCGAGCGCGGGAAGGCGTGAAGGTCTTATAAGGGATTTGTTTCGATAGAAAGTTGTTGAAATCCTTGTGTGACAGCCAGATGCGTGTGTTAAAGGTGTTGTCGGCATTGCGTTTTACATGATCTACGGAGAATTCCCGTGATAACTCTTGTAGCGTGGCCGCATCCACTACGGTTTCCACGTAGGTGCTAGGAGCAGTCAGTTGGTTGTTTTGTGCCGTGGCCGAGATGGCGATGGTAGCGGCGATGATGGTGATGATGATTGTTTTTTTCATTGTTTTGTTTTTTTTGTGTCGCCCCACACTGCGCTTCGCTTATGTGGGGTTATTAGCGCTTCGCGCGTCTTGTCCCTTCGGGACTGCTTAAGGAATTATGTTTGTTATATATTCTACATTCTACATTTTGCATTCTACATTTTGGAAAGGTATTGTTTGAGGTCGGCAGCTTTTTTGGGGCCGATGACGGAGGCGAGTTCGGCTTCGGAGGCGGCGGAGATTTTCGCTATCGTTTTAAACTCCCTCAACAGTTTGGTTTTTAGTATTTTGCCGATGCCAGGCGCATCGTCCAAAACGGAGGCGATGCTGGTTTTGCTGCGGCGTTTGCGGTGGTGCGTGATGCCGAAGCGGTGTACTTCGTCGCGGACGTGCTGTAGCAGTTTCTGGGCTTCGGAGCGTTTGTCGATATAGACAGGCAGATCATCGCCAACTTTGTAGATGTCTTCCAACCGTTTGGCGATGCCCACCATCATGAGCCGGTCTTCGATGTGGAGGGCTTGTATGGCGTTCCAGGCGGCGTGGAGTTGTCCTTTGCCGCCGTCGATGACCACGAGGTCGGGTAGCGGCTTGTTCTCTTCCAACAGTCGGTGGTAGCGGCGGTAGATGACCTCTTCCATGGAGGCGAAGTCGTCGGCGCCGACCACGGTCTTGATGTTGAAGTGGCGGTATTCCTTTTTTGCGGGCTTCCCGTCAATGAAGCAGCTCATGGCGGCCACAGGTTCCTCGCCTTGGGTGTTGGAGTTGTCGAAACATTCGATGCGGCGTGGCAATGTCTTCATCCCCAAAGCTTCTTGCAGAGCCAATAGGACACGCTGGTTGCGACGGTCGGGATCCACCAAATCCTGACGTTTCTTCTTTTCCAACAGATAGAAATGAGCGTTGTGGATGGCCAGTTCCAACAGCTTGCGTTTGTCGCCGCGCTGTGGCACTTGAATGTCCCAGCCTTCGGGGGCGAGTATGGGTGCGAAGGGAACTAAAAGGGTGGGGGAAAGACCGCCCAACCGCTCTTGGATTTCCAGGATGCCGGCCCAAAGTGCATCTTCCCGTGACATTTCCAGTCGGTTGTCGATTTCCAAGGTGAGTGCCTGCACCACGGCACCGTCAACTACACGCAAAAAGCTGACATACGCGCAGTTTTCCTCTTCTTCCATGCCGAAAACATCCATATTCGTCAACGAGGGGTTTACCACCACAGACTTGCCGATGAAGTTATCCAAAGCTTCGATTTTGCGCTTTACCTCGGCGGCCTGCTCGAATTTCCATTCGTCGGCATATTTCATCATCTCCTCTTTCAGTTGGCGGATTACCTCCTTGCGGTTGCCTTTGATGATTTGAATCGCTTGTTCGATGTTTTGCTGATACTTTTCCGCTGTGATGAGTCCGCAGCAAGGGGCGGCGCATTTTTTGATCTGGTACTGCATACAAGGACGTTCGTTGTTCCTCAGTATCTTGCAGTTACGTAGTGGAAACATGTCGTTGATAAGGTCGAGCAGCACGTTCATCTGCTTCACGGAGGAGTAGGGTCCGAACTGATGCATCTTCGCGGCATCGGGGCGGCGTGTGGGGAACACCCGCGCGAATGGCTCTTTTGTGACGGCAATCCACGGATAAGTCTTGTCGTCCTTCAGCATGATGTTGTACTTTGGTTTGAACTGCTTGATCATGCTGTTTTCCAATAACAAAGCGTCCCATTCGCTATCCACCACTACCGTTTGGATGTCGCGGATTTTCGTCACTAGCATCCGTACTTTGGCAGAGTCGTGATCCTTGTTGAAGTAGGAGGATACCCGCCGTTTCAGCCGCTTTGCTTTTCCGACATAAATCACCGTACCCTTTTCATCGTAGAAGCGGTAAACTCCTGGCTTTTCCGGCAAAGTCTTTAAAATCAGATTTATATGTTCGGAAACAATATTCATCGCTTCATCGTTTCATCGTCATTCCTCGTGTCGTCAGGTTTGCGCGGCACGGGCAAGACGTAAAGATCTTCGGTTTTCCGGGGTCTATAAGCATTCAACCACCTAAATCCCTGTAGCTTGCGGTCTTTTTCGGTCATTTGTTCATCTGGATTTATCTGTCCATTCGGGGCATCAAAGTAACGGATTTGTTGTATTTCGTTGCTGTCCAGGTATATACGCATTTCGCTGGTGATAGAGGTGTTGATTCCGATTAACGTACTGTCCTCATCTTGGATATAGTAGATACACTCGGCATTTCCGATAATATCCACACGTTGTAAATCCTTTTCTTTTAAGAATCCTTTGATATTCAATCCTTTAATTTGGTTGAATTCCGTATCTTCAAACAGCCCGCCCAAAATGAATCCAGATTTGCATAATTCAATGGTTGAATTCACGGAATCGAGGATGATGAAACGCACAGTATCACCCGAAAGTTGGTAGTTGTCAGACCAGAATACAGGGTTATAATACATCATTAGAATAGAGTCGTTGACATTGTAGCTCATAGAGTCACAAGCACCTTGAATGTTTTTATGTTGGAACTTGGTGTGGAAATAAGCGCGAAGAAGGGTGGGGTTGGAGGCTGTGTCGAAATCTACTTTCAGCGTGTCGCAGTGCAGAAACAGTGTGTCGTTGTTATCGTCAATGTAGATGACTAAGTTGCTGTCGGTGGCGATGGAGGTGCCCCCATGCTCGTAATGTTCGAGGTAGTTGCCTTGGAGGATGAAGTGGTTAGCGGTGTCAATAATTTTGGCATTGTTCCATGCCTTTCCAAAACGAAGATTTTTGTCGTAAAAAAGGCTGTCGGCAGACAGAATCTGGTTTTCTCCCGTTAGCAGGACATTGCCGTGCAGCACGGAGATGTCGGTGTTGGTGTTATAGAAGCCGTGTTCGGTGTAAATGGTGTTTTCATCGCTGACAAGATTGGTGGGGGAGATGAAGTAGGCCGTTTTACGTGCGACATTGTATTGAAGCGAGTCGCAATTCATGACGTAGCTGTTGCTGTGCAGTTGGACATCTTGATGGAGGTAGGCGTCGTCGGTGGCGGTGTAATATCTGCCGATGACGCTGGTCAGCGTGTCTTCTTCGCTGAAGATGCGGGCGCCGGTGGTGTAGGAGCCGCAGTCAATGTTGAGGTCATAGAACAGACTGTCGGTCAGCAGATAAGATTTTCCGTTTTCCAGCCGGACATTCTCGCTGATAGCCGCCTGTCGGATGTTGCCGTCGTAATAGGCGCGTTTTCCGTAAATGACGACGGAATCGCTGACGATGATGCGCACGGGGTTGCCGAATGCGATGATGTAGTTGTCGGCGTCATACAAGTAGGCACTGTCGCAGTAGCCCACTACATTGTCATGGGCGAATTTCACGTTCCCGACGAGCCGGTTCGCACCCGCCAGCACTTCTTCGTCATAATAGCCCATGTCCGCCCGATAGAGAATCTTGCGGTTTTTCTGACCATGCACGTTGCAGAAGCACAGTATGATGGCAGCGGTTATGACGAAAATGCGCTTCATGTTATTTCAATAGCGTGGAGTCGGTTTTGTCGCTGAGAATGCGGTCTTCTTTGAAGATGATTTCACGATAAATATCGCCAGAGGGGGTGTAATAGACTTCGGGGCCCTCTTTTTTGTTGTTTTTGTACTGGGTGGTTCTCGCCTTGAGGCCGTTTTTGTCGTAGAAGGTCACCTCACCGTTGCCGTCCTTGAACAGACCTTCTCCCACCAGAACACCGCGTTCGTCGTAATAAATCCAGGGACCGTCAAAAAGGTCGTTGTTGAACCCTCCCTCGATTTTGATGCTGCCATCGAGGTGATAGGCTTTGTGTGGACCTGTTTTCCGTCCGTGGACGTAGGTGTATTCCTGACTTTTGCATCCGTTGGCCGTGTACATCACCTCCAATCCTTCGATGGAGTCGTTCACATAGACGCAATAGGTGTCCAGGAGTCCGTTCTTGAAATAGCGGCGGAATTCGCCGTTACGTTTGCCGTTTTTCATTTCCACTTCCATTTCCACTCTGTTGGGACGTTGGTAGTAATAAACGGTCTTGCCGTGTTCCTTTTTTCCTTTGTACTGGATGACAGACTGCGTGCTGCCGTTTGGGTAATAGGTGGTTTCAGTGTGGGTACAGCCGGAACAAAGCAACGCGAAAATTGCAACAATCAATATGTTGTATTGTTTGGTCATATTTTCCTAATTTTGGGCGCAAAGATACATTTTTTAAACAAAAGTAGAGACGCAATGCGTTGCGTCTCTACAGAAATGTCGGGGTGAGAAGACTCGAACTTCCGGCCTCTACGTCCCGAACGTAGCGCGCTACCAACTGCGCCACACCCCGTCCGATTTGCGGCTGCAAAAATACACTTTTTTTGGAATAAAAATAACATTCGGGAATTTTTTGTAATTTTGCATTTTCTTTAAGGTCTTGGTTTAAACTTAAACATAGACATAATCTTAAACAAATACATTTGGCAATATGAAGAATTTTTTATCCGTTATTTTGCTGCTGGTGGCGGCAGGGAGTTCCCTGAAAGTTGAGGCTCAAGACATTATCATGGGTTCTGTTCCTATGGTGGCCGATATTGAGGACTCGCCGAGATATTTTTATGACCCGGGTGGAAATGGCGATTTCGCCCAAGGCCTGCAAGACACGATGATGTTGCGGACCGCCGTGGTGAACACGCAACTCAATGCCTTGTTCGAGGAGTTTTCTGTCGGTGACCGTGATACGCTGTGGATTTATGACGGCGCTTCCGTGAGTGCTCCCCTGTTGGGTTGTTATAACCTGATGAACTCCCCCGGTGAGATTCTGGCTTCAGGGCGGGACATGACTTTCGTGTTCCATTCCGACTCTGTTCCCGTTCCTGGCTTGCAGGGCGGTTGGAAGGCCCAGGTGTATGCCTACGATCCCCAGCCGATGGAAGTCAACTACGGGGAGTTGCCGTCGGTGCTCACTTGTAATGCCTTTTTCTATGATGCGGGTGGTCCCAACGGTAATATCGGCACTGCCACACCAAATAACAGTTTCACGGAATTTACTTCTCCTGTGGGCTCGCACGTCAAATGTGAATTCACGCAGTTCTCAATGGACGGTTTGCTGAAAATCTATGACGGTCATTATAATGCCCCCAACAGGCGGCTAATTGGACAGTTCTGCACATCTACCTTAGACTTCACCACCTACAATATGCCGCCGGTGCTATTCTCCACCACCAACACACTTAGTTTTGTATATGAGGGTGCTCCTGGTGACGCGAACAAATTCGGCTGGAAAGCACATATATCCTGCGTGCCGGAACTTATGGAATATGAAGGATACAGCTTCTTGCCTGAAATTTCCAATACGCCGCTCGGCCATTATGCGGATGCGGCGAACCCGCATGTCATTGAGTTGGACACATTGCACCCTATGGTGATGCTCAAAGCCAGTCCTGTAAATATCCCGGGTCCATTTTCCTGTGACTATACTGTTCAGCAGATTCCTTATAATGAGGATGATATGATGTTTGGATACGACGAAGGGAATGCTATCGAATGGCAGCAAGGGCCTGCTCGTGACGACAGCTGGTTAGGCGGGGTGGATTTGCCTTTTACGTTCACTTTCTTCGGGGTGCCATACACGAGGGTCTATCCGAGTTCTAACGGTCTCGTTTCATTTAATACACAAACAGAATGGGGTAATTGTCAATGGAGCACATCCGTGCCGCCAGTCTCTCCGACACTGAACGGTGGTTCATACGGCTATTATTCCAGCGTCCCCTATAACTATTACAATAGTGCTTATCTTGTATATGAGGATATCAATCCTAACGAAAATTGTACCCCCGGTGGTCAATACAAAATCAAGTACGGGGTGTTAGGAGAACCCCCATGCAGGGCATTTGTGTTTAATTATGATGGAATTAATCTGTACTCTTGTTGTTCCACTACAGGTCCGAATACCTATCAGATGGTGATGTATGAAGGGACGAATGTCATAGACGTGTATGTCAAGCGTCGTAATGTTTGCTCAAGTTGGAACGGCGGGCGAGGCGTTATCGGTCTGCAGAACAGAAATGGTTCCCAAAGAGTGATCGCCCCCGGCCGTGATTTCACCTCAACGTGGACGGTCAACGTCGATGACATCCCAAACGGGGGCGAGGCGTGGCGGTTCACGCCGGTGACCCCTCCCGCCGAGTATGGGGAGCTGACCTGGTATAAGGACACGGTTGACGAGGAACATGTCCTCAGTTACAGTCCGACCGCCCAAAACCGAACCATAGCGGTGCGCCCGACGGAAACCGCCTCCTATATTTCCGAATACAAGTGCGTTGATGCTGCCGACAACCAGATTGTGCTCCGCGACACCACCCTGGTGTTGGTTCCTGAACCGGAGCCTATAGACTCCACCGGCATAGAGGTGCGGAAAGCGGGTTTCGAGGTGTATCCCAACCCCACTCACGATGCGGTGTATGTGAAACTGCAGAACACTCGCGAAATGCCCTCCGCCTTTGAAGTGCTGGATCTTAACGGACGTCGGCTGTTTGCGGTGCCCGCGGAGGAGACTACCCGCGTGGACCTCTCCCGCCTGCCCGCAGGGGTCTATCTCCTCAGGGCCGTTGGTGACGGGAAGGACTCCGTGGTGAAGATCACGAAACAGTAGTTACCGGCTGTTGGCTATTGGCTTTTGGCTTTTCTAAAGCCTGCCGTGGCCGGTTAAAGCCAACATCAAAGGAGGGCGGTTAGAACGCCTTCGGGTTGTTGGGTGCGGACAAGGTGAAAGTATCCTCGCCGGTGAGTTCCAGCACATACAGGCCTTTCCGATGCGCATACTTGACGGCTCCCGTGTCGTAGCTGATGGCGGCCACGGCCACGAGCAGCTTCTTGTCAGCGAACTCCTTGTAGTATTCCTTGCAGTGTTCCATCTGACTGAGGAAATAGTCAATGTCGCGTTTGCCGCAGCGGGTTTTCACCTCCACGATGACGGCCACCGATGTGTCGCATAGCGCGACGTCAATCTCCATCACATCCCGGCCATCCTCTTTGGCCTTGTGTATGCCTTCGTAAATGCGGTCGATTTCAATGCCTTCTTTTTTAAAGAGCTTGAACGCTGCGGGTTGGCACAGAGCCTCCACCAGACGTCCCCATTCGGTGGTGAACACGTTCTTCATCTCTTTGATGGCTTTTCTGGTTTCCATGCTGATTTTTTCCATTCTCGCGTCCCGTTCGGCTTTCTCGGTTTCCCATTTGGTGTCCCTTTCGGCTTGTTCGGCTTTCCACTTGGTGTCCCGTTCTGTTTGTTCAGCCTTCCATTTGGCATCCCGTTCTGCCTGCTCCTTCAGATAACGTTCGTAGTTGGCGTCCATTCGACGGCCGTTCTCTTTGACCGATTCCAATAAGGCCCCGAAATCGGGGAACTGCGGGGTAATAACAGTTGAATTTTCCATTTTGTTTTATAGCTTTTGTTAATAAAAAATTTACGTTGCAAAAATACATTTTTTTTAATTCAATTTTCTGTTTTGAAAAATATTTTTATTTTTATTTTTTTAGTTGTTGATAATTGAAAATTATTTATCTGTTGTGCGTCATGTTAATTTTTTGATTACTTTTGCGGCTGCAAATCTGATGTTTGCGCTACTTTCGTCTGGAAATGAGAATTTTATAAAAAGCAAGAATATGAAGAAATTTTTATCCGTTATTTTGCTGCTGGTGATGGCGTGGGGCTTTCAACCCGCAGCAGCACAGGCTATTATTATGGGCTCCCAACCGTTGGTGACGAATATAGGGGAGGTGGTTCGGCCGTTTTATGATCCAGGCGGGCCTGATGGTCCTTTTGGCACGAGCCTGCGAGACACTATGACGCTGCAAGTCGAGATTGAAACAAGAGTGTTTTATGTTTGGTTCCAGGAGTTCACCATGGGGAACCGTGACACGCTGTGGATTTTCGACGGTCCTGACGTGAACGCCCCTCTGAAGGGTGCCTATACGCTGGTGGAATCTCCCGGGGAGTTTTACTCCGCAGGCAATATGTTGACCTTTGTGTTCCATTCCGACAGCGTGCATGTCGATGGTATGGATGCCGGGTGGAGGGCACAAGTGTATCAATACAACGACAGTGCTCCAGCTGTATTATGTAATGGGGATGAGCCAATATTTATTACTTGTAATGCTGACTTTTATGATGCCGGCGGAGAGGGTAATATCGGTGTTAATGGTAATGGTCAATCGAGTACTTTTCAGCAATTCACCTCTGCGACGGGAGCGCATATTAAGTGTGAATTCGAATCGTTCGACGCAAACGGTTTGCTGAAAATCTATGACGGACAGTATAATAACCCAAACAAGCGTCTCATCGGACAGTTCTGCACCAACACTATTGATGGTAGCATACCAACGCTGTTTTCCATAAGCAAGACCATGTCATTCGAATATATAGGGGCACCCGGTGACGCAAGCAAACCCGGTTGGAAGGCGCACATTTCCTGTGTAACCGAATTGTTTGAGGCAGGCACTGGCGCCCAGCCTTGTCCGGAGTTGGTAAATTCTTTTAGCGACACGCACTATTCCGGTATATCCACAGACTCTTACATGAATCCAGATAGTGCGTTTGCTTTGGGGATAGTAAACTTTAATGGTAGTACACCCTTTCCATGGGATGAAGGTGATGACAATTTGCGAATGAAAGAAATAGATTTGGATTTCGAACATCGATTGGTGATGCTCAAAGCCAGCCCCGTAAGTGTCCCTGGCTCACATTCTACGGACTATATAGTTCGGCAGATTCCTTATAATGAGAATGATATGATGTTTGAGTACGACGAAGGGAATACTATCGTTTGGCAGCAAGGTCCTCCCCGTGATGACTGCTGGTTAGGCGGCGTGGATTTGCCTTTTACGTTCACTTTCTTTGGGGTGCCATACACGAGGGTTTATCCGAGTTCTAACGGTCTCGTCTCATTTAACGCACCCTCCGAAGGTGAATGGAATTATTGTCAATGGTCAACAAGTGTGCCGCCGGCATCACCGACCCTGAACGGTGGTACATTCAGTTACACCAGTACCCCCTACAACTATTACAATTCCGCGTTTCTTGTATATGAGGATCTCAATCCTGCCAGTAGCTGTACTCCCTATGGACAATACAAAATCAAGTACGGGGTGTTAGGTGAGCCGCCGTGCAGGGCGTTTGTGTTTAACTACAATGGAATCAATCTATTCTCTTGTTGTTACAGTACAGGTCCGAACACCTATCAGATGGTGATGTATGAAGGGACGAATGTCATAGACGTGTATGTCAAGCGTCGTAATGTCTGCTCAAGTTGGAACGGCGGGCGAGGCGTTATCGGTCTGCAGAACAGAAAAGGCTCCCAACGAGTAATCGCTCCCGGGCGTGATTTCACCTCAACTTGGACGGTCAATGTCAACGACATCCCAAACGGGGGCGAGGCGTGGCGCTTCACGCCGGTTACATCGAAACCCGAAGACACGTGGGGGTATCTATGCTGGTTTAAAGACACGGTGGATTTTATTAATAGCGGAGCATCAGTACCTGTCGTTGACACCTTAGGCCCTCATTGCATCGCTTATAGTTCCACTGCCAGAGACAGCATACTTCCGGTGTGTCCTCAAGATACTACTGTGTATATTTCTGTATATCAATATAGAAATGCTCAAGATGAGTTGATTACACTCTATGGTATCACCAAGGTTAACGTGCCCCAACCGGAACCCGAACCGGACTCCACCGGCATAAAGGTGCGGAGCGCGGGCTTCGAGGTGTATCCCAACCCCACTCACGATGCGGTGTATGTGAAACTGCAGAACACTCGCGAGATGCCTTCCGCCTTTGAAGTGCTGGATCTTAACGGACGCCGGCTGTTTGCGGTGCCCGCGGAGGAGACCACCCGCGTGGACCTCTCCCGCCTGCCCGCAGGGGTCTATCTCCTCAGGGTCGTTGGTGACGGGAAGGACTCCGTGGTGAAGATCACGAAACAGTAGTTGCCGGCTGTTGGCTTTTGGCAGAAATGCAGATTCGTTGTGCTTCAGAACCGTTTCAGTTTCTGTCTGTCGAAGGGGGCGATGGAGATTCTGTGCTGTAAGTTTCCGTTTTATGTTGTTTCCGTTGTTGTAGAAGTTATAGCCGACTTCTTGGAACATCTTTTCGGCAGTGGTGCCGACGAGCCCTTCGATGATGTGGCCTGTGACACCTGTGATTTCCATACGCATCTCCTTGATTTGCATTTCGTTGTTGCTGATTCGCCGGTCGTTTTCTACCACCATCTGCCTCAGCTGTGGCAGTTCCAATTCTGACAGAATAATATTAGGTAATTATATATATCTTTGCAGCGAGTTTTCTTCTAAAGATTTTATTTGTTTTTATTATATAAATATAGTTTAGTGTCAAACCTTATAACCAATAGAATATGGAAAAATTAACCAAACAACAGGAAGAGGGTGTCTGGATGTTACTCAGTAAAATCCATAACGAAGAAGTTGTGCAGTATATATTAGAGACTCTCGGTAGAGAAAACTGGACACGGGATATTCTGATAGAAAGTGTCAGTTATCTAACAGAGGAGCAGGAAGATTTGTTAGAATCCTTAGGTGGAGGATATACCAGTGAAGAAATTGATGAACATCTTCATAATGATGACATAAATTTTGAGATAGCGGAAAAACTCAAAGAACAGGGAGTCACTCATTATTTATATGAAAACGAGGAGTATCTGGATGAAATCCGGGAGGGTAAGATAATATGTGAAGGTATTAACGTAAAAGAGATTAAAAATATGTTGTTTGGATAATGAAAGTCATATACTCAAAAGACACTGATAAGGATTTTAGAAAACACCGGAACTATCTAAGAAGAAAAGGGAAGTCAGACGGGCATAAATACCAAACATATGAACTGGATGGTATAAATAAGTCTTTTAAGAAGAATATCACCAAAGGTCTGGAAAGCAAAAAAGAACATAAATCTTCCATTTTCCCAAAGGAATTTGATTATGATTCTGACAATTACAAAATGTATGTTGACAAACCGAGCCATCATATAGTGTTTTATAAGATTGTCTCTCCGAGAAAAGGAAACCCTTATATCATAGTAGATAAATGCATCCATTCAACAGAACTCAAAAGGCAACTCGAAGAAAAAGGAATAGAACCATTAAAGAATGCAGACCAAACATTGTTAGATGACTTAAAAGATGTTTATAAAGAGGACGAGATCAACCTAAAGGACGATTCTGATGATGAAAACGGCAAAGAGGAAGAGGTTTATGACGAGGAAACGGGTAAGAAAGTAAAGAGAACAGTATATACGGGACCGAGAGGAGGAAGATTCTATAAGACCGACAGCGGGGAGAAAGTATATATTGAAGAGAAAAAATCATTCAGAAGTCTCAAAAAAATGTTACTGGAAGAGAAAAAAATCTCATTAAGGGAATATATAAAAATAGGGAAGCGCGGCAACACTTCCCTATAAAGAATCCAAATCAATGGTAGAAGAAATCAAACAAACCCACCACCCACCCGAATCTCATTAGAGGTTGTTTAGTTTGACATATAACCACTTAATAAGATTCAACTGCATTTTATACAAAATGCCATTCTTTTTTAGTGTTTTCATAAAATAATTAATTTTATTTTTAACTATTTTGACCGAGGAATGAGGACTTCCTCGGTTTTTTATTGTTGTTTTTAGATGAAATAGTGTTTGAATTAACATACTATAACATATAAAAAAGTATGTAAAAGTTTAAATATTACGTGGTTATATCGAAAATTTTTGTATCTTTAGGGCATAAAAAGATGACAAAAATGATCGATGTAAGAAACTTTGATTCATTGGTGGGTCTGATGATATTCTTCTCCACAGAAAAGAAATGCATTGAATATTTGGAGCAGCTCAGGTGGAACGGTAAAGTCATTTCACCTTTTGACCCGAACTCAAAGGTCTATAAGTGTTCCAAAGGCTATTGGTGTAAGAACACTAATAAGCATTTCAATGTCAAAACGGGGACGATGTTTGAGAACTCCAAAATACCTCTACAGAAGTGGTTTGCAGCCATATGGCTGATTACCTCCCACAAAAAAGGTGTTTCCTCTGTCCAGCTATCAAAGGATATAGGGGTGACCCAAAAAACGGGGTGGTTTATGCTGCAGAGGATTAGAAAATGCTTTGAAAAGGAAAACCATTCTGTTCTTCACAATGAAGTGGAAGTGGATGAAACATACATCGGAGGTAGGGAACGAAACAAAGCCCGGCAAAAATCTTCCGAAACGAAAGGTTCACAGGGACGCAGCATCCGGACTAAAACACCCGTGATAGGAATGGTGGAAAGAAAAGGAAAGATAGTGTCCCATATAATAAGCGATGCGAAATCTTCCACCCTTACTTCGGCGATTCTTAATGTCGTGGGTGAAAACTCAATCGTTTATACAGATGAATGGACGGGTTACAATAAGATTGGTGGATATTACACCCACCTATCGGTCAGACATAAGGATAATGAATTTGTAAGAGGCAGAATATATACGAATACGATAGAGAACTTTTGGGGATTGTTGAAAAGGGGGTTGTTGGGAATATATCATAACGCATCTAAAAAACATTTGCAGAAATATATAGACGAGTTTGTCTTTCGGTATAACACTCGCGAATATGATGATAATGATAGGTTTGAATTATTATTATTGAATATGAATAATCGATTGAGATATTGCGAGTTGATAAAACAAACAAATATTCACCTGACTACAGAACTGCAAAGTGATATATAATTACCTAATATTATTTTTCATGATCCTTGAAATTTTGTTTAAAATCTTGCGGCAAAGATACAATAAAAATATCGTTTGTCAAGACTTTTCAAAAATAATTTTTTCACCTGAAAACCAATAGATTAAATGTTTTTGTATAAAATTATTTAACAATATTTTGTAAATTATAACTTTGTTTTTCGCAGAATTTCGGTTTGCAACGATGAAGTTTGACGTTCAAAGTCATAGTCATAGTTATAGTCATAGTTATAGTCATAGTTATAGTCATAGTTATAGTCATAGTTATAGTCATAGTTATAGTCATAGTTATAGTCATAGTTATAGTCATAGTTATAGTCATAGTTATAGTCATAGTTATAGTTATAGTCATAGTTATAGTCATAGTCAAAACTAACTGTAACAATTCCTCTCGTTATTCGTTATAAAAAAACAAAATCAGAAAAAAATGAAACAGATACTCAAATTTAGCATATTGCTGCTGTTTTTTATGCCCTTGCAAAAGGTTGCGGGACAGGATATTATCATGGGCTCTCAACCTTTAGTCCCGAATATTGGTGAGGCTCCCCGGGGTTTTTATGATCCTGGTGGTGAATATGGTCCTTTTGATGTCAATTTGCGTGATACCATGACTTTGCAAACTGAAACATCAAGTTTGCAGTTGTATGTTTGGTTCCGTAATCTCGTTATGGGCGATTACGATACGCTATGGATTTATGACGGTCCTGATGTGAGTGCTCCCCTGAAGGGTGTATATAGTTTACTGAACATACCTGGGGAGTTTCATTCCAGCAGTAATACCTTGACTTTTGTATTTCATTCCGATAGTGTGCATCGCTTTGGTATGGATTATGGTTGGAAAGCTCAAGTGTATCAATATGATTCGAATGCCACAGCTGTATTATATGGGGAGGATCCAACTATTCTTACTACTAATGCTATGTTTTATGATGCTGGTGGGCCCACAGGGAATATCGGAAGTAGTCCATCTGATATGTACCAGGAATTCATAGCTCCAGGGGGAGATCCAGAAGATCCCCAGCACATCAAGTGTGAATTTAGTCAATTCCAAGTAGGTGGTATGATGACAGTTTATGACGGTCGGTATAATGACCCGGGAAAGCGGCTCATTGGCTATTTTTGCACCTCTACCTTGGATGGTTCCACACCGCCCACCCTGGTTTCAACAAAAAAGGCAATGACATTCGTTTATGATGGTGTCCCAGGTGATGTGAACAAACAAGGTTGGAAAGCAAAGATTACCATTGTAAATAAATTATTAAAGAGAGACGATGAAAATCCTTGTTCTGTTATGAGCAGTGGTTTTGATACAACGGCTACAACTTATTACGCTGATTCTAACAATATTCTTGGTACGATTGTTCTGACACAAGAAGAAATGGCAGCGAGAGGCATTAGAGGTCTCAATGGTGATTTTTTATCTCCAATCGATATGCCTGAATTGAATTATAATTTCGAAGAGCCTTTGATTCTCAAAGCTGGAAAGAATATTTCCGTAGGCGCATCATCAAATGACTATCTGGTGGAGCAGATTCCTTATAATGAAGCTGATATGATGTTTGATTACGAAGCAGGGAGTACTATCGTGTGGCAGCAAGGGCCTGCTCGTGATGACAGCTGGTTAGGTGGGGTGGATTTGCCTTTTACGTTCACTTTCTTCGGGGTGCCATACACGAGGGTCTATCCGAGTTCTAACGGTCTCGTTTCATTTGACGCACCACCCGAAGGCGAATGGCATTCCTGTTCTTGGTCAACAAGTGTGCCGCCGGCATCACCGACTCTGAACGGAGGTTCATACAGTTATTCCAGTATCCCCTATAACTATTATAATAGTGCTTATCTTGTATATGAGGATATCAATCCTGCCAGTGGTTGTACTCCGGGAGGAGGTACCGCAATCAAGTACGGGGTGTTAGGTGATCCTCCGTGCAGGGCGTTTGTGTTTAATTACAATGGAATCAATCTATACTCTTGTTGTGCCAGTACGGGTCCGAACACCTATCAGATGGTGATGTATGAAGGGTCTAATATTATAGACGTATATATCAAGCGTCGTAATGTATGCACCAGTTGGAACGGCGGACGTGGTGTCGTTGGTCTGCAGAACAGAAAAGGTTCCCAAAGAGTGATCGCCCCTGGTCGGGATTTTACTACAACTTGGACTGTCAACCCCAACAGCCTCCCCAACGTGGGTGAACACTGGCGGTTCACGCCGATTACAGAGGTGAGTGAAAGTAACGGAGATTTATATTGGTTTGCTGACACTGTGAAATGGCAGGGTGATGTTCCTGATACGACTAGTGTTCATTTTTTGTATCATGAACCTTTAGCTAGAAGTTTCAGATATAGTGAAGATCCACAAGATACTACGATGTATATTGCTGTGTATATATTCAAAGATGCTACTGGTAGTAGTAAAGGTCCTGGTGAGCATGCTGCTTATACCGCCTATAAGGTTAATTCGACCAAACCTGAAATCGAGATGGAAAGTGACAAAAAGATCTATTGCCCTGATGAAATCATTCACCTTGAAGTGACCAAAGTCTTAGACCCAGTCATGACTTTAAATGACATCATTAGATGTAAATGGTGGAGTGCAAAACATCCGCGTCCATTAGGAACTTCAACTACAAGAATAAATGATGTATTAGCTTCCTACCTCCAGCCAGGCACAACTGATACCATTTACGTGATGGTGACGTTCAGTAATAAGGCCACGCAGACAACGTCAGTGATTGTGTCTGTTTTGGATCCGATTCTGCCAAAGATTACGAGCCGGAATTTCGTCACCAAGGAGGATTATATCTGCAAGGGTGACACCCTTACGCTTTTGGCCACCCATCCTAAAACTGACCAATTCGAATGGAATACTGGAGAAACTTCACGTTCCATAGAGGTTCATCCTGTTCAAGACGCTCTTTATATCGTGACAACCAAGAGTGATTGCCATGTCTCCGATACATTCAAGGTGGTGGTGTTGCCGTTGCCTCCCACATCTTTCACTCCAGATCCAATAGATATTATCATGGATAATGGAATCGGGACGGTGACCTGCACGACCCCGTTGTCGCAAGGCGGCTACCAGTTGACTTGGAATTTCGATGACCCCAATTCTCCGGATAACATAGTGCAAGGTCCGGATGTGGTCACCCACGGATATACCCGTCCTCGCGACTACACGATTACGCTTACGGCAGTTGATGCGAACAATTGTGACAGTACCTACACAGACAGGGTCTCCGTCAAAGTGCCGGATCTGTTCTACGTGCCCTCTGCCTTCTCCCCGAACAACGACGAACATAACCAAAAGTTCCAGCCTTCGGGTCAGATTGTGGATCCAGATCGCCCTTATTCCATGGAGATATTCAATCGCTATGGTATGTTGGTATTCTCCACAAATAGTCCATACGACTATTGGGATGGACGAAACAAAAAAGGTGAGCTGTGCCCCGAGGGAGTCTATGTATATATGATCTCATTTTACCACATCAATGAGCATGACAATCCCGATGCTCTCCCAGCGGTTCGCAAAGGCACAGTGACTTTGCTGAGGTAGTTGGCTGTACTAGCTTTGTTAAATAAAAACGACAGATGAAAATTTGTCGTTTTTTTTATTGTTCCGCTTTCTTGAGGTCGCGGACGCGCAAGTTCATCCATTTAGGCTCGATGCCCGCATTGAAGTAGGTTTCGTCAATTTGTATGGTGTTATTTAAGAAGACCTGTTCGGTGATGAATTGGTCGATGACCGAGAATTCGTCGTTATAGAGAATGGCCACTTGGTGTCCGAGACCAGGGTAACGGCGGATATGGTAACTGTAGTTGTTTTTCTTGAATTGTTTGGCGAGTGCGTCTGAACCGAAAAAGCCGATGTTGGCGAACTGGGTTTTCTTGTAGTTCACCAGATGGTCTTTTGTGCCGTGACAGAGCAGGGTGGGGGCAGGGGCGTGGTTCTTGTATTTGGGCTTCCCGTGAGTGGAGAATATTGCTCCGGCGTAGGCGATGACCCCTGCCAAATGGAAGTCGGCGGGCAGGATGCTGCTGTTCAAGAATCCATTACAAATTGCGTAATCGGTCTGCAGGGCGGTGATGGCCCCTGCGCTGCTTCCCATCACGAGGATGTTCTTCGGGTTGATTTTGTATCCCTTCGTGTCAAGCAGGTTTTTCAGGGTGTAATCCAAAGCAGAGATGAGGTCTTCGGAAGCCATGTTGATGGCTGCCTCGAACTTCTTCAGGGCAATCAGTGCCGCGTAGTTCGACTGGCCACGCATTCCCAAGCGGTAGTCAATGGCAATAACCACATAGCCTTTGTCCGTATAGTATTTCTTAATTTGTTGCACTTGACTGTCGTCACGTTTCCCTCCGATGAATCCGCCGCCGAAAACGAAAAACAGGCAAGCATGCTGTTCGTTCTGCACTTGCGGGACATAGACATCCAAGTAAAGTTTTGAGGTGTCTTTTACGGCGTAGAGATAGGTTTCTTTTTTCTGTGCGAAAAGACAAGTGATGCTGAATATCAGCAAAAATAGTGTCAGAGTCTTTTTTGTCATTGGTGATTGGTGATTAGTGATTGGTGAATTGACCTTTGAATTTGAACTTAGACCTTTGAGTTTATGGCTAAGTTTTTGCATCTAAGTAGCATAAGTGGAATCATAATGGCAAAGAAGTCCACGCCGGCACGCCGGTCGAACATGCACTCCACCATGCAGTTGAGGAACATCAGCAGGAAGAGGGACAGGAGGAAAAGGTCTCTGTGCCGGATGGCCAGCCCTAACGGGGCGTAGAAGAAGAGCAGGACGATAATGATGCCTGGGATGCCGTTGGTGAGCAGGGCGGAGAGGAACTGGTTGTGAGCATTGTAGGGATGGTCATCGTCCAACCAATGGCCGTTTTCGTGATATTTTTCCTGAATGGTTCCGTTGCCGTCGCCGGTGCCCACGCCCCAAGGGAGGTTTTCTACCATCCCGTTCCATGCCGCTTGCCAGATAATCAGCCTCGGGTTTGTCTCATCATCATTATTTTGATGGTATGACAGATTTGAAACAGAAAACCGATTGGTGGGCGAGGTGGCAATCAAAATGGGGAAAAGGGCAAAAATGAAAACCGTAATAGCGAAAATGGGTTTCCAGCGAGAAGGTTTGTGATATATGGCGTAGCCGCACCAAATCAAGTGCAAAATCAGGAAAACGAGGATACCGGCTCTGGAATACAAAAAGAAAATACAGATTGACAGGAGCAATTCCATTGTATAAAGCAGTATCTTTCTTTTAGTCGTGATGCGATGGTTGTTTGCCGACAGATAATAGAAAACGAGGATATATACAAAAGAGGCATAAAGGGCTACGTATGCGTGGTGATAGCTATAGCAAAAGGCATCGTTGTACATATACCAAGGGTCACCTGTCATGGTGAGTTTGTAAATTCCACGGATCAAGAAGAAAAGGAGAAGAGCAACTTCGCTTGCCGAGAATAGAGCCAACAGAGTGATTATGTGTCTTTTAGTCCATAATTTTGGAGAAGTGGTGAGAAATATCAAGGGCGAGAAAAAAAACCAGATATGAGCTTCGAATATACTCCAAGCAATGGGTTTGTTTGTTGAGTTGATGAATCCCAATACAGGAATTAGGCAAATACCAATGAGAAAGAAACCATACGGTATGCCGTCGTTTTGTTTGAAGTTCTCCCATTTCTCTTGCCAGTTCCATTGGCATATCCAAAGCACCATCAACGCGATGCCGATGGGCCACATGAAGAAGGTGGTGAAAGGGAGCAAAGCCATCATAATCATCATCAAAGCGTAGCTGATGTTGAAATACACATCTGAGGTGCGCAACGATGACCAATATGTGGACAGTTTATTCATGGTTCAAAAGGTCTGGGCGGCGTTCTTGGGTTCGGATGAGCTGTTGGTTATATCGCCATTCGTCAATCAGTTTCTGGTTACCGGAGAGAAGCACGTCGGGCACCCGGTGACCGCGGAAGTCGGCGGGGCGGGTATAGACCGGAGCGGAGAGCAGGTTGTCTTGGAAAGAGTCGGAGAGGGCGGAGGCGCCGTCGCTGATGACACCGGGGATTACGCGGGCGATGGCGTCGGCGATGACCATGGCCGCCAGCTCGCCGCCGGAGAGCACGTAGTCGCCGATGCTGAGGTCTTCGGTGATGTACAGTTCGCGCACGCGTTCGTCCACCCCCTTGTAATGTCCGCACAGCAAGATGATGTTGTGGAGCAGCGACATCTCGTTGGCTTTCTGCTGGTTGAAAGTGGTGCCGTCGGGTGCCATCAGGAAAATGCCGTCATATTCCCGCTCGCTCTGCAACTGTTCTATGCAGCGGGCGATAGGCTCGACCATCATCACCATGCCAGCACCCCCGCCAAAGGGGTAGTCGTCGGCGCGGCGGTGCTTGTCGAAGGTGTAGTCCCGGATGTCGTGGGTGTAAAGTTCAATGTATTGGTTCTGGACAGCCCGCTTCAGAATGGAACTGCCAAAAACACCGGGGAACATCTCCGGAAAAAGGGTCAGTATGTCTATTCTCATCATTATAGTTTCTCCATTATCATGATGCCGTCACGAAAAGGCAACAGCAGGTTGCGAACGCGCTTGTCTTGCTGCACACTGTCGTTGAAGGCCAAAATGGCTTGGGTGTCTTTGTCGTTGTGTTGTATCTCGTGTACCACCTTGCTATTCCATAATGCGTTATCAATCAGTAAAAAACCATTTTTCCGAACCTGCGGGAAAACCATCTGGTAATATTCTTGATAGTCGGTTTTTTCCGCGTCAATGAACACCAAGTCCCACTGTTCGTTCAGCGAAGGGACGATGGTCTTGGCGTCTCCGATGTGTAGTTTGATTTGGTGGTGGTAAGGGCTTTCGGAAAAAAATGAGCGTATGCGATCCTCGTATTCTTCGTTGATTTCGATGGTATGCAAGATGCCGTCGGAAGTTAGTCCCGTGGCGAGACAGAGGGCGGAGTAACCGGTGAATGTGCCGATTTCCAGAACCCGTTCAGGACGTATCATGTTGGAAATCAAGGATAGAAAATGGCCTTGTAGTTGTCCGGAGGCCATTCGTGGATTGATGGTTTGCAAGTGGGTCTGACGATATAGCCGATAAAGCAAATCCGGCTCTTCGGTAGTGTGGGCTTCACAGTAAGCCTCGATTTCGGGGGAGATGAGTTCAAAGGAGGACATTCAGGACAGCTTGTCGATGGTTTTGTTGATTTCTTCTTCCGTTTTGGTCAGTTTGTCTTTGCAGATTTTCATCAGCTCGGTGGCGCGTTTCATTTTTTCGGCCAGTTCATCCACGCTGATGCTGTCGTTTTCCAGCTGGTTCACGATCTCTTTCAGCTCCTCGAAGGCGGCGGTATAGGATGTTTCTTTCATTTTAGTGAATAGTGAATGGTGAATAGTGAATAGGTAAAATAGCTAATACATCAGGCCAAGGCGGACGCCGGCGAAGTGATAGAACTGGTTTTTAGATCTGTTGGTGGCGTAGGCGGCGAAGTTAAGATTTCCAGGATCAGTAACGGAGTAGAGGATTTGTGAGTATTGGGTTTTATAGCAGGCGGCAAAGAGTATGGAGAGTTTTTCATTGACATGGAACCGAAAACCAAGCCCTGCTTCTCCCATGGGACCTCTTTTCGCCCCGTGAACTACCTTGTCCGCATTTTCCGGGACAGACGTGTAATACCATTTGAGACTGTAGCCCAGATTGGTGTAGAACAGTGGCACGAATTTGGTTTTGGTGAAATTCACGGTAACATTCAAGTAGATAGGAATGAATGCGGTGTGTTTCCAAAAGTCGAAACCGGCGCCTAATCCCAATTGGAAATAAGGATTGATCTGGTAGCCTAACAGTTGGTTGACGGAAATGTCGAAATTATGGTTTTGTATGGTCTTGAATTCCTCATTATTGTCATCCCTTAGGTGTATTTCACCCAAGCCAGTCGCATAACCCACAGAGGTCAAGTATATGAATTTTCTTTCCGGGGTTGGGCGGCGGTGTTGTGCAAATACGGTGGCGCAAAGAAGCATTGCGGTGAGGATAATGAGCGTTTTTTTCATGATAGGAAGAATTTGTTATTTTTGACTTGATTGAAGCAGCTCGCGTGCGGTGGCGACAGCCGTTTCGGTGCGGTTTTCGCCACTCATCATCGTGGCAAGCATCTGTTCGCGTTCTTGCATGTCGAGCTTTTTGATATTGGTATGTGTTTGATTGTCAATAATTTGCTTGTAAACCAAATAATGATGTTGGCCACGGGCGGCAATCTGGGGAAGGTGGGTGATAGCGATAACCTGATGGTTGTCTGCCAATGATTGCATCATTTGTCCCACTTTGGATGCAGTTTCGCCAGAGATACCGGTGTCAATTTCATCGAAGATGATGGTTGGCAGATACATAGAGTCGGTGATGATGGATTTGAGGCAGAGCATGATGCGCGACATTTCTCCGCCGGAGGCGATTTTTGACATGTCGGCGGGTGCAATACCGGTGTTGGCGGAAAACAGGAATGTGACGATGTCGGAGCCGTTATCATGCAGATCTTCTGTTTCTTGTAGTTGGACACAAAACCGGCTTTCGGTCATGCCGAGTTTCCGCAGGTGTTCTTCCATGGCACTTTCCAGTGCGGGAACTGCCTTTTTACGTGATGCAGTCACGTTTTGTGCCAGTTCTCGGACCTTTTTCTCCAGCAGGGCGGTTTCTTTTTCCATTTCGGCCAGAAGTTCTTTGTCATCGGAATAGGAAGCCGCTTCATTGCGCAAAGTGTCCAACAGCGCTAGCAATGCTTCGTTGTCTTGGACGTGATGTTTGCTTTGAAGAGAGAAAAGCAGGTCTAAACGGTCATTCAGCTGTTCCAGCAGTTCTGGATTGATTTCAATATTGTCGCTTTTTTTGGATATTTCGTAGGAAAGATCCTGGGTTTCGGCGAGGAGATTGTCCACCCGTTGCCGGAACAATTCATAGTCGTTGCCGAGGTTCTCCAAAGAGCGGCATTCGTTTTGGACCGCTTTGAGCAAAGATAAGATGTTGTTCCCTTCTTGCTCGGAGAGCAGCATGGCCGCATTGTAAAGATGGGACTTGATGTTTTCAGCGTGCGACAGTTCCTTGATTTTCTGTTCGATATATGATTGTTCACCTGATTGAATGGAGGCTTTTTCCAATTCGCCGATAGTGAAGGTGTTATAATCGTATTTTAAGGCTGCTTGTTCGCATTTTTGTTTCAAGTTCTCGAAATCGTTTTTCTTCGTCCGCCACTGACGCAGAGCTTGTTGGTAAGCGTGTAATAATTCGTGGTTTTGGGCGAATTGGTCAATCAGCTGCAGCCGGAAACCGACGTTTTGCAGCATCAGGGTTTGGTGTTGTGAGTGAATATCCACTAAAAAGGAGGATACGGTCTTCAAGGTAGAGAGATTCACCGGCGTGTCGTTGATGAAGGCGCGGGTTTTACCGTGCTCGTTGATTTCGCGGCGGATGATGGTGTCGTCTTGGTAATCCAGGTCGAACTGGTTGAAATAGGTTTGAAGATTTAGACCGCTAATGTTGAAGGAGGCTTCCACGATGCATTTTCGGGATTTGTCGAACAGCACCTCTGTATCCGCCCGATTGCCTAAAATCAGGGAGAGGGCACCCATCAAGATAGATTTGCCTGCTCCGGTTTCGCCAGTGATGGCGGTCAGCCCTTCATGAAACGGGATTTTCAGAGACCGGATTATGGCATAGTTTTCTATCTGTAAGGCGGTCAGCATTGCTACATTTTGGGTGAAGAGTTGGAAGAGGAATTAATGGCGTCATAGGAGGAAGAGTTGGTGGGGTCGATTTGCTTCATGATGTTGACGACTTGGGTTTTCTCCGACGGCATACCTTCCTTGAAAATGTTGATGATTTCGTCTTTTTTGGTGTTCAGGATAATACGGACGACGGCAAGGTTGGACTTTTGGGCATTGACCTGTTGTAGCAGTTTCAGACTTTCCAGGATGACGGCGCGTCCGGCATCGGGTGATTCATACATTACGTCCAAACCCATGCGATGATATTGGTAGTAAAAATCGTGAATTTTGCTGTAGGTTCCGTTGTTGAAGTTTTCGGCAATCCAGTAACGATTGTTTTGACCACTTTCGGCCACGCTCCAACCCACGTTTTTCGAGTTCAAGTTGGCCGTGTTCTGACATTTAGTGAAATAGGCGGAACCACCGTTCGGGGAGAACGAATCCAATTCAACGCCGATAAAGAGGTTCAGGTAGTAGGCGATGATGGCGGTAAGGTCAGAGAGCGTGGCGTTTTCGTCATACTCCAGAGGGTCTCCGTCAGCGTATCGGAATTTGATTTTCTTATCCTGAAAACTCATCAAGGTGGTTTTGTAACTGGCTTTATATACAGGACGCTGAAGCACTAAGTTCATCGTGCCCTCGTATTCGTCACCAGATGCTTTAGTGAGGTTGATGGTCATGGAGCATTCGATGCGCTCGTTTTGTTTTAGGTTGTATTGGCACCATTTCCGGTCATGGACAAAGGTGTATAACTTCTGTCTTAATTCATTGAATCGTTGTTGGTTGCCGGAACTTGAAATTTGGGTGGTGTTAAGAGAGACAGAACATTGGAAGTCTTGGGCTTTCAGTGTGCTAATGGAGATAATCAATAAAAGGAATAATCCGAATAAGCGTTTCATAGTTGAGGTTATTGGTGAATATATTTTTGGGCTGTTTGAAGAATTTCCGTTGCAATTTCCTGTTTACTTTTCAATTCGCTGACAAACTCCTGACCGTCTTTCGCAAAGATGGTGACCTGGTTGGTGGTGGTGCGGAATCCGGCACCTTTTGTTCGCAGGGAATTGAGAACGATGAGGTCGGCGTTTTTATTATGCAGTTTTTTCTTGGCGTTTTCGATTTCGTTTTCCGTTTCCAGAGCAAATCCGACCAGCAACTGGTTGTCGCGCTTGATTTTGCCAACGGAGGCTAGAATATCTTTGGTTTTAACTAATTCTATGGTGAGTTGTGAGTTGTCCTTTTTGATTTTTTCTGGCGCGACATGTGCGGGAGTGAAGTCGGCTACAGCTGCGGACATGATAATGATGTCTTGTTCATCCACGAGACTCATGCATTGTTGGTACATTTCCTCAGCCGTTTTCACGTCGTAGCGTCGGATGTTTTGGTGGTGGGCAATGCAATTTGAGGGTCCGGTAACCAAGGAGACGGTGGCGCCTTTGCGAGCAGCGGCTTCGGCGAGGCAGAAGCCCATGAGTCCCGAGGAGTGGTTGCCGATAAATCTTACGGGATCAATAGGTTCGTAAGTGGGGCCGGCAGTGATCATTACGTTTTTGCCTTGCAGGGAACGGTCATCCTCGAGAGTTTCATCCACAGATTCGAAAATTTGTTCGGGTTCCTGCATACGGCCGCTTCCTGTAGTTCCGCAGGCGAGAAAGCCATCGCCGGGAGTCAGGATGATGCAACCTCTATCTCTCAGCTTTTGCAGGTTTTCCTGCACTACAGGATTCTCAAACATATTGGTGTTCATGGCAGGAGCGATGAACACAGGCTTTTTGACGGCGAGAAAAAGGGTAGAGAGGGCATCGTCCGCAATCCCATGAGCGAATTTGGCGATGATGTTGGCAGTGGCGGGAGCCACGACAAGTGCGTCAGCCCATTCCGCCATGCTGATATGTTCGACCTCCAATGTGCGGTGAGAATCAAACATGTCATAGTATAACTTGTTCTGTGACAAGGTCTCTATGGTAAGCGGAGTGACAAATTGCAAGGCATTCCGGGTGGCGGTGACACGAACTTCGTAGCCGTTCTTCTTGAACAGCCGAATCAGTGTCAACGTTTTGTAAGCCGCTATGCCACCGGAGATGCCAATGACAATATGTTTGCCTCTCATAATGCTATTTGTCCGTTGCGTCGTTAAAGTAAATCTGGCCGTTTTCAAACTCGTACAGTGCCAGTTGGGTGGGCTTAGGGATTTGTTCGTAGAGTTTGGACAGTTCAATTTGTTCACGATTCTCATAAACCTCCTCGCCAGAGCGGTCTTGCGGGGTGTTGAGGTGGGAGTTCTCTTGGAACTCTTGTTTCAGTTCCGCAGCAATCTGGTCGGCACGCTTCGACATGATGACGATGCTCTTGTAGAAGTTGCCTGTCTGTTTGTCATATTGGCGAATGTCCTTCGTCTTGGCAAAAAGGTCGATTTTTAATTTCTTGTACTCTAAAGCTTTCATTATAAGATTAATTTGTTGATTTATTCGTGTATTTTTTCAGTTGTTTGGTCACATCTTGTGCGATTCGTTCCGTTTCCTTAATGTATTTTGAGTCTGGGAAGTTGACACTCATTTTCTCGCAGGCATCTAAACAGGCTTTGAAGCGTTCCGGTTTTTTTCGTTCGGTGCTTCGCTTGGCGTATTCGTAGTTGTTCAGGACAAGATAATATACCGCCTCCGGCATCAAGGGCGAGTAGGAATATTTGTTAAAGAAGTTTTTGGCGGCGATTTGGCAAGCCTCGTAATGGTCGGTGTTGTAGTAGAGTTTCATTATTTCGAGATCCTTGCGTGCCAGTTTCAGCCGAAGGTCGTCCAACATTTCATTGCATTCCTCAATGTGTTTGTTTTCAGGGTATGCTTGCAAGTAAGCGTTGATCTGTTCGATGGCATAATGAGTGTTCGTTTGGTCGAGGTTGTAGTCAGGGCAGGTTTTGTAAATGGCAGAGATGCAGTAGTAGAAGGCGTCTTCAGCTCGGTCAGAGTTCGGATAACGACGCACGTAGTCGCGGAAGTGGAAGGCAGCCATGTTGTAGTCTCCGTTTTGATAGTACGAGTGAGCGAAAAGGAAGAGGATGGTGTCGGCGCGCGGAGTGCCTAACGAGAGCGGGTAAAGTTCCTCAAAGAGACCTGCCGCGGACAGCCATTGGCGGTTATTGTAGTATTTCAGGGCGCGGGCGTAGTGTTGGTCGAAACTCTCGAACGTCACCCGTTTGGATGTGCGGCTGATGGTCTTCTTTCTCTTCTCCGGTTTGGCTGTGCTTTTTTGAGCTTGCGTTTCCTGCTTGATGGAATCTGTCTGCGTTTGTGTTTTGGGCACAATAGTATCCACCGCGCAGCAAAAGTCCGCCGCACACACGTTCACCGTGAAGGCTAACAATATGACTAACAGTATATTACAAGTCTTCTTTGCCATAGTAAAAAAACCGTGCAAATATAGTATTTTTTTTGTACGGTAGGAGGGATATTTTTGACGTCATCGTCCTCTTGTTGAGACGTTTCATGAAACGTCTCAACAGACCATGAAACGTCTCACAGTCGTCATGAAATGTCTCTGCGATGTGTTGTTTTGTTAATCGAAATCCAGATGCATGACGGAATCTCTCTTGGTTTCGTTGCAGCCTGACGGGTCGCCGATGTATGCGCTCGGGATGGTGAAACTGTAACCCGACTTTGCTCCGCGGTTTTCGCCGGAAACGACCGACAGGTAAGGCAGTTTCGGGTCGGCATAGACTTTGCTCATGAAGAGTCCGAACACGGGCATGGCGGTTCTCGCACCTTGTCCGAGTGCGGTGCTGCGGAAGTGTGCCGCACGGTCCTCGCAACCCACCCACACGCCGCAGGTCAGTAGCGGGGTGTAGCCCACGAACCAGCCGTCGGACTGATTGTCGGTGGTGCCGGTTTTGCCCGCGAGCGGGAAGGAGATGCCGTATTGACTGCGCAGACGCCCGCCAGTGCCGTAATCCACCACACCTTGCATCAGACGCACCGTCTTGAATGCAGTGATCTGGTCCATGGCCTCATTGGTTTTCGGCACTTTCGTGTAGATGACGTTGCCCTCCTTGTCGCAGATGTGGGTGATGAAGATAGGTTCCACATAGACACCTTGGTTGGGGAAGCAGTTGATGGCACCGACCTGTTCGTATAAGGTTAACTCGCAGGCTCCCAAACAGATGGAAGGCACGGCGGGAATGTCGGAGGTCATACCCATATTGCGCACGAGGTCGATGACGGCATTGGGGCCGTAGCGTTTCATGAGGTAGGCGGAGACTTGGTTGAGGGAGTGCGCCAGCGCCTCGCGAAGCGGCATCATCTGTCCTTCCTTGTAACCGCCGGAATTGTGCGGGGTCCAAGAACCGCCCGGCGTTTCGATGGTCACGGGCACGTTCGGCACCATGGTGCACGGGTCGAAGTCACCGCTCTGCATGGCCACGGTATAGACGTAAGGCTTAAAGGTGGATCCGACCTGCCGTTTGGAGAGTTTTACGTGGTCAAACTGGAAATATTCGTAGTTGGTGCCGCCGACGTAAGCCTTCACGTGGCCGGTGGCCGCCTCCACACACATCAGACCGCATTGCAGGAACGACTTATAGTAGCGGATAGAGTCCATCGGGGTCATCACCGTGTCGATCATTCTCTTGTAGTTGTAAACGGTCATGTTGACTTTCTTGTTGAAGGCCGCTTCGATTTCAGCGTCGGATTTGCCAGCATCTTTCATCTGGGCGTAGCGATCCGACTGTTTTACGGCTCTCCATAGGATTCTGTGGGTCTGTTCGTCGCTTAGGTTGACGAAGGGCGCGTTTTTGGCTCCTTTGATGTGGTTGAAGAACAGGGGCTGGAGGTAGTCGCAGACGTGCTCTTTCACAGCGGCCTCGGCGTGTTGTTGCATGCGCGAGTCGATGGTGGTGTAAATCTTGAGACCGTCGCAATAGAGGTCGTAGCATGTGCCGTCGTTTTTGGGGTTCTTGTTGCACCAGTCTTTCAGAACCATGCGCAGGTATTCGCGGAAATAGGTGGCGATGCCGGCAGTGTGGGCCTGTGACTTGAAGTTGCTCATGTCAATCGGAATCGCTTTGATGGAGTCGTATTGTGCTTGGGTCAGATAATCGTATTTTTTCATCTGGCTCAGCACGGTGTTGCGGCGGTCAAGGGAAGCTTGCGGGTGCCGGCGCGGACTGTACTTGGAGGGGGCTTTCAGCATTCCCACTAACAGGGCAGCCTCTTCGGTGTTGATTTCCGCGGGTTCTTTGTCGAAATAGGTGCGTGCGGCGGACTTGATGCCCACGGCGTTGTTGCCAAAATCCACCGTGTTGAAGTACATGGCCAGGATTTCGTCCTTCGAGTAGGCACGTTCCAGTTTGGTGGCGACGACCCATTCCTTGAATTTGGTGAACACAATTTTGATTTTTCCGGCATTGGGGTCTCGGGGGAAGAGGTTTTTGGCCAACTGTTGTGTGATGGTGCTTCCGCCGCCCTTATGATGGCGGGTGGCCACACCCAAGGCGACACGGAACAGAGCTTTCACATCGACACCTGAGTGTTTGTAGAAACGAGAGTCTTCAGTGGCGATGAGTGCATTCTTCAATTCATCTGAGAGGTCAGCATACTTGCAGTTGGAGCGGTTCTCACGGTAGTAGGTTCCCAGAAGCACACCGTCAGACGATATCACTTCGGTAGCGAGGTTCGAGTCGGGGTTTTCAAGTTCCGCGAAGGAAGGCATGTACCCCATCCATCCTAACGAGATGAAAAGGAACATCAGGCACACAAGCCCGAACAGGATGAAATAGACCTTCCAGAAGGTTTTCGCCCATTTCGGCAAAGTGTCCTTGGACTGTTTCTTTTTCGTGTCGTTCTGCGACAAGTCAGATTTTGCCGTGTACATAATTCTTTAATATATTTTGAGGCTGCAAAAGTACAAAAACTTCAAATACACACAGACAAATGTGATTGCTGCAGTAGAGACGTTTCCTGAAACGTCTCATAATGTTGCGAAACAGCATTGTTTGTGATAGGGTTAAATCCCAGTACTATAGCTTTTTCCAGGAAGGGCGGTCACCACCCCTTTCAGTTCCAAAGCAAGGAGGATTCCGGCTAACTTAGAGGGCGAAAACCCTTGACAGTGTTCAGCGATCTCGTCAATGGTTTTCTTGCCTGTTTGGATGAAACGAAAGACAACGGATTCATCTTCAGAGAGTTCAGGGAACAGTTGAGTTTGCACGCTCTGCGGCGCGGTGTCCCAGTTCATCATCTCAAGAAGGTCATTTCCTGAAGATACGATAGCGGCGATGTTTTTGCGAATCAGTTCGTGGCAGCCGGCGTGCCTTTCGTCAAAGATGGTTCCTGGAATAGCGAAAATGTCTCTGTTGTAGGAATTTGCGATGTGTGCAGTAATGATGCTTCCTCCTTTGATGCCGCTTTCGGCCACTAATACCGCATCCGCCATACCTGCGATGATGCGGTTGCGGGCGGGGAAGTTCATACGGTCGGGACCCGTGTTGAAGTCAAATTCGCTGATGAGCGTTCCCCCGTTTTCAATGATCCTGTCTGACAGTCCTTTGTTGGAGGATGGATAGATGGTGTGCAACCCGTTTCCCAATATGGCTATCGTGGGAATTCCTAAGTTAAGGGACTCTTCGTGTGCCACCGTATCGATGCCGTATGCCAATCCGCTGATAGTTGTGATGTTCTTGTCTTTCAGTTCGTTGAGAATCTTTTTGAGGCTTTTTGCTCCATAGAAAGTTGCATTGCGTGTGCCCACCACGGCTAGCATCCGTGACGGGTTGAAGTTGCCACTGCCCCGGTAATAGAAAGAGACGGGTGCATCTGGGCATCGTTTCAGCCTGCTGGGGTATGTCGCATCCAGAAAATGGCACAGTTGGACATTGTATTTTTCCATTAGTCTTAACTCTTTGTCAACCAGTTTTTTAAGTTTATCATTGAGCTTGATGTCAACTTGACAACGTTTGCGGTGCTGAAGTCTCCTTTGCCATGATTCCGGGAGTTCATAAACGTTCCGCGCCGAACCCGCTGCGGACAGGATTTGCTTGAGGGTGGTCTTTCCCAGCCCTTCGGTCTTGTTTAGAGCAATTCGGTAGAAAATTTCTGTATGCATTTTTTTTTTGCCTTCGGTTATTGAATTTTGCTAATTTTGCATTTTATTTTTGAACGGCAAAGATAGTAATTAATTAAAATAAAAGCAATGAAAAATAATAATTTTGTTAATATCAAGATAATCAATGGTTTCACATTGGCGATTGTGTTATTAATCATGACCTCCTGCCACACTAAATCTGGCGGCTCGGGCATAAAAGTGGATAATTTTTCTACGGGTAAGGCCGGTGAGATGATTTTGGCCATAGATTCTAATTATTGGTCTAAATCAGCCGTGACTGCCGTTTACGATGTGCTTCGCCAGCCGCAGCCGGCCATCAACCAGATTGAGCCGATGTTTGATGTGATTCAGTGTACCAATGCTGATTACCGGGCATCGTTCATGCGTCACCGCAATATCGTGCAGTTTGATTTTAATCCCGATTATGCTGCAAACAGTTTTGAAATCGAAAAGAATCCGCTTACAAATCCGCAGATTCTGGTCAAAATCAAGGGAAACAGCCAAGATTCTTGTTTGAATCTGTTCCTTGCCCATCAGGAGGAGATTGTCAAAGCGATGTATGACAATGACATTGCGCGTTTGCAGAATGCCCACCGCAAATTGAACAACCCTGTGATTGAGAAGAAAATCAAGGAAAAGTTCGGACTTTCGATGACGATCCCGGAGGGCTATTTTGTGGGACGCGAAGAAGAGGATTTCCTTTGGTTGCTTTTCCGGACACCGAAGAACGACCGTTTTGTCATGATTTACAAGTCTCCCCGTTATGCGCTGACGACTGATAATATTGTGGAGGAGCGCAACCGCATCACGAAGGCTTATATTCAAGGTGCTGTTGCCGGTGCCTATCCCATTGTAGCGGATATTGAAGGGTATCCCTTGGCTGGAGAGAAGAGTATTCGCTATCACAACGGTGTGGAACTGAGAGGGCTGTGGGCTTCGGTTCGTGACAAAATGGGCGGACCGTTTTACAGCTTCACCCAAATTTCTCCTGACAGCACCGCATGTATCACGATAGACGGTTTTGTGTATGCCCCTCAAGAGCATAAAAGAGACTATCTCCGTGAGGTTGAGGCAATTGTGAAATCCATACAATAAATTTTTTTTTTGATGTAACAAAATGACTGTACCGTGCGACAAAGCAGAACGTGACGGAAATAGATTCGGAACTCCAGGAGATAATAAACGGTTGTTTGAACAATGATCGTTTGAGCCAGCACCGGTTGTATGATCGGTATGCTTCTAAGATGTATGTGGTTTGCCGACGTTATGCAAACAGTCCAGAGGAAGCTGAGGATATGTTGATGGAGGGGTTCATGAATGTGTTTAAAAGATTGTCCACGTTCAAAGGCGACAGCAAGTTCACCACTTGGATATATTCAGTGATGGTGAACACAGCGATTAGCCATTATCGTTCGGTAAGACGTTTCCGCAAGGAATTGCTCACCGAGGATGTTTTGGAAGGAGATGAATTTGCGGAGGAGGAGACAATTACCGCGTCGTTGGAAGCAAGCCGGCTGATAGAATTGTTGGAACAGATGCCCGATGGAATGCGCATGGTTTTCAACCTGAAAGCAGTGGAAGAATACTCCTTTTCGGAGATTGCGGAAATTCTTGACAAAAAGGAGAATGCGATTCGTATCAGTTATATGCGGGCGCGACAATGGTTGAAGAATAGGATAGGATGAGGCGATGAGATGATGAATGAAAGAATATAATGAGATTTTAATATGAAAAAAGTAAAAGATGTTTTGAATGCGTACGAGGAGGCGCCTTCTTCGGATGTGTGGAAACGGTTGAGCACCCGATTAGAAGAGGAGATGCCGGTTCAAGAAAAGGTATCCCACTTACATCGTGTTAAGGTGTGGAAATGGGTGGCTGCTGCATTCGCAGTTGTCGTTTTGGGCGCTGCTGTATCTTTGGGAGTGTTCTTACAACATCGTAACAATCAGAATGTTATAGCTGAAAATGTTGTGGAAAATACTGGTAAAGAAGCAGTTGGACCTTCTGAAACAGTGATGGAACAAGATGAAATTGTGGAACCGGAGATAGCGCTACCAGAAGAGAAGGAGGATGAAAGGCCTCAACCTCTCAAAATGGATAATAAAAAAGAAACGAATTTCCAGTCTCCTAATGAAGAATTGGCTCCGAAAACAAATATCCGTCAGGTGGTGTTGCCGCCCAATTCAACATTGGCCAGACAACTCGAAGCGGACCCTGTGCTGAAAAGACTTTCCGATGACAGCGTGGACTGGTCGATGCCGGTTCACCTCATCATCCCTAACCTGTTCACCCCGAATAATGATGGGGTCAATGATCTTTTCGTGATTGAAGGTTTAGAGAATTATTCCTCCCCGAGATTGGTTGTCCGAGACAAAAACAACAAGGTAGTGTATCAAAACAATGCCTACAAGAATACGTGGGGTGGGGAAGATTGTCCAGAAGGAGTCTATAATTATGAGTTTACTTTCGTTTATAATGGGATAGAAAATCAGGCAACGGGGAAGGTGAGAATCATGAGGATTTAGAACTAAAGTTGGATATTTTTTTTATAAATTTTGGAAAAATGAACAAGACAATTACAATTCTGGGATTATTAGTCATTGCGACCGCTTTTATTATGTCATGCACACCAGAAGAGATTACCCCAAAACCCGATGAAAACGTTGACTCATCTGATTGGGTAGATCTCGGTCTCCCGAGTGGGCTTCTGTGGGCCAAATGTAATGTGGGCGCCACTTCACCGCAGGAATTCGGCGATTATTTTGCTTGGGCTGAAACGGCAACAAAATCAGACTACGATTGGCCGACTTATCAATACATACAAGATATGAAGCTCACGAAGTATTGCGGCAATTCGGGTTGGGGATACAATGGGTATTCGGACAACTTGACTAAACTTGAGCCCATGGATGATGCCGCTACGGTGAATATGGGGTCGCAAGTGCATACACCAACCAAAGCAGAATGGGAAGAACTGTTGGCGAACACCACCCAAACACATACTACAATTGATACGATACGTGGTATTCTTTTCACAGGTTCGAATGGAAATACTATGTTTCTGCCGTGCGCAGGACAACATTATCGTTTCTTCTCACTTTTTGACGGTAACGAGGGGGGATTCTATTGGAGCAGTTCGTTAAGAGAAGATTTTTCGTATGAGTCATGGTTTATTCTATTCAATTCCGACACCCTGCGTGTCGCTTCTGTCAACCGTCCAATTGGATATTCAGTGAGAGCCGTTCGTTATTCGCATTAAACGCTAAGAATATAAGACGATTAATGTAGGGCTGTCGCAACGCGGCAGCCCTATTTTGAACTCTTTGTAATAGAAGGCTCGGATTATTCGAGCGTGATTTTTTTGATTTTTTTTTCGATTTTCGTATGATTAGATAAATTTTGTATCTTTGTCGCATTAAAATTCAATGGCTTATGCGACAAAAATTACATTCTTTTCTCAGTGTTGTGATATTGTTGGTGTCGATTTCATTCTTCGGTTGCAACAACAATGCTTTTGATTTTTCCCAACTTGACGAGGTCGATGCCAATGGCGACTGGGGCTTTCCGTTGCTCAATGCGGAATATACCATCGGTGATATTTTGGATATGAGCGGTGATATAGGTTATCTGCAGCAGGGCAGTGACGGAACCGTCGAGTTGCGTTACGAGTACACTTTTGACTCGATTATTTCCGCGTCCAAGTATCTAGATTCATATTTCAATCAAGATATTTCGGTGGAGGGGTCCAAAACCTTTTCTTCTTTTGAGTTGCCTCCAGTTCAAGGGAACGTGCAGCTGCTGTACAACGACACAATAGTCGCTCAATTCCCTGCCGATATGATTCTTTTGGAAAGTGCCGAGTTAGAATCGGGTCAGATTGAATTGCAGATCAATTATAACATTCAGCAGCCTACATGGATAAAGGTCACTTGTCCTCAACTGACCAGTTCTACGGGACAGCCATTACATCTTGAGGCACAGTCCAGTGGGGGTAACTATTCGACCACGTTGTCTCTTGACGGATATTCTCTCACTGTTCCTTCCGACAATGAGATTGAAATATTAATGGAGGTCTCGTGTGATGCGAACATAGGGTCTCTTCCTGCCGAACTGTCGTTCGAATACCATGCTGCATTCCAGCAGGTTGTTTTCAGGGAGATACGCGGGCGGTTTGTAGCCGTGGATATCCCTGTGGACGAGGAGTGGGATTTTGACAGTCAGTTTTTGCGTGACCATATTTCTGGAAACATGACGCTGTTGAACCCACAGGTCACCTGTGAAATTATGAACAGTTTTCCTGTGGAAGGTACCCTGTTGTTTGAACAGGCAGAACTTTTAGGCGGTGGGAATTCGGCATCGCTACTTGCTTATTCGCCCGCAACAGTGGAAGTTCCTGGTAACACTAGTGGTTTTGTCCCCGTTAATTTGCCTATAGCCAACTCTTTGTTGCTTTCCCCCGACTATAGCCACTTCAAACTCAAAGGCAATGCGGTTATCAATCCCGACGGCTTCAACACCCCGACGTTGGTGTTCCGTGAAGACCAGGTGATTAGCCTGCGTATCTCCGTGGTTCTCCCCTTAGACATTGACATGGATGATCTCACGTTCTGTGACACGGTGCAGTTCGGTGGTATCTCCCTCCCCTCCGAATCGGCGTTCTCCAATATGTTGCTTCGCCTTGGCATTACCAACGGTTTGCCATTGAATTTCGAACTTCAAGCATATTTCTACGATTCGCAGACTGCCACGGTAAAGGATAGTTTGTTCACAGAAAAGCAAATAGTGCTGAGTGCAATGGACGGTACCCCACGATTCAGCGAGCTTTTTGCCACTAAGGAAAATTTTGAAGAAGTGCAGAATATGTTTAGTTGCGATAATATCATTTTGCAGGCCCGTCTCTTTACAGACGGCCGCCCCATTTCCATCAACGTGGCGCAGTCTGTCCGCTTTAAATTAGGGGCGAGAATGAACGTGGATATGAACGGTTTGGTGAATTTAGGTAACAACTAATTATGACGTTTATGAAGAAGATAGTGTTAACCTTGTTATTAGGCGTGTGTTACGCACTGTCAATGAGTGGACAGGTTTTGGACGTGACCCATTTCATGCGGATTTCGCCTTTCCAACATAACAATCTCCCTTCCTGTTCCACCATTTACAATGGATATGTTAGTCTTCCCACTGGGAATATCCAAGTTGGAGTTAATTTGGGTGCTATCCGTTACAAGAACTTGTTTGAAACCAACGAAGAAGGTTATCCGACGGTGCTGACTGCCACCAAGTTCGTGAACAGTCTTGCCAACAAGAATTATCTGGGTGTTTATGATGACATAGAGTTGTTAGGTTTTGGTTTTCGTATCAAAGACAAGTTTTTCCTGACAGTGGATTACCGGCAGCGCGCCAATCTTGATTTTGTTTATTCCCGTGATGTCTTAGGATTGCCCATTTACGGCAATATGGCATATATGGAAAAGCCTGCCGATATGAACCTTGCCATCAATATGAACGCTTATCAGGAACTTGGAGTCAGTTTCAGGCACAAGGTCAATGACAAGATTTCGTGGGGAGTTCGCCCAAAATTGCTCTTAGGTGTTGCTAACCTGAACACTCAGAACCTTTCCGCACAAATTTCCACTGATCCGTCGGACTATACGATTTCCATGACGTATGCCGCTGCCATGCGTGCTGCCGCCATTGTACCGTTTTCTATGTCATTTGATAGAGAATACGGTTTTCAGTTCAATATGGATAAAGATATCAAAAGGATATTGAGCAATGCCTCGAAAAATCCCGGATTCGGAATTGATTTGGGCTTCTCTTATAAGTTTTTAGAATCGCTTGGTTTGTCAGTCGGTGTGCTCGATCTTGGCTTTATCAACTGGAAGACTTCTACGGTGAGCATGAGCAGTAGTCTCGGCGATGCTGGCGATTTATACAACAATGGCTCGCTGACGTTCAACGGGTTGACCCAATCTGATGTTCAGTCCATGATGGACAATGGTGTTTCCGGAATATTGGACACGCTGGCGCAGTATTTTCCGTTGGAAGTTGCACCTACAGGGAGTTATATGACAGCACTCACTCCGAGGGTGGTTCTGCAGGCGGATTACGAGTTTGCCCGTTTTCACCGTTTGAGTGCTGCTGCCCAGTTCCGCTTTGCCAACAATTACTTCCAACCCTCTTTCACAGTGGCATACGACGGGTTGTTTTTCAACTCTATCGATGTTTGTGTAGCCTACACATTACAACGTAACTCTTATGACAATCTCGGAGTAGGAATTGGTTTCAATCTTGGTTTTCTGAATATTTACGCTGGTACTCAAAACATTATTGCCGCCTTCTCCCAGAAGAACACCTCTCAATTGACGGCTACCGCTGGTGTCGTTTTCAATTGGGGCCATTACAAGAATTGGAGGGCAAAATACCCGAAAAAGGAAAAGAAGCCGAAAGAAGGGAAGAAGAGAGGATAAGAGGATAAGAAAAAGCCCCGATTTGTTGTCGGGGCTTTCTTTTTATAAGGGAGTTTGTTGTTTACCAAGCGAAGAGCGGGCGGTCGTGCATCATGTCGTTGACCGTCTTGCGGGTCTTGGCGATGAGTTCCTCGTTCTCCACGTCGCAGAGCACGTTATCGATCATCTCCACGATGACGGGCATGTCGTTCTCTTTCAGGCCGCGGGTGGTGATGGCGGGAGTACCCACGCGGATGCCGGAGGTCTGGAAAGCGGAACGGGTGTCGAACGGCACCATGTTCTTGTTGATGGTGATGTCGGCCTTGACGAGGGTGTTCTCGGCCACTTTACCGGTCATTTCGGGGAATTTCTTTCTCAAGTCGATGAGCATGAGGTGATTGTCGGTGCCGTTGGAGATCACCTTGTAACCTCTTTCCACGAAAGCGTTGGCCATGGCGTTGGCGTTGAGCTTCACTTGTTTGACGTATTGGGCGTAGTCGTCGGTCAAAGCTTCACCGAACGCGACGGCCTTGGCAGCGATGACGTGCTCCAGAGGACCACCCTGGCAGCCTGGGAACACGGAAGAGTCGAGGATTTGGGACATCATCTTCACGACGCCCTTCGGGGTGGTTTTGCCCCACGGATTCTCGAAGTCCTTGCCGAGCATGATGAGACCGCCGCGAGGTCCGCGGAGGGTCTTGTGGGTGGTGGTGGTCACGATGTGGCAGTGAGCCACGGCGTTGTTGAGGAGACCCTTGGCGATGAGGCCGGCGGGGTGGGAGATGTCAGCCATCAGGATGGCGCCAATCTTGTCGGCAATCTGACGCATACGTGCCCAATCCCAGTCGCGGCTGTAAGCGGAGGCACCGCCGATAATCAACTTCGGCTTCTCGCGGAGGGCAACTTCCTCCATCGTGTCGTAGTTGATGCAACCGGTCTCTTCGTCAACTTGGTAAGCCACAGGACGATAGAGAATACCGGAGGAGTTCACGGGGGAGCCGTGTGAGAGGTGACCGCCGTGGTTGAGGTCGAGGCCCATGAAGGTGTCGCCCGGTTGCAGGCAAGCCATCAGGACGGCCATGTTGGCCTGGGCGCCGGAGTGCGGTTGCACGTTGGCCCATTCGCAGCCGAAAAGTTGTTTCACGCGGTCGATGGCCAATTGTTCGGATTGGTCCACGATTTGGCATCCGCCGTAGTAGCGTTTGCCAGGAAGACCTTCAGCGTACTTGTTGGTCATAACGGAACCCATGGCTTCCATCACCTGGTCGCTCACAAAGTTCTCAGAAGCAATCAGTTCGATGCCGTTGGTCTGGCGCTCGCGCTCCTGTTGGATGAGGTTGAAAATTTGTTCGTCTCTTTTCATATTTTTAATACAACTGTTTGATAATGATGTTTTTAACAGATTATGATTGAAAATGCAAAGATACAATTTTTCTATTACAAAAAATCTTATTTTTGCAGCATGAACAATAAAAGGCATTTTGAATTTTAACGTTTGAAATACGAAAAATAATCAGTATGAGAAAAATCACAATGATTTTATGTGCGGCTATGATGATGTGTATGTCATGTCAGCAGAAAGCTGCGGAGTCAACGGAAGCCGTTGACCAGGAAAATGTTAAAAACACTACTATGGAAGATTTATTGACGCGCCGCAGTGTGCGCAGCTACACTGCCGAAATTCCCCCGATGGAGGTGATTGAAGAGATTTGCAAGGCCGGCACGTACGCGCCTACGGGCATGAACCGCCAGAGCCCGATCATCATCGCGGTGACGAACAAGGAGATGCGCGACCGTCTCAGCAAGATGAACGCTGCTGTGATGGGCGCCGACAATGACCCCTTCTACGGTGCGCCCGTGGTGTTGGTGGTGTTGGCCGACAAAAACGTGCATACCTGTGTCGAGGACGGCAGCCTCGTGATGGGCAACCTGATGAACGCTGCCCACGCCAAAGGCCTCGGTTCCTGCTGGATCCACCGTGCAAAAGAGATGTTTGAGACCGAAGAGGGCAAACAGATTCTCAAGGACCTCGGCATCGAGGGCGACTACGTGGGCATCGGCAACTGCATCCTTGGCTACACCGCCGGCGACTATCCCGAAGCCAAACCACGCAAGGAGAATTGGGTGTATTGGGTGAAATAAGATAGGCAATAGGCAAAAGGCAAAAGGCAAAAGGCAACAGGCAACAGGCAACAGGCAATAGTAAATAATTTTCTTTAAGAGCCCCGATAGGGGCAAGAGCTCGGTAGCCCTGGGTAAGGCCGCAGGCCGCAACCCTGGGTCAGATGACGAAAATGAAATGACATAATATCCGTTCATGCCGATTTTGCATCCGTTCCGTTATCACGGGTTGTTGCCGGAAACGTTCAACAACCCGTTTGATTATGTGCCGCATCCCGTGTGCGAAGCGGCGGTGGCGGATTTGCTGCCGCGTGTCGAGGAGTTGATGCGTGGGAATCCCGAAGGCAAGATGTTCGGGGTTTTGGTCGTGGCGAAAGAGGAGAAGTTGTGTTATTTGGCGGCCTTTTCGGGACAGCTGTACGACCAGTCCGTGCTGCCCGGCTTTGTGCCGCCCGTGTTCGATTTCCTCGCCCCCGACGGCTATTTCAAGGTTCATGAGGCAGAGATTTCCGCTATTAATCAAGAAATCGATAACTTGGGGTCAGATGGCCGGTATATCGAATCCCGAAAAATTTATCTGCAGTTACAAAAGGATGCTGAGGTTGCCATTGCCGCTGCCAAGCAAAAGATGCTGGATGCTAAAGCCAAGCGCGAAACGGAACGTTCCAAAAGAGTGCTTTTCCCAGAGGAGGAATCCGCTTTCGTGAAAGAGAGCCAGTTTCTGAAGGCGGAGCTGCGGCGGGAGAAAAAGCGATGGACAGAAAAGATAGCCGAGGCGAAAGCGGTGGTGGATATTTACGAAAAACGTATTGAAGAGCTCGCAAACCAACGGAAAACGAAATCGGAAGCATTGCAGAACTGGCTGTTCGAGCATTTCGTGATGGTGAATTATGCGGGCGAGCGGCGCAATCTGTTGGACATCTTCCGCGGCACCGTGCAGCAGCAGCCACCTGCGGGCACGGGCGAATGCTGCGAACCGAAACTGCTGCAATACGCTTACAAACACGGACTTGAACCCATCCAGCTGGCCATGTTCTGGTGGGGGAAATCGCCCGAGGGGGAAATCCGTCACCATCTGCACTATTATCCCGCCTGCTCGGGCAAGTGCAAGCCGGTGCTGACCTACATGCTGCCGCCGGAGGTGTTGGCTGCAAATTCGCATCGCGACCTCTCCGAGCAACTGGAAATTGTTTATGAGGATGCCGATTTGTGGGTCGTGAACAAGCCATCGGGGATGCTGAGCGTGCCGGGGAAGTCGCATCGCGAGTCCGTGATCTCCATTCTGCAAGAGCGTTGCAAAGAAAGCGAAACACCGTTAGTCGTTCACCGGTTGGACATGGACACCAGCGGATTGCTTGTCGTGGCCAAGCACAAGACCGCACATTACCGTCTGCAGAAACAGTTCAGGGACAGGCAGATACACAAGACCTACGTGGCGGTGTTGGACGGTGAACCGTTGCCGATAGGGGAGGAAGGACGCATCGAATTGCCGCTCTCGCCCGACCTGATGCACCGTCCGTTCCAGAACGTCGATAAGGCGCACGGAAAACCCGCTGTGACGTTGTATCGCGTGGTGGGAGAGCATGTTGTGGAGCTCCATCCGCTGACGGGTCGCACGCACCAGCTGCGCGTCCACTGCGCCCACGCGGAAGGGTTAGGTTGTCCCATCAAGGGCGATAACCTCTACGGTCGCCGCGCGAACCGGCTCCATCTGCACGCCGCGCGGATTGCGTTCGCGCACCCGATGAGCGGAGAGGAAATGGTGTTTGAGAGGAATCCGGCGTGGTGAGAAAAAACGATTTTCCCTCTTGACAAGCGGTCGTTTTTGTTGCCGTTGTTAGCGGAAAGATGATTTGGCTGTTTACATGATTTCTTCATGCGTGGAAATAGGTCCGCATACCTGCGGTATGCGATTTTTTCGACGCTGGAAGCGTCGTCTCCTATCATTATAAAAATTGAGGCCGCCCCACCGGACAGCCCCAATCATTATGCATTATGAATTATGAATTATGAATTAATCCAAATCCATCACGGTTCTGTTCGATGGCCTGTATCCCAACTTCTTCATCAAATTGCGCTCGAAATCGACTTTCGTGGCGAATTTCTTCGGGTCTTTCTTCTCTTTCGGGCTCCAGACGCACTCCGAGAGGGCGAACAGACGCGGCATGATCATGTACTCGGCCGTTTCGGGGTCGTTCACGAACTCGGTCCAGAGGTTGCACTGTCCGCCGAGGATATGCTTTTGTTGCGCTTCGCTCAGGCCCTCCGGCATCGGGTCGAAGGAGTAGGCCTTGCCCAAGGAGACGTAACCCTCCATGCAGAGCCGCTCGTCCTTGTCCTTGCTTTGGTAGTAGTTGAAGTAGCAGTGGGTGGTTGGGCACATGATGACGTCATTGCCGTGCTTGGCGGCGGTCTTCGCCACGTCGAGGCCCTGCCAGCACATGATGGTGGAGGTGTTCACCATGTCGTCCGACACGATGTCGTCCCAGATGATGGCCTTCTTGCCGAGCGAATCCAGGTGATGCTCGATCTGGTTCATCAGCC
>JAEEGJ010003925.1_pt1 | contig 53094 bp, 44 predicted proteins | sample 8958761 | NCBI WGS metagenome assembly JAEEGJ01 (sample SAMN16246546, study PRJNA631951) | gut metagenome | biome: gut microbiome; feature: rumen; material: RS-attached | host: Bos | place: Iran: Karaj | collected 2018-10
TTGCCTCTGCGGCAGAATCGATATACGCATAGTTTCCGTTACCGTCATCTGCGAGTGTTTCGAGTCTTGAGTCCGAATAATTACCCATTCCGTATCCCAGGACAGATAAGAAAATGCCTTCTTCAGCTTTCTCTTTAATCAGTTCTGAAAGCTCGCTTTCGCTTGTGATTCCGAGATTAAAATCACCGTCGGTGGCAATGATTACTCTGTTGTTTCCGTCTTTTATGAAGTTTTCTTTTGCGATTCTGTAGGCTTCTTCTATACCGCCTGCACCGTTTGTGCCGCCGTATGCGGTAAGAGAGTTGATTGCTTCTTTTATGGTGTCTTTGTCTGCACCGCTTACGCCTTCAAGAACCGTCTCATTTCCGCTCGCATAGGTTACGATGGATACTCTGTCTTTCTTGGAAAGGTTATCGACCATCATACAGAAAGATTCCTGCACAAGGGGGAGTTTGTTGAAGGAATACATGGATCCGGAGACATCGATGAGCAGAACGATGTTGGAATCTTTTGCCTTTGCGTAGTCTATCTTTTCTGTCTGAAGGCCGATACGAACAAGTTTATGGTTCTTTTCCCAGGGGCAATCAGAGATTTCTGCATTTACTCCGAAAGGTTCCCCCTTTTTAGGTCCGTCATAATCGTAGTTAAAGTAATTTATCATTTCTTCGATTCTGACCGCGCCCTGAGGGATGGTCTTGGGATCATAATTTGAATAAATGAATCTTCTTATGTTTGCGTATGATGCGGTATCCACATCTGCGGAGAAAGTGGAAAGAGGAGATAACGATACGTTCTTAAAAGGATTTTCTGCTAACGCATCATATTCCTCGGTATTAAATTCTTCATCAAAGTCATAAGCACCGTATCCGAAGGCAGTTCCGCCGTATTTCTGATATGAAGGCGGAAAGGCTGTAGGTGAAGCACTGGAAGCATTTGCGGAGCTTGCGCTTGAGGTCGTTGCAGCCGCTGACATTGAAGCGCATGAAGACATTGTCATCGATGGTCCGGCGGTGTAATAATTGTAAAGAGGATGATGCTCATTTTCATCTTCAGCGACTTCTTTTCCCGTACATGCAAAAAGCGTCATTACAGCCATTGAAACGGCTAAAATCCGCATAAAATTCTTTGTAAAAGTCTTTTTCTTAATCATATTTTTTCATTCCTTTCCGAAATTGTTTTCTGAATATAGAACAATGATTAGAGAAATTCGTTACAAAGAATTAAAAATTTGGTAAAATGTTTAGGAGCGTTGCTCGGGAGAAATATGAAAATATTGGAGGGAAATTACATGTTTGATTTTAAATATTTTACACCTACTAAGGTTGTATTCGGCAAAAATACCGAGAGCAAAGTAGCTGAGCTCATAAAAGAATTCGGCGGCACCAAGGTTTTAATTCACTACGGCGGCGGTAGCGTTGTACGTTCCGGTCTTTTAAAGCGTGTTACAGATACGCTTGATGCTGCAGGCATAAGCTACGTGTCACTCGGTGGCGCAGTTCCCAATCCTCATCTCGGCCTCGTATATGAAGGTATCGAACTTTGTAAAAAAGAAAATGTTGATTTCCTTCTTGCAGTTGGCGGCGGTTCTGCGATTGACTCTGCAAAGGCAATTGGCTATGGCCTCGCAAACGAAGGCGATGTGTGGGACTTTTATGATTATAAAAGAAAAGCTGAAGGATGCGTTCCTTTGGGCGTTATCTTAACCATTGCCGCTACAGGAAGCGAAATGAGCGATTCTTCGGTTATTACCAAGGAAGAAGGTCTCGTAAAGAGAGGCTACAGCTCAGATTTCGGACGTCCTAAATTTGCGATTATGAATCCCGAGCTTACAATGACTCTGCCTGATTATCAGACAGCCTGCGGATGCACGGATATCATGATGCATACGATGGAAAGATATTTCACACAGGGCGGAAATATGGAGATTACCGATGCGCTCGCAGAGGGTCTTTTACGAACTGTTAAAAAGAATGCTGTTATTCTTCGCGATGATCCGAAGAACTATGAAGCGCGTGCGGAAGTTATGTGGGCAGGAAGCCTTGCACACAACGGCCTTACAGGCTGCGGAAACGACGGCGGCGACTGGATGACTCACAAATTGGAGCATGAACTCGGCGGTCTATATGATGTTGCTCACGGTGCAGGCCTTGCGGCAATCTGGGGAACATGGGCAAGATACGTATACAAGAACTGCCTTCCCAGATTTAAGAAATTTGCTCTTAACGTAATGGAAGTTGAAAATACCGGAACTGATGAAGAAATCGCTCTCCGCGGTATCGAAGCTCTGGAAGACTTCTACAGAAGCATCAATATGCCTACAAACCTTCGTGAATTAGGCGTAAATCCTACCGAAGAAGAACTTGCGCTTATGGCTAAGAAGTGCGCAGTCGGTGTAGGCGGTGAAATGGGCTCTGCGAGAGTACTTAACGAGGCAGATATGCTTGCAATCTACAAGGCAAGTGTTTAAGGAAAACTATGTTTAAACTCTGGGTTAAAGAAATAAAAGACAATCATCTTTTACGAGATGTAACAATCGAAGATAAGACGGACGATACGCGTACTCATAAAATAATGCATTCGCTTGAAAAGGCCTGCGTTGGCTTTGATCTGGCGTTTCCGATATGGCTTAACACCAACGTAAAGGAATTCAAAAGACATTCGAGAACGAGGTTTTACAAGGATTCGTTTATCGAGAGCGTAGAGTTTGATTATCTTGAAATACAGATTTTGGAAGAATAATTAAGTAAAAGCAGGAGGGAGAAAATCCCTTCTGTTTTTAGGAAAAAAGAGGTTAAAAATGGAATTTGTAATATCACATCTTTCTAAAAGTTACGGTAAGCATCAGGTGTTAAATGATGTTGATTTTACATTTGAAGAAGGAAAAATTTACGGTTTGCTCGGACGAAACGGAGCAGGCAAAACAACGCTTTTTAACTGCCTAAACAGTGATACCGAGATTAACTCCGGAAGATTCTTTTTTAAGACTGACGATAAAGAAGAGAAGGTCGATGCGGACGATATCGGATATGTTTTATCAACGCCGACGGTTCCCGATTTTTTAACCGGCAGAGAGTTCATTAAGTTTTTTATCGACATTCACACAGAGACCATAAAAGATGTAAAACCCATTGACGAATACATGGATTACGTGAGAATTCCCGAGGATACGAGAGACCGACTCATGAAGGATTATTCGCACGGAACCAGAAATAAAATGCAGATGTTAATCAATATGATTGCATCTCCGCGCCTTATGCTTTTAGATGAGCCGCTGACATCTTTGGACGTCGTTGTGGCAGAAGAGATGAAGGATATTTTACGAAGCCAGAAAGAAGGCAGAATAATCATTTTCTCCACACATTTACTTGATATCGCACTGGATTTATGCGATGAAATAGTTCTTTTAAATCACGGTCAGCTTGAGGTGGTTGATAAGAGCAATCTTGATAATGACGATTTCAAAATTAAAATAATCGAGGCCCTTAAAGATGCAGAAGACTCTTAATACATTAAGAATTATTTTAAGTATTGAAAATACGGTAAATATCAACGAAATACTGAATGCGGTAAGACATATTCCTTTTATCGGAAAATACATTCCCGAAAAGATTTACGGGCTCTGGATTATTAAGTTTTTTGCGACCGTAATGTCGGTTATCTCGGAGGTTGCAAAGGCGTTTTTCGGAAAGCTCGGACTCTTTGTGCTTTTGTTTTTTGTTTCGGGCTTTGTAAGTGCTTTTGAAAGACCTGATCAGCCGATGGCTTTTATCTACGGATTTGTCATTATATCCATAGGTTTAATGTTTATTTACAACATATTCAGGAACACGCCCGAGGGAGAATATGCGGTTTTCCACATGGGCATGGATGCAAAAGAATATGTTAAAGCCAGGTTTTTATATGATTCCTTTAACGTAATCTTAGGATATACGGTATTCGGTATTCCTGCGGCTCTTTTAGCAGGCGTTAAGTGGTATATGGCAATTCTTTTACCGCTTGCAGGCATAGGATTTAAAGTGGCTCCGCTTGGAACAGAGATGAGCATTTATGCGTTCAAACAGTCGCTTGGAAGAAAGAAAAACAGAAAAGGCGTTCCTGTTACATTAGACGGAAATCTGATTGTAAATTCGCTTATTTTTTCTGCCGTATTTTTCTTTGGATGCATAGGCGGCGGACTGATTTTGTTTTATAAATTTTATCTGCCGGTTGTGATTATTTATCTTTTATCTGTTGTTGCTATTGCCCCGGGACTTTCCCTTATGAAAAAGTTCCCGTTCGAACTATACAAAACCGCTCTTTATGCTGACAAGGTAAGGGGTGAGCTTATTAAGAAGCAGCAGAAAAAGGAGATGGGGCAGAGCTTCGAAGTTAAGATTAATGAGGCCGAAGGAAGCAAACGCGGTTCAAAAGGATATAAATATCTTAACGAAATTTTCTTTAAAAGACACGCTGCTGTTTTCTGGAAAAACCAGATTATTCCGACTGCGGTTACCGTGCTTGGAATAGCGCTGATGAGCCTGCTTTTATACTATGAAATTACCAGGTGCGAAGATGTTATGAGTGAATCGGTTTTAAGGTATTTATTCTCAAAGCATCCGGGTATTTTTATATTCTTACTCAGCATCTTTAATACAGGCGCATTTATGTCGAGAGCGATGTTTGCAAGCTGCGATTCTTCGATGCTTGTGTACGGCTTTTACAGAACGCCTGAGTCTCTTAGGAAGATGTTCAGATTAAGAGCATTTTCGATATTTAAGTTTAATATGATTGTATCTTCACTTATGATGATTTTCGTCATTGTAACGCTTGTTTTAACTGGCGGAGAAAGGTACTTCGGAGAATATATTTCGGTTATTGTTACAATCACTTCTTTTACGGCGCTTTTCTCGATTAGGCACCTGACGATTTACTATATACTTCAGCCGTATTCGAGAGATTTTATGATCAAATCAAAACTCTACGGATATCTGGCATTTATCTATGGAGCAGTGTGTTTCATAATTATGTTTATACCGATGCCCAATGCGATTACCGCTGTTGCGGGTATCGTAATTACAGGCGTTTATTTCGTCATTGCGGACAAGCTGGTTTACAAGTTTGCGCCCAAAACGCTGAGAATAAAATAACGCGCTAGTGACACTACACCCCCGTCCCCCAGTGTCACCCGGTTGCCAACAAAATAAATTTAGGAGAGAAAAAATGCTAATCATCATTTGGTACGTTTTACTTTTACTCTTACTCTTTTTCGGCGTTAAATTCTACAAAAAGGGAATGTGGAACGAAGACAATATGTCGTTTAATACGACCAAGTGTTTCCTTGGTTTCTGCGCCGTAATAATCGTATTTCATCACATCTCGCATATGACCTGCGCAACGTGGTTAAATCCGAAATATGTGCGTCACGGATTTGATATTTTTGTTACCGCAGGATATCCGATGGTTGCAATGTTTTTCTTGTGTTCCGGTTACGGACTTTACAAAAGCGCGAAGGCGAAGCCTGACTTTTTTAAGAGATTTATTCCGGTAAGATTCATACCGATACTGATTCCTTCAGGACTTACAATGCTCGTGTACATGTATTTTATGCACTTAAGAAAAATACCTTATAAAATCGATCCGCCGTTTGCCGTAAACGGACATGACACATGGCATCCTTATATCTGGTATGTTCCCTGCATGCTTTTGCTGTACCTGCTTTTCTATATCGGTTTCGGACTGATTAAGAAAGACTGGGCGGGAATTCTTGTAGTGGCTTTAGGCACGCTTGCTTACATTATTTGCGGCATTATATTCCGGTACGGAACATGGTGGTTTAACACGCCTCATATGTTTTTGCTCGGTATTCTCCTTGCAAAGTACGAGGATAAAATATTTGCGAGATGTAAAAAGTTATATGCGTTAAGGCTTGTAATTACGTTGATTATCTGGCCGATACTTTGGTTTTTGGGAAACAATGCAGGCGGACTTTATCTTATGATTTCCAAGCACCAGTATAACGGCGTATACGGCTACAGGTCGGAACTTGTCGGATGCATCTTCCAGGTTTTGTATACGCTTGTTTTTGCATATTTGTATTATCTTTTAAGCATGAAAATCAAGGTCGGTAACAAAGTGCTCGCATTCTTCGGAAAGTTCACTTTGGAACTTTACCTTGTACACGGAATCTTCATTCACATGTTTGGATTTTACATGCTTCAGCAGGGCAAAAAGCCTTTGTTTTATATCGAAAATGTTTCGCTTTTCACACTGGTTGTTTTGGCTCTGTCGATACCGGTTGCGTTCGGTTTAAGTTTATTGGACAAACAGGTAGGCAGACTTTTAAGACCTAAAAAGAAAGAGAATAAATGATGTATTTTAGGAGGAGGTATTTATGGGTAAAAAATTGAAAGTTTTAATGCTTAACGGAAGCCCTCGTGCTAACGGAAACATTGCGCTCGCGTTTCATGAGATGGAAACAGTATTTGAAGAGAACGGAGTAGAATACGAAAACATTCTGCTCGGCCGCAAGGACATTAGGGGATGTATTGCGTGCGAAACATGTCGCGAAAAGGGCAAGTGTGTTTTTGACGATATCGTAAATGAACTCGCTGTTAAGTTCGAAGAGGCAGACGGTCTTGTTATCGGCTCGCCCGTATATTACGGCTCCGCAAACGGCACACTTATGGCTGCTCTTCAGAGGCTCTTTTACAGCTCTCATTTTGATAAAAGTTTTAAGGTCGGTGCAAGTGTAGTCAGCTGCAGAAGATCGGGCAATACGGCGACATTTGACGAGCTTAATAAGTTCTTTACGCTTTCAAACATGCCTATCGCGAGCAGCCAGTACTGGAACAATATCTACGGCTGGGAACCCGGCGAAGGCGCGGTGGATGACGAAGGCCGTCAGGTAATGCGTGTGCTTGCGCGCAATATGGTCTTTCTTATGAAGAGCATAGAACTTGGTAAAGAACAGGTCGGACTGCCTGAAGAAGAGGATAGAGTCTGGACCAATTTTACGAGATAATTTTATATACCTCAAAAAAGGGGCAGTTTTAGTCAAATATTCGGAAGTAATATCATGGGTAATGTCTTACTATAATCTTAGAGTGTAAAAGATAAGGAGGACATTATCCATGAAGATTATAAGTGTTGTTAACGGACCTAAGAATATATCCGCTATCGTTCAGGGATGCATGAGAATGCCCGCTTTAAGCAAAGAGGATGCCGCAAAGGTTATCCGTACTGCATACGACTGCGGTATTAACTTTTTTGATCATGCCACATGTTATGGCGAAAACGGAGAGGCTGAGACTAGATTTGCCGAGGCTTTCCCTTTAACAGGTATAAAGAGAGAAGATATTTTCATTCAGAGCAAATGCGGTCTCTGCTTTGACAGAAACGAATTTGACTGGACCAAGGAAAATATTCTCAAAAGCGTGGACGACAGTTTAAGAAGACTTAAGATCGAATATCTTGATGCGCTGCTTCTTCACAGACCGGACGTTTTATACGATCCCGAAGATGTTGCGGATGCTTTTAATATCTTAGAGCATGCAGGGAAAGTAAGACATTTCGGTGTGAGCAATCTCGTTCCCATGCAGATAGAACTTTTAAAAAAGTATGTTAAACAGCCGCTTGTATTCAATCAGGTTCAGCTTTCTCTTGAACAGTCTCAGCTGATTGACCAGGCACTCTATATGAACAATAAAACCACTGAATTTTCAATTAACCGCGACGGAAATGCGCTTGATTACTGCAGACTTCATGACATCACAATTCAGGCGTGGTCACCTCTGCAGATCGGAATGTTCGGCGGTACTTTTATCAACAATCCCGATTTTCCTGAACTTAATAAAGCACTTGAAAAGATTGCAGAGCGTGAGGGCGCATCAAAGACTGCGGTTGCGATTGCATGGATTCTTCGCCATCCCGCCAAAATGCAGGCTATCATCGGTACAATGAATCCTGAGCACATAAAAGATGCATGCAAGGCATCAGATGTAAATCTTTCGCATCACGACTGGTATGAGCTTTATCTGGCAGCAGGAAAATATCTGCCATAAAAGAGCAAATGAATAAAAAGTTAATGTATAAAGGAGGGTAACATGAACGACACATTAAAGGTTTTGGAATCAAGAAGAAGCTGCAGAAACTTTAAACCCGACATGGTCAGCAAAAAAGACCTTGATTCAATCATCAAGGCCGGAACATACGCCGCTACAGGCATGGGCAAACAGAGCCCGATTATCATTGCAGTAACAGACAAGGAAACCAGAGACGAACTGTCACGCGAAAACTTTAAAATCGGTGGCTGGGACCAGGACTTCGATCCTTTCTACGGAGCACCCGTAATCCTCATCGTTCTTGCGAACAAAGATATCGGAACTTACGTTTATGACGGTTCGCTCGTAATGGGTAACCTTATGAACGCAGCAGAAAGCCTTGGAGTTGCAAGTATCTGGATTCACAGAGCAAAAGAAGAGTTCGAGTCAGACTTTGGCAAAAACCTCTTAAAGAAGTTAGGCATCGAAGGCAATTACGAAGGAATCGGACACTGTGCTCTCGGCTACGCAGCAGAGCCTGCAAAGGAAGCTGCTCCGAGAAAAGAAGATTACGTTTATTACATTTAGTTTTTTCATAACCAAGGAATTACTCCTATAAACCCCATAAAAATATCGTTCCCTAGTGGCTGAGGGAACGATATTTTTTATATACAATATAATGCCTTTATGATATAATCTGAATTCCACAGATATCTCTTTATCTGTGGAAACCAATAAGCAGAAATCTCTGCGTTTTCCCAGGAAAAGTTTAGAAATAAAAATGCAAAAGGAGGAAAGAATTGATTAAATTGGAATCTATACTTAAATTGACCTTTGATAGCATTTATGCTATCATATTATTAAGGTTGGAGAGGAGTCAAAATGTTTATTATTGACTTCTATGAAACTGTAAACGGATATTCTGATATTAAGGAATTTTTGGAAGAAATAAGAAGAAAAGCAACGAATAACAAAGACGCAAGAATTCAATATGGTCAAATTACGCGTTATATAGAATTATTACAGCAAAACGGAACCAATCTTCCGACTGAGGTCGTAAAACATATAGAAGGAAGAATATGGGAATTAAGACCCGGTGTAAACAGGGTATTCTTTTTCTATCATGATGGTGAACGGTATGTTTTATTACATCATTACCGTAAAAAAACAGATAAAACGCCAAAACGAGAGATAGAAAGAGCTAGGGAAGAGATGAAAGATTATATATTCAGAAAAGGAGAGAAAGATGAATTGGGATGAATATAAAAAACAAGTGAAAAAAAGCGATCCGAATGCCAAGGAGATATTAGAAGAATCAGAGGCTGAAGCTGCAATAATATCTGCTTTAATAAGACAGCGTGCGGCTCTCGGTTTAAGTCAGCGTGATCTTGCATCATTATGTAATATACCACAATCATCGGTTGCAAGAATAGAGTCAAATAAAATTACGCCAAGACTTGATACGATACTGAAACTGCTTAATGAAATGGGACTTACACTTAGTGTAACAAAAATTCCTGTATCAAAAGTATAAAAAAATTAAAATATTGTATTGACAAACTTTAACAACCATATATAATGTTAGTCATAACTAACCGCCGAAATGCGACGGTTTTAGTTGGAAAGAATAGTTAGTCACAACTAACCAAAACCAAACAAACCAAACTACAATTTCATACAGGAGGATAACATATTGAGCAAAGTAGCAGTTGTTTACTGGAGCAGTACCGGCAATACCGAAGCAATGGCAAATGCTGTAGCCGAAGGTGCCAAAATGGCCGGAGCCGATACTGAAATATTTACTGCTTCGGACTTTGATTCAAGTAAAGCGGCAGAGTTTGATGCAATTGCATTCGGATGTCCCGCCATGGGAGCCGAAGAACTTGATGATACAGAGTTTGAACCTATGTTCTCAGACGTCGAAAGTTCAATTACTCACAAGAAAGTTGCTTTATTCGGTTCATACGGATGGGGCGACGGACAGTGGATGAGAGACTGGGTAGACAGATGTAAACAGTCCGGAATCAACCTAATTAATGATGGCTTAATAGCCAACGAAGCTCCCAACGATACAGATCTTGCAAACTGCAGAGCACTTGGTGCTTCACTTAACTAAGCTAGCCGATTTTTACCATTATATATTTTTCTCCCCTTGCCAGGGAAATAGCCGTACATGGAAGAGTAAATCGAGAATCGATTTACTCTTTTCATTTTACAAAAAAAGTTATTGACAACTAACTGACAAGATGCTAATATGTCTACGGTTAGATACAACTAACCGCGAATAAATCATGTGTGGATCCTCTCCTTGTATCGGGGCCTATGACCGATACGGGAGAGGTATTCAATGTAACAGGAGGAGCATTATGAAAGAATATTTGGAAATAGTAGAAGTTTATGGAAGAGAAATACTTGATTCAAGAGGAAATCCTACGGTTGAAGCAGAGATTACGCTTGCTGATGGGACTGTAGCAACAGGCTGTGCACCCAGTGGTGCATCAACCGGCGAGTTTGAAGCCCTCGAATTAAGAGACGGAGATAAATCAAGATACCTTGGAAAAGGTGTTACCAAAGCGGTAGACAATATTAATACCACGATTAAGGAAGCAATACTTGGGCTTGATGCTTCTGATACATACGCTGTAGATGCAGCAATGATTAAAGCTGACGGCACCAAAGACAAGTCAAATCTCGGTGCTAACGCAATACTTGCTGTATCAATTGCAACAGCACGTGCAGCAGCAAAATCGCTCGATATTCCTCTTTACAGATTTTTAGGTGGAGTGGGCGGAAACAGACTTCCAGTTCCCATGATGAACATCTTAAACGGCGGTGCTCATGCAGACAGTGCTGTTGATACACAGGAATTTATGATTATGCCCGTAGGTGCCCCTTCATTCAAAGAAGGTCTTCGCTGGTGTGCGGAAGTATTCCATACTCTTAAGAAATTAATTAAAGAAATGGGAGATGTTACAGCCGTTGGTGATGAAGGCGGATTTGCTCCCAATCAGTTAAAGAGCGATGAAGAAGCAATCGAAAAGATTCTTGAAGCAATTAAGAAGGCTGGCTTTGAGCCCGGAAAAGATTTTATGATTGCTATGGATGCTGCATCTTCTGAATGGAAGAGCGAAAAAGGCAAAGGCTTCTACAAACAGCCTAAATCAGGCAAAGAGTTCACATCTGACGAACTTATTGCTCACTGGGAAAGCCTCGTAGACAAATATCCAATCATTTCCATCGAAGACGGTCTTGATGAAGAAGACTGGGAAGGATGGCAGAGAATGACTAAAAAGATCGGCAACAAGGTTCAGCTTGTAGGTGACGACCTTTTCGTTACCAATACAGAGAGACTTAAAAAAGGTATTGAACTTGGGGCAGGCAATTCAATTTTGATAAAATTAAATCAGATCGGTTCCGTTTCCGAAACACTCGAAGCTATCAAGATGGCTCATAATGCAGGATATACGGCAATCTCTTCACATCGTTCGGGTGAAACCGCAGATACCACAATTGCAGATTTGGCAGTAGCTCTTAACACATGCCAGATTAAGACAGGTGCTCCTTCAAGAAGCGAGAGAGTTGCGAAATACAATCAACTCTTAAGAATCGAAGAGCAGCTGGGTGCTTCGGCCGTATACCCCAAAATGGATGCATTCCATGTCAGCAGATAATACTTCCTCCAAGTATTAGTTACATTATTCTTTTCCTACTTAAAGGCGGCCTTGACCAGGGCCGCTTTTTTGCTGCAAATGACACAGGGTGACGGGGGTTTGGTGTCATTTTTAAAAAAATTAAAATAAAATATTGAAACATACGAAATAGTGTGATATAAAATGATAGGCGGTTAAGGGAGACTAACCCTAACCGCTTATTAAATGAATATATGGTTAGACAGACCTAACCAATCAAGGAGGATAAACATGCAAAAAAAATTTGAGATCAAAGATCTGATTACCGTCGGCGTATTCACGGCACTGTATTTTGTACTTACATTTATAGTTGCCTGTCTGGGCTTCATTCCCATTTTTATGGCAATCATGCCACTGATTGCACCGATTCTTGTAGGAATTCCGCTTATGCTTTATTTTTCGAAGGTTAAGCATTTCGGAATGGTTCTTATAACAAGCGTAATAATCGCGATACTTATGTTCGTCACAGGACATCCTTATCCGATTTTTATCTTCTGCATCGGTGCAGGTCTTCTGACGGAACTTGTTTTGTTCCTTGGAAAATATGAAAGCATTAAATGCTGTGTAATAGGTTCTTCAACATTCAGTCTGTGGATTTTAGGAATGACAATTGCGTTCTTCTTCAGTTTTAGGGAGTCATATTTCGCTTCTCTTGTGGACGGCTACGGACAGGAATATGTAGATAAAATGATGTCCTATACACCGACATGGATGTTCTTTGCAATGATTGCAATGTGTCTTGTCGGAGGTTTGATAGGCGGCTTGCTCGGAGCAGGCGTTCTTAAGAAACATTTCAAAAAAGCAGGTATGGTTTAATGGATATCGGACTTCAGTTAACAACTGAAAAAACAGGATTAAAAATAGATCCGAGAACAAAGATAATGATTCTGATTGCAGTCGGAATCATTATGATGAGCGGAAAATTGACAGGTGTGGAATATATACTTCGTATCATCTGCACCTTTATTCCGTTTGTTCTTCTTTTATCGGTCAGGCAGTTTAAATCGGCATTCGGATATCTTTTCATTCTTTTATGCGTTGAACTGTGTGAAGGATTTATCGTCCCCAAAACTCAGGGTGTTCTGAATCTTGTAATAATGATTATATGCGGAATTATTTCAAGATTCGGTCCGAGTTATCTCTGCGGATGGTATGTGGTTAAGTCAACATCAGTCAGCGAATTCGTAACTGCCATGGATAAAATGCATTTTCCCAAAGTCATTACGATACCGATGTCCGTTATGTTCAGGTACTTTCCGACTCTAAAAGAGGAGTATTCCTCAATACATGATGCAATGAAAATGCGCGGAATCGGAAAGACGGTTAAAAATCCGTTTGTATATATCGAATATATCTTAGTCCCCATAATGATGTCGACGGTTCAGATTGCCAATGATTTGTCGGCAGCTTCTCTAACCAAGGGACTGGGAGCGCATAAAAAAAGAACTCACATATGCGATGTCAGAATGAAAGTGTTCGATGTGATGTTGATTGTTGCATTAATTGCGATGCTTGTAATTTTCTTTATTTTCTGAGGCCCAATATGATTGAGTTTAAAGATGTCATTTTTAAATACAATATAACCGATGCTGAGGGCAATAAAAAAGATGCTGTCGGAGTTAAGGATTTAAACTTAAAGATTAACGACGGAGAATTCGTTGTATTGACGGGTTTTTCAGGCTGCGGGAAGACGACAATCATAAGACTTATAAACGGTCTTATTCCAAAGTTTTATAACGGTGAGCTGATAGGAGAAATATATCTTGACGGAAAAAATACGAAAGAGATGACTATATACGATGTCTCGGAAAAAGTAGGAAGCGTTTTTCAAAATCCGAGATCACAGTTTTTCAATGTCAACACGACCGATGAGATTGCATTTGCGGCTGAAAATCAATGCATCGATCCCGAAATAATCAAATCGAAGATAATCGATACTGCTTATTCCATGCATATTAAAAGTCTTTTAGACAGAAATATATTCGATCTTTCCGGCGGCGAAAAGCAAATGGTTGCATGTGCCGGCATAGATGTTCTTTCTCCGACAATAATCGTACTGGACGAACCTTCGTCCAATCTTGATCATCGTGCAATAAGGAGATTGAAAAACACTCTCGAAGAATGGAAAAATCAGGGCAAGACGATTGTAATAGCCGAACACAGACTGTTCTTTTTAAAAGACCTTGCAGACAGAATGATTGTCATGGAAAACGGTGAAATAAAAAAAGATTTAAACAAAGAAGAAATCTCTCTTTTGAAGTATAAAGATTGCGAAGATTTGGGACTTCGTGCTTTATCGCTTGAGGATGTACCGTTTGAAAATGATTTTCGCCCGATGCAAAACGAACCGGGAAATCAGCTTGAATTCAAAGATTTTTTCTTTTCATACAAGGATAAAAAGCACTCTGTCAGTGTCCCCGATTTATCGGTTCCCTGCAATGATGTGATTGCCATTATCGGTCACAACGGTGCGGGAAAAAGTACACTTGTCAGAAATATATGCGGATTGGAAAGAAGAAATAAAGGCTCGATTGTTTACAAAGGCAAAAAGTTAAGCAATTCCGAAAGGCTTCGAAACTGCTACATGATTATGCAGGATGTTAATCATCAGCTTTTTACCGAGAGCGTGCTTGATGAAGTAATGCTGAGTATGACTGACAGGAAAACGGATAAGGAAGAAAAGGAAGCGAAAGCCAAAGAAATCTTGGATAAATTATCCCTTTCGGATTATTGTGACGTGCACCCAATGGCGCTTTCCGGCGGACAAAAACAAAGAACCGCCATAGCATCTGGAATTGCATCAAGCAAACCGATTATCATCTTCGATGAACCTACGAGCGGTTTGGATTTTAACCATATGTATCTTGTTGCGGATTTGATTAAAGAATTAAAAAGAATCGGCAAAACGGTTCTGATAATAACGCATGATTATGAATTTATCTTAAAATGCTGCGACTATGTTATTCAAATGGATAACGGATCGGTTGTTGACAGCTACAGGATAGACAGTACTTCAGTCGATGGCCTGAAGAAATTTATAGAACTTAAGTAAAGGAGTAAAGAAATGTTTAAAAAAGTTGCCCCGTATATGGGTGAATACAAAAAGTATACAGTATGGGCGGCGATATTAATGTGCATCGGAATTATCGCCAATGTTGCTCCCTATTTCTTTTTGTATCAGATAATATCTCCCTTAACGAGAGGAGAACATATAGACATTAAGTATATTTTTATCCGCGTCCTTTTGGTTGCGCTTTGTGAAATGATCTTTGCGTTTTCGTATGTTCAGGGATTGTGTTTTTCGCATGTAAGTGCGTATAACACACTGAAAAACATCAGAATATCCCTCCAGCGAAAACTTGAAAAACAACCGCTCGGTAATATTCAGAATCTCGGAACGGGACGTATCAAGAAAATATTTACGGATGATATCGATATGATAGAAATCCTTTTGGCGCATGCAATACCGGAAGGAATAGCAAATATATTTATTCCGGTCCTGATTATTATTCTCATGTTTATAGTCGACTGGAGACTCGGATTATTATCTCTTGTGCCTCTTTTTGTCGGAATGCTTGCAATGGGCATGATGATGAAAGCCGGTATGGCCAAGATGAACGATTATTATGAATCGGCAGCCAGAATGAATAACACAATTGTTGAGTATGTAAACGGAATGGAAGTCGTTAAGGTATTTAACAAAGATGGTGATTCGTATAAAAAATTCGGAGAGACTGTCAGAGCTTATCGTGATTTTACGATAGCATGGTATAAGGTCTGCTGGCCATGGATGGCTGTATATTCAAGTGTTTTGCCCTGCCTTACACTTCTTATTCTGCCAATAGGCTCTTCCATGATTTTGTCTAATGCATTAACACTTGACAGATTGATTCTTGTAATGTGCATGTCATTTGCGGTAGGGCCTTCGGTTTTAAAAGCGTTAAGTTTCGCGGGCAAGTTCCCTCAGTTAAATTACAAGATTGATGAACTCGAAAAACTTATGGACAATCCTCCTCTAAAAGAAGGAAATTCCGATTTCAGGGGAGAAAACCGAGATGTTGTATTTGAAAATATTCATTTCGGATATGAAGACATTGAAGTTATACACGGAGTAAATCTTACGATGAAGCAGGGTACAACCACGGCGCTTGTAGGTGAATCCGGAAGCGGTAAATCCACGCTGGCAAAACTTTTGGTACATTATTACGACTTAAACGAAGGAAAGATTAAAATTGGTGGCCAGGATATAACAGACATGACTTTGGAAGCATTAAACAATCAGGTTGCTTTCGTTTCACAGGAGCAGTTCCTTTTCAATACATCATTGTATGAAAACATTCTCATAGGCAAACCTGATGCCACCAGAGAAGAAGTGTTAAAAGCTGCTTCGAGAGCTCAGTGCGATGAATTCTTTGGAAGACTTCCCGAAGGTATAGACACCATGGCGGGAGACGGCGGCAAGCAGCTTTCGGGCGGCGAGAGGCAAAGAATCTCTCTTGCAAGGGCAATTCTAAAAGATGCTCCGATTATAGTTCTTGATGAAGCAACAGCTTTTATGGATCCCGAAAACGAAGAAAAGATGAATGCTGCGATAGATGAAATTATTAAGAATAAGACCGTTTTAGTCATAGCACACAGATTATCCACGGTAAAGAACGCGGATAAAATATGTGTAATGAAGGATGGTTTATGCATAGCCGCAGATACACACGACAATCTTTTATCTGCATGCGAGGAATACAAAAAATTCTGGGATGCTTCCGTCAGCGCAAGCACATGGAAGATAAAGGAGGCATAAAATGTTAAAAATACTGCACAGAATTGTAAGAATTACAGGCAAATATAAAGGAACCATCAGAGCATCGTATATTACATCATTTTTAAAAGGCATTATGATGAAAGCGCCTTTGATGCTTGGATTTCTGGTTATAAACTTCTTTATGCAGGGAACAATGACCAAACAAAAGTGCCTGATTTTTGGCCTGATTTTGGCATTGAGTGTAATAGTAGAAGCTGTATTTGAACATATAAACAATGTATTGCAGTCTGCAACGGGTTATAAGGTTTTTGCAGATATGAGAATGCGCCTCGGCGATCATTTAAGGAAAATGCCGATGGGATTTTTCACTGAAGGAAATATCGGAAAAATAAGCGCGGTTCTTTCGACCGACATGGTATTTATCGAAGAAAACTGCATGGGTGTTTTATCGGAACTCGTAACATTTATTATCTCTCAGACACTCATGGTTGCAATGATGTTTTTCATGGATATAAGACTTGGAATAGTTTCGGTTATCATAGTCGTTGCGTTTCTTTTAGTCGGAGACTGGATGCTTAAGACATCACTTAAACATTCTGTCATCAAGCAGGAAGGAAGCGAATCTCTTACGGAGGAAGTGCTTGATTTTGCAGAAGGAATAGGAATTATCAAGTCATATAACATGCTCGGGGAAAAGTCCAAAAGACTTTCGGATGAATTCAAAAAAAGCTGCAGGGAAAGTATCGGATTTGAGATGGCTTACGCACCCTGCGCAAGAGCACTTTATATTACATTCGGTATCGGAACATCTCTGATGCTTGCATTGTCGGCTTTAATGTTTGTTTACGGAGAGATGACGGATGTATATATGATGGGCATGACTCTGTTTTTGTTTGATCTGTTTACATCCATAAAGGCTTACTACGGTCAGATGGCAAGACTTACGGTAACGGATGCCGCACTTGATCGAATAGAAGAAGTTTTTGCCGCAGAAGAATTAGTGGATGATGGAAAAATAGTATTAGAAGCATACAATTCAAATATTGACAGCGATGCTGAAATTGAATACGACAACGTTAGTTTCGGATATACAGAAAAAGATGTTCTTAAGAATATTTCTTTTAGGATCAATACAGGTGAAATGACAGCCCTTGTGGGACCTTCCGGAGGAGGCAAATCAACCGTGGCTTCTCTTCTTGCGAGATTTTGGGATATAGAAAACGGGAAAATTCTTGTAAAAGGTGAGAACATAAAAGACATACCTCTTGGAAATCTGATGGATCAGATAAGTATGGTATTTCAACGAGTATATCTTTTCCAGGATACGGTTTACAACAATATAGCAATCGGACGTCCCAATGCTACGAGAGAAGAGGTGGAAGAAGCGGCTAAGAAAGCAAGATGTTATGACTTTATAATGCAACTTCCAAACGGCTTTGATACCGTCATCGGTGAAGGCGGCGCTTCACTTTCCGGTGGTGAGAAACAGCGAATATCCATAGCCAGATGTATATTAAAGGATGCTCCGATAGTTATACTTGATGAAGCAACGGCAAGTGTGGATGCAGATAATGAGAGAGCAATTCAGGAAGCAATCTCCGAATTATGCAAAAATAAAACTTTGCTTGTAATCGCCCACAGATTAAAGACCATAAAAGATGCCGACCAGATACTTGTTATATCTGACGGAAAGATAATTGAGCAAGGCAATCACGACTCGCTGATGAAGTCAAACGGAACATATGCTCATATGGTTTCGCTGCAATCATGACACAGGGGGACGGGGATTTAGTGCCAAAATGTAAAAAAATCAAAATTTGTTATTGAAACATACGAAATAGTGTGATATAAACTAATTGGCGGTTAAAGCAGACTAACTTTAACCGCCAATTAAACGTATAATTAGTTAGGTTCGGCTAACCTACAAGGAGGATATAATGGGTCTTTACAAAAACTTTGTGAGTCAGACGAGAAAGCCTGAAGGCACACTTGGAAAAATGATGGTAAATGGAATGAACGGCGGACATGCGAAGATGGCTGATTGGGGCATAGCACATCTTATTATAGATTCTCCGTCAGAAGTATTGGAAATAGGATGTGGCGGAGGAAGAAATGCAGGAGAGATATTAAAGAAATATCCCTCCGGATATGTAACTGCAATTGATTATTCCGAAGTATCAGTTGCAAAGGCTAGAGATTACAACAAAGAAGCGATTGAAGCAAAGAAAATGGAAGTAAATCAGGGCGATGTATCAGCACTCAATTTACCCGAAGAAAAGTTTGATCTTGCTACAGCTTTTGAAACAATCTATTTCTGGCCGGGACTCGAGAGATGTTTTTCCGAAGTTGCAAGAGTATTAAAGACGGGCGGTTCTTTTATGATAGTTAACGAATCTGACGGAACCGACAGCGCAAGCCTTAAATTCGAAAAGATAATAGACGGCATGAAGTGCTATACGATTGATGATATTAAATCTGCGCTTAAAACCGCAGGATTTTCCGATATCAAATCTTTTCACCACGAAACCAAACCCTGGATTACAGTGATTGCAACAAAGTAAGGAAGGAATGTTATGGGCGGAACGATAGCAGTTATAGCAATACTTGCAGTCGTAGTAGTATTGGCTGTTTTAGGAATTATAAAAAGAATTAAATACGGTTCGAGCTGCTGTGGTGAGAAAGATGCTTTGCCTGCAAAGGTCAAAGTTAAGGATAAGAATAAAAAGAATTATCCCTACAACTACACATTAAAAGTTGACGGAATGCATTGCAGCGGATGCGTCAGAAAAATCGAAAATGAGTTTAATTCACACGAAGGTATGTTGGCGAAGGCAAGCGTTGAGAAAAAAGAGGTATCTCTTTTATCCAAAGCTCCCATAGATGAAAAGACTGCAGGCATGATTGTATCCAAGGCAGGATTTACCATGCTTTCAATAAAAGTTAATAACAGTTAGTCAAGACTAACAAAGGAGGCTTATATGAAAAAAACACTGTTATGGCAAGTACCTCTTGCATCATTGATCTATCTTGTTTTACTTATGGCTTGTTCAGCAACAGGATTAATTCATCCTTTTTGCTATGCATATGTCGGTACCGTTTTTCCGATATTCTTTAGTTTCATTTACTTTTTTGTTTCCTCAAGATGGAAATGTTTTGGCGCAGCCTTAACATTAAACAGTATTCTGCTTGTAATACTGATAGCATTCGGAGAGGGCGGAAGTTCGCTTATTATAGGCTTGATTGTTCTTGCGCTTATTAGCGAAGTAGTAAGGTTTCTTTTAGGATATACAAACAAGAAAGGAATTATATTCAGTTTCATTCCCCTCGCATATTCTTTTTACGCTTATTCAATCCACTGGTGGACCAATACGGCCGAATCTCTGGAAGAGGCTGTAGAAGAAATGAGAGCAGGTTACGATGTTCAAATGGCGCAGGTAATTCAAAATTATCCGTTATTGTTCGTAATGCTTATACTTGTAATTCCGGTAGCTGTTTTATCCATTATTTTAGTCCAAAAGATTATGAAAAAATCCGCGGAAAAACTTGAGGAGAATTATGGCAATTTATGAAGCAGGCGAGATGTATTTACTGACGATATATCTTCTTTACAAAAAAGGAATAAGTGAGAACGAAGTGCTTAAAAACAGAGAATAATATTTCTTTTATGAGTTCTTCAAAAAGACTCACGCACCTGTGCGAGAAACTTCTCCGCAATAGGAGTAAAAGTCTGGTACTTATTCCAGATTAAATACAGTTTTGTTATTTGTTTGGGAGAAAGCGGTCTGAATACAAGATCGCTTTCTTTTGAACAATCGATTAAATGTTCAAAAGTTAGAAGGAGCCCAAGTCCTTCCTTTGCAAACATTGAAGCATTGTAAGAAAGTCTGAATGAGCCTTCAAGGTGAAGCAAGGGATGTTGTTCGCCGGCCCATTCTTTAATTTCATAATTCCAGCTTTGTTCGGAGCAGTAAAGCGGCTGGTCGTAAAGATCGGAGACTTTAATGCTTTTTTTCTTTGCAAGAGGATGGGTATTTAGCATAACAACACCCCATCTGTCGTAATCGGGAAAAGTAAGATACTCATATTTTTCGGTATTGGGTGGATCGCATATAACTGCAAAATCAAGTAATCCTTTATCAAGCTTTTCCGTTACCTGCTCTGTATCGCCGCTTGTAATGTGATATGTAAAAGAAGGATATTTATCTTTTAATTTCTTTATTTCGCGTGCAAGCAGTCTTATCTGATATGATTCCGCAAGACCAAAATAAATATCCCCTCCGGTAATGTCATCCAGGGATACAAATTCCTGCTCTATTTTATCTGCCATTGCAACAAGGTCTTCTGCACGGTCTCTTAAAAGCATGCCTTCATCGGTGAGTTTTATTGAAAAACTGTGCCTGGTAAAAAGTTTCTTTCCCAGTTCTTCTTCGAGTGCCTTGAGTGCCTTGGAAAGAGTCGGCTGGGTTACATGCATCATTTCGGCCGCGTGTGACATATTTTCTTCTCTTGCTACTGCAAGGAAGTAGCGTAAGTTTTTTATCTCCATATTCAATCCTCCGTTGGCAGGAATAATTTTTTCAGATATAAAAAATGTAAAGCACATGATAGAGTGATATGCCATAATGGAATATCATGATATTCATTTTATTCATTAGCGCAATTCATGTCAATCCCGTATACTTGTTATCAGAAGAGAAAAAGATGCATTTACGAGGTGTTTTGAATGCTTTTAAAAGAAGAACTTACATTGGTAACAGAATGGGATAAGACATTTCCCAAAAGCGATAAGGTTGAACACAGCAAAGTGACATTCGTTAACCGATATGGAATTACGCTTGCGGCAGATATGTATGTTCCGAAGAACGCCGAAGGCAAGCTTCCCGCGATTGCGGTTTCGGGGCCTTTTGGTGCGGTTAAGGAACAGTGTTCGGGCCTATATGCACAGAATATGGCAGAAAGAGGATTTTTAACAATCGCGTTTGATCCTTCTTTTACGGGCGAAAGCGGCGGAGAGCCGAGATACATGGCATCTCCGGATATCAATACGGAAGATTTTATGGCAGCAGTCGATTTCCTGAGTCTGAATGACAGGGTGGATGAGGAGCATATCGGAATCATCGGAATCTGCGGCTGGGGCGGAATGGCAATTAACACGGCTGCACTTGATCCTCGTATTAAAGTAACCGTGGCTTCAACCATGTATGATATGACCAGAGTAAATTCCAACGGATATTTTGATTCCGAAGATTCCGAAGAAAAACGCTATGAGAAAAAGAAAGCTCTTGCCATACAGCGTCTGGAAGATTTAAAGAAAGGTTCCTATAAGCGTGCCGGAGGCTGCCTTCCTCTGCCTGTTGATGAAGATGCACCTTTCTTCGTTAAAGATTACAGCGAATACTACAAAGGCCGAGCATATCATGCAAGATCTCTTAATTCCAACGAGGGATGGAATGTGATCGGGTGCGAATCTTTTATGAACCAGCCGATACTTAAATACTCGAATGAGATCAGAAGTGCGGTTTTACTTGTTCACGGCGAAAAGGCGCATTCATGTTATTTCTCGAAGGATGCATATGCAAACATGATTAAAGACAGTAAATTTACCGACAATAAGGAACTCATGATAATTCCTGAAGCGGTGCATACGGACCTTTATGATAATCTTAATGTAATTCCGTTTGATCATATCGAGGAGTTTATCAGAAAATACATCTAGTTTTTGAGAAAAAACACATTAAAGCTTAAGAGCCCCGGCGATGCTGCCGGGGTTCTTTTTGGCTTGTCTGCTGGAAGAATTATGTATGATATGGTATTATAAATACTTGTGGATTAAAGCTTTTGTTTGGCAAATCTCGAAATTTTAGGCATTAAAAACGGAGATTTTGATATGATAAAGGTTCTTTTTGTCTGCTGGGGCAATATATGTCGTTCGCCCATGGCAGAGTATATTTTTAAGGATATGGTAAAAAAAGAGGGAATTGCAGACAGATTCCATATTGAATCGGCAGCGACTTCCACCGAGGAACTGGGCAATCCGGTATATCCGCCCGCGAGAGATGAGTTAAAAAGACACGGGATTGATTGCAAAGGCCATAGTGCAAGACAGGTGAAAAGAAGCGATTATGATGAATTCGATTACATAATTGCCATGGAAGACATTCATTTGCGAATCATGCGTGACAGGTTCTTTGGCGGAAGAGATGATAAGATTTCGCTCTGCATGGACTATTCTTCGACACCCGGCAAGCAGATTGCGGATCCCTGGTATACGGGAGACTTCGTAACTGCATACAGACAAATAAAAGAGGGCTGCGTGGGTCTTCTTCAAAAGATAAAAGCAGAAAATTAAATCACAATTTAATAAAATGCCATGGAGAAATAAATGATAGAATTGGTTATATTTGATATGGACGGAGTCATTTTTGATTCGGAGAGAATCGTTTGTGACCTGTGGATAGATTTTGCAAAAGAAAAAAATATGCAGGGAATGGATGAGCTTATCTTAAAATGTATAGGTATTAATGAGAGAGCGACTGAGAAACTGTTCCTTGAGACCTACGGTGAAGACTGTCCGTACGAAGAGTATAAGAAAGTAATCGGCGAAAGGTACAGAGCTCTCTGCGGAGGAGGAAAACTTCCGAAGAAGACCGGAGTTGATGAACTTTTATGTTTCTTAAAGGAAAACGGCATTAAAACCGCTCTTGCATCGTCAACCAACGTAAAAACCGTTACAAACCAGCTTAGAGATGCAAAGATACTTGAATACTTTGATGTTGTAATCGGCGGAGATATGGTTACAAAGTCAAAACCGGACCCTGAAATCTTCCTTGAAGCAGCAGAAAAACTCGGCGTTGATCCGACGTTAAGCTATATCATTGAAGACTCGTTTAACGGCATCAAAGCAGCGCATGCAGCAGGAGCAAAACCGTTAATGGTTCCGGACATTATTCAGCCGGATGAAGAGATAACAAAACTCTGCCATAAAATCTTCGTGAATTTGCACGAAGTAAGGGCATTTTTTGCAAGTATTTTAAACTAGTTTTGCAAGGTCTTTTAATTGAAAAAAACACTCCCTTATGTTAAAATAATAATTTGAGTAATTATGATTGTGGAAGATCATTTTATTTTGGCTTAAAGAGGGAATGTTATGAAAAGTTTTTACCGTTTTTCTTTAAAAAAACGTCGGATTATTATGGAGCGGGCTAAAAGACTTTTTAGTCTGGTCCTTTTATTTGTTCTGACGGTTTCTTTTACGGTGGTTTTCTTTGATAATACGGCATCTGCGAAGACTCATTCGGGTGTTGAATATGACGACGTAAGCGTAGAATTTTCGGGACAGAACGAAGGCTACACATCTTTTCTTTACAATAACAGTAACGGACTTCCGACATCCGAGGCCAATGCGATTGCAGAAACCGCTGAGGGCTTTATTTGGATAGGCAGTTACTCGGGACTTATCAAATTTGACGGACTCAATTTTGAAAGAATGGATTCAACCACAGGTATTGCGAGTATTACAGCTCTTTATGTGGACAGTAAAAACCGTCTCTGGATAGGTACGAACGACAACGGTACCGCAATGCTTGAAAAGGGCGAGTACAAATATTTTAAAGATATTCATTCCTCACAGTCGCTTTCTATCAGAAGTATCGTGGAAGACAAGGCGGGCAATATTCTTATAGCCACCACGCACGGCATTGAAATCGTTGATGAATACCAGAACATGTACAGACTTGATTCTCCGAGCATTAACGATGCTTTTATTCATGAGCTTCGTATGGATGATAATACCGGCATCATTTACGGTATTACGCAGGAAGGTGATGTGTTTACAATTCAAAATCTTAAGGTGACCGGCTTTAACGATGAATCAAAGCTTGGTTTTAAGGATGCAAACTGCGTTTTACCCGATCCGAATAACCCCGGATATCTTTACATCGGAACCGATGACTCGAGTATCTTTTATGGTGAGTTAGGTGATAAATGGGAAACCGTAAAAGAAATAAATGTCGATCCTCTTAAAAAAATCAATTCTCTGGAGTATCTGGACAACAAACTCTGGGTTTGCGCCGATAACGGTATCGGAATTAATGACAATGCAGGATTCAGACAGATTTACAACCTTCCGATGAACAACTCGATTGATCAGATGATTACCGACTATGAAGGAAATCTTTGGTTTGCATCATCGAGACAGGGTGTCTTAAAAGTCGTACGTAACCGTTTTACGGATATTTTTGCCAAGTACGGGATTGAAGAGGCAGTAGTTAATACAACAGCACGTTATAATTCATTTCTTTTAATGGGAACCGATGACGGACTTATTGCTGTTGAAGGCGGCGCAAAAGCCAAATACATGCTCATCAGGAAGAAATATAATATTCCCAAAGACATGGATCCCGACAACACCAACAATCTCATAAAACTGCTGGATGGTGTCAGAATCAGGTCCATTATCAGAGACAGTGGAAACATACTCTGGATTTCGACATACAGCAATCTGGGCCTTTTAAAGTATGAGGACGGAAACATTACATCTTTTAACAAAGATTCGGGACTTCCTTCAAACAAGGTCAGAGCCGTGTATGAATGCGAAGATAAAACCATTTATGTAGCGTGTTCCGAAGGTCTGGCTGTACTTGACAGTAAAGCGGGCGTAAAAGAAGTAATCGATACCGATTCGGGACTCGGAAACCCTGAAGTGCTTACAGTTACCGAGGGCTTTAACGGTGAAATAATAATGGGTACCGATGGCGGCGGTATTTATGTAAAAAAAGGCAACAACGTAGAAGGAATAGGCTTAAAAGAAGGCCTTGCTTCAATGGTTGTTTTAAGAATAAAAAGAGACGCAAAAAGACATCTCTACTGGATTATAACCAGTAACTCGATTGCGTATATGACCGAGGACTTCCAGGTCGTAACAATCAAGAATTTCCCTTACTCGAACAACTTCGATATGGTTGAAAACAGCAAGGGTGAGATGTGGATATTGGCCAGCAACGGTATTTACGTAGCCAAAGTTGACGAGCTTTTAAACAATGAAAATATCAATCCCACATATTTCAGTATATTCAACGGACTCACCTCCGTTGCGACGGCAAACTCCTACAGCGAACTGACTGAAGACGGAGATTTGTATGTTGCAGGTTCCACAGGCGTTTCAAAAGTAAATATCGAAAAAGAATTTGCGGATGTCGTTGATATAAAAATGGCGGTTCCGTATGTGGATGCAGACGGCGTGGATATCTATCCCGACGAAACCGGTGTAATCACAATTCCGCCTCATACAAAGAGAGTTACGATTTTCGGATATGTATATACATATTCACTGATGAATCCCCAGGTAACCTATTATCTTGAAGGATTTGATAAGGACGAAAGAACCGTGGCAAGTACGGAATTCGAGCCGGTTACATATACCAACCTTCGAGGCAAGACATATCATTTCATCATGAAGCTTGATGATGCCTTAAATCCGGGCGAAAACGAACTTTCCGTAACAATCGTAAAACAGAAAGCGTTCCATGAAACACTTTTGTTCTACGTACTTATCGCTATATTCCTTGCATTTGCGCTCTACGAACTGATAGTTTTAGTAGTTCACAGAAAGACAAGAAACTACTTAAAGAAACAGGAAGAAAACCGACTGTTCATCAAAGAGATGACAGAAGCGATAGCGCGAACCATCGATATGAAAGACCGTTATACCAAAGGTCACTCTACTAGAGTTGCGGAGTACACTGCAATGCTTGCGAAGGAACTCGGATATGATGAGGATACCGTTGAGAAGTATTACAACATAGCGCTTTTGCATGATATCGGAAAGATCGGTATCAAGCCTGAAGTACTTAACAAAAACGGAAAACTTACGGACGAAGAATTTACGCTTATCAAGTCACATTCGATTCAGGGCTATAACGTTCTTAAAGACATCAGTATTATGCCTGAGCTTGCGACCGGCGCGAAATCGCATCATGAAAGACCTGACGGAAGAGGTTATCCCGATGGACTTAAGGGTGACGAAATTCCCAGAGCAGCGCAGATTATTGCAGTTGCGGATACTTTCGATGCCATGTATTCAAACAGACCTTACAGAAATCGTATGAATTTCGAAAAGGTTGTATCAATCATAAAAGAAGTGTCAGGCACTCAGCTTACTGAAGATGTTGTAGATGCCTTCTTGAGACTGGTTGAACAGGGTGCATTCAGAGATCCTGACGACAAGGGCGGCGGATCAATGGATGATATCAACAACATCCATAAAAAACAGGACGAAGAATCCGAAAAGGCTGAGGATAAGGAAGAGTAATGAGAAAACCATACGTTGACGAAAACGAAGAAAACAAAAAGAGCATAAAGGAATTTTTACTGATAGGAATTCCTGTCGGCGCAATTGTTATTTTAGCCGGACTTGCTCTTGTTGCAGGTATAATTGTCACAGAAAAGATTAAGAATAAAAAAGCTGAAACGCCCGAAGTAGCGATAGTTGAAGAGGACGTTACAGAAACCGGAAACAATACGGTAAGCGATGTGACTGATGTGTCCGATAAGCCGGACACATCAGTTTCTGTTGATTCCAAGGAAGAAAAGGAAGAAACAAAAGAAGAAAAAGAGGAAACAAAACCCGAAAAGAAAACTAACGAAGAAACTGAAGCAGTAACAAAACCGGTTAATTCGATTCTTGATACAGGGAACCTTTCACAAAAGGGAAGCGGATATGAAGGAACTAAAGGAACAGGCAAGTACAATTACGGCGAAGCTCTTCAGAAATCCCTTCTTTTTTATGAGCTTCAGCGTTCGGGCGATCTTCCCGACAAAGTAAGATGTAACTGGAGAGGTGATTCCTGCTTAAAGGACGGCTCCGATGCCGGAGTTGATTTATCCGGCGGCTGGTATGATGCGGGCGATAATGTAAAGTTCAATCTTCCGATGTCTTATACCGCTACAATGCTTGCATGGTCAGTATATGAAGACAAGGATGCGTATGTTGAGTCCGGACAGCTTGAATATGCGCTTTCAAATATCAAATGGGCTAACGATTATTTTATCAAGTGCCATCCTTCGGACGAGGTTTATTACTATCAGGTCGGAGACGGTAATCAGGACCATTCATGGTGGGGACCCTGCGAAGTGGTTGATACCAGAATGAGCAGACCTGCATACAAGGTTACAAAACAGAATCCCGGTTCTGCGGTATGTGCAGAAACAGCGGCTTCACTTGCAGCATGTTCAATTGTGTATAAAGATACGGACAAAGCTTACAGCGATCTTTGCCTTAAGCACGCCAAGAGTCTTTATAAATTCGCGCGTGATACAAAGTCCGATGCGGGCTATACCGCAGCAAACGGTTTTTACAATTCATGGAGCGGATATAACGACGAGCTCGCGTGGGCAGGAACATGGCTTTATATGGCTACCGGAGATGATTCATATTTAAACAACGCAAAGAGCGATTATTCAAACGCGGACCAGAATCATAAATGGGCTATGTGCTGGGACGATGTGCATATCGGAGCTGCAGTTTTACTTGCGAGAAATACCGGAGATAAAAAGTATTCGGACGCAGTAGAAAAGCACCTTGACTGGTGGACCACAGGCGTTAACGGAGAAAGAATTACATACACACCAAAAGGCCTTGCATGGCTTGATTCGTGGGGATCTTTAAGATATGCAACTACAACTGCTTATATTGCTTCCATTTATGCCGAAAGCGATACATGCAGTGCATCAAAAAAGAAAACATATGAGGATTTTGCACTTTCGCAGGCAGGATATGCACTCGGTGATACAGGCAGATCTTTTGAAATAGGTTTCGGAAACAATTATCCGAAGAATCCTCATCACAGAACGGCACAGGGTTCTTACTGTGACAATATGAATGAGCCTAATCCCGCGAGACACATTTTATATGGTGCGCTTGTAGGTGGTCCCGATGCTTCCGACGGATACAACGATACGGTTTCGGACTACACGGTAAACGAAGTAGCATGCGATTATAACGCGGGTTTCACGGGACTTTTGGCACACCTTTATTCAAAGTACAAAGGACAGACCATAAAAGATTTCGGTGCTGTTGAAACTCCGGGTCTTGAGATTTATGCAGACGGCGGAATCAATGTTTCGGGAAGCGATTTCGTGGAAATCAAGGCCTATGTTTACAACATTACAGGCTGGCCCGCAAGAGTTCCCAAGAAGATTGAATTAAGATACTTTATAGATTTAACGGAAGTTTACGAAGCAGGCGGAAGCGCTTCGGATATCGAAGTAACTACCAACTACATGCAGTCCGGCAAATGCGACGGACTTAAGGTCTGGGATGAAGCCAACCATATTTACTATCTTTCTGTAGTATTTGACGATGGAAAGCTTTACCCCGGCGGACAGTCCAATTACAAGCAGGAAATTCAGGTCCGCATGAAGAGTAAGAACGGAGTATGGGACGATTCCAACGACCCTTCTTTTACGGGCTTAACAAGCGGAAGCGTAAGCCTTGCCAAGAATATGGCCGTTTACGAAAACGATACGCTTATATTCGGTACCACTCCTAAAAGTGGCGACAAAGCAGGCGAGTCCGTAATTCCTTCGGGCGGAGCAGTCAACAACAATACAGCCAACAACTCAAACAACGGCGGCAATTCAAATAACAACACAAACAACAATAATGTAACCGTTACTCCTTCAAATGTAACAGCAGATACCGGCGACCTTGCGGTTAAGATTGAATACACCGGCGACGGCAAGAGCAGTGTTTCGGGAACTATTGAATTTACGAACAATTCTTCCAATGCCATTGATTTGTCGAAGACAACCATTACTTATTACTACACTGCAGACAATAAGAATGCGTTTGTATTTGACAATTATCACAGTGCCGTTAATGCAAAGGACGGTACATATACAGCCTTGAGCAATGTTACAGGCAGCATTTCCGATGCGTCGGGTACCGACTGTGACAAGAAGTGTGTAATCTCAATCGGAGATTCGATGTCACTTAAGAAGGGTGATAAATTTACGGTTAGTTTTGCAATCCATCCCTCGGATTGGAGCAATATTAACATTACCAACGACTATTCATATAAAAACAATGACGGCGTAGTTATCAAAACAGGCGGAAATATCGTGTTTGGCAAAGAGCCGTAAAAAAAATAAAAAATTACCATAAAAAGATAAAACTGATTCGTATCTTTAGTGGAGTTAGGAGGAAACTTGACTCAGGAAAAGTTTTCGGAGTGCATCAACAGAATAAAGAATAAAGACAAGTCCGGCCTGAAAGATATTTATGATGAATACCTCGGATATATTTATTCTATTATCTACGGTGTAGTCGGTCAGAGAGAAAATGCCGAAGACGTGACACAGGATTTTTTCGTGAAGCTTTATAACATGGCTGAAACCATGGAATTAAAGGATTCACATAAAACCTTCCTTGCTACGATTGCCAGAAACATGGCGATTGATTTCGTAAGGAAAAATTCACGTCAGGTAGCAGTAGACGATTTTATCGAAGAGGGTATTGAACCCGTGGCAGACGATAAGGTCGAAGAGACAGTAATAGGAGATATGACGGTAACCGAAGCACTCGCCACTCTTTCGGAAAAAGAAAGGCAGGTCGTCAGCATGAAGATACTATCCGATATGACATTTGCGGAAATATCGGAAGCGCTGGGAGTGCCTATGGGTACCATAACCTGGCGCTATCAGGAAGCAATCAAAAAATTAAGGAGGTTGGGCTATGAATAAAGATCTTTCAAAAGAATATAAAGAAGCCGTTATGAACGATTTGCCCGATCTCTGGGGCAGAATCGAAGCGGCAATCGACGCTGAAGAAAATGCAAAAACAGACGGTAACGAAACACCGGCTTCAAATGTTATTAATTTTAGCAAGCCTGAAAATAATACAGTAAATACAGCAAACAAGTATGCCGTAAACGCATATGATAATGAACCTGTTAAAGGTCAGACACAGAAGAAGAAAAAGTTCAGAATTCCGGCATGGGTATTTGTAGCAGTGCCTTCGGCAGCAATTCTTCTTTTAGTAATTATTCCCGTAGGTTTTATGATGATGCTTGGCGGAATGGGAAGCAAAATGTCAGCTCCGACCACTACGGCAAATTATGCTTATGATGCATCACCGGCTGCCACGACCACTACGGCGGAGGCTGCAACTGATTATTACGATGCTGCTGCAACCTGGGATGAACCGGCTGAATCTGAATCTACCGAATACTATGAAGAAGATTCAACCCAGGAATATAAGAATGCTGTTTCAGACTACGATTTCACGCTCGGACAGGATAAGCTTGAAGGATTACAGGGACTTATGGAAAACTTCGACGGAACAAAGTCGGATTCAACTACATCCCTTGCACCTACAGAGGCTGAAGCGGATAGCAGAGTTATTAATGACGGTGTAATGGTAAAATTCCTTTCGGTATATGAAAATGACGAAGGAAAGAAACTGGCTGAAGTTGAAATAGTCGGTGTTTACGGAGGTTACTTTGAAGCACCTGAAGGTTTTGGCGGATTTGAAAAAGGTGAGACAATCACTGCATATATTAAGCCTGATTTTAAGGATGTTGATTTTACCGAAGACAGCGAGTACGACTGTATCATTAATTACGTTCCCGAAGATGAAATCGGTTATGAGATTGAACTTAAAACGCCGTCTGGAACAGAGGACTATTAAACCCTTCGGTTTGTAATTAAACCGATATTATTATATAATAAGTTTCGTGTGTCATAAAAACGGGACTTTCGGAGGTCATAATGAAAAAGAATATCATAACAAGGATTTTATGCATTCTGATGCTTGGAGTGCTGATTGCATTTATTCCTTTGCGTTATGTAGAGGCCAAAACAACCTATGATTTTGAGGTTTCTTTAAATGCAGGTTACGGACAAAAGGTTCTGGTAGGATACGGAGCTCCTTTTGAGATTACCGTAACCAACAAAAATACAAGCAATTTTGAAGGCTGTCTTCAGCTTATTATTCCCGGATTTGAAAACAATAATATTCTTTATGAAGAAGAAATTGCACTCGGAGCCGGAGAAACAAAGACAGTTGAAATAGTGGCAGCAGTTCCGGTTCCTGCGGAATTTGTAAATGTCAGAATGACCAATAAAAGAGGCAAAGTACTCTGGTCTGAACTTCAGAAAATAAATGTTTCAAAGAATAAAAACGATATCAGAGTCGGTGTTTTATCCGATGATTTTTCTGCGCTCGGATATATGGACAGAGTTCATCTCCTTTCCGACAATACCAAATATACTTCACTGGTAGAACTTTCCGCATCGGATTTTCCCGTTAATTATGCAGCACTCGATATGCTGGATATTATTCTTATTTCCGATTTTTCCACAGATTTACTTACAAAAGAACAGATGAACGCGCTTAACCTCTGGGTGAAAAAGGGCGGTATATTAATCATTGGTACAGGTTCGACAGCCAATAAAACATTATCCGGACTGTACGGAAATATAATTAACGAAAAAGTTACTTCAACCACTTCGAAAAACACCACACTCGGTCTTGCAACAGAAACTTATTCATACCTCACCAAGATAACAACTACCACTAACAGTTACAGTGCTTACGACGGTTTTTACGACGGATATTATTACTACAGTTTTTATGATTATTCAGACCCCTCGTTATATTATGATTTTGACAAAGACGGAATGAATGATATGATATTCGGTTACGGCGGAAATTATAACGATAAAGGTGAATACTTTGATGCTTATCTTAATCCTGTAGACCCTTCAAATGTTTATCTTTTTGAAAACAGTGCTTTTTATACCGATGCAAATGGTGCATACCATTACAAATACTTTGATGAAAGATATGGTTATGTTAGTGAGACCCTGGATGAACTGTTGGACAGTTACGGATATTATTATGAAGAAGAATTAAGACAACACGGATATGTTGAGTATTGTAATCTGCTTGGATTTGATCCCAAATGGTTTCTTTTCGACCAGCTTTCACCTGCTGATGAAGATGAACTGGATGCTTATTTTGAACAGTATTTCGGAGATGACTACGAAGAATTTTTAAGACATTATGGATTTCTGTATCTTAATTATGTGAATTACAGCACAGATTTAAGACCGGATTTAACTGTGGATCCCAATGCAGTATTTGTAGTTGATTACAAATATATGGATGTTGACTGCGCAGGAATAGATGAGACATTATACAGAAGCCGTGATGAAATTATCGAAGGAGATTTGTCTGACGGCAAAACATATCCTCTTGCAAAAGTAATGATAAGTGGTGACGGCAAAGTGATTCTCTGTGCGGTAGACTTTACCAAGAACCCTATTCCCAAGTATTCTTCTTCGGGTGAGTTTTTCAGAAACCTTATCGAAAAAGTTGCCGGAACAGAGTTAATTTCCGAAGCAAGCGATTATGAAAGCAATGTAAGTAATTCATATTTTTATTCATACGGAACTAATTATTCTGAAAGAAAACTTTTAAAATCATCAGCCAGTGCACCTGTACCTCCGCTGATTTTCTATGTTGTAGTTCTTCTTTTATATTTTGTTGCAATTCTTGTAGCATATCTGGTTTGTTTAAAGAAGAAAAAAACATGGAATCTCTGGATTATTTATCCTGTATCGGCATTAGCTGTGGCAGTACTTATTTTCTGCCTCGGATTTTCTACCAGAGTTTTAAGATTAAACACAAATATAATTACACTTCTTTTCCCTGATTCCGTATCAACGCAGGAAACTGATTTAATTAATGTTACGGTTCCGAAGGCCAAAGAATATATAGTGGACTTTTCAAATGAAATAGAAATTGACAGAGGTTACTGTCCCGACGGTTCATATTTTTATTCTACGTCGACAATTGATTATGATACCTATTCCGTCAGATACAGATCTGATTACGATCATATTCAGAGTGTTATTTCCAATAAGGTTGCACTTGAGAGTCAGGCATTTAAGGGTGAAGCCGCATATCCTACTCAGGGCGGAATAGAAGTATCTCTTAAGTCTGATGTCAAAATCGCCGGAAAAACTCCTCAGAATATAAGAGTAACCAACAATTATTCTACAGTTCTTGAGGATGTTATGGTTCAGATTAATACGTCCAAAGGCTACGAGGATTATTATATCAAGAAACTTAAACCCGGCGAAAGCGTGATGGCAAGTGACGGCAAATATATAGATGATAAGAACAGCACTTATTCTTACCTTTACAGTTCTTATCCAAACAATCTTGCCAATCATTATTCAAAAAACAAATCCGGAGATATTGCCGTAGGTCTTTTACTCGGAAATCTTTACAGAGGATTTAATGAGACTGTAAAACGTAAAGCAGTAATGGGGTATATTGAGGATGAATATTATCCGTCTGCTGACAGCGTGCTGGTAGTAGCATTCCCCAAGTCTGATATCGGAGCAAAAGTACTGGAAGGCAAAAAGAGTAAGACATCACGTACGGAAGTCATAATTATTAATGCTGATTACAAAGATCTTCAGATAAAGCCATAAAAAATCCTTTTTCAGGAGTTAAAAATGATAGAGATTAAACATTTGTATAAAAGATACGGTAGATTCTTAGCGTTAAACGATTTTTCGCTTAACGTGGCACAGGGCGAACTTTTCGGTTTCGTCGGTTCGAATGGCGCGGGCAAAACTACAACCATGAGAATCTGTGTCGGACTTTTAAAGGCTGACGGCGGAGAAGTCTTAATTGACGGAAAAAATATGCTTAGAAATCACAGGGAACTGGCTGAAAAAGTAGGATATGTTCCCGATTATTTCGGTGTATACAAGAGTCTTTCAGCTTCGGAATATCTTCACTTTTTCGCTAACGCATACGGTATTTACGGAAAAGATGCCGATAAGTTAAGCGCCGAGCTTTTAGACCTTGTAAATCTTACACACAAAAAAGATGTCGATGTAAACGGACTCTCACGTGGTATGAAACAGAGACTCTGCCTTGCAAGAGGCCTTGTACACAATCCCGACATTCTTTTCCTCGACGAGCCTGCGAGCGGTCTTGATCCCAAGGCAAGATATGAGTTAAAAGAGATTCTCAAAAACTTATCGTCAATGGGTAAAACAATTATTATTTCGTCCCATATCTTACCTGAACTTGCAGAGATGTGTACGTCTGTCGGAATCATCGACAAAGGCCATCTGGTATTGCAGGGAAGTATAGAAGAGATACATCGTGCGGCAGCAATGTCGTCACCTCTTAACTTAACTGTTAATGAAAATCAGATTGACGATGTATTTGCAATCCTTCAGAGCAATCCTTTTGTACAGAAGGTTACCGCTCAGGGAAGTATCTTAAAAATCGTATTTACCGGAACAAAAGAAGACGAAGGCAAAATGCTTGCCTCTCTTGTTACTTCCAATATTGCCGTTAACAGCTTTTACCGTGAGGAAGGCTCACTTGAAAGCCTCTTTATGCAGATAGTATCGGGACAGGCAGCTGCACCGAAAAGGAGTTAATAATGAGTAAACCTAAAAAGAACAAAACCAATGCCGTTTTATACAAAGAAATGACCATTGATATGAAACGTCCGAAAATAATGATTATTATGCTTTTAATCAATATGTTTCTGGTACCGATTTCATTTTGCTTTTTCATGGGAATAATGATTTCATCGGTTGCTGCAAGCTGCTCTTACCGTGTGCTGGCCTGGTATCTGATTGCAATGGTATTTGTTGAAGCAACGCTTTTGTTATTCCTTACACCGGCTATTACGGCGGGGAGTATATCGCTTGAAAAAGAAAGACAGACTCTTGATGTACTTCTCACAACCAGAATGACTCCGTGGGAGATTATCAAAGGCAAATACGGTTCGGACTTTATATTCCTTGCACTTATGGTAATATCGACATTCCCGCTTCTCGCATTAGTGTTTATTTATGGAGGTATATCATTCTTCCAGTTACTTTATATAGGAATTGTACTGCTTGTGTTCATCGGATTTATTTCTTGTTTCGGTATATTCTTTTCGGCACTGACGAAAAACACAATATTATCCGTTATCCTTACATATCTTTTTGTAATGATTTATATTTCAATTACTCTTTCGTTTCCGTTTATTGTTCAGGCACTCATAGCGACGATAAACGAAATGCTTTATGAGGACAAAAATTTATTTGCATGGATAACCAATCCGCATTTCATTAACGGTGATATCTTTATAATGCTCGGAACATTCAATCCCTTACTTATGGTTTATGATGTTTTAGGCAATACAATCGGATATGATTTCGGTGATTCGTATTCGGTAAAAGGAATGATTTCACTTTGCGGAACCGATATTCTTCCACACTTTACGCAGAGCAACATTCTTGTGAAGTTATGGACTCCGATCAGCATGATCGAAATGATACTTATTTCATTGGGAGTATTAAAACTTTCCGCAGTTATTTTAAATCCCGTAAAAGGAAAAGTTAAAGAGAAAAAGAGAAACGTGAGTATAGCTAATCAGCAGCAGTAGTTTTTTTGAAAAGAGGTGAATTTCATGGAAATAGATAAAAAGATTGAAAACCTCATAAAAAGAGCAAGAAAAAGACTTTGTTTTATAAAATTCATCAAAGGAATGCTTCTTTTCATAATAATCGGTCTCGCACTCTGGGGACTGATGCAGCTTATTTCCCTTTTTGTGCCTTTTTACAGCGCAACTATCGTGGGAATAGCACTTTGCATGGTTACGATTCTTATCGGTGTGATTATCACCGTTATACGTTATCCGTCAAAGAGAGAAGCAGCTTTAAGACTTGATTCCAGAGGATATAACGAGAGAGTTATCACCTCCATGGAATTAAAGGGCAAGCATGATGTTTTTTCAAATATGCAAAAGACAGATACGCTCGTAAAAACTTCCGGAATATCGATGAGAAAAGTTTTCCCGATGAAATTTACGGCACTTCCCTTTATTCTTTTCTTCTTAAGTGTGATGTTTGTATTAACAACCGGATTAATACCGGCCAAGACAAAGGATATCGCATTAGAGAATCATATTCTCCAGGAAGAGAAAAAAGAAGCGGAGGAAGATCTTGAAAACCTCGTTGCAGAGATAAAAGAAACGCATCCTTTAAGCGTCGAGGATATCGAAAAGCTTGACGAAATGCTTAAGGAAGCCAAAGAAGAACTCGAAGAGAGTGAAAACTCCACCGAAGTAGATAAGGTAAAAGAGCGTTTCGAAAACAAAATTTACGATTATATCGGTGAAGAAAAACCTGATGAGGACAAAAGAGAAGCCGAGGCGATTCAGAATGCTCTCGACTCTGTCATGAAAGATGAAATAAAACCGAAGGATCAGGCTGAAATAGCCAAGGACCTTGAGGAACTTGCCAAGAAGAATCAGGACGAGGAACTTCAAAAAACTGCTGAGCAGATGCAGAAAGAACTTGAGGAGAACGGTGAGATTTCCGATTCGACCGCATCTCAGGCACAGCAGCAGCTCGAACCGTATGTAAACGGTGAACAGGGTGGCCAGCAGGGCGGCCAGCAAGGCGGACAGCAGGGTGGCCAGCAGGGTGGCCAAGACCAGCAGGGCGGTCAGAATCAGCAGGGAGGCCAGGGTGGAACACCCGATCCCACGAATCCCTATCAGGATCCTAACGGACAGAACGGCGGTAATCAGAATCCAAACGGCGGTAATCAGAACCCCGGAAATAATAACGGTAATCAAAACCCCGGCGGTAATAACGGAAACCAGAACCCCGGAGCAATTAATCCCGGACAGAATCCTAACGGAGTTAACCCCGGACAGAATCCCGGTGGTCAGCAAGGCGGACAGCAGAATCCAAACGGCGGTAATCAGAACCCTAACGGACAGGGACAGCAGCCCGGTCAGCAGGGCGGTCAGGGTCAGGGCGGCCAGGACGGACAGCAGGGTGGACAGGACGGCCAGGGCCAGGGAGGCCAGCAGGGCGGTCAGGATGGTCAGCAGGGTGGTCAGGACGGACAAGGCGGTCAGAATGGTCAGGGCCAGCAGGGCGGCCAGGACGGTCAGGGTCAGGGCGGCCAGGACGGACAAGGCGGCCAGGACGGACAGGGCCAGCAGCCCGGTGAAGGCGGACAGCAGGGAGGCCAGCAAGGAGGTCAGCAGGGCGGTCAGCAAGGTGGTCAGCAAGGTGGTCAAGGCGGTCAGGATGGCCAGGGAGGCCAGCAAGGCGGCCAGCAGGGCGGTTCAGGCTGGGATACAGGTTCTAAAGTCGGTAACGAAAAAGATTTAACTCTTGATCCGAATGAATCTCTTATGATTCCCGACAACTGGGATCCCAACGAAAAGCTTACCGGATTTGCAAATCAGGACGGACAGTCCAATATGACACCGTCCGATTACTCATATGTATGGTCGGGAAATAAGCTGACTCATGGCGAAGTAATCGGTAACTATACCAAGGATGCTTATCAGAACATGGAACACAGTAAGATCCCCGACAGTATGAAAGATGTTGTAAAAAATTATTTTGACAGTATGAACTAATAAATCATTTTTGAAAGGAAAACAAAATGAACGCAAGCGAACAGGAATTAAAGGAAATGATTGCCAAAATGAATGCTGCCGAAGCTGAGATTGGCAAGGCAATCATAGGTCAGAAAGATGTTGTAAGACAGGTTTTACTGTCTTTGATAGCAGGCGGTAACGTACTTCTCGAAGGTGTTCCGGGCTTAGGAAAAACACAGCTCGTAAAAGCACTTGCACAGGTATGTGATCTGGAGTTCTCACGTATTCAGTTTACTCCCGACCTTATGCCTGCCGACGTTACAGGTACGGATATTATTGTAAAGAAAGAGGGCAGAAACGAATTTGAATTCCAGCCCGGCCCCGTATTTGCAAACCTTTTGCTTGCGGACGAAATTAACCGTGCTACACCTAAGACTCAGTCGGCTTTACTTGAAGCCATGCAGGAGCATACTGTTACCGTTGGTAACAATACATATCCTCTTGCTGAGCCTTTTATGGTATTAGCTACACAGAACCCTATCGAGAACGAAGGTACATATCCTCTTCCCGAAGCACAGCTCGACCGTTTCTTATTCAAGATTCAGGTTGATTTTCCTACGTTTGCGGAACTTAAAAAGATTATGGACATCACCGTTACCAACAAAGAAACAGTTCTTAATCCTGTTCTTTCAGGTGATGACATTATGAATATAAGACAGTATGTTAACGAAATTCCTATGGCTGAAGAAGTTGAAGCATTTGCACTTCGTCTGGTAATCGGTACACATCCCGAAGTTCCCGGCGCAAACGAGCTTGCAAAGAAATATATTTCTGTCGGTGCTTCACCCAGAGCAGCGCAGGCAATCTTTAAGACAGCAAGAGCTAAAGCAATGCTTGAAGGCAGATACAATGTTTCATTTGCGGATGTTGAGGCAGTTGCGCTTCCCGCACTTCGTCACAGAGTAACACTTTCCTTCGAAGCACTTGCCGAAGGCATTACCACAGACCAGATTGTAAAGAAGATAATATCAAGTATTCCCAAGGAATGATAAATGGAACAGATATTTAACAGCGAATTTTATGAAAAACTGCATACGCTTCGCATGAGTATCGCTCTTAATATCGCCAGCGGTCAGGCCGGCGGCAGAAAGAGTAATTCCAAGGGTAATTCCGTAGAGTTTTCCGATTTCAGGGAATACATGCTCGGAGACGATATAAGAAGAATCGACTGGAACGCCTATGCGCGTTTTGACAGACTCTTCGTAAAACTTTTCATGGAAGAAAAGGAAGGTGTATTCCAGGTATTTTTGGACTGCAGCGAGTCTATGAAATACGGCGAGCATTCAAAGGAAGTCTGCGCCAAAAGAATTGCAGGTGCGTTAAGTTATATCGTGCTTGAAAACGGTGACAGACTTTATATCAACGCGCTCAAAGACAACCATGTCGTTACCGCGGGAAGTTATTCGGGAATGCAGGCATTTATAAGATGCATCAAATTTATCGAAGAAGCACCTATGGGCGGAGCAAACGATCTTTTTAAGAGCGTAAAAGAAAAGGAATTCAAAAACAGAGGTCTTTCTTTTTTGATTACCGACGGTTACACGGACGAACTCGATGAGACCATAAAATATTTAAAATACAAAAAACAGGACGTGGTTTTAATTCATGTTTTATCCGATGAGGAATTAGACCCGAGATACGAAGGAACATTAAACCTTCTGGATTCGGAGTTTTTGGGAGAACTCAGAGTTTCTTTTAACGCATCGGCTATTAAAACTTATAAGGAATCGTTAAACGCATTCTTAACAGAAACAGAAAATATGTGCAAGAAATACGGCGTAACTTACATACGTGTATGTTCGTCGGAAAGCTTTGACTCACTTTTCTTCTCATCGCTTGCAAAGCTTGCGAAGAAAGTATAAAAACCAGCCTTAGGACAGGTAAATATAAATGAAATTTACTCATTTATGGCCTATAGCGTTCATTATACTGGTTCCGGTTATTATCATCATGTACATGATGAAACAGAAGGCCAAGGAACAGAAAGTTGCCTCTCTCTATCTCTGGAGAGAAATGGTAAAGAACGACAGAGCCAATACACCATGGGAAAAACTTAAAAAGAACTGGCTTATGATCTTACAGATTATAACGCTCCTTGTGCTTATCGCAGCACTTACGAGCCCTTATTTTCTGTCAGGTCTTGTTTCTTCGGGCAAAGCCTGCATAGTAATCGATACTTCCGCAAGTATGGGCTTTATGTACGACGAAAATCAGACCAGATTTGACAAGGCGAAGGACGAAGCCGTTTCCTATGTTAAAAAATTAAGAAACGGTACAGAAATATCACTTATCACATCGGATCGAAACTCGATTCTTTTATCCAGCAAATCACAGAGCAAGAGTGATGTTGTGGAACAGATTAAGAATCTTGAGTTAAGCAATTATCCCGGTGATGCTTCCGAAGGCGTACAGATGGCCAAATCGCTTGCAATGGATTCAAAGGGCCTTCAGACACTTATTATCACCGACAGCACGGTCGATGTTGAAAACCTTGATGCAATAGTGGTGGATGTTTATTCGGAGATGGATAATGTATCCATTGATTACGTAAGCCACGGTTTTAAGGAAGACCAGCTCGATGTGCTCGTAAAAGTTACCAATTACTGCAAGGAACCCGTTAAAAGAGACGTATCGATTTATCAGGGCGAAGAACTTGTTATGACCAAGGAAGTTGAAATCGAAGCCGAATCTTCGAGTGTTGTTTATTTTGAAGACATAAAGCTTGAAGACAATGTATTCTTTGCTCAGGTTTCAGGCAAGGATGCATGCGACCTCGATAATATCAGTTACGATGTTCTGACTGAGGAAAAGGAAAGCACAGTTCTTTTGATGACTCAGAGAAACATGTATCTTGAGAATGCTTTAAAAATCATTCCCGGAATATCTGTTATAAAGTCTGAAGACATCAACAGCTTTGAAGATTTTGCCACTCAGAAATTTGATTTATATGTGTTTGACGGTATGGTTCCAGCCAAACTTCCGAGCCAGGGAAATATTATCGTTATAGGTGCCGAATGTGATGAAATTGCTCCTATAGATGATATTCTCGATGACGGCTGTATTGTAAACGGACTGGATTCAAAGGTAACCAAGTATTTGGACGGCCTTTCATTTGCTGTTTCCAGATCATATACATATAATGTTCCGGATTACGCAACTCCGTTTTTGGAGGCTCAGGGAAATGAAAAAGAAAAATCACATGATATTGCATTCATCGGTGAAAACCAGGGTAGAACATATGCAATGTTGGGATTTGATATCCACAATTCCGATTTTCCTCTTTATATGGAATTCCCGCTTCTTATGTACAACCTCGTAAATGAATGTGTACAGGGCGGAATGGTTACAAATTATGTTTATAACTGCGGTGATGCGGTATCCGTAAACACCAACGTAGATGGTGAACTTCCGGTGGTTACAAAACCGAACGGCGAACAAGTGAGTCTTTCCGATTACCGCTTTAACTTTAACGATACAAAGGAAATGGGTATTTATTCGGTAGCCCAGACAATAAGAGAAGAAGAGCAAAGCGAGGTATTTGCAGTTAACTTCCCTGTCACAGAGAGCAAGATAGATACTCATCCCACAATGATTTCTTCGGACAAAGACAAAGTTGTTACCGAAGTAAAAGGTATTTTTAACTTAAGAAACTTTATTATTTTACTTTCACTTATCCTTCTTGCACTTGAATGGATATTCAGCTTGAGGAAATAGTTTAGGGGAAAGATATGTCGATATCATTTGAAAACCCGTGGTATTTGCTTTTAATACCCGTGGCAGCGCTGTTTTTAGTTATAACACAGCGTTTCATGTTTACAAGAGAAAAAGGCAGTAAAATCGGACAGATTGTCATAAGAGCCATTCTGTTTCTTATTTTGATACTCGCGCTCTCGGGATTTTCACTTAAATTCACGGGAAAGAGCACGACTACAATTTACCTTCTTGACGTTTCGGATTCGGTCAGAGACAGCAGGCAGGATATTATTAATTTTGTAAATGAGTCCGTAAAAGATAAGAAAAAGAACGACAATGTCGGAGTTATAGCATTCGGCGAAGACACCAGAGTAGAGCAGTTCGTATCGGAAAATCTGGCATTCTCCAAATTCCAGACAGATGTAAATACAGGCGCCACAAACCTTGAGGATGCGGTAAAGATTGCTTTATCTCAGTTACCTGACGACTCTGCGGGAAGAATTGTGCTTATTACCGACGGTAATGAAAACGAAGGTTCTCTTAAGAGCGTTGCTCCCGATATTATTTCAAGCGGTTGCGCTTTTGAGATTAAAAAGATAGAAGAAAACATCTCCGACGAAGTTTATGTTTCGGATCTTTCAATCCCCACACAGGCAGGAATCGGTGAGAAATTCAATATCGAAGTAGAAGTTGAAAGTAATGTTGCATGTGATGCAAAGGTTAAACTTTATGCGGGACGTACCTTAAAGGGTGAGCAGGATGTGCATCTTCAGAAAGGTACCAACCAGCTTATCTTCTCCGATACCCAGTCAGACGAAGGTCTTAAAACTTACAAGGTCGTTGTAGAGTCCGAAAAAGATACAATTTCGGTTAACAACGAGTTTGCGGCATATACAAATATTGAAACCACGCTTCCTCTGCTCGTAGTGGAAGGCAGCGAGGGTAATGCTAAAAACTACAAGAAGATTCTTGAATCCATAGATGTCGGATACGATACTGTTTCTCCGGGAACGGTACCTGTAGACATGCCTTCACTCATGCAGTATTCGGCTGTAGTTTTAGTCGATGTTTACGAAGCTGATTTACGTGAGGGCTTTCTTGATATTTTAAATGAGTATGTTAAAAACAACGGCGGCGGTCTTATAATGACAGGCGGTTCGTCTTCATATGCTGTCGGCGGTTACAGAGATACACTTCTTGAAGAAATGGCTCCCGTATACATGGATATTAACGGTGAGAATGAAATTCCCACAATGGCTATGGCAATGGTTATTGACCATTCCGGTTCAATGGATTCATCAGACGGTATAGAATCCTATCTTGATCTTGCAAAGAAATCTGCGGCAGCAGCCATTGATTATATGAGACCTGAAGATTACGTGGAAGTAATCGCTTTTGACGATGCTTATTCAAGAGTTGTTCCTCTTCAGAATGTAGAAGATCCCGAGAAGATTCAGCAGATGATTTTCTCAATCCCTTCAGGCGGCGGTACAAGTATTTATCCCGCACTTGAGGCAGCGGTAAAGGATATTAATAATTGTGATGCCATGATTAAGCATATTATCCTTCTTACCGACGGACAGGATTACAATACAGGCTATGAAGGACTTCTTCGAATTATTAATAACGCAGGTATCACACTTTCGTGTGTTGCAGTCGGAAGCGGCTGTAACGACCAGCTTTTAAGCGACCTGGCTACACAGGGTAACGGACGTATTTTCTATTCCGACGATACGACCGACCTTCCGAGAATCTTCGCGCAGGAAGTATTTTTAGCATCCAACACATACATTGTAGAAGAGGTATTTACACCCGAAGTTACAAGTAACGACAAGATTATAAGAGATGTCGTAAAAGACGGTATGCCACAGCTTTACGGTTATGTGGCTACAATGAAAAAGGAGAGGTCGATTGACTTACTGGAATCTTTCCAGCACGATCCGATTCTTTCGTACTGGCAGTATGGACTCGGCAAAACAGTGGCCTGGACTTCCGATGTTAACGGCGAATGGACCGCGGAATATTCGGGCTGGGACAATACGCCTCTTTTATGGCATAACATCATAAAACTTGTATCCGAAGACAACGGTATGGAGGGTACCTATGCCAATGTTGAGCAGAACGGCAACAAGGCAACCATCACATATACCACGGAAGAATACTCTGCGGATACGAAGGTTATTGCAATAGTATATGACGAGGAAGGCAACCCCAAGGAAGTTGAACTTGATCCTAAAAAGCCCGGCGTATATGAGGCTCAGGTAGATACAAAGGATACAGGTATTTATACCATCAATGTTCAGCAGAAAGACAAGGGTGAGATTGTAAGCTCTATCAATACGGCTGCAATTATGCAGTATTCGCTTGAGTACAGATTTTATCCCGAAAATACGCTGCTTGACGAATTTGCTGCAAGCACGGGCGGAATATTTATCGAAAATCCGGACGAAGTATTTAAATACAGTCCCGAATTTGTAAAAGCAAGATTCAATCTCTGGATACCTCTTCTTATTATTGCAGCACTTTTATTCCTTTATGATATCGCTGTAAGAAGATTCCATCTTTCATTTGCATTCGTCGACAAGATGGCTGCAAACAGAGCTAAGAACAAGCTTAAAAAAGAAGAGAAGAAACGTAAGGAAGCAGCTGAAGTTATTAAGGCTGATACCATAAAAGAAAAAGAAGAAGAAAAATCGGGTATTGTAGCGGCTGCAACCAAGAAGGCTCCTGACAAGGCTCAGAGCGCTCCTAAAGGAAAGATCAGACAATATGTCAATGAGAACCCTCAAAGCGCTTATACGGCCCCTGAGACGCCCACAAAGCCCGTTTCCACAACTACTGCAGCGAAACCGGCAAAACCTTCGGCAGAACAGACAGGCCAGGCGAAAGAAATGCCTTCATTCGCATCACTTAAAAAGCCCGGTGCGGCGGCAGAAACAACACAGACAAATACACAGTCAAGAGTATTTGAAAGAAAAGATGCAGCGCCTGTTTATTTTAAGGATGCAAACACTGCACCTACAAACAAGACTGCAAACAAATCAAACGATTCAGTTACAAGCGCTGCTCTTAAGACCAGAGTCTGGATAAGAGACGACGATTAGAGAGAGAAATATGGTACTTTTAGACAATATCAAAACTGAACTTTTATCGCTTAAGGATACGCTTAATCAGGTTAAGCTTTCCTGTGATATCGAAAGAAAAGAAGAAAGAGTGGCCGAACTCGAGCGTGAGATGCAGGAGCCTACTTTCTGGAACGATGTCGACAGGGCAAACAAATTAAGCACAGAATGTAAGCTCTTTAAGCAGTCGATAGATGATGTAAAGACTCTGGAGAATCAGTTTAACGATATCCTTGAATTCATCGATATAGCAGGTGAGGAAGAGGGTATGGAAGAAGAAATTGTTTCCGAGTTTGAGAAGTTTAAATCAAAGCTTGAAGACATGAGAATATCCATGCTTTTATCAGGTGAGCATGACGCATGCAACGCTATTTTAAGACTTAATGCAGGCGCAGGCGGAACCGAGAGCTGCGACTGGGTAAGCATTCTTTACAGAATGTATACCAGATGGGCAGAAAAAAAAGGCTTCCAGGTAGAAGTCCTTGACTATCTTGAAGGCGATGAAGCAGGCATAAAATCAGTTGCCTGGCAGGTAAACGGTCCCAATGCATACGGATATTTAAAGGGTGAAAAGGGCGTTCACAGACTCGTTAGAATTTCACCTTTTAATGCACAGGGTAAAAGACAGACATCCTTTGCTTCCCTTGATGTAATGCCCGAACTTGCGGATGACAATGAAGTGGAAATCAATCCCGATGATTTAAAGATAGACACATACCGTTCGTCGGGCGCCGGCGGACAGCATATCAACAAGACTTCTTCGGCTGTAAGAATCACTCACCTTCCTACAGGTGTAGTTGTACAGTGTCAGAACGAGCGAAGCCAGTTCCAGAACAAAGACAAGGCTATGCAGATGTTAAAAGCAAAGCTCTTAATCCTCATGGAAGAAGCCAATGCAGCTAAGCTTGATGATATCAGAGGAGAAGTGCTTGAGAACGGTTTCGGAAGCCAGATAAGATCCTATGTCCTTCAGCCTTATACGATGGTAAAAGATTTAAGAACAAACGAAGAATCGGGCAATGCTTCTGCAGTGCTCGACGGCGATCTGGATCCTTTTATTAACGCTTACTTAAAGTGGAAGAGTCTTGGAAATTAAAAGATTATTCGGTTAATACCGATTCTTTCTTTTGCTTTGAAAGATATTCTTCGCACAGCGATTCGTAAAAGTATGCATATGAAGTATAGGCATAGGGTACTACCCAGAGAAGGCCTATAAAGCATGAAAGCAGTCCCAGTAAATACATGGGGATTAACGAAATCTGAAGTGCGATGTATTTAAAGAAATTCTTTGCGTTCATCAAAGAAAAAGTAATAACTAAAATCCAGGGAAGTCTTGAGCCGGGATTGTCTGCTATTACGTAGTAAACCGGAGCAAGGTATGCTCTGATAAGATAAAAGATAAGGCTTCCGGCTAAAAACAATACAAGACCTAAAATCAAACTGTGTATTGTGTTTACCGCATAGAAGAACGAATAGATAAGATAAGGCAGCATAACAACAAGATTTATAATAGTTAAAATCAGTGAAATGCTGATGATTGTTTCTGTAGAACCTTTAAAGCCCGCAAAGATATTTGCAGGGCTTGCTTTTTTTGTGGTGATAAAGGAAAGATAATAACGGCTGATTCCGTATTCTATCAGTCCCCAGATTGTATTAACGGTGATAAAAAGAGCAATATAAAAGATAAATGCAAACATGTCCGTGCCAAGGATTCCAAACTGCATTAACATTTCGAAAACATTTCTTAAGTTAAAAAGAAAGAACGTAACAAGACAGGGAAGGAGCATGTTTCCTAAAAGTCTTTCCCTTGCATAACTTCTTATTTCTCTGTTTGTTCTTGCTTTGTATGTTCTCTCGGACATTTATTCTGCCTCAAATAATTATTTGCCCGGCATTTCGGGGAGCATTACCTTAAATTCTTCGGTTACCATTTCTGTATACTCGTCCAAAGACATTCCGTACATTTCCTGCATAATTGCATCATATCTGCCTCTGACCTGGGGATCGTTCTGTATTTTGTAAATGCCGAGGGCAATCATACAGCAGTTTAATATAAATGCAAGAATTGCCACTACTATTGCAGCCTGCGCGGCAAAGTGTCTGGTCTTTAATCTTCCTTTTGAAAGATGAGAAATAATCATCGCAATCGGTGAAAGAATAAAGGGCATAAAAAATACTCCGAGTATTGCAGACACGAAGGATAAGCCCGACAGAGTCAGGGCACTGTATGCGGTTTTAGAATGTTTTGCTTCGCTTTTTACGTATTCCATAGTCTTGAATTATAACACATTATTATTTTTTGGGAAATGTGATGTTTAAGTCAACATCGCCTTCGATACCGTCAATTCTGCCCTTGTCGGAATACTGCCATACGGTGATTTCGTAAGGGAAGTAAATCTGTGTATCGTAAAGTGCAAACCACTTGTCATATTCGCCGAGCTTGTTTACCTCAACAAGCTTTGTAAATGTATTTAAATTGCCGTAGATGGCAGGATTGTAGCCTGCAGCCTTAACAGCATCCATAAAAGCAATAGCGCACTCTGTACGTGATTCCTTTGACTGGTTATAGCTTCTGGCCTTGTCGTTATAAAGATCCTCAACGTCTATGGCAATCGGATAAGTAATATTGTATCCGTCAATCTCATTTAAAACATATTCGGCTTCTTCTCTTGCTTCAGCGGGATTGATTGCCTGTGTGAAGAAATAAACACCCACATCGATACCTGCAGCGGTAGCACCTTCAACATTAGCCTTAAAGTTTTCATCCGTTACAAGTTTGCCGGTTTCATATCCGCGAAGGCCTAATCTTATCATGGCATATTTTACGCCTGAAGCAGCAACCTTTTCCCAGTCGATATCGCCCTGGAATTTGGATACGTCGATACCTTTTACGGACTGTGTTTCGCCGTCAACCTTATATTCAAGGAAACCTTCGCTTGCGATAATGTTTTCATTTTCGAAGTTAGCCTGAGGAATGGTATGGTCTATTTCAACGAATTCGTAATGATTGTTGTTGTAATAAACGAAGTATTCAGGATACATTTTTCTAAGCATGGAAACGATACCGTTGCTGTTTTCTGCGGTATCCTTAAGCTCCGCATAAAAACCTGCCGTAGCCTGTTCAGCGGCATCTTCCCTGGCAAGTTTTACCATCTCATCGACTTCTTCCTGCGTATAGGTAACTTCAACTACGGTTTCTTCATTCTTTTTTACTTCGTCTTTATATAATTTTACTGACTGATATGCAACTCCTAAGGAAGCGAGAGTAATAAGGCTTAAGAATACTATCGCTATTACATATCCGATTACGCTTTTCTTTTTCTTTTTTTTAGGCTGCAGTTCATTAAACTGTGATTTGTCGCTCATTTTTAGTCCTCTTCCAAGTAAGTATTATTAGAATCAAATTATTAACATTATACTCTAATGAGGTTCTAATATCAAATTTAAGGATATTATTATTGTTTAGTTTTATACTATATGTTACTTTAATTACAAGGGGTAACGCTGTTTTTTTGATAATGGGAGAATTCATAATGAAAAAAAGAATTACAAGAGGTTTAAGCATTCTTTTATCATTGGTAATGGTATTATCAGTGATTTCATTTCCGACAATAAAGCCGAAGGCAGCAGCGGGAACAATCGATGATTTTGTTGAACGCTGCTATACGGTTACGCTTGACAGAGGGTCTGATCCTGACGGTTTTGCGGACTGGAAGAGTCAGCTGACAAGCGGTAAGGCGGTTGGCGTGCATGTTGCATACGGATTTTTGTTCAGTCCGGAGTATACCAGGAAAAATAAGAGCAATTCCGCATATGTAAGAGATTTATATGCGCTCTTTATGGGAAGAGATCCGGATGACAGCGGATATAATAACTGGATGAATCAGTTGGATGCAGGAAAATCCAGACAGGAAGTATTTGCAGGCTTTGCGAACTCTCAGGAATTCTACAATATTTGCGACAGCTACGGAATTACTGCCGGCAGATATGTAGTAGGATATGACAGATATCAGATAAACAATGTAAATCTTTTTGTGGAAAGACTTTATAAGGTTTGCTTCAAAAGAAGAGGCGATATCGGCGGACAGAAGGATTGGGTTGAAAAACTTTTAAAGAAACAGATAACCGGCGCAGAATGTGCAAGAAACTTTATTCAGAGTGCAGAATATGAAAACCTTGGCTTAAGCGATGCTGACTACGTTGAGAATCTTTATATTGCCTTAATGGGCAGAGCATCTGATGCACCGGGAAAGGCTGACTGGCTTAACGGCCTTGCAAACGGCATGACAAGGGATGAAGTTTTTGCAGGTTTTGTTAATTCTGTTGAGTTTGACGGAATTTGTAAGAAATACAACATAGAAAGAGGATCATATACAGCAACCAAGAAGGGAACTTATGACCCTGATAATGTTACTTCGCATACACATAAATACAACCAGAAAAATACTGACAGTAAGTATTTAAAGAGTTCAGCAACCTGTACGAAAGCAGCAGTATATTATTATTCATGTGAATGTGGTGAAAAAGGTACATCCACATTTACATCAGGCAAGCCTAAAGGCCATACATACAATAAGAAAAATACTTCAAGCAAGTATTTAAAGAGTGCCGCAACATGTACAAAAGCGGCAGTTTACTATTATTCATGCGAATGCGGTGAAAAGGATACAACTAAAACTTTCTCATCAGGAAGCCCTTTAGGACATAACTGGGATAAAGGAACAGTAATTAAAGAAGCTACATTTACGGGAAAAGGTTCAATTACATATAAGTGCCAAAGAAGCGGTTGCAATGAAACAAAAACAGAAGATATATTAAGTGAATTAGAGAGATCAGAACCCGGTGACATTATAAAATTTGGCAAATATGAGCAGGACGGCGATACTACAAACGGAAAAGAAGATATTGAATGGCAGGTATTGTCCAATGAAAAAGGAAAAGTGCTTGTTATAAGTAAATATGCGCTCGATTGCAAGCAATATCATACGGAGTCGGGAAAAATGACCTGGGAAGATTGTTATCTTAGAAAATGGCTTAATCAAGGTTTTTATAATGCGGCATTTTCTGATAGTGATAAATCCCAAATAGCATCAGTAACACTTAAAAATAATGATCTTTACTTTGGAAGAACAGGCGGAAATGATACTACTGATAAAGTGTTCTGCATAAGTTATGAAGAAATAAAGAAATATTTAAAACCCCATAATTACTACGATAGCTATTATGAGGTTATATTTAATCAGAAATTAATGTGTACTCCCACAAAATATGCGATAAATAGAGGAACAAATGCTTTTGCATTAATTGACAGTGATTATAATAATCTTGTCAAGAATTATGGTTATACAAATGACGATCACGGTCGCTGCGTGTGTGAATGGTGGATCCGAACCCCCGGTACTGATGATATTGGAGGTACTGTAAGCATGGATGGTTCGGTGGGCTCGCGTGGTGGCTGGGGTGTGACTTATAACAAGATTGGAGTACGTCCGGCTTTGTACTTAAAGTATTAGACGAATCCATGACCTTATGATAAAATCTTAATGTTTGAAATGAAATTTTGGAGGTTTCGATGGACGCTTACAAAAAAGAATTTATTGATTTTATGGTAAACTGCAAAGTGCTCAAATTCGGTGATTTCACCTTAAAGAGCGGAAGAAAATCACCTTTCTTTATGAATGCCGGAGCATATGTAACCGGATATCAGTTAAAGAAACTCGGCGAATATTACGCTAAGGCTATTCACGATGTGTACGGAGACGATTTCGATGTACTCTTCGGACCGGCATACAAGGGCATTCCCTTGTCGGTAACAACAGCAATCGCATACAGCGAACTGTACGGAAAAGAAGTAAGATACTGTTCAAACAGAAAAGAAATAAAGGATCACGGTGATACAGGGATTCTTTTAGGATCAAAGCTTAAAGACGGTGACAGAGTGGTTATTATCGAAGACGTAACCACATCAGGCAAGTCAATCGAGGAAACCTTCCCCATCATCAAGGCTCAGGCAGATGTAACAATCGTAGGCCTGATTGTCAGCCTTAACAGAATGGAGAAAGGTCTTAATACAGATAAATGTGCACTTGACGAAATCAAGGAAACATACGGTATTCCTACAGCAGCCATCGTTTCCATGGCAGATGTAACAGAAGCTTTGTACAACAAAGAGGTTAACGGCGAAGTTATAATCGATGACACCATAAAAGAAGCAATCGACAAGTACTACGAGGAATACGGCGCAAAATAAGGCAGTGGGTAAATAAATGTTTAAACTTCCGAATGCGAATTACAAATTTACGGATAAAAAAGTATCGCCATTGTCTGTAATGAGCATAGTGCTTTCATTCATTTCGTTTGTGGCACTTTTGGTTTCACTTATTATGTCGTTTAAACTGGCAGGGCAGATAGAAGGAAGAGTGGGAATTACGGCGATTTTATGTCTTGTGTTCTCACTTACTTCCGCCACGCTCTCCATCAGAACATATTTTCAGAAAAACGTTTATCACATTTTTTCTCATATCGGGCTCGGAATAGCAGCGGTAAACATTGTTTACCTAATGTATGTGTACGGGCTCGGTATGATTGGTTAAAGGATGGTTATGACAGAAAGATACGAATTATCAAAAGAAAGAATTGAAGAAATCATTACAGAAGCGGAAGGACTGGGTATATATGGTCCTTTTTTCGTTTCTGTTTCTAAATATGTGAAGGGTCTTCTTGATATCTACGAGGACATCAAAGTTAACGGTCTGATAGGAAACAAATCGCTTGAAGAATTAAGGGAGAGAAACGATTTTCTTTACGGAGAAATCTACGAAGAGAATTATAAAAAATCATACCTTAATCCGGATTATGCGTATGAAAACTTAGGTGAGGCAGGCAGCATTTTATCGGCTGTTTATGCCGAAGTCTTCGGTATGATTCCCTATGTGTTCGAGTGCGATATAGAGGAACTGGTTATCCGTATGGAACTGCTTCTTGAAGTGTACGGAAATGTTCTTCTTTCTGAAGGCACGCCCATAAAAGAAGAAGAGCTTCGCGAAATCCTTTACTACTATGTATTTGACTATACCGAAGACGAATCCATAAAGAGAATCAACAAGCAGCTTACAATTGATAACGCTTACGCAAATAAAATCATTGAGAATTATGATTTATCCGATTTAAAAACACTTTATGCTTTCGGCGAATATGTCGGAAAGAGCGAGGAAGAAACCTTTACAGCGATTGCGGCTCTTGATGATAAAACAGTAGAGACAATGAGCAGAACATATACCGAAGGTTTCAAAAAAGGATTCGTTGTTTCAAAGAAAGATTTATCAAAGAAAAAGACAGTCAATCTTCGCTACAGATTAGGCTTTGAGAGAGTTGCCTGCGAGGCTATTAAGCAGTTCAGAGCCATGGGGCTTGAGAGCGTAATCTACAGAGCAGGGTATGACATCTTTTCAAGAACAGGCATCTTTAAGCCCGGTTATTACGGCGGCCTGGCAAATCCTCAGTTTGACGAAGACCACAAGGAAGATATGTCACTCGTGTTAGACGGTCATCTTGTTACCAGAAGAATCGAAGGTATTAAGGCTGCATACGAGGAATTAAAGCAAGAAGCCGAAGAATGGGCAGGACCTGCATGCATGGAAATTTTCGGCGAAGATTCCTTTGTGCCCTCAGAATGCATACATGCCGCAAGATACGGTGCTAAGAAGCAGGAGCTTATCACGGACTTTAGAAGAAAAAGTGCGGAGATTACCAATGAGTATATCAAGAGAGAAGAGAGATCTTTTACGATTATTGCATGGCCCGTTTCCGCAATCGGAGACTACAAAGAAATCCTAAAAGAAATAATCACCGTCAACACGCTTCCCGTGGATACATATCAGGCTATTCAGCAGACTTTGATTGATACTCTGGATAAGTCCGATTATATTCACATTGTCGGCTGTAACGGTAATAAAACTGACCTTAAGGTTAAGCTTTATGATTTAAACGATCCTGCAAAGGAAACCAAGTACGAAAACTGCCTCGCAGACGTAAACATTCCTTTGGGCGAAGTATTTACTTCTCCCGTGCTTAAAGGAACGGACGGTGTTTTGCATGTAAAAGAAGTATTCTTAAACGATCTAAAGTTTAAGAACATCGAACTTGAAATAAAAGACGGAAAGATTTCCGCCTACACATGTACCAATTACGAGGATGAAAAGAAGAACAAGGAATTCATCGAAGAAAATCTTTTATTCTATCATCCGACACTTCCCATGGGAGAGGCTGCAATCGGTACTAATACCTATGCGTATGCGCTTGCAAAGAAATATGATATCTTTA